>Ga0070697_100003232_pt1 | contig 12504 bp, 8 predicted proteins | sample KBSK1501metaG_FD_65475 | JGI IMG/M metagenome (GOLD analysis project Ga0070697, IMG submission 65475) | Corn, switchgrass and miscanthus rhizosphere microbial communities from Kellogg Biological Station, Michigan, USA - KBS K1-50-1 metaG | ecosystem: Host-associated > Plants > Roots >... | reverse complement strand
TGCCGGGCAACGCGGTGAAGCAGGCTACTCGAATTACGCCGCCTCAAAGGGAGGGCAGATCAGTTTCACCAAAGCGCTGGCAGCGGAACTTGCACCCAACATCAGAGTGAATAGCGTAGCTCCGGGTTGGGTTGATACCGAGTTGAATGATGTGGTGTTTGGCGACGCGCCATTCAAGCAGAAGATCGTCAACACGATACCGCTTGGTCGAGTTGCGACAGCCGATGACATCGCCCTGGCTATTGCCTTTCTCGCGTCAGACTGGGCGGCGAGTATCACCGGCGAAATACTCAATGTTAACGGCGGCTCGGTGCTTTGCGGATAGCCGCAAAAAGAAACTCTTTTGGATTTCTCTTTCGTGTGGCTTCGTGTGATTTCGTGGATCGTGTTCTTGGATCACCGAATAAGACGATCCACGAAATCACACGAAATCTCACGAAAAGACCCAATTAGCCGGTATTTCTTAGCCCTGCCGCAATGCCATTAATCGTCGCCGCAAGGGCGTAGTTCAAGTCTTCGCTTTCCTCCCCGGCCTGCTTGCGTCGCAACAAAGCAAACTGAATCAAGCTCAACGGATCCACGTAAGGATTTCGCAGTCGAATCGAACGGGCCAGGACGGGGTTTCCACTCAGCAACTCCTTCTGGCCCGTCAAGCGAAGGATCATTCGACGCGTGCGCTCAAACTCGTCCACCATCATTCCAAAGACACGTTCGCGCAGCCCGGCGTCCGTGACCAGGGCCGCGTAGCGATGCGCGATGGTAAGATCAGCTTTCGCCATTCCGATTTCCACGTTGCCAATCAAATCGGAAAAGAAGGAAAACCTTTTCATCATCGATTGCAGCAATCGCTCCTTTTCGGTATCTGTGCCGGCAAACTGCTCCAGCGCATAACCCACGCCAAACCATCCCGGCAGTACATGCCGGCTTTGCATCCAGCCAAACACCCAGGGAATGGCGCGTAAATCCCGGAGGCCTCGCGCCTCGCTTCGCCGCGCCGGACGCGAACCAATCCGCGCGTGTTCGAGTTCCTGTACCGGTGTTGCTTCTTCGAAGTAAGTCAGAACCTCGGGGTTTTCGACGATATGTTCGCGATAGTAAGCGAAAGCCTTCCCGGACATTTCCTCCATCGCCGCCTCCCACCTGGCTTCTTCGCCTTCCTCGCTTGCTCTGGTCTGCACCTCAGGTCGTCCAGTACTTCGCTCACTGTCCGGTCGTGCTAGAGCCTCCAGTGAGGCCGCAACCATCAGCTCAAGGTTGCGTTCGGCTAAGGCAGCGTCTGAGTATTTCCAGTAAAGAACCTCGCCTTGCTCCGTGATTTTCAATGAGCCACTAAATGAATTCCTGGGCTGCGCCACGATTGCGCGGTGCGTTGGACCACCGCCGCGTCCGACGGTTCCACCTCGCCCGTGAAATAGTCTGAGTTTGACTCCGCAATCCGCGGCTACCGCGTGCAAGGCGCGATGCGCTTTATAAATCTCCCAGGCGCTGGTCAGCATGCCGCCGTCTTTGTTCGAATCAGAGTAACCGAGCATCACCTCCTGCTGTCGCTCCCATGAATCAAGCAGTGGCGCATAGTCGGCCGACGTCCAGAGTTTGCGGCAGATCTCGGGACAGTTGCGTAGATCCTCAATTGATTCGAACAGCGGCACCGGCATCAGTCCGGGGTCTGGACCACGGCTGTGATCCGGCGATGCTTCCACGCGCACGCCGCAAAGCCGGGCCAGCCAGATGACCGCGAGCACATCCTCCAGTTTGCTTGCGCCGCTGATTACGTAACTGCGAATCGCTTGCGGTGGAAACTCGCGCTTCAGATCTGCAACGGTGCGCAGGCTTTCCAGAAGATTACGCGTCTCGTCTGAAGGAGAAGACGGCAGACTGACCTGATCGGTGTCACCGGCTCGCTCACCGGCGGATAATTCAGTGATTGCGTGTGCATGCACCCGCGCGTGCTGCCGGATGTCGAGTGAGTGCAAGTGAAATCCGAAAGTGTTCACTTGTCTCATCAACGGGTCAAGCAGCAATTCCGCGATGCGCTCGCCGCCATTCGCGGCCAGGCTCTGGCGCAACAAATTTAGATCATCGGCAAACTGCCGTGCTTCCAGGTACACATTGGCATTTCCCGGCTGATCGCGCGTGATGCGCAGACGTTCGAGGACGTAATCGAGGTAGCTACGATAGATCTCCTCGGCGGCTCGAGTCTTATTTGCCGCTGATACCCACGGCATCTGCTCCGCATATTTTTTCACTCCATCGTTCAAGAGCGGCGCGACCGGGGCCTGACGCGCCGACGGACTGAGCCGGTCCATCAACTCGCCCGCTACGGCAAGGTAATGATCGAGTATCACACGGCGCGCCAGATGCAGCGCATCCCGCGTGCTGCCTGCAGTGACGAAAGGGTTGCCGTCGCGGTCGCCGCCAATCCATGAACCGAACCGCAGGAACCGCGGTAACTCGTTGGCTGTGACCTGGCAGTCGTATACCTCTCGCAGGGCATCCGCGAATTCCTCATAGAGTTTGGGCAGCATGTCGATCAAGCAACCGGAGTAATAATCCAGTCCCATCTTGATTTCATCCTGCACCGTGGGCGGCCGGCGACGCACCTCGTCTGTTTGCCAGAGCGCGGTAATCTCGGCGGCGATGGCGGCTTCGCGTTTCGTAGCTTCCGCATCCGTCAGCGGCAAACGATCAAGCAATTCCAAATTGGCGGCAATCCGCTGACGCTTAAACAGGACCGTACGGCGTGCAACCTCCGTCGGATGGGCCGTGAAGACCGGAATAACCTCGATCTGCTTCAGCCACTCGAGGGCCGTTTCCAGATTGATTCCCGACTGCCGCATGCGTCGCAGGGTGCCGCGAATAGAGCCGGGCTGTGGCGGGCGTTCGGGCGACAGTTGGGCGGTCCGGCGACGGCGCTTGCGATGGTTGGTTTCTGCCAGGTTTGTAAGTTCAAAGTAGATGGCAAACGCTTTCGTCACCCGGTAGGCTTCAATTAAATCCATATTGCCGATGATGCCGGCGATGCGTTCCATCAAGCCGTGTGCGCGAGCGCTCCCCTGGTCTGGCCGGGGGTCAGGTTCCATCTCGCGGTATTCGATCGCCAGCTGCCGGATTTCTTCGACGGCATTGAACAGGGTCCCGCCAGCCTGCTCTTTCAATACTTCGCCAAGCAAACGACCGAGCAGGCGTACGTCGCGCCGCAGTGGCGCTTCTTTCACAACCGGCTCGTCACTCGTCAACTCAACGAGCCTTCCGGCCTGATCTTCCGCACCCCACAGGGGTTTGATTTTAGATGTGCGCGTGCTGTGGTTCATTTGTGGATCACGAAAGACTTAGTCCGCGATAGCGGACGGCTGACAATAGCCCAGCAGTTCACTGCTGGGTAGGGAGCAGAAGAAATCCAGTCCGTGAAACGGACGGCTGAAAGGATGCTGATGAATATCCAACCTTTCAGTCGTCCGTTTCACGGACTTCGTCGCGTAGTTGCTCTCGTCCCAGCGATGAATCGCTGGGCTATTGTCAGCCGTCCGCTATCGCGGACTGTAACCGACGGCTAGGTATTGAAACGGTCGCAGTCGATCCGGTACTTCTTAACTTTATAGCCGATGATTCTTTCGGTGGTGTCGAGCAACTTTGCTGCGCGCTTACGACTACCGCGCGTCGTTTTCAACGCGTCCATAATTATGTCTCGCTCAAAGGCCTCAACCGTCGATTCGAGTGATAGACGTGTCACTGTGCCTGACCCTTCGGCCGTCTGTAGGGTGGGCGGCAGGTGATGTCCGTGAATCACATTGGTCTCACAAACCAGCACTGCTCGCTCGATGATGTTTTCCAATTCACGAACATTACCGGGCCAGTGATAACTGGCCAGCATGTCTATGGCCGGAGTCGAGATACGCCTGATGCTTTTATGATGTTCGCGTGCAAACTTCTCGAGAAAGTGATCGGCCAGCAGCAACACGTCTGATTTGCGGTCACGCAAGGGTGGCATGAATATGGCGAAGACGTTAAGGCGATAGTACAAGTCTTCGCGAAAGGCGCCCTCGGCAATTGCCCGCTCCATGTCTTTGTTGGTGGCGGCTACCAGACGGACGTTGGCCTTTATGGTTTCGGTGCCGCCGAGCCGTTCAAACTCCCTCTCTTGCAGGACGCGCAGCAGTTTGATCTGCGTCGACACGTTCAGGTCCCCAACCTCATCGAGAAAGAGCGTGCCGCCTTCCGCCAGTTCGAAGCGGCCTTTCTTGCGTCCCTGCGCGCCGGTAAAGGCGCCCTTCTCGTAGCCGAACAGCTCGGATTCGATCAGGGTTTCAGGCAGCGCTGCGCAACTGACTTTTATGAAAGGTTTGGCTGAGCGCAACGAGTTGTAATGAATTGCGTGCGCAATCAACTCCTTGCCGGTGCCCGATTCGCCGCGCAGCAGTACGGTGGTGTTCGTGCGGGCGACTTGAGTCACCTGCTCATAGACCTGCCGCAGGGGCCCAGAGTTGCCGATGATGTGGCTGAAGTCGTAGCGTTCGCGCAGTTCCTGTTTGAGATGAATATTCTCATCGAGCAGTCGCTGTTTATCTGCTTCGAGCAAATGCCCAACTTTGATTGCCTGGGCGAACATGGTCGCGATGATCGCGAGGAAATTGGTGGCGCGTTCGTAGTCACGGTCCGCTTTGTATTTCAGATCCACACTGAGGACGCCCACCGGTTTTCCATTCACGAGCACGGGAACACAGATAAAACTGAGCTCCTGAGTCTTGAGCGCTTTCTTCCGGGCTCCCATCCGGTCAAGAAACAAAGGCTCCTGACTAATTTGCGGAACGACTACGGGTTTGCCGGTCTGGGCCACCCGGCCGGTGATTCCTTCGCCAATTTGATATTTGACCCGGCGGGCGCCGTCTTCGTCCAAACCGTGGGACGCCACGATGCGCAATTCATTCGTGTCTTCAGCAAGCAACATGACCGCGCCGCGAATCATGCCGTGATGCCGGTCGAGTATTGCCAGCACGCGAGACATGGCATCTTTCAATTCGAAAGTTCCGGCCAGCATTTGTCCCGTTTCGAGAAATGTCGCCAGCTTTCTCGCTTCAGCTTGCTGAGGTGTCATGTTCTTGACAGCGGAAATGGGTGACCGCGCGGGGCGGTCGCCTGCTTTGTAAATAGTGTGGTCTTGCTGAGAAATTGTTGTAATACCGTCCTTCCAAATACACAAGCGTTGGCTGTCGTGTCCGGTTTAGGGCCTAAGCGTGACCGAAAAAAGCACTGGGGAAAGGGTAAAGGGGAAGGGAGAAACATCGAAGCCGAGGGAATTGATGATCGTCACCCCTTGCCCCTTCCCCTTTGCCCTATGACCTCGTGGATCGTTTACTAGACGTCAATGTGCGTCTCGCCACGCTGGCCGCCTCGCTTCGTACGCCGCAATTTGCGGTTCGTGTTGCTGCGTCAGAGCAATGTCGTCCAGGCCTTCCATCAGACAGTGGCGATGAAAATCGTCGATCACAAACGAAGCTGAGAAGCCACGATCATCCTCTACTACGCGACGCTCCAGGTCCACGGTGAGCTGATAACCCGGCCTGTCAGCCGTTCGCTGGAATAGCTCCTCCACCTCTGCTTCTGACAGCACGACAGGAACGATTCCATTCTTCATGCAGTTGTTTGCGAATATGTCGGCGAATGACGGAGCGATAATAGTGCGAAAGCCGTAATCAAGCAGGGCCCAGGGCGCGTGCTCGCGCGACGAACCGCAGCCGAAATTTTTCCCGGCGAGCAGAATCGTTGCGCCTTTATATTCGTCTGCGTTTAGCACAAAGAAGCGCTCAGGTTCGCCGTTGGCGTCGTAGCGCCAGTCGTAAAACAGGAACTCTCCAAACCCGGTACGCTCGATCCGTTTAAGAAATTGCTTCGGAATGATCTGGTCCGTGTCGACGTTAGGCCGGTCGAGCGGCGCCACAATTCCGGTATGAATGCGAAAGGGATTCATAAGACAAAATCGGTCCTAAAGGTCGAATAGGTCCTATACCAACTAAGATTTAAATTCCCACCGGCGCACATCGGTAAAATGACCGGCTATTGCTGCTGCCGCTGCCATTATTGGGCTGACCAGATGCGTGCGCCCCCCGCGGCCCTGGCGGCCCTCAAAATTCCGATTGCTGGTTGAAGCGCAACGTTCGCCCGGTTGCAGGATGTCCGGGTTCATTCCCAGGCACATCGAGCAACCTGCTTCGCGCCAATCGAAGCCGGCGTCTATGAATATTTGGTCCAGACCCTCGGCCTCAGCAGCGCGTTTTACCGTCTGGGATCCGGGAACAACCATTGCGTGAACTGAGGGATTGATCCTGTATCCGCGGACCACGCTGGCTGCAGCCCGCAGGTCCTCAATACGCGCATTCGTGCACGAACCAATGAAGACCCGGGTCACGGGAATATCTTCGATACGCGTGCCGGGCGTCAGCCCCATGTAATCAAGCATCCGCTCCGCCGCGCGTCGATCGCTTTCCGTCGCTGTATCGCTCGGGTTAGGAACGCTTCCGGTTACCGGCACGACATGTCCCGGACTTGTGCCCCAACTGACATAAGGGGCCAGCGCGTTGGCATCGATTTCAACCACCCGATCATATTCAGCGTCGGGATCTGTCTTTAACGTACGCCAATAAGCAACAGCATCATCCCAGGCGGCATTCTCCTCCGTGTTGCGCGGAGCAAAGCGCCTGCCCTCCAGATAAGAGAAGGTTGTTTCGTCTGCGGCAATCATTCCGGCTCGGGCGCCCGCTTCGATACTCATATTGCAAAGAGTCATGCGAGCCTCCATCGAGAGAGCGCGAATTGCCTCGCCTGTGTATTCGATCACGTGCCCGTTGGCCCCGGCGGTACCGATCTGTCCAATTATGGCGAGGGCGAGATCTTTGGCGGTGACCGACTCTGGTAGTTCACCGTCGATCCGGACTTCCATCGTGCGCGGCTTCTGTTGCGGGAGGCATTGAGTGGCGAGCACGTGTTCCACTTCTGAAGTGCCGATGCCAAATGCCAGCGCGCCAAACGCGCCGTGCGTGCTGGTATGACTGTCGCCGCAAACAATGGTCATTCCTGGTTGCGTCAGGCCCAGCTCCGGGCCAATGACGTGGACAATTCCTTGTTCGGCGGAGTCCAGATCGTAAAACGGAATGTTGAAGTCCGCGCAGTTGCGCCGCAGCGCCGCAATCTGGCGGGCGGCGATCTCATCTGTGATGGGTAGACTTCGATCTGTGGTTGGTACGTTGTGATCTGCCGTTGCCACCGTTAAATCGGGTCGTCTAACGACGCGGCCGGCCTCGCGCAGACCGTCGAAGGCCTGGGGGGAAGTCACTTCGTGGACCAGGTGCAGGTCGATATAAAGCAGCGCCGGCTCGCCCGGCGGCTCGCAAACCACGTGGTCTCTCCATAGCTTGTCGAATAATGTGCGTGACATAAAAATCAGAGCTTAGTTAACCGCCAAGACGCCAAGACCGCCAAGAGAACAAATGAGTTAAGTTGTGGCATAACAAGTCCCTAATCACTTGGCGTCCTTGGCGTCTTGGCGGCTATCTTCAAACTGCGTGATGAGCACGGCGCCCGTTAGCAATATTTGAAAACGCCTCAACCACCAGCGAACCCATCTCAGCCGTTTGCACCACGCGCTTGCCGGTTCCGCGATCGAGATCGGCTGTGCGATAACCATCGTCGAGCACCGCTCTGATGGCCGCCTCTACCTCTTTTGCTTCCTGCTCGAGATTAGCTGAATAGCGCAGCAGCAACGCGGCAGAGGCAATTGCGCCGAGTGGATTGGCTAATCCTTTTCCAGCAATGTCCGGCGCGGATCCGTGCACCGGCTCATACAATCCCACTTGGCCCCCGATGCTGGCGGAGGCGAGCATGCCCAAAGAACCTGTAATCACAGCGGCCTCGTCCGAAAGAATGTCGCCGAACAGATTTTCAGTCAGCATCACATCAAATCTTCGCGGATTCATTATCAAGTGCATTGCGCAGGCATCAACGTAAAGATGCTCCAGCGTCACGCCTGGATATTCTTCGCCTACGCTGGTCACAACTTTGCGCCACAGTTGCGAAGTTTCAAGCACATTGGCCTTGTCAACCGAGGTTACTTTCTGCCGGCGCGCAGTTGCAGCCTTGAATGCGACGTGAGTGATACGCTCGATTTCAGTGACAGAATAGCGCATGGTGTTGAAAGCGCTGGCGGTCGCCCCCTCCGAAACGATACCACGGGGTTGACCAAAATAAAGGCCGCCAAGAAGTTCGCGCACAATCAGAATATCTGAGTCACGAGCGATCTCAGGCCGTAACGGTGAGCATTCGCCAATAGCCTCGTAGGCGACCACAGGTCTCAAATTCGCATAGGCGCCGAGTCCGTTGCGCAACGCCAGCAGGCCCGCTTCCGGTCTTGTTTCAGCCGGGAGTTTGTCGTGCTCGGGTGCGCCCACAGCTCCCAACAACACCGCATTACTCCGAAGACAAGCATCAAGGGTTGAAGAGGGAAGTGGCGAACCCTCCTGATTTATTGCGACGCCGCCCACGGGCCGCTCCTCAAATTCAAACGTGTGACCGTGTCGTTCGGCGACTGTATCCAGCACCCTGACTGCCTGGGCCGTGACCTCCGGCCCGATCCCATCGCCAGCTAGAACTGCAATTTTTAGTTTCATGAGCTACTGATTAAATCTTGAGCGATGTCTTGTTTGCAAACCCGGAAGATTCCGAGTTAGGTCCCCGTCATCGAACAGCCGATCAGTTGTCTCCATTCCTCACTGGCTTGTATCGCGGGTGGTAACGCGCGGGGATCGAACCCTGGGTGCCTCAAAAACAGATCATCCTAGAAATAAAGCCCCGCTTAAGTCAAAACTATAATTTTTATATCAGGATAAATCTGGATGGTTTCTTCGGTAGTGAGTGTTGGCGAACCAGCGGGGGCAAGCCCACCTTCCCAACCTGAGAGATTATTGAGGTTGAGCTTTAATTCGTCAGTAAAAGGCTTTCAACGTAGATCAACCGAATGACTGAATAATCTCCTGGTCAGGAAAGTGGGCTTGCCCCGCTGCTTGGCAGATTCACTTTGATGCCTTGCCCTTGGAGGGAGCTCTCGTTGATGAGGTTTTAGCGGGCTTCTGAGCTGACGCTGCTTTCGATTGCGTTGGGGATAAAGCCTTAGCTCGCTGACGCAGGACGTCGAGAAAAGCAGCGGAGGCGTGCGAAAGCGTGACGTTCCGGCGGTGCGTCGCCCAGAGCGTTCTGAAGTAACTCAACTCGGGAACTGGCACGGTTACGAGCGTACCGCGTTCCAATTCTTCAGCTACGCACATACGCGGTACAAACGCGAGGCCTATCTTAAGTTGAACGAAGCGCTTGATGGTTTCGACCGTGGCCAGCTCCAGCGTTATGTTCAAAGGTGTATGGTGTTGCTCAAAGGTCTCGATGACTTTATGCCTGGAGGCAGTTTTCACGTTATGCGCAACAAATGACTGCTTACCCAGTTCCTCAATTCGGAGCGATTCGCGTTTTGCGAGTGGATCGTCCGGACTCATGATCAGCACGAGTTCATCTTGCAGTATGGGAAAGGATTCGAGGTCGCTGTCCACCGGCTCAAAAGCCAGCAGGGCGAAATCCACACTTCGATCCAGCACCTCACGAGGTAATCGTTCAGAAACCTGCCGAAAGATCTCGACCTTTACGTTGGGATGCTGCTCTCGATACTCCAGGATGAGATGCGGCAGGATATAGAGCGACGTGCTTTCGTTTGCGCCAATCCGGACGCGCCCGCGCTCGAGCGAACGTAATTCTGAGACCACGTCTTGCGCCTGGTCGCGGAGGGCGAGAATTCTCCGCGCGTAGTCGTAGACGAGTTCGCCGGCGTCGGTGAGGGTCGGAGTCTTCTGCGACCGGTCAAAAAGCGGCGCCCCAATCTCTTCTTCCAAACGGCGGATAGCGATACTAACGGCCGGCTGGGTGCGGTAAACACGCACAGCAGCTTTCGAGAAGCTGCCCTGCTCAACCACCATCAAAAAGAATTCAAGTTGGGTCAGTTCCATTTCTTGCGTCAAAAGTCTAAATCCGCAGATTACGCAGATTATACACATCGTCTGAAAGACTCAATCGCTTTTGTGGGACCGCGGGCGCCCTCGCCCGCAAATGAGCGCGTAGCGCGAACAACGCGTTCGATAGGGTCAGGTTCTTGGAAGACTTAATATTGAGTGTAGCGGAGCTTAGCGGGCGAGGGCGCCCGCGGTCCCAAAAAAGCGCCGAGTGGTGACATTAGGATCTGGCAGGCAACCGTACACAAAAAGAGACCGCGCTTTTAATCGCGCGGTCTCGTTCGGATAGTCGAACCCGTCAGTAAATTAAACCGTTAGCTCAAAATCAAACCGTCGGCTCAATTGCGTTGAGATGCGCCACAGCAGGGCTGGACTTGTCCGTCTCCCGCTGGATCATTCCGGCTGGTCTACCCATCGCCGAGATAACGTATTCCGGATAGGCTGAAATTCCGTGCTCGTGCAAATCCAGACCGTAGGCTTCACCCTCGGCGGAGACCCGCAGAACACCGGCAGCTTTGATCGCGTACATGACTGCCATTGCTACGGAGAATGTAGCCACTGTCACGATCAAACTCCCTATCACCTGGGCTTTCAGTACAGTGGCGCCACCTCCGTACAAAAGACCCGTTAACGGAACCGTGTTGTCCGCGGCCAGCGCCCCGGTCACTCCGTATTTTCCGCAAGCAAAAAGGCCGAGCGATAGGGTGCCCCAGATTCCACAGAAACCATGCACGGGAACTGCCCCAATCGGATCGTCGATGCGCAACCACTCCAGCAGTTCTGCACCAAGGACAACCAGAACTCCAGCAACACCACCGAGAATGATGGATCCCGCCGGGCTGACCCAGTAACACGGACAGGTGATGGCGACCAGACCGGCGAGGAATCCGTTCACGGTGAAACTAACATCCCATTTCTTGGTAGCGATAAAGGTGTACGCCAGGGCCGTCAGGCCTGCCGCACACGCCGCGAGTGTCGTGTTAGTGGCGACGCGACCTATGCCTTCGAAATCCATCGCCGACAGCGTGCTGCCCGGATTAAATCCGTACCAGCCAAACCAGAGCAGCAGTCCGCCAGTAGCGGCAATCGTCAAATCATGCGGCATCATCGGACCGCCGCCGTCGCGTTTGAACTTGCGGCCCAGCCGCGGTCCGAGTGCAATCGCCCCCGCCAACGCAATGAAACCGCCAATCGTGTGAACCACTGTGGAGCCGGCGAAATCGTGAAAGTTCATTCCCAGTGAGGGCAAAAAGTTGCCGGCACTGCCCATCGTCACCAGAAATCCGTCCGGCCCCCAGGCCCAGTGACCAATAATTGGATAAATAAAACCAGAAACGGCAAAGCTGTAGATGAGATCGCCAACAAACCCGGTGCGTCCGATCATGGCGCCGGAAGTAATTGTCGAGCAGGTATCGGCGAAGGCAAACTGGAAGAGCCAGAATGCCAGGAATGCTACGCCGCTGGTCTCATAAGTCGCCGGGACGTCCTGAAGGAAAAACCAGTGATATCCGATAAATCCGTTGCCGTGGCTGAACATGAAAGCGAAACCGACGGCGAAGAAGAGTATGCCGCATAGACAAGTATCGACGATGCATTCCATCAGGACGTTGACAGTCTCACGAGAGCGACAGAAGCCGGCCTCGAGCATGGTGAAGCCAACCTGCATCCCAAAGACCAGGAAGGCAGCGACGAGTGTCCAAACCGTATTGAGCGGATTAATGATGTCGTTGCCCTTCACTTCGGTATCAGCCGCAAGGACCTTACCAAAGCCGATCAGGTCAGGAAACAGGGCCACGATTCCCAGCAGCAATAAGCCAACACCGACCATCTTGCCGGCCAGCAGCAGCGTTCCATACCGCCGCCATTCGGGATCATGAAGCCGAAGCTGTAGCCTGGAAAACCGTTGGGGTAAAGTTAACTTTTTCATCATGCACGCCTCCTTAGAATTTGGGTTTCAAATGTCGTGTTGTCGTTTCAAAGCGCGGCCTCACCGCGCTCACCGGTGCGGATGCGAATCACATCGTCCAGGGGCACCACAAAAATCTTTCCATCGCCAAATTTTCCGGTGCGAGCGGTCTTGATAATTGCATCAATTGCGGCATCCTCGATCTCATCCGCCACCACCACCTCAAGTTTGATTTTTGGGATGAACTCAATTTGGTATTCCGCGCCACGGTAGGTTTCGGTATGGCCCTTTTGACGCCCATAGCCCTGCACCTCGCTAATGGTCATTCCGATCACTTCCAATTCCTGTAACGCTGTTCGGACAGCATCCAGAAGGTGTGGTCGGACAATCGCTTCAACCTTTTTCATTTAATGTTCTCCTTAAGTTTGTATGGGTTGCTGGCCCTTTGCCGTGAACGGAATTTCGCCGGAAAGCATCTCTTTGAGAGAGGCCTGGACGGATTGCATTCTGGATTGCGAGAGTTTCATTCCTTCTTCGTCCGTCACGTAGAAGACATCC
>Ga0070697_100003230_pt1 | contig 12505 bp, 8 predicted proteins | sample KBSK1501metaG_FD_65475 | JGI IMG/M metagenome (GOLD analysis project Ga0070697, IMG submission 65475) | Corn, switchgrass and miscanthus rhizosphere microbial communities from Kellogg Biological Station, Michigan, USA - KBS K1-50-1 metaG | ecosystem: Host-associated > Plants > Roots >... | reverse complement strand
TTACTTCGATTGGCCCATTCGATCGCATTCTGGTGGATGCGCCGTGTACCAACACGGGAGTAATGCGACGCCGCGTTGACGTGCGATGGCGACTGCGGCCCAAAGATTTCCTCCGAATGCCGAAGCAGCAGTTCGAGATCGCGCACGCGGCGATCAGACTGTTGAAGCCGGGTGGCGTTTTCGTTTACAGCACGTGTAGTCTCGAACCGGAGGAAAATGAAGAGTTGATCGGACGTTTACTAAACGAGTTTCCGGGGGTGCGACCTGCGCGCGAAGAATCCTGTTTTCCGTTTCGAGATCATTTCGACGGGGCGTTTGCCGCACGGCTCACCGATACCGGATAGTCGCAACGTTGCCAAAGAAGCTTAGTTGCATCTGGCGTGGCCAGTGGAATCATAACCGTCTTATGCACGATGCCCGCTTCGACAACCTCGCCAAACTTCTTGTGGAATATTCCATTCGACTCGGGCGCAACGAAACGGTCTTGATCGAAGCATTCGACGTCCCCGATGAAATGACAGTCGCACTCATTCGTGCGGCGCGGAAAGCCGGAGGAGTTCCTTTTGTGCAGACCTATCATGCGCGCGTGAGCCGCGCGCTGGCACTCGAAGCGTCTGATCGACAGCTAAATCTATTGGCGGGCCATGAACTGGCACGAATGAAAAAAATGGATGCCTATGTCGCTCTGCGGGGCAGCAACAACATCACGGAATTATCTGATGTGCCCGCGGAAAAGATGAAATTGATCGCGAAGAAAATGCGCGGTGTGCAAGACCAGCGAGTAAAAAAAACGAAATGGGTTGTCTTACGCTGGCCTACTCCATCCATGGCGCAGCTTGCCGGAATGAGCTCGGAGGCTTTTGAGGACTTTTACTTCGAAGTCTGCACGCTGGACTATCGCAAACTGCAGCCCGGGATGAAGGCGCTCAAGCGGTTGATGGAAAAGACTGATCGAGTGGAAATTAAAGGACCAGACACCGATCTCCGCTTTAGCATAAAGGGGATTCCGGCTGTGATCTGCGGTGGCGATCGCAATATTCCCGATGGTGAGGTTTTCAGTTGCCCGGTGAGAGATTCCGTTCAGGGTCATGTAACGTTTAACGCTCCCAGTATTTATGAAAGCATCGGTTTCGACCGAATCCGTCTTGAATTTAGGAATGGAAAAATCGTCGATGCGACGAGCAACGAAACAAAAAAGCTTAACAGAATTCTCGATTCAGATCCGGGCGCCCGTTATATCGGCGAATTCTCGCTCGGATTTAATCCCTACGTCTTACAACCGATGCGCGACATATTGTTCGACGAGAAAATTGCCGGCTCGTTTCATCTTACTCCGGGACAGGCGTATGAAGAAGCCGACAATGGGAACCGAAGCCAGGTCCACTGGGACATGGTAAACATTCAACGTTCAGAATACGGCGGCGGAGAAATTTATTTTGACGGCAAATTGATCCGGCGAGACGGAGAATTTCTGCCAAAGCAATTGCGTTCCCTGAACCGAAACCGATTTCGCAAACGTACCTAGGCAGATTGGCGAACCGTGTTCTTCCCATCGCTGCCAAGCCGCGCGAGGATTCACCCGCCCGCGGGGTAAATCATTTTCGCTATGCCGGCTGCGTGCCGTGGCCGAGCAAGTTCAGCTGCATCATGGCGATTTCGCCGCCTTCATTCAGTTGCAAATTCATAATTTCGAACGCGGGCGCTCCTTCGCCTGGGATCGGCCCGGCGCCAGGCAACTGCACGAGGACCTGCTTGGAATTCGAATTCAACACAACCGCCGCTATCTCAAGCGACGGCGAAAACTCGATCGTGGTAATTTGGAACGGAACTGTAACGAAAACGGTGGCCTGCCCCTGCTGCGAAGTCGTAAGTTGAACTGGTGTCGCCTCGACATTCGGCACGAGTTGCAATCCGTCAACCCCAAACGAAGGGAAACCGGTCGTTGCCGGCTTTAGCTCTTGCGCAGGAGTCATCCGGATGCGGCCTAAGGCGCCTCCCGCAGGCTGGATCTTTGCGATCTCGAAACTGACTTGAAAATTCATCGATGACTGCGGCTGCTGGGAAGGGGCCAGACGCATCGACACGATCTTGGATGTAGGCCGCACCTGCAGGACACCCATCTTGAATGTCGGCGTCAGCTGCATGGCGGCGATCTCAAACGAGAACGTCAGTTGTACGGATGTCTGCGTAATACCAGCAGGCTGCGGTTTGGTCACGGCGAGCGCTGGAGTTTTGGCTACTGGAGCGGTTGGGATTTGGGTCGTTTCAGGCATGGTTGCAGGTTTGGTTGTTTGCGGGAACACAGGCTCAGTCGAAATGTCACTTGGGGAATCAGATGCCGACTCATTAATCGGTTCGACGGGGGAAGATTGAACCGCGGTCACGGGCATTTCGTACGGAACAGGCTGCCCTTGTTCAATGGGTTCTATGTTAGAGTCTACTGCTGCTTCTACCAGAGTGGGCGATGCGGGTTCCTCCGCGATCCCGGGAATTGCACTCGGCTCTTCTAAAGGTATCGCAGAAACTGTGCTCAACTCAGCAATTGCCGGAGCTTCGGTCTCCGGCGTCTGCGGGATACCAATATGTGAACTCTCGGTTACTTGTTCGACAACTCGACCCACTGCAGACTCAAAGACTGGCTCAACCACCGGCGGCAATTCGCGATTGGGCTCCATTTCGGGATAAGCCGGGCCTTTTGAACCTTTACGTCTCAGGTCGGCCAACCGGTCAAAAGCCACGCCCGATTTGGCTGATGGCAAAGCGCTGCTCCGCAACGAAGGCTTCGACGTCGTTAATCGCAGCGAAACCTGGCGCGGGCCGCCAAAAAAGTCGTTGCTCAGCGCAATCGCCTTTTCCGCCGGCGCAATCCCCGGTTCAAAAGTGCGCGCTCTGGCGTCAGACCTGGCCTGCCAGTAATTCGGAATATTGAATGTGTAGCGGCGAAGCTCGGGAACGACTACCCAAGCCAAAAGAAAGATGCCGGCCAACAGCAAACCACCAAAAAGCGACGTCTGCCGGCTCACCATTCCTCCAACACGGCGCGGCGGGCCCTCGGCGATCCTGCCCGCAGCAAGTACAGGGGCGGGACTGGTCGCGGCAGCAGGCGCGCCGGATACTTGTGCTTCCCCGGCAGCTGGCTGTTCGCTTTGTCGCGCAGGAGAAGCTTCACCAGGCGCAGCCGCAGCCCCGGATTCTACAGTAGAAGCAGATCCCGAGACCGGAGCTGCAGACGCCTCCGCTGACTTACCGCTTGTTCCCGTTGCAACCGATTGATTCGAGGGTGGAACAGCAGGCTGTTCACTCCCTGTTCCCGGACTCGTGGCCTCCATTTGAGGAACCGGCGGGTTCGCCGCTGGGGCCGACGAAGCAAGGGATTCGTCCTTCGATTTTTCTGCCCGGTTGTTTGCGGCAATAACTGCGTCAGGAATCGGGCTCGGCTCAATAGCCGGGCCACCTTCGGAGGGCGACGCAACAACACTGGCTGTGTCAAGCGCAGGTGCGGGCGCTGCCGCAATTTCTGGACCTTGCATCCAGCCAACGTCATAAAAAGCGTCTGCAAAAACGCTATTGAGCGCCGGCGAATAAATCCTTTTCGCTGATGCGGTCCAGTCGGCCGCCTTCTCTGGATTGTTATGCTTAAATTCCCACGCCGCTTGGGCATAGTAGAGAGCTGGCGTATCCCCGGTGAACTGGAACTGCTCCATAACGGCTTGTGCTCGACTCTCCTTTCCTTCCAACAAGAGCGTCATGTAAATCTTGAATTTGATGAGCTGTGCGGCCTGGTTCTTATCCCCTCCTGGAGTCTGTTGAAACAGTGCTTCGAAACGCTCCCGCGCTTTGGCGTAGTCTTTATTCTTAAATGGAATTTGCGCGAGATTGTATTGCGCTTCGCGGAACTTCGGATCGAGCTTGGCCGCCCGTTTGAAGGCGGCTTCGGCTTGATCAAATTGCTTCTGTTGCATCAAGATTTCGCCGCGTAAATTGAGCGTCGACGGCTGATTCGGCTCCGCCTGATCGGCTTCGTCGACTAGCTTGGCAGAAGCAGCGAAGTCACGCTGGCGCAAAGCCTGCTGCGCTTGCTCGAATTTTGAACGCGCTACAGCCTTTGTTTTTTCCGAGCGCTCAGCGGCCGTCGTAAGAGGTAGCGAGGCGCGCGCCTGTCCAGTTGGCTTTTCCAGCCAGCCGATCTCGTACAGTGATTCTGCGAAAAGCTTGTTCAGTTGCGCAGAAAAATTCTTCTCTGCTGCCGCCATCCAGTCTTTTGCTTCTTTTCCATTCTTGTGTTGGAGCGCGACGGCCGCTTTTACATAGTCAACAGCTGGCGTATCGGGCGAAAGCTCCAACTTGGCCAAGATGGAATCGACCATGTTCTCCTTTCCTTCGAGCAGGTAAGTCAAAAGAATTTTGTATTGAATGAGCTGCGATGCTTCGTTTGCCAGATCGGACTGGCTGCTCGAGAGGAGTTTCTCAAAGCGCTTGCGCGCTTCTGCCCAGTCTTTTTTGAGGAACGGAATTTCCGCCAGGTTAAAGCGCGCATTCCAAAACTTCGGATCGATTCGCCCGGCCTCCAGCAAGGCTACTTCTGCTTTATCGTAGATTCCCTGGCGCATCAGAATCACGCCACGCAAATTTTGGGACGCCGCCAAGTCGGGCTGGCGTGCATCGATCGCGTCGAGTTCCTTTAACGCTTGCGGAAAGTTGTTCCCTTCGAACTCGCGGAACGCTTTGTTGTACATCTCCTCCAGTTCCGTTTTCGTCGGAGCGACATTCTCTGCTGCAAACGAACTGAGCGCGAGCGCTGCTACCGCGGCGATTTTCCAAATTCTCATGCGGGTAACGATAGAAGCTTTCCTCATTCGCGATGACAAGTCCAAATTTCCAATCGATTCCGCCCAGTTTCGCAGAAATTGTGCCCAATACAACTGCGCGAAGAGAGGTTCGTTCATCCAGCCAAAATCAAGAATTGAGATTGGCTATAATCCGCAGCCCTTCCAGAGTGAGATGAGGACGAACCGCCGTGATCTCCGGCAACTGCGCCGCGATCAGTCGGGCGTAACCGCCTGTGGCCACGATGTGAAGTTTCCTGCGCGGAAATTCCTCCGCCCTGATCCGCGCAACAATCTCGCGGACGAGCCCGCGATAACCGAATACTGCGCCGGACAACATCGCCCCGATTGTCGATCTTCCAATCGCGCGTCCCGGCTCTTTCAAAGAGAGCTTTGGCAATAGTGCCGTTCGTTGGTAAAGAAAATTGGTCATGGCTTCGAGCCCCGGCGCGATCACTCCGCCAATGTAATTGCGGCGAGCGGAAACGATGTCAAACGTCACCGCGGTGCCGAAATCCACCACGATGGCAGGACAACCGTAAAGTGCTGCAACGGCCGCCGCGTTCGCCAGTCGATCCGCTCCAATTGATTTCGGAGCAGGATAATCAATCCCGACCCCGAGCTTTAATTTGGAATCCAGCCAGATCGCTTCAGTTTCTCCGGCACCTTTGGAGATTGCAGAATTTTTCTCTGGCACGACCGAAGAGACCACCACTTGGCGAACCCTTCGCTGTTTCAAAAAGCGCAAGAATAAAGTGCTCGAAAGTTTGTTGGTGGCGATCCGGATGGGAGTCGAAATTCGCTTTGTCGATGCAAAAGCAAACTTTGTATACGAGTTGCTGATATCGACTAGTAGGTAGTCGGTCGTGCGAGTCGGGACCGGACGTTTCATATCGGACTGCCAAGCAGGCGCTACATGGAACGCTTCTCCCCGTCAAGCTTGCGGCGTTTCCATCGAACGGGTACGCTTCGCTTATGAGGAGATTGGTGCATCGTCCGCGCCGTTTGCGGCGTTCCCCTGCCCTGCGAAATCTCGTCCGCGAGACACAACTGAGCGCGCACGATTTCGTTCTTCCGCTTTTTGTAAGCGAAAAAGTGGAGCGACGACACCCGATCGCGAGCATGCCGGGTGTTTTTCAGCTGTCCCTGAAGGAAATTGTCGATGAAGCCCAGCGCGCTCAGGATTTCGGATTGCAAGCGGTCCTGCTTTTCGGCATTCCGGAAAAAAAGGACGAACAGGCAAGCGGCGCCTACGCAGAAAGCGGGATCGTCCAAAAAGCGCTGCGAGCGATTAAATCGAAATGCCCCGGCCTCGTCACCATCACCGATGTCTGCCTGTGCGAATACATGAGCCACGGCCACTGCGGCGTCACACGGATCGATGGCAACCATTTCCACGTACTCAACGACGAGACGGTCGAGCTTCTGGTTAAAACCGCGCTTTCCCACGCCGCAGCCGGCGCAGACATCGTCGCGCCGAGCGATATGATGGACGGTAGGATCGGCGCGATCCGCGAGGCACTCGACGCCCGCGGCTTTGATCAAATTGGAATTATGAGTTACGCGGCCAAATTTGCCTCGGCTTTTTACGGTCCTTTTCGCGAGGCCGCGGAAAGCCCGCCGCAATTTGGCGATCGTCGTTCTTATCAGATGGATTACGCCAATGCGGATGAAGCCTTGCGTGAGGTTGCTCTGGATATCGATGAAGGAGCTGACATCGTCATGGTGAAACCCGCCTTGCCGTACATCGACATCTTGTGGCGCGCGCATGAGCGTTTTGGAAAGCCGATGGCTGCTTACCACGTAAGCGGTGAGTACGCGATGATCAAAGCGGCCGTCGAGAAAGGGCTCGTGGAGGAACGCGCCGCTGTTCTCGAAATTATGACTGCGCTGAAACGCGCTGGAGCAGACATCGTCATTACATATTGGGCACGCGAACTGGCGGCATGGACGAGGGAATGAATAGTGGTTGGGGTGAAACAACGAGGCATGCCCGGCTAAAACGGCTCGCTCTCCTCTGGGCGCAAGCGCATGGCTACTCGGCCTGCGCTCTGGAAGTCAGTTTACCGCGATGCCGATATCGCGTAGATATCGCGGCGTATCGACCGCTGCCGAAAAAGTTTGGATCGACGGCGATTTTTGAATGCAAGCAAGCGCTTTGCGATTTGCGAAGGGATAATTGCCACAGCGAGAGCACTCACAAGCTTCTCGATGCGGTTTGCCACCGCCGTCAGGTCCTCGAAAACAATCTGCGGGTGCATTATCCCAATCTCCAGATCAACGATTCGCTCTTTCCCGAATTCACTTCACACGATTTCACAGCGATCGGCCACCGTGGATATACGCGTGTTCTGCGTCGGCTAAACGCGCTGCAAAATCGTCTCTACGATTGCACGAAGTTCGACAGATTGATGCGCTACCGCTGTGCCAATTTACTTTTCCTCGTCTTGCCTGCCGAGCTGTTCCGCGATTCGGAGATTCCGGTCGGATGGGGCGCGCTTGTGGAATGTGAGGGTGCGCTTGCCCTGATGCGCAAACCGGTCTGGCAGGAAACAACGGCCGAGGATCGAATTCGTTTTTTGCATCGTATCGCCGCGGCAGGGACGCGAATTTTAAATCGACAATTGGAAATCGCGTTTGATGACGTGATCGCCGAACGTTGTCGATCTTGCTAACCGGTGGCGCTTTTCTGGGAAATCGGCGCAAGCAAATTGTGCCCCGTCATCTCTTTTGGCTGCGGCAACCCGAGGAGAAACAAGAGCGTGGGCGCGACATCGGCGAGAATCCCATCTTCGCAGCGGAACTGTCCCGCATCCTTAGCCACGTAAATGAAATGCACAAGGTTGGTGGTGTGCGCGGTGTTAGGCGAGCCGTCCGAATTGCGCATTTGTTCGCAATTTCCGTGGTCGGCAGTGACAATACATTTCCCGTCAAGATCGAGAAGTTTCGAAATAATGCGCTCAACGCATTCGTCCACTGTTTCCACGGCTTTGATTCCGGCTTCCAGAACTCCGGTATGTCCAACCATGTCCGGATTGGCAAAGTTGAGAATGATCAAATCGTACTCTGGCATTCGCGCGAGCACTTGATCCGTGACCAGACGCGCGCTCATTTCCGGTTGGAGATCATAGGTTGCCACCTTTGGCGACGGGATGATCTTTCGGTCCTCGCCGGGAAACGCGCGCTCGATTCCGCCGTTAAAAAAGTAAGTCACGTGCGGATATTTCTCCGTCTCGGCAATGCGCAGTTGCGACTTGTCAGCCGCGCTCACAACCTCGCCCAAAATCTGCGGCAACTCTGGCGGAGCAAAAATGAACGGCGAACGATAGGTGACATCATACTGGGTGAGAGAGACGAAGTGGACCTGTGGCCACACTTCGCGATCGAAGCCGTCGAAGTCCTTTAGCAAAAAGGCCTGCGACAATTGCCGGGCGCGATCGGCCCGGAAATTGAAAAACAAGACTGTATCACCATCACGCACGCGCTCTTCATTTGCGTAAGAAAAAATAAGCGGCGGCATGAATTCGTCGGTTTTTCCGTCCTTATATTGCCGATCCACCGCGGCAGATGGTGAAGCTTTGCAGAATTCGCCTCGACCGAGCACAATTGCGTCCCAGGCTTTTTTGGTCCGGTCCCAGCGGCGATCGCGATCCATCGCGAAGTAGCGACCCACGACTGTGACGATTTGGGCTCCGCTCTTCTGTAACTCTCTTGTGCATGTCTTTAGATAAGCGGCGCCGCCGGTCGGTGAGGCATCGCGTCCATCCGTAAAAGCGTGGATGAAGATTTCGGTCACGCCTGCTTCTCGCGCTGCGTTTGCGAGCGCGATCAGATGCGAATAATGGCTGTGAACACCGCCGTCGGAAACCAGTCCAAGCAAATGGAGGCGATGACCACGCGCACCCGCAAAAGTTTCCTGCAATATCCGATTGCGCTTCAGCTCGCCTTCCGCGATCGCCTTGTTGATTCGGGTGAGGTCCTGGTAAACGATCCTGCCCGCTCCTAAATTAAGATGGCCAACTTCTGAGTTTCCCATTTGGCCTTCGGGTAATCCGACATCGGCCCCGCTCGCGCTCAGTTTGGCGCCTGGATATTCCTGATAAAGCCTGTCGTGAAACGGCGTCCGGGCGAGAAGCGTGGCGTCGCCATTTTGTTCGCGCTCCTTCCGGCCCCCGCGATTAATGCCCCAGCCATCACGAATAATGAGCATGACCGGGCCCGCCATATGCGCCGCACTTTGCCGGTGATTGGGAAGATCGACAAGTCCGGACTATCGGGATTGACAACACCGAGGCCGCGCGCCTACATCGCCTCGTGAAGTGGCGTAACCAGTTGCTGGCCCTTTTATGTCTCCTCGCCTTTGCCGGGCTTGGCGTTTTGTATTTTCAGCACTGGGTCATTCGGAAACCGTTCGGAATTATTTTGTTTATCGGAGAGGGACTTGACCCCAGTCGTCTGGCTCCAACACGCGCGTACGCCGGCGGGGCCGACGCACATCTGAACCTCGATTCGATGAGTCATCTGGCTCTGCTGACCAATTATTCAAGAGATTTCGCCGCTCCTGACCAGGCCGCGGCCGCAACTGCGATTGCGACCGGAGTGAGAGTGACTAATCGTGCCATTGCTGTCGATGGCCACGGAAAACCAATCACGAGCATCATTGAATTGGCGCGCGAACACGGACGGGCCACCGGCCTGGTAACGGATGGAAAACTCACTGCGCCCACCAGCGCGGCGTTTTACGCACATCCAGTTGATCCGAACGATGTTGACGGCATCGCCGCAGAATTTCTCGAGGGGGGCAAGATCGACATCGCTATGGGTGGCGGCGTGGCGCAATTCCTTCCCGCCACAAAGGCCGGAGAGAGACAGGACGGGCGCGATCTTCTACTTGAGCTGCGTCGCAATGGATTCGATATCGTGCGCACACGGGCCGAGCTTGAAGGGATTCCTGCGTGGCGCCGGCCGAAACTTTTCGGCGCTTTTAACAATGTAGAGCTCGCGTTCGCGAACCAAGTCGAAAAGCGCAGCCAGCAACCGAGTCTTTCCGACATGGTGCGTCGAGCGATTGAATTACTTCAGTACAATCCTGGCGGATACCTGCTCGTAGTCGATGCAGCATTAATGCGCAAGGCGGCGCAGGAAAATAAAGGAGAAAGAGCGCTTGGCGAAACAGTCGAATTAGACCACGCCGTTGCCACTGCACGACGCTACGCTGGCCGAAGATCGACAATCATTGTTTGCGGAGACGCAGCAATCGGCGGGTTGAGCTTGAATGGTTTTCCATTTCTCAAAGACAGCGGCATCGCGCTGCTCGGACTCAATTCTGCCGGACAACCCTGGATTACCTGGGCGACAGGTCCAAATGGAGCCAGCTCTTATGGCGCAGCGAAGATACCGGGCAAGCTGGAGACAAATCACAGCGAGCAACCAGCCGCGGAACAGCTGGAACCGGCCGCGCTTTACGCGAAATCCGCTCTCGGCACCGTTGACGATGTCATTGCGCTGGGCAGCGGTCCGGGTGCGGAGGCATTGCAAGGCACAATCGATAACACAATCGTTTTCAAAATTCTTCGCAATGAACTTTAAAAGCCGGGCGTGTTGGCGAATTGTCAGTTGCCTCGCTCTGCGGGCAGACCTCAAAAGAGATACTTTTTACAGATCGAGGCGACCGCATAGTGCAGCATTGATTTTTCCGCCGAGTTAAAGGACACTTTGCCCTCAGGCGCATGCAGCACGTCACCGCATTTTCACGACCGCAGACTGTTCCCGCTGCGCCCACCGCCGCGCCAAAAAAGACTCTGTGGATTCTGAACAGCTGGCGCGACCTGATTCTTTACGTCGGGACGCCGCTTTTTCTTGTGCCGATGTTCTTGCTGGCACAGGCGCGCTGGAGTGCGCAAGACATTTACGTTTTCGTGGCAGCATTTGGCGCAATGGGCCACCACCTCCCGGGAATGATCCGCGCCTACGGAGATCGCGCCCTGTTCGAACGGTTTCGCTGGCGCTTCATTTTTGCGCCGATCTTTTTACTCGGTGTTTGCGTAGCTTTTTACTGGTGGGACTTGAAGGGGATCGTTCTCGTCGTCTTCTTCTGGGGCGTCTGGCATGGGATGATGCAAACCTACGGCTTCTGTCGAATCTACGACGCGAAGACCGGCTCCTTCGCCGCGCTAACGCGTCGCCTCGACTTCGCGACCTGTGCCGCCTGGTTTGCGACAGCGGTGCTTCTTTCCTCGCAACGCATGGCCGACACGCTCGAAACGTATTACGCCAGTGGCGGACCCTTCATTCCGCCCTGGCTCCTGCACAACGCACAACAAATAATGCTCGGCGGCGCCATCGCCGTTTCAGTTTTGTTTCTGTTCAATTTCTCCCGGATGTGGGCGGAAGGGAAGCGCCCGAATCCGGTCAAGCTGGCGCTGCTGGTCACGAGCATTGCGTTTTGGTGGTATTGCAATAACGGCGTCACCAACATTCTGGCCGGGATCGCGTTGTTCGAGGTTTTTCACGATGTGCAGTACCTCTCCCTCGTATGGATTTACAATCGTAGCCGCGTGGAAAAGGACAGATCGATCGGCGGCTTCATGCGCTTTGTTTTTCGACGAAGTGGTTCGTTGGTTGGATTGTACATCGGGCTTGTTTTTGCCTACGGGTCGCTCGCCTATTTCAATTCCCGTCTTGAGGTGGAGACGATCAAGCGTGTGCTCACCGGTGTGGTGGCGGCATCGGGTCTTCTTCATTTTTATTACGACGGATTCATCTGGAAAGTACGCGACCGCTCGACGCGCGAACATCTCGGTCTGGGGGGCGGAAATGTATCTGCGGGATCACGCGAATTTCTGCCGACTTGGCTGTTGCACGGTATAAAATGGGTTGCTGTATTTGTGATTCCACTCGGCGCCCTCTGGATCGGGCAAACTCGGAGCAAGATGCCAGAAGTGGAGCAGCAAGCTCGGATGGCGTCCGATTTACCCAACAGCGCTCGCGCCCATTGGAAATACGGCTTTGCGTTGCACAAAGCGGATCGTCTCGATGAAGCAACAGAGCAGTACCGGATCGCTCTGCGCCTCAATCCGAACGAGAAAGAAGTCCATTACGGCCTGGGTCAAGTTCTCGTTGCGCAATCGCAACTGAATCAAGGACGCAGCGAACTGGAGGAGGCTTTACGCAGCGATCCGCGCAATGGCGAATTTCATTCCGAATATGGTTACGCTCTCGAACGCCTCGGTCAGAAAGATGAAGCGGGCGCGGAGCACGCAACGGCCACGCGCCTGGCCCCCAAATCCGGCGTGGTGCATTACGATTACGCAATGTTCCTTTTCCGTGCAGGCAAAATGGATCAAGCGATCACAGAGTTTCAGACCGCGCTAAAGCACAGCCCGAAACACCCTGAAGCGCATTACCACCTCGGCAGGGCGCTCTTTGTAAAAGGCGACTTTGAGGGAGCGAAAATACATTACCTGGAAACCGCGCACCTCGATCCCAAAGCGCCGGTTCACAATAGTCTTGGCGTGGTCTATATGCGATTGGGACAAACTTCGCAGGCAATTGCCCAATTCAAGGAAGCGCTGCGTTTGCGGCCGGGCGACACAGACGCTGCCGAAAATCTCCGCTTCGCGGTGGCCAGAGAAACACAAGGCGGTTCCCCGCCACGCTGAGACCCAATTGCTGCCGGC
>Ga0070697_100003224_pt1 | contig 12518 bp, 11 predicted proteins | sample KBSK1501metaG_FD_65475 | JGI IMG/M metagenome (GOLD analysis project Ga0070697, IMG submission 65475) | Corn, switchgrass and miscanthus rhizosphere microbial communities from Kellogg Biological Station, Michigan, USA - KBS K1-50-1 metaG | ecosystem: Host-associated > Plants > Roots >... | reverse complement strand
CGAACAGGTTGATGCCGCGGGTCGCGTATCGGAAAGCGGCCGGCGGCAGCACCTGCCAGCCGTGACGCAGGTTGTCGAGGGCGGAGAGCATCCAGCCGAGGAGCTGAAGCCAGCCGACGATGGGGATCAGCGCGATGAGTCCCATGACGACGATCTTGTTGAACCATTCCGGGTCCCGGAACGGCCACGCGAACGAGTCGCCGAGGCTGTGGTCGGGGGACGGCAGAGCGGCCCCGGCGTGAGTGTCCATCGACTGAAGCCTAAATCGGTCGAAAAAGAATTTGCGGCGACCACACTTAGCTTTTCAGCCGTTGCTAAGACTGCACATATACTTTGGAATCCTTTAGCGGATCCGCCTCGACGCCAGGCGTTGGGCGTCACATCAAGGAGTGGGGACGGGTTTGGCCCTTGTATTTTCGGACGTGAAGGCTCCGGTAGCTTCGAAGAACGGCGCCCACCCTCCGGCGTCGGCCATCGCCCTCTCGAGCCGCGAGATCAACGTCCTGAACCTGGTGGCGCGCGGGCTTTCCAACAAGCAGATCGCCACCAAGCTCGGCATCAGCGACAAGACGGTGCGCAACCACCTGAGCCGCATCTTCCGCAAGCTCGACGCCGGCAACCGGACCCAGGCGGTCATGAACGCGATGAGGGTCGGGCTGCTCACGATCTGAGCGGTTTTCGCGCACGAAGGGACCCCGAGATGAGGCCCCTACCCTTGACCCTCCCCGCTCTGGCCGGCGACGATCGCCGGCCGGCGTGTGAATGCTGGGCGAGAGTCTAAGCGCGAGATCCGGCCGCGCGAAATGGGATTTTCGTCCCCAGGCGAACCACCCCCACTTTTGTGCACAAAATCACGTTATCTCGCGTTCAAAACGTGTAATTGCGCACAAAAGCGATTGGGGATGGCGGCTTAGCAATCCGCCGCGTTGAACTCCCGGCGTAGGAATCTGGCGCAGTCGTCCCATGATTTGCGAGCTCGGCTCACCACGCCATTCATACGGATGTAGCCGTGGATCATGTCGGGCTCGTGAACGTGTTCGACGCGTACACCGGCTGAGCTGAGCGCCTCGGCGTAAGCAGCGTCTTCGGACGCCAGCGGATCGAGCCTGCACGAGATGACCAGCGCCGGGGCCAGCCCGCTGAGGTCCGGAGCTCGGAGAGGCGAAGCGTCCGGTGTAACGCGTTTCGCCTCATCGGGCAGGTACTGGTCCCAGTACCAGAGCATCGAGTCGCGCGTGAGCCCGTAGCCGGTCGCGGCTTCCCTATAGGACGGAGTGTCGAAGTCGCAATCAGTGACGGGATAGATCAAGACCTGACCGGACAGCTTCGGGCCGCCACGGTCGCGCGACCACTGGGCCACCACCGCGGACAGGTTCCCGCCCGAGCTGTCGCCTCCAACCGCGATCCGATCCGAGTCCGCACCGATGTCCGCCGCGTGGTCGTTAAGCCAGGTCAGGCCCGACCACGCATCCTCGACCGCGGCGGGAAACGGATTCTCCGGAGCGAGTCGATAGTCGAGCGCGAGCACAACGCACCCGGCCCTGCGCGCGAGCGCGCGACACACCGAGTCGTGCGTGTCGAGGTCGCCCACCACCCATCCGCCACCATGGAGATATAGAAGGACGGGAAGCGTGCGGTCCGGCACCGGCGAGTAAACGCGAAACGGGATGTGGCCGGCGGGACCTGGCAGGCGTCCGTCCTCGATGCGCGCCACCTCTTCGACCTTGCCCGCCAGCGAAGGCGCTCGCAGGCTGTTCAGCCGGCGCGCCTCCACGGCTCCTTGCTCCGCCAGCGGAGGCAGGCCGAGGGACGCCGTCTGTTCGAGGTAGGCCCGCGCCTCAGGATCAATCGGCCGATCGGGCATGGAGCGCGCCGCTAGACGGGGGTCACACAGCCGATCAGCGGCAGCGGGTCGGTCGGCACGCCGCCGATCTCGAGCTGCAGGTGCAGGTGCGATCCGATCGACAGGCCGGTGCTCCCGACCTGCCCGATCTCACTTCCCTGCTGCACCGGCTCCCCAACCGCGGCCTCGACCGACGACATGTGCGCGTAGATCTCGACCAGTCCGTAGCTGTCGGTGATCTCAACGCGAAGGCCGAAAGCGCCGGCGAATCCCACCGCGGTCACGGTTCCACCGGCAGCGGCATCGATCGGCGTGCCGTAACCCGCCAGCAGATCGACGCCGGTGTGAAAGTGCAGGTAACCGTTGTAAGAAGGCTCGACGGCGAACGACGTCGGGCCGAACTTCTGGATGATCTGCGCGCCCGGAATCGGGCACACGAACTTGCCGGGAGCCATGGGGTCGGCGACGATCCCGTTCGACAGGTTTGGACCCATCGTGGGATCGACGGGAACGACAAGCATCGTGCCGGGGGTCAGTTGACCGCGGATGCGGTTGAAATCGGCGATTGTCACGGGATCGACGCCGTGTGCCAGGGCCAGGCTCGCCAGGGTGTCACCCCTTCTCACCATTACGACGAACCCAGGCACGTTCACCGGCGGAATGCGCAGGATCTGTCCCGTCTTGAGCGGGAGGCGCAATCCGGGATTCGACCACGTGATCTCGCGGAACGGAATCTTCAGGTCTTTGGCGATCGAGTCGAGCGTGTCACCGGCCGCGACTGTGTAGATCATCGGCGCGCGGTTCGGCAGCGCCGCCGTGGGGACGTAGATGGGCTTGATGATGCTGCTGTCGCGGCCGTACCAAGCGTCGCCGGCGGCGGTCACCGGCCCCGCGGCAGCCGCATCCAGGGCGCCCGCCCGAGGGGCCAGGTGAACGGAAAAGCTGTAGCTCGAGATGACGGCGGCCACCAACAGGACTACGCCATGGGTCAAATAGCGATCGAGACGCAAACGCCTACCCCCAGGCTTTCGTTCTCGCGCCCCAGACGCGAGCCCCAAACCTAGCAGAAGTGGGCGCCGAGAGGTCAAACGTACTAGTAATTGAGTCAACGCCCCCTCCTTACCTCCCCACACGGTGGGGAGGGATTTGAGGGGCCCGAACATATACTTCGCCCGTGAACCGGCGCGCCCGAAGCACACCGGTTGCGAGCCTTTCGATCGTGCTTCCTGCGTACAACGAGGAGGCCAACATCGAGCACGCCGTGGAGCAGTGCGTCGCCACGGCTTCCCGCCTCGCCAAGCAGTACGAGGTGATCGTTGTCGACGACGGCAGCTCGGACGGGACTCGTGGGGTCGTCGAGGGCCTTGTCCGTCACGGCCAGAACAAGGTCCGGCTGCTGTCGCATCACACCAACCGCGGCTATGGCGCGGCGCTACGGACCGGCGTCACCAGCGCCCGGTACGACTACGTGTTCTTCACCGACTCCGACAATCAGTTCGACGTATCGGAGCTCGAGTACTTCCTTCCCTTGATGGACGAGTACGAGATGATCACCGGCTTTCGGGTCTACCGCTACGACACGGTGCTGCGGTGCATCCTCTCGTGGATCTACAACCGCCTGGTCGGCGTGCTGTTTCGCCTGCGCGTCCGCGACGTCGACTGCGCGTTCAAGCTGATGCGACGCGAGGTCGTCCAGCAGGTGAGCATCGAGTGCGACAACTTTTTCGTCAACACCGAGCTGCTCGCGAAAGCGCGCAAGTGGAACTTTCGCATCGCCGAGAAGGGCGTGCGTCACTACCCGCGCACGGCCGGGGAGACGACCGTGCGGCCATCGGACATCCCACGCACGCTGGCGACCGTGTTCAGCATGTGGAGGCGGATCTATTTCCCAAGCCGGAAGGAGTTCGACCGACTCCGCGTTACCGCTCCCTCGCGCAGCGAGGTGACCGAGTTCAAGCCGGCACGAGACTGACCTGAAGCGCGAGTTCTACCGCGAGTACCGGCAGATCGAGGATCGCCACTGGTGGTTCCTCGGCAGGCGGCAGATCATGCTCCGGCTTCTGGACGACCACCTGCCTAAGTCACGCAACGGGTCGCCGCTGCGCTTGCTGGACGTGGGCTGCGGAACAGGAACCATGGTGGCCAACCTGTCGCGCTACGGCTGCGCGTACGGCGTCGACGTGGACCACGAAGCTGTCGGTTACTGCCTGGAGCGAGGCCTCGACGTCGTGGTCCAGGCGTCAGGAGAACACCTGCCGTTTCCTGACGAAAGCGTTGACGTGGCCACGATGCTCGACGTGCTCGAGCACATCGCCGATGAGCGCGGGACGCTGGCCGAGGTGACGAGGGTCATCCGGCCCGGCGGTTATCTGATGGTCTCGGTGCCGGCCTACCGGTTCCTGTGGGGCGCACAGGACGAGGTGAGCATGCATCACCGGCGCTACTCGGCCCGGCTGCTCCGGGAGCGCATCGAGGCTGCGGGGCTGGTCGTCCGCCGCCTGACCTTCTTCAACACGCTGGTGTTTGCACCCATCGCGGGCATCCGCTTGGCCCGACGGCTCATCCCCGGCCTTCGATCCGAGAAATCAGACTTCAACTTCCCCGCCCCCGGGCCGTTGAATCGCACCCTGACCCGTGTGTTCGGGCTGGAATCCGGCCTCGTTGCCCGCACGAACCTGCCGTTCGGCGTTTCGATCCTCTGCCTCGCGCAGCGGCCGCTCGGCGACCAGTAGCACCAGCCAGACGATCTCCCAGAGCAGGGTCGGCAGCGGCCAGCCGATCGCCATCGTCTGCACCGCAAGCACTCCCGGCAGCAGCCACAGGCGAGCCGCGGCCGAGGTCGGCGTGGCCAGCACCAGCCAGGCGGCGATCAGCACCACGCAGTAGTCGGATTCGTGCGCATGCACCGCAGACGTCACCGATCCGAGCAGACCAAGCGCGAACACGAGCTTGAGTCGTGAGCGGTGTCGCCACGCCCCGTATAGAGCGAGCGCTGCGGATCCGCCTTCGAGCGCGTACGCGGGCAGGCCCGGGCCGAAAACCGAAGCCAGCGTCATGATCGCGTGCCCTGGGTAGCTCTGGACCACGACATTGGTGTTCCAGAAATCGACGACGCCTTGAACGCCCAGCGACGCGAAGAAGATCAGCCCCAGAACCACGCAGCCGCCGGCCCACCACACGAACGCGCGCCAGCGGCCCGTGAGCAGCAGCGCGACCGGGACAAGCACCACGTCCTGCGGCTTCAGGCCCGTCGCGAGTGCGAGCGCGATTCCAGCCAGCGCCACGCGATCCCGCTCCAGGAACCACCACGCCGCCGCCGCCAGGGCAATGATCTCGGGTGTCGGCTGGCCGAGGATGAGCGAGTAGTGCACCGGCCAGATGGCAATCGCGGTGAGCAGCATCGCGACGCGCGCCAGGCCGCTGAACGGTGCAGCGATCGCCCACGCGACGACCACCGAAGCCAGCCCGAGCAGCGACCACACCGCGTAGGCGGGCCCGAATGGCAGGACGGTGAGAGGGGCGATCATCCACGCGAGCTGCGGCGGATTGGGAAAGGTATGGCCTCCATCGATCACCGCCAGCTGGCCAGTGAAGTGTTTGGCCATCACCGCCCGCAACGCGTCCTGGTTGTAGATCTGGTTCCAGCCCTGCTCGACCCCCAACCGGGCCGTGTAGTAGTAGACGCGGAAGTCGTCCACCGCCTGGTCAGATCGGTAGTGATCCACCCAGCGCTTGACGGAGAAGACCGCGGCCCAGAAGGACGCGGTCGCGCCGGCAACCAGCAAAAGACGCTTCAGCCGATCGACGTGCACGTGGCCACCGGGTGAAGGCCGGGCTGAAGGCCGCCACCGCACGCCCAAGCCCGACCCTGGAATAGCGCGAGCTCGAATCCGTGTCGCGGCACGAGCATCGCGCCGAGCACTGTCCAGGGACCGGCCGCTGACAAGGCCGAGGATTGATTGACGATCCGCGTCTCCTGCGCGTCCTGACCGCCGAGAATCACGATGCTCCCGTCGTCGAGCGCGGTGGCGCCGGCACCGCTTGTCGGCTGCGGCAGGTCGGGAAACCGAACCCACGACGAGATCAGAGGGTCGTAACAATCGACGCGTGATGTAGTCGGCGAACGGCCGCCCGCAGCGCACGCATCGGGGCCGTACACGAAGCCGGCAACGTGATTGCGAGGCACGGGCAGCGGCGGCAGGTCAGTCCAGTGCCCGGTCTGTGGGTCGTAGACCTCGGCCGGTGGAACGTTGGCCGTCGCGGAATTCCCGCCGATCACGTAAAGGTCAGTGCCGGCGGCGAGCAGGGTGTGGCCGCCGCGCGGGTGCTTCATCGGAGCGAGCTCGGTCCACGAAGAGCCGTCCAGGCGAAAAAATCGGGGGCTGTCACTGCCGAAGCTGTGACCGCCGGCGACGAAGACATGGTCATCGAGCGAGGCGGCGGAGGTGTGATCCAGCCCCAGCGGCAGGCGCGGGCCGGCCGACCATGCGGTGCCGTCGAACACCCAGACGGTTCTGAGGCTGTTGCCGGCTGCGTCAAATCCACCGATGACGTACAGCTTGCCGCCCGCGGCCGCCGACGCGGCCTCCTCGAGCGCAACGGGCAAATGCATCTCCATGCGCTGGGTGGGTGGTGGAGGCGGCGAGGGGACCACGGCGACAGGGCTCGGCGTCGATGGCGTGGACGAGGGTGAGGGTGTTGGAGTCGCAGCGCGGGTTCCGCCACAGGCAACCATCGAAAGTGCGGCGAGGATCACGAGGCCGAGGGTGCGAGTCACTTGGCTCGTCAGGATCCGCCAGACAGGTCCCTGTCCTCCATCTCCCAGGCGTGGTCGAGCATGTGGTAAGCGGCATGACGAATCACGAACTGCACCGTCCACGTACGCGCCGGTGCCCCGCGGGCGTTGTAGTCGCGGATCGCCGCAGCGAAGGCTTCGCGGTGGGCGCGGAGATCGCGGGGGCGTCGCCAGGCGTCGGGTGCCTCGATGAGGCCGACTTTCGGCGCGAACTCCTGGATCTCGGTGCCGTTGGTGTGGTGGACGATCTTGTCCCGATCGCGCCCGCCTCCGCGCGGACCCTTGCGGAGCTCGGCGGAGACGCGTGAGGCGACATCGTCGAAGTAGGTCCAGGTCGCCCGAAGCAGCGCGAGCTTCCGTTCACAGACGGCCTCGCTCATCGGCTCATGTTCCGGTCCCGCCGACTTGTACGACAGGCCGTAGAAGTCGGTCATGCCTGACCCTTTGAGCCGCTCCACGACCGCGATGGCGCGGGCCCTGCGGAACTGGTCGGCGAGGCCCGCAAGCTTGGCGACCTTCGCGTAGCGCGGGCGGTAAGCCGCGAGCACCTCGAGCGCCTCCTCCTCGGACTTGGCGCTCCTGTCCCAACCGGGCCAATCGAACGCCGAGGCGACGGCTCTCTTCTTGCCCTGCTCGACCATCACGCGAATCGCGCCGGCCATGTGCGCCACCTTAAGCCAGCGCTCAGGCATAGTGAGCGGCCTGTGTCCTTCGTAACCCGGCTGTCGCTCCACCTCGGCGCCGTCGTGGTGCTCGGCGTCGTGGTGGTATTCGGCGCCGGCCTCTACGCCGCCACCCAGGTCCAGCAGGACCTCCTGCCGGACATCTCGATACCGGCCGTCATCGTGATCACGCCTTACCCCGGAGCATCGCCCGACATCGTCGACACGCAGGTCACCGTGCCGGTGGTCAACGCGCTCCAGGGCGTGACCGGTGCCGACACCGTGCAGTCGACGTCAAGCCAGGGCGTATCGCTGGCCATCGTCCTCTTCAAGGACGGGACGGACCTCAAGGCCGCCTTGCAGGACGTCAATGCAGCGGTTGCGCGCGCGAAGCCGTTCCTCCCACCTCAAGCGCCTGCTTCGACCGTGCAGACGTTTTCCACCAACAGCATCCCGATTCTCGAATACGCGGTGTCGGCCGACGAGCCGCTCGGTGACCTTGCCGGCCAGCTGCGTGCCCAGGCGCTGCCGAAGTTGAAGGGCCTCGCCGGCGTGTCCTCGCTCGTGATCACCGGCGCGCCCACGGACGAGGTCGACGTCACGCTCGACCCGAGCAAGCTCGCGGCGCATCGTGTCAGCCTCGCCCAGGTCGCGTCTGCCCTGCAGCAGGCGGCGGTGGTGCAGTCAGTCGGTTCGCTGAGGCAGGGCACCGGCACGATTCCGCTCCAGGTCTCCGGATACCTCACGAGCCTGGACCAGATATCGAACATCGTCATCGTCCCGGCGACTACGGCTCGCGGTAAGACCGTCCCCGCGGTCACGGTCGGGCAGCTCGGCAATGTCTCGCTGGTCTCGGTGCCGGCTGACACGATCACGCGCACCGACGGCCGGCCCACGATCGGCCTCCAGGTCACAAAGGGCCCGAACGCCAACACCGTCACGGTCGCGAACGAAATCAAAGACGCGCTGCCCGGGATCAAGACCGCGATTGGCAACAATGTCCAGTTCGAGCTGCTTTCGGATCAGGCCACCCCGATCACCGACTCGATCGCTGTCATCCTCCGGGAAGGCCTGCTCGGCGCCGTCTTCGCGATCCTCGTCATCTTCGCGTTCCTTCGGAGCGGCCGCGCGACGATCGTGGCCGCGGTGTCCATACCGCTTTCCCTGATGGTCGCCTTGATCGTGCTGTGGTGGCAGGGGATCACCCTGAACATCCTCACGCTCGGCGGCATGATGGTCGCGATCGGGCGCGTCGTCGACGATTCCATCGTTGTCCTGGAGAACGTCAGCCGGCACGTGACCGAGGGCGAAAAGCCGCTCGTCGCCGCATATACGGGCGCCCGCGAAATCACGACCGCCGTCGCGTCGTCGACGCTGACGACGGTCGCGGTCTTCCTTCCGATCGCATTCCTCACGGGCATCGCCGGCAGCTTCTTCCGGCCATTCGCTTTGACCGTCGTGGTCGCGCTGCTCGCGTCGCTCGTGGTGGCGGTCACCGTGGTGCCCTTCCTCGCGGCCCACCTGCTCCCCGCGATGCGAGCCGGCAAGACCGAGCGGCGGCTGCCCTACAACTGGATGCAGCGCGCGTACGTGCCGACGATCCGGTGGGCTACGGGCCACCGGTGGATAGCACTCGGGATCGCGGTGCTGTTCTTCGCCGGCTCGATGGCGCTGATCCCGCTGCTGCGGGTCAACCTGCTCGATCAATCGTCGAGCCCGCAGTTTCCGATCGCGATCACGATGCCCGAGAACTCGACCCTGGCGGATACCGACACGGAGACGCAAAAGGTGGAGCAGCTGATCCGCGGGCTCCCTGGTGTGACGGCGTACCAGGCGACCGTCGGCGGCATCAGCGACCCGTTCGCTCCGCCCGGGACGGTGCCAGCCGACCCGACACGGGCGCAAGTCCTGGTCCTTGTCGGCAACGGCCAGTACGACACTGCAATCGCGGCGGTCAGGAGCGCGGTGCGCGGCTACACCGGCCCGGCGAAGATCGAGATCGGACAAGCGCAGAACAGCTCGAACGCCAGCAGCAGCCAGATGCAGGTCGACGTCAGCTCGACCGACCCGGTGGCGCTCCAGGACGCCAACAGCTCCGTGATGATCGCGCTGGCGAAGGTGCACGGCGTAGCCAACCTGAAGTCGAACCTCGTCGCCTCCAAGCCGCAGTACCAGCTGGTTCCGACGGACCGGCTCGCAGCATCAGGCCTGACCGTCCAGCAGCTGGCGCTGATCGTCGCCCAGGATGTGAACGGCGTCGTCGCGACCCAGGCCGTACTGCCTCAGGGCCCGGTGAGCGTGCGGGTGGTGCTGCCGCCGGGGACCGCCGACACCGCCGCGTCGCTGGCAAAGATCCCGATCCCCACGCTCGCGGGGGTGGTGCCGCTGGCGAGCCTGGCGACAATCGAGCTCGTCAACGGTCCGCAGGCCGTCAACCGCGTCAACGGCGACCGCGACGCGACCATCACCGGCACGATCACCGGCAACAACACGCAGGCCGTGCAGTCGGACGTGTCGAAGGCGCTGAATGGGGTGGCGCTCCCGGCGGGCGTGAGGATCTCGACCGGTGGCGTGTTCCAGCAGCTGTCGACGGTGTTGAACCAGTTCGCGCTCGCGCTGCTGGCGGCGATCGCGCTCGTCTACCTGATCATGGTCGCGACCTTCCGATCGGTGGTCAAGCCGCTGGTCCTGCTGGTCTCAATTCCATTCGCGGCGACTGGCGCGATCATCGCGCTCGTCCTCACCAACACTTCTCTCTCGCTGCCGGGCCTGATCGGAATCTTGATGCTCACCGGCATCGTGGTCACCAACGCCATCGTGCTGCTCGACCTTGTAGAGCAGTACCGCGATCGCGGGCTGGGCCTCCAGGACGCATTGGTCGAGGGCGGCCGCCACCGGCTGCGCCCGATCCTGATGACTGCCCTGGCCACCATGCTCGCGTTGCTGCCGCTCGCGGTGACAGGTGGCGGAGGCGGCGTCGGCGGCGCTTTCATCAGTGGACCGCTCGCCATCGTCGTCATCGGCGGACTCTTCACCAGCACGCTGCTGACCCTCGTCCTGGTCCCCGTCCTCTACTCGCTCACGTCACGTTTCACGGGCCCGCGCACGACGCGAGATCTCGACCTCCTGCTGGACGCCGCGGAAGATCGCCGTTTCAAGCCGTTGGGGCAACGCGCGATCCAGGAGGCTGCGCCAACTTTGCCGCCAGAGCCCGTCATCCGAGAGTTCACCGTGGCGATGAAGATCGAGCCTGAGGACGGCACACCGGGCGACCCAACCGTCCTGGAAGCACTGCGCGCGGCCGGCTACAAACTGGCCTTCGCGGCGGGAACTCGCCAGGTGCTGATCGAGGTGCCAGCCGTGGCCGCAACCTCCGATGCGGACGCCACCGCAAAAGCCATAAGGAGTGTCTTCAAGGTCGTGCCCACCAAGGGCTACCGCATTTCTGCACCCGTGGCGACCGAAAAGAAAGCGGAGCTGGTCCCTGGCTAGTGGCTGAGTATGCTGCGTTGGTGGAAGCTGAGCTCGACAGGATTCCAAAACTGCAGCTCGCCACCCTGCCCACGCCGCTTCAGGAGGCGCCACGCCTCGCGGCCGCCATAGGCCTCGACCGGCTCCTGATCAAGCGTGACGACAACACAGGTCTCGCGTTCGGCGGCAACAAGGCCCGCAAGCTCGAGTACCTCATTGCCGATGCGGCGCGCGCAGGGTCGGACGTGCTGGTGACCCTCGGCGCGCCACAGTCGAATCACTGCCGGATGACCGCGGCAGCTGCGCGTGTGGCCGGCATGGAGTGCCGGCTGGTGTTTGCAGGTCATCCAATCGAGCAGGTCCAGGCCAACATGTGGCTGGACCAGTTTTTTGGCGCGACGTGGACCTTCGCCGGTGATCGACCGGCTGCCGAGTGCATGTCGGGCGTGGCGGACGAGCTGCGCGCGAGCGGCCGCAGGCCTTACGTGATACCGGGCGGCGGCAGCAACGGCCTCGGCGCACTCGGATACGTGAGCTGCGCCTTCGAGCTCGCCCAGCAGCTCCGCGAGCGGGGCGAGCGCGCCCGGTACGTCGTGTGCCCGGTCGGATCGTGCGGGACCCTGTCAGGCCTGACGCTGGGGGTGGCGTTGTCCGGCATCGACGCGGAAGTCGTCGGTGTCAGCATCTCGCGCTCCGTCACCGATCGGGTCGCACGAGTCCGCCAGATCATGTCCGAGTCCTGCGGGCACCTGGACCTGCCGGTGCCCGATGCCTCGCCAACCGTATGGGGTGACTACATCGGCCCTGGCTACGGGATGGCGACCGAGCGTTCAAGACTGGCGCTCCAGACCGTCGCGTTCAGCGAGGGCATCCTCCTCGACCCTGTCTATACGGCCAAGGCTTTTGGGGGGCTGATGGGGGAGATCGAAGCGGGTCGAGTCATGCGCTCGGATCTGGTCGTCTTCGTTCACACTGGCGGGACTCCCGCGCTCTTCGCCGACCCGGCGCTCTACTGGCACCCCGACTAGAGCCGCGGAATTGGCGGCGAGCCCGGGGGAAGCGCCCAGCGCCGGCCAGCAGGTTTCCGAGGCGCTTCCGGTGGAGGTGAGGCGGTCATGAGTGCTTGGAAGCGTTGGCAGGACTACGCCACGATGCTCTTCGGTGTCGTTGTCGTCATTTCGCCGCTGCTGTTCAGCGAGACTTCGCACCACACGGCCACGTTTGGGGCCTACGGGTTGGGTGCCCTGCTCGTGTTGGGTGGAATAGTTGCCGCGCTGAACCGCGAGCCACGGCGCTCTCTCTTCGTCAACGCGCCCGGCATCGCGGCTGTGCTTACGTTCATCGCGGCCATCGTCCTCCTGTTCAGCGGGGCCATCGCCATTGCCCTGACCGCAGGGTTCATGGCGATCCTGACAGTCGTTGCCGCCGCGACGCTTCGTATGGGGGGCCGGACCGACTCGAAGACCGTTTAGCCGATCGAGTCGTCGGCCTTGACCTGAACCCGGGGTCCGTCGCCGGTCCACGCGCATAGAGTTGCGCCGTGAGCGACGACGCACCATGGACTGCTCCCGACACCTCGCCTGGCGGCTCCGAGGCTCGCATCGCCGCGATCGCGGGAGCTGCGGATGCGTTCAGCGAGGCAGTTCCAGACATGGACGCGCTGCTGGCGATTGTCGCCGAGCACATTTCGCGTGCGACCGGTGACTTCTGCTCGGTCGTTCTGCTGTCTTCGGATGGGAAGCGAATT
>Ga0070697_100003223_pt1 | contig 12520 bp, 9 predicted proteins | sample KBSK1501metaG_FD_65475 | JGI IMG/M metagenome (GOLD analysis project Ga0070697, IMG submission 65475) | Corn, switchgrass and miscanthus rhizosphere microbial communities from Kellogg Biological Station, Michigan, USA - KBS K1-50-1 metaG | ecosystem: Host-associated > Plants > Roots >... | reverse complement strand
CCGGTGCATCAGTCCGACGCCGGAGCCGTTGGCGGAGGAGCCGTGATAAAAATTTATTCCCTGGACGAGTGAACTGGCGCAGTTTCCCACTCCGACGATGGCGATTCTTATTTTTCTCATTTAAAAAAAGCAACCCTAGCCGCAGCACGGCGGTTCAGGCAATATGCAAGTTGTTATGTCGATTTTAAAACAAGCGGGTTCTTCTCTCTTCAGGATGAATGCTTGCGGCTCGAACGATTAGCGCATTCAAGATGGAGGCGCAAGCACTTAAGAGAGAGCAATTTTTATTGAAAAGAAAGGCTCGGCCGAGGAGATAGACGGGATGCGTTTGGAGTTTCGGGCCGTTGCGTGGCTGATCATCTTCGCTTTGCCCGCTCCTTCGCAGGCGGCGACCCCCGCTTATAGCTGCGAAGAAGCAGTCGCCCTTGCTCAAGCTCAAAATCCCGAAATTGCCATCGCTCGCAAGCAAGTGCAGGCAGCGCGCGGCGGCCTGATTGAAGCGCGCTCAGGCTTTCTTCCCTCCGTTGTCTCGACCGGATTGCTCGACAAACGGGAGCATCAGTCAGAAACGCGTCTTCGGGATGAGGATTACAACGCTTCGCTGCGAGTGCTGCAAAATCTCTACACCGGCGGCGCGGTCACCAGCCAGGTGGCGATTGCGCGCTTAAGCATCGAGAAGCAGGAGTGTGAGTTCCAGGAAATCGCCAATCGCGTGGCGATGGATGTGCGGATCGCGTTTTACGAGCTCCTCTTGAATCGCGCGAAGATTAACGTGCGCGAAAATTCCGTGCGGGTTCTGGAGGAGGAACTGAAGACGCAACAGGAAAGGCTGAGCGCCGGGATTGTCGGCACATTGAACGTGCAGCGCGCCGAAGTGGCGCTGGCCAACGAGCGCCCGGAGTTGATCAACGCGCAGACGCAACTGAAAAATTCCTACCTGCGCCTGGGAGAACTTCTCGGGATCAATTTCCCGCCCAACTCCGAGCAATCGCCCTTTGAAGTTTCGGGACAATTGCAATATCACCCGCGCCATCCCGATCTGAACGACTGCCTGGCCCGAGCGGATACGAGCCGCCCGGAAATCAAGGCGCGGCAAAAAGATATCGAGATCGAAGATCGGCAACACACGCTGGACCGAAGCGAACTGCGGCCGCACGTGGAATTTTTCTCCGCCTACGAAGTTTACAACGAGCGGGACCCGGAGGTGGGTCACGAGTTTAATCATGGCTATTTGGTGGGGATAAACGCGACCTGGCACGTGTTCGATGGGTTTGCCACCAAAGGGCGCCTTCAGGCCACGCGGGCCCGGCGCGAAGCAGCCGTTCAGGCGCTCGAGGCGGCGCGGCGCGGCGTTGCCTCAGAAGTTCGGAGCGCGTGTTTCGATCTGCAACAGGCTGACCGCGTGCTCGAATCCGAGACCAAAAATGTCCAGACCGCCGATGAAACTCTCGAGAGCGCCAAAGCCAATCTCGTGGCTGGATTAGGAACGCAACTCGACATCTTGCAAGCAGCATCCGATGTAACGCGGACACGGACCACGCGATTAAGCGCAATCTATTTGCACAACGTCGCGCTGGCGCGCCTGGCTCGCGCTTGCGCCGCGCGTCCGGAAACGTTCGATTTCGATCCGAAAATCAACCCGCTTCAGGCCGGGGCGAGTGAAGATCGTGCTAAAGCACACGTTTCTGATGTGGCGCAGCCGCCCGCAAAATTAAGCAAACAATGAAATCGCGATTTCTGTTTCTGGGGAGCACAGGCCGCCGGCTTGTAGTTCGCGGCAGCTTGCCGCGAATCGGCTTCGTAAGCTCGAGCGTTCACGAGTTGCCCAAATGCGTTCGGCACAGCGGCCGAATGCGACAGGGTGGCAGCCTGTGCTCCCCAGAACGCAACGCGTTGAAACTCCTTTTTCTCATTCTCATCGTTTGGCGCGTTCCAACAACCGATGCAATTACGCTAGAAAGCGCCCTTCAGACCACGCTGGAAAAAAATCCCGCGATCCAACAGGCAAAAACGAACCTCGAACAAGCGGCCGGGCAAAGGCTCGTCCTTCGCTCCATCATGTGGCCCGATGCAAAATTGCGCGTGCCCGCAGGCGTGCAAGGCGGACATCGCGCGGGCGAAAGTGGAACGAAAGGGTTCGGCTTCTTGCACGGATCGTTCACTCAGGCTTTGTTCAACGCTGCTATCCCGGCGTCGCGCCGGCGCGGCGACGTCGAGGTTCTCATCGCGCAGCAGCAACTAAACGTGGCGGTGGTGGAACAGCTTCACGGGGCCCGGCTCGCCTTTTATGCGGCGCTCTACAATCGCGCCCTGCAATCGATCCGCCAGGAGCAGCAGCGACGGCTGGACGAAAATGCCGTTAGTCAGAAACAACGTTATGAGGCGGGGTTAATCGATCGCAGCGCCTTTACCAGTGCGACGGTGCAAGCTCGCGAACTCGATTCACAAATCGAGGAGGCGCATCGCGCTTACGCGGAAGCGCGGCTGAAATTGGCCGAGGCGATGGGGCGCGAACTCGGACCGCAAGCAGTGCTGCCCGATGTGGAAGGCGAACTGCAATTTGCGCCGAAGGCTGTCGATATTGATTCGGAAACGGTCGCAGCGCTGGAGCGACGAGCTGATCTGAAGCTTGCTCGCCTGTTCGTTCGCGCGGCCGGGGAAGATCTGCACATCATCGAAGCAGGTTATTATCCGGCAGTCGATGCCAAGGTTTCAGGGGAGTATATTCCGGTCTCGGGAATTCATCGCGAAGATACCTCACGCCGGACCGAGGACATCTCTTCGCAAATCCGGGCGGGCGCCGTTTATACATGGCGCGTTATCGACAACGGCAAAGTGGCGGGTGCGGCGATGCAGCAGCGGGCAACGCGCGAGATGAACGAACTTACTTGCCGGAAGTTGGAAGCGAACGTGAGCCCCGAACTCTTGCGCATCTACCACGATCTGGAGGCGACCGAGGCGCGGCAAAAGTCGCTCGTGGCGGCTTCCGCGGCCGCGGAGCAGAGTGCGCTCGTCGTGGCACAAAATCTGGCGGGCGGTCTCGCCTCACAACTGGAATACCGGCTGACGCAAAACGGCTTTCTGGAAACCAAAAGCGGATTGCTCGACGCCATTTATCAGCACAATCTCGCCACCGCCGAATGGGACCGCGCCACTGGGCGCTATTTTCAATTTTCCCACGACACCGCGCCAAACGTGCATTAGTTCCAGCGGTTGAAGTTACCGGAATCAAAGAGAGTTTTGTGGGGCGGTGGGGCGCTGGTCGTGCTTCTTCTCGCGGTGGCCTATTACTTTGCGATGCCGGTAGCGGAGGTGGCTGCGGTGCGCCGCGGCACCGCCATGGCTGCGGTTTATGGGACAGTGCGAATCGAGCCCGCATTTGTCGTGCATGTTCGGGCGCAGAACTCGGGATTCATCACGCTGGCCGATCCTTTCGCCGCCGGGCGTGGGGCCATCGGGAAGAGCGTGGAGAAAGGCCAATTGCTCGCCACCATCGCTGACGAAACAACGGCCCGGCAATTGAAGCAAGCGCGCGCCGACCTGCAGGCGGCAACAGAACGCGCCAAACTCCCGCTCCCTTCTTCGGAATTACTCAAGGCAGCGGAAGACAACCTCCAGCGGCTCGAGAAAGTGGCCGCATCAGGCAACGTGCCGGCCGTCGAGTATGCGCGAGCGAAAAGCGAAGCCAATCGATTGCGCAGCACCGTCGAAACTGAGCGGATCGAGCGCGAACAGAATCTCGAGACGCTCGATGCCACCTGCAAAAAACTCGAAGCGCAGATGAAGAACTCCGAGATTCGTTCACCGATCGACGGGCTTCTCACCAGCATCCAGACCATCGACGGCGAGCTGGTCGCGGATGGCAATGAACTTTTCACCGTCTCCTCGCGCAAGAATTACGTCCGCGGCGAAGTGAACGAAGAGGACGTGGGCGAAGTGAAACCGGGAATGAAAGCGACGCTGCAGTTATATGCTTATCGAACCAGGGCCTTCACCGCGCACGTCACCTCCATCCAGCCTGCGGCCGACCCGACCACCCAGCGCTACACGATTGTGCTGGAGCTGGAAAATGCGCCCGACAATTTGATGGCCGGGATGACCGGCGAAATGAACATCATCACCGGCACACACGAAAATGCTTTGCTCGTGCCGGCGCGCGCTCTCCTCGTCGATCAAGCATTGATCGTAAAACACGGCACCGTGCGTTCTCGCACTGTCCAGGTCGGATATCGGACGCTGGATTTCGCGGAAGCGATGAGCGGCCTTTCGCTGGGTGATCACGTGGTTGTCTCAGATCAGGATCGGTTGCACCCGGGAGAGCCGGTCCGGCAACGAATGATCGACCTGCCGCGCGGAACACAGCAACCGTGAGCCCGCCGCTTTACATTGCCTTGCGCTTCTTGAGCCATCGCAAACGCGCTTTGCTCCTCAGCCTGAGCGGCGTTGTCTTCGGGGTCGGGATTTTCATTTGCACTCAGGCTCAGACGCAAGGCTTCGCGCGCTATTTCATCGACTCGACCATTGGCAGCAACGGCGCACTCGTCATCCGGTCCCGTTTCCGCCCGCGCTACAAAGCCCTCATGGTCGCCGCCAAGAGTTCAAACACGAACCCGGCCCATCGCCTTTACTTCGAGGGCATCACCGACGCGAATCAAATCATGCGGGTGAGCCGGCGCTTCTCCAACGTCGTTTCCTGCTCACCGGTGCTGCGCGGGCAGCTCAGCGCGCGCGCCGGATTTGAAAATGCGACGGTCGATCTCTTTGGAATTGATCCCGTTCTTCACTCGCAAACCACGGACCTTCTGCACGAATTGATTGCGGGCAGCTTCGATGATTTTCGCAACAACACCAGCTCGGTCATCGTCGGCTCGCGGCTGGCCGAGCAACTCGGTGTCGATATCGGCGACCCGGTGCAATTGCTTTCGCCCGGCGGCGAGTACTGGCGTTTCACCGTCGCAGCCATCGCGCGCGCTGGCGTCGGCTCGATTGATTCGACTCGTATTTACTCGCACGCCAGGGTCGCACAGACCCTGCTGCAAAGACCATTTGGCGCGTCGATGATCATTTACAAGCTGCGTGACCCAGATCGCGCGCCGGCTCTGGCCAATCATTTCGAAAACCTGTTCCAGCACGTCTCCACCAGCTGGCAGGAACGCGAGGAATCCACGTTGCAGCTTTTTCTGATGCTGCGGGTATCGGCCGCCATCACTGTCTCGCTCATCATCTTGCTCGCCGGTTTCGGTATTTTTAACGTGCTCACGATGTCGGTCCTCTCCAAGGTCAAAGAGATCGCAATTTTGCGTTCGATGGGCTACCGGCGAATCGATATCAGCGCGATTTTCTTGTGGCAGGGTGCGCTTGTCGCCGCGGCCGGATCTGTGCTGGGCTGTTTGCTCGGCGCTTTAATGACCTGGGGAGTGGGACATATTCCCATTCGGATTCGCGGTCTGCTCTATGCCAATCACTTTTTGGTGACATGGGATTGGCGACACTACTTCTGGGCGACAGTTCTCGCGGTCGTGGCCGTGTTCATCGCCAGCTATGTCCCGGCGCGCCGCGCCGCAGAACTGGCGCCGGTAGTCACGCTGCGCGGGTCGAGCGTATGAACGGGAACATCTGCCTTAGTTGCCACGCGATTGAGCGTTATTTGGGCGAAGAAGAATCGCGCGTGCACGCACTGCGCGGCGTCTCCCTCGATCTCGAGCCCGGCAGCATCCACGCCGTCGTCGGTCCGTCCGGCTGCGGCAAGAGCACATTGCTCTACATTCTCGGTCTGCTCGATCCGCCCGATGCCGGTTCGGTTTCAATCGAATCGGAAGGCATGTCGCATCTGGGCGATGACGAACTGGCGCGGAAACGCAACCAGCTCATTGGATTCATTTTTCAATTCCATTTCTTGATGGAAGACTTCACCGCCCAGGAGAACGTCATGATACCGATGCGCCGGCTCGGACGGCTTTCCGATGAGGAGATGCGCGAGCGCGCGGCTGTCCTGCTCGGAGCGGTTGGACTCGGTGACAAACTGCGACGTCCCAGTCGTCATCTTTCCGGCGGTGAACAGCAGCGCGTGGCCATCGCGCGGGCGCTGGCGAACGATCCACGTGTGATCCTGGCCGACGAACCGACCGGTAACCTCGATACGGCTAATTCGGAGCGCGCCTTTGAGCTACTGCAAAATATCGTGCAGCAAGGCGAGAAGGCATTGCTCCTCGCCACGCATAATCCTCTTATCGCTGAATCGTGCGATTGGATTCACGAGATGCAGGATGGCCGCATCATCGCCAGCCATCCCCGTCTGTAGGTTCACCGAATCGTCCTTACCCTTCCCATCGCGGCGATTCCTTTATCTCGTCTGACAGCGACCTCGCTCTCACACAGCGCACGGCGCAAAGTCGTAAACAACTATCTTTTCCTCTAGTTGAATTGGTTCTCGACACGAAGACGAGCTTATGTCACGAGACGCTTCGCAGAGCCAAGTTGGTCGCGTTTCTCACTCGCTTCGCAGGTGATTTTCAGCAAGAAATAAATCCACCGAGGTTGGCGAAGACAGCCTGGATGTGGGAGGCCCGCCTGCGTGGCCGAAGCCGCCGTCGCGGCGAAGGCCCGTGTGCTGAAGCATTCTGACGATAAGTGAAAGCCGATCTGCTCTTTACCGTGAGTAGCGAGAAGCTAGCTCGGTGATACGTTTTCTGAAATAGGTAGCACTCCGCTAGCTAATGGTTGCCCTCTATTCGAAACGTCGCCGACAGTTGGCAGCGCGCGGCTCCGCCGCTAATTTCGCGGGCGATGGAGAACATCCTGCCAATCTTAATCGCGGATGCGCCCGAGGCTTTGACCGAATTGTGCGGCGTCAACTTACTCGAACGTTTGCTCCGCATTTTGCAACGACTCGGATTTCGCCGCGCGATTGTTTTTTCGACAACACCGGAAATCGTCGGGGCTGAATTAGCGAAGCGTTCGTGGGCGCGCGAAAAAGTAATTGTCGATTTTGTCCCGCGCGCAAATGGACCTTTGACTGCGCAACTGCTTTTGGAACAAACCCCGTCGGAGCGCTTCTTAATAGTACCGGCAAATATTTATTGTGACGCACGTTTGCTTGCCGCTCTCTGCGCGAAACAGTCATCCGCCGCACTTGTCGATTCCAATCCGCCGGAATTCGCCCGATCTTTGATCCGAAATCCGTGTGGGCCAGCATTGGTCATGAAAGATTTTCTTTCTGCGTTTCGGCGGCCCGCGCCGTTTTTTGAGGAACTCAAAGACAAGATCGACAACTGCAAGATCGATATCGTCGACGCGGCGGAGCAGGATGATTACATCGTCAGCATGCGTCGGCGCGTGCGGCCGGTCTGTCTTCCGGCGCCGCCGGAGCAGAACCGCCGCGTGGCTGAGCGTATCATTCTCGATTCCGCGCAAAATGGAACGCTCGACTTTCCGGCTTATCTCCACGCACCGATCGAAACGGGAATCATCTCACTTCTTTGTAAAACGCGAATAACGCCAAACCAAATTACGATTGCAGGTTTTATCATCGGATGCAGCACCACCGCGGCCCTTGCGCTTGGCCGCGTCGGGCTCGGAATCCTCGCTGCTCTCATATTTGGTATCGTCGATGGACTGGACGGAAAGCAGTCGCGCGTCAAAATCGAAATGACCGAGCGCGGCGAGCGGGAACATCATCTCGATTATTTTATCGAGAATTCGTGGTGGACGGCGATCGCTTTTTATTTGTGGCGAACCGGCCAATTTCCGAACGTGTTCTATTTTTTCGCTTTGCTCATCGGGTCGCACTTATTGGATGAATTCGCGAAACGCCGGGCGAAGATGGCCAAAGGCCGCCTGCTCGATGACGTTACGCCGTTCGACCGTGCTTTCCGGCTGATCGCGGCTCGAAGGAACATTTACGTTTGGATGCTGGCGGGTGGTTTTTTGTTAGACGCTTTTCCGCAAAGTTACGCGATCGTCTGCGAATGGGCCGCCTTTAGTGCTGCCGTTCATCTCGTGCGTTCCATCTGGATTTGTGATAGCGCTGTGCGTCGCTTTGTCGGCATCCGGAGTTAAGGAACGACGAAACATCGATGGAATGCGCTTGGCACGCGCGACAATTTCCTTGCCGAGAACGCGAACCGGCTTTTCCACGAGAAGGGAAGCACTCACTGCGCAATAAACACCGCAACCCTCCTGGCACGACTTCTTGCGGTAATTCGCGTAAAGGTCGTCCAGCGTTACGTCCATGATGTCCTTATTCGTGTGCACCATGCTGCAAATCCAAAATTTTCCCTGCGCGGAGACGAAGAATAATTTGTAGCCGGCCATACACGTCCACTCGACGTGCTCGCCGCGGAGGAGACTGCGTTGGTAATTAAGGATGGCCTCGCTGGTGTGAATCTTTTCCCCGCGGTGTTTTCGTTCGATCATCGAATCGATGAAGCGTTCGAGTGCTTCACGCGGCCCGCGATCGACGCGAAACCGATGCAATGGGTCCGCATGCACGAGGCGAACTTCCGTTGGAATTCCGCGCGACAAACCGGTCTCGAGCACGGCCCGCGATTCGGGCAACGTATCGGCACAAATCACTCCGGTGATATGCAGGCTGATTTTTGAATCACGAAAATAATCGAGCTTGGGCAAAATCGTCTTGAATGATTTCTTTGTGATTGGACTCGGTGTCATCCGGTCAACGCTGATCTGAATGACCTGCAAGCCGGCATCTTCCAATTCTGCGAGAAGCTTACGAGTGAGGAGAAAACCGTTCGTTGTCAGGCTGGTGGCAAAGCCCAGTTCGCGGCAGTAGCGAACGAGTTCGACAATATTCGGATGCACAAGCGGCTCGCCGCCGACGAGAGCGATCCGCATGGTGCCAAGCTCACGAATTTTCCGTATCCATTTTTTTAAATCGTCGAGGCTCGGATGCGGCCGGCTGTTGTCGTACTCGGTGCAATAGGCACAATCGAGATTACAACGATCCGTCACGTAAAGACTGCATTGCAGCGGTTTGCGGTCGAGGAGGCGCTTGCCCGATTCCAAAATGTTATAGCCGGAAAATTCGCGGCCGATTTTGTCGAGAAGCTTCATGCGATAATAAAAGGGCATGCAGCCTACGACAACTTGCCCGCGAAGCAATCGCCGCTGGGAGATATCTCTTCATAACGCCCGCGACCTTCTTGGAGAGTTTCAACGACCGTCCGACAAACCGCCAGCCACAAGTCGAGCGTCGGCGATACCTGCTAGACGTCAGTTAACTTTCTCGTCCAAACGGACGAAGCAATATTAGCGCGACGAGTGCCACGGCGCCGCAGCACACGAAGCCAACGCGCACCGATCGGCAATGAAGCCGGCGAGCGGTTTCGCGAAGAGTTCCGCGAAATCGTACACCGCGATCAGCAGTCCGATGACGAATGCGCCGACGCCCACCGCGTCCGCAGACGGCGGCAGATTCGTCGCGGCGACATGGCACCGAACGACGTCACAAAACCGCAGAGGGCGAGAATGAGCAGATACAAGTAAGACTTCATTTCACCGCATTCGTCGCTCTCATCCAAAGAGCAGCATTTGCAGCAAAATCAGCACCAGGAGAGCGGCCACAAAATTTCGGAAACGCTCAGCTGGCATCTTCTCGATGATGCGCTTTGCGGCCCAGGTGCTAAGAATCATGGCGAGCTCGAGCGCTACCGCCAACACACACGTGTTCCAAGCGAATGTAGTGTTGATAGACGACCGACTTGACTCGTGCACCACCACCGCCGTAACTAGCTGGCAAACCTAGCGCATCCGGTAAATCACGCCTTCGGCAGTGTATGCTACCGGTTGGTACCATTCCGCCAAAAGTTTGGCCAGAATCGGAAAGTTCTTCACTGGATACTGCGCGGTTTTTGGGTCGGCTTGAACATCGACAATGTAGGTCGGCGGATGCCTGGCAAAATCTTGCTCGAGGGTGGTCCAGGCACCGGGTAAGATCCGGCTGCGAGTATCGAAACCGGGGATCGGCCCGCCGAAGACGTAACCCGTGAGCGGAAACGTTGTGACGTAACGAGCGGCAGGACGCCTGTGAGCGTCCAGATAGATTTTCGGAGTTTGACCCCAGACGAAGATTCTATCGTCAGGGCTCGAATGCGTAGACAAATATCGTCCTGCCTCAGACGGCGCGCGTTGCCGAGCCAGTCCCGTCCAGTCTTCGATGGAAAAGCTAATGACCGTGAGAGCCAGCCACGCGTAGGTCACCGCAGGTCGTAGTAGCCAGCCGGGCGGCTGCATCGTCCGGGACCAAAGTCGTGCGTAGTACGGTGCCGCGAGCAGTGCGAGCGGAGGGATCAATTGGACATAGTAATGAGCGTAAAAGCGTGCGCCCGCCGCGGCGCCGATTGCCGAGGCAGCAAGTAGCCCGAAAAGCGCTGTTCGTTCCGCCGTCCTTCCAGCCCAAATCTCACCCTTGTCCCGGCACGCCATTATCGCGCCGATTACCACAGGCAAACAGGCCCCGAGGAAACCCAGCGTATTCTCGATTCCCTTCTGCCAAAAAACATGCGGAATGTCATGATCGGCAATTGTCCAGTAGAACGCCTCATGGAGAATGCCTTGCTTCCAAAGAACAATCGTCACCAGACCGAGGGCTGCGAAAAATCCTGCCGTAAGTATAGTTGCCTGAATGATCGAATTCGTTCGCGTCAAACTGCGGCTAGATCGATAGCTCGGGAGGAGTAGATAGATGCCGAGTGGGACTGCTGCTATCGCGGCTGGCTGTTTGAGCAGGAAGGCCGCGCCCAGGAGTGCACCTGCTGGGAAGAGTTCGGGTCGCAGTCGCGATGAACTGCGGCGGAGCGCGATTGCCCACGCCCAGATGATCGGGAGATTCATTAGCATCTCGCCGTCGAATGTCAGGTTCTTCCACGGCCCCCAGTGTTGGAAAACAGCGTAGAAGAACGCGGCAATCAAACCGGTATTGCGATCAAACAACTCGCGGCCGATCACATAGAGGCCGGCCATTGCGCATAGCGCCCACGCGAGTGCGATTATATGAAGCGCTTTCCAATTGAACTCGCCTGCTACTTTGAATATTGCGGCGTACGTCCAGAAGAGAAGTGGCGGCTTGCGCTCTATCGCGTCAACGTAAGGTCGCCCGCCGTCAACGATCTCGTTCGCCACCACGGAATACATTGCTTCACTGTCAATTGGCTGGGGATCCAAAAGAGACGGAAGGCGAATCGCGACCGTGAGGAGAATAATCCCAAGCACGTCGAAGCGAAATTGCCACGACCTATGAGTTGGCACACCCATCATTATACAAATTAATTTCCGGGCTTGGTGCTCTTAAGAGAATCGTAAATACGCGTAACTTTTTCAAAAACATCATCAACTGTAATTGCTTGCATGCAAAGATTGTTGCGGCAGATCGATTGCCGGTTGTTGTAGGCGTTCACGCACGGGCTGCACGCGATACCAGCCCAGATGGCGGTCGCGTTTGGCGATCGCGCGGCAAATAGCGCCGGTGTCTCCGGCCCGAACAAGGTGACGACGCGAATTGGCGTCATCGAGGCAAAATGAGCCGGGCCACTGTCATTCGTCACCAAAATCTCACTGCGCGTGTAAAGCACGAGCACTTGCCGCAGAGTCGTTTTTCCGGCAAGCGGGATGACGCGGCTTGAACCGACCTCGTCTGCCAGCTCGTTATTGGAAGCGGCCTCGGCCGGCGCACCGGTAAATCCAATAAACGAGTCCGGGTAACGTTCGAGCAGCCGGCGCGCAAGTTCGACATAATGCAGGGGCGGCCACCGTCTCAGCGGCAGCAAGTCGCTCGTGTTCGGGTTGAGCAGGATGAGTGGGGCAGAACCGATGCGAGGATTTTCGCGCTGTAGCAAGGCATCGATTTCAGCAACTTCGGACAGGGAGGGCCGAAATCTTGCCAGTGGCTGGTTTGCAGAAGGCGTAAAGTCGAACGTAGGGAGCACCGCCGGATCGCGGGTCAATGCTTCAACCATGGCTTCGAACATCTGACTTGTGTGGAGATGAGGATTGTATAAAAGCCGGTGCGTCATTAAGTCGCCGCGGTACGGTCCGTCGCCAAAAGAAGTATGAAAGCCAACACGCGATTTGGCGCCGGTCGTAAACGTCAGCATCGCGGAGAAGCGTGTCAGGAATTCCATATCAACGACCGCGTCGATGCCGATTTTCCGGACGCGGAGCACCGCTCGCAGCGCACTAGCCGCGAGTCCGAAAAGACTCTGCGTCGCGATCGTTATCACATTTCCCTCGGGAATAATTTCCATCGCGTCGAGAATGAATCGATTGTCTTCGAATACGACGAAGTAAACGTTTTCACGTCCGACCATTTCGGTCGCACGACGTATTGCGGGATAGGCGAGAACGGTTGAGCCCTGCTCCGCGAATTTGACGAAGAGAATGCGTCGAACTTGGCGCGGCCCTGGCGGCCCCGCGGATTCAAAGATTTTTCTGAGAAGGGTTAAAATGGCGCAAAGCGGCGCACCAATCCAGCGATCGGTGCGTTGCAAAGTTGAAATGCCTACCG
>Ga0070697_100003221_pt1 | contig 12521 bp, 9 predicted proteins | sample KBSK1501metaG_FD_65475 | JGI IMG/M metagenome (GOLD analysis project Ga0070697, IMG submission 65475) | Corn, switchgrass and miscanthus rhizosphere microbial communities from Kellogg Biological Station, Michigan, USA - KBS K1-50-1 metaG | ecosystem: Host-associated > Plants > Roots >... | reverse complement strand
CCGTCTGGCGCAAGGTCCAGTCCGACCGTGCCGAACTCGACTTGTGGACCGAGGCCACCGCCGCCGACGAGGACTGACCCGCGCGGTCGGAGCCATGTCCGACAGCCGGCGAAAGCCGATCCGGCGCAAGGAGGCAAGCAGGTGAGCGATACATCCCCGGTATCGCTGGTCTGCTGTGACGTGGTCGGGGCGGCCGCCGTCGACGGCAGCATCCTGGAGCGAGCGTTCGCGGAGGCGATCGCCACCCAGGGGGTTGTCGTCGGCACCGCGGCGTACGTCAGGTCGATGGTGCAATTCGACCGGACGCGCGGCTGGCCGCCCGCCGACGTCATGCGAAATCTGTTCCCGGAGGACGAGATCCGGGCTCAGGCCGCCAACCTCGCCTTCGAGCGGTCGTTCCGGGCGGCCGTGGACCGGTTCGGGGTATTGCCGCTCCCCGGCGTCAACGAGGCGCTGGCCAAGCTCTCCGCGGCCGGCCTCAAGATCTGCCTGATGTCCTCTCTGTCCAGGCCCGCGCTGAGCCTGATCGTAGAGCGCCTGGACTGGGGCCAGCGCGCCGACCTGGTGCTGTGCGGAGACGACGTGGCCCGGGGCTTCCCCTGGCCCGACCTCATCCTCTCCGCGGTCCTGCGGCTGGGCATCGGCGATGTGCGCGACGTGGTGGTGGTCACGGCCAGCGAAGGCGGGGCACTGTCCGCTCAGCGAGCCGGAGCCCGGCTGGTCGTCGGCGTGCTCAGCGACATGGACGACGCGGGCAGGCTCCGCCGGGCCGGAGCCACCCACCTGCTGGCCGACGTCGGGGAGCTTCCCGACCTGGTGGCCGCGCAGGGCGGGATCACGACGAGTGACTGACTTCGCTGGTCACGTGGCAAACTGTGAAGCATGCCGGAACTGCCGGAAGTAGAATCGCTGGCCGCCTTCCTGCGTGGTCACGCCACGGGTCACACCGTCGCGCGTGCCGACGCGGCCTCGTTCTCGGTGCTGAAGACGTTCGATCCGCCGCTCACCAGCCTCAGCGGCCAGGTGATCACCGAGGTCGGCCGGCACGGCAAGTTCCTGGACCTCGCCACCGACCAGGGCCTGCACCTGATCATGCACCTGGCCCGGGCGGGCTGGCTGCGCTGGCGCGACGATCTGCCCACGGCGCCGCCGAAGCCGGGTAAGAGCCCGCTGGCCTTCCGGCTCAGGCTGGATGACGGCTCCGGATTCGACCTGACCGAGCAGGGCACGCACAAGCGTCTGGCCGTGTACCTGGTCCGCGACCCAGCCGAGGTGCCCGGGGTGGCCACCCTCGGCCCGGACCCGCTGGCCGCCGACTTCACCGCGGACACCCTGGCGGGCCTGCTGGCCGGACGCCGGATGCAGGTCAAGGGCGTACTCCGCGACCAGCGAATCATCGCCGGCATCGGCAACGCCTACTCCGACGAGGTGCTGCATGCGGCCAAGATGTCACCCTTCAAGATTGCGGCCAGCATGACCCCGGACGACGTGGCCACCCTGTACAACGCGATCAAGACCACGCTGACCGAAGCCGTGGAGCGTTCGGCGGGCCTGGCGGCCGCGGACCTGAAGGGCGAGAAGAAGAGCGGCCTGCGGGTGCACGCCCGGGCCGGTCAGGAGTGCCCGGTATGCGGCGACACCATCAAGGAAGTCTCGTTCGCCGACTCTTCGCTTCAGTACTGCCCGACCTGCCAGACCGGCGGCAAGCCGCTGGCCGACCGCCGCCTGTCCCGCCTGATCAAGTAACCGGTGGCGTGGACGGCTCTGGCCGGCCACCCCCGCCACGGCAAGGGGAGTCTACGAAGTTGTGACCTGCTTCGTCGACCATGTTGGAGGAGCTGATCGCCGTTCGCGACGGCGCGAGCTGCCAAATCCGGCAAGAAGGGTGAGCCTGCCGGGGCTTGAGCTTAGAGCTCATCCTTACCAGGGATGCGCTCGAACCAATGCGCACCGGGTACCCTAGTCGGAAGGCATTCGGGGCTATAGCTCAGCTGGAAGAGCGTCTGGTTTGCATCCAGAAGGCCAGGGGTTCGAGTCCCCTTAGCTCCACAGGTCAGAGGCCAAATGCGATCTTGAAGGCCCCCGAAGCAGAGCCAAACCAAGAGCCAAAGTCGGCGTACTATCCGGCATATGACGGCTACTGCGCGCCGTGGGCACGGCGAAGGTTCGGTCTATCGCGATGCGGCGAACGGCACCTGGGTCGGTGCGATCTCGCTCGGCTGGCGTCCGGATGGTTCGCGGATCCGGCGGAAGGTCACCGGGCGTACCAAGACCGAGGTTCGGGAGAAGCTCAAGAAACTCCAGGCCGAGGCAGACGCTGGGCTGAAGACCTCGGCTAGCTACACGCTGTCCAAGGCTGCGGACGACTGGGCGGCTGAGGCACTGGACGGCTTGGCAGACAAAACTGTTCGGTCACATGTGGACCTGCTCCGGCCGGTGACGATGCTGATCGGCCAGGTTCCGTTGCGGGACCTGACCGCGCAGGACGTCCGGCGCACGCTGAACAAGCTGGCCCAAACGCGGTCGACCAGGACGATGGCCAGCACGCACAACGTGCTAGTACGGGCTATCCGCCACGCGGAGGCTAACGATCACGTGGGCCGTAACGTGGCGGCGTTCGTGAAGCCGCCGCAGGGCAAGACTGGGCGGCCGTCCCGGGCGATGAACGCGGCCGAGGCGGCCGCGCTGCTCGTAGCGGCCAGGGATCACCCTCGTCTCGGCGCCTACGTGATCCTTTCCTTGACTACCGGCATCCGGACCGAGGAGGCCCGGGCTCTGCGGTGGGATCACGTCGACCTGGACGGCGACCCGGATGCGCGGACGCCGGTGCCGCCGAATATCGCGGTGTGGAGATCGGTCCGGCTGCACGGCGACACCAAGACCGAGAAGTCGCGGCGGACCCTGGCCCTGCCGCAGAACGCCGTGACGGCGTTGCGGGAGCACCGCAAGTGGCAGACGGAGGCCCGGCTGGCCGCCGGGCCGCTGTGGCAAGACACCGGCCTGGTGTTCACCACGAGCGTGGGAACGCCGCTAGACGCCTCGCATGTCCGGCGTGACTTCCGCGCCCTGTGCAAGAAGGCTGGCATTGAGGGTGTCTGGGCGCCGCGGGAGTTGCGGCACACATTCGTCTCGGTCATGTCCGTGTCCGGTGTGGCCGTGGAGGAGATCGCCCGGCTGGCCGGCCACGCCAGCTCGAGGACGACCGAGACCATTTACCGGCACGAGCTCCGCCCCGTCATCACCACCGGCGCTGACGTCATGGACAAGATCTTCACCGCAGCCGAGCGCGAGGGATAGCCAGCCACAACCCGGTGACGTTGGGGTGATGGCCGGACCGGGAGCGTGATCTCCTGCCTATCCTGGAACTTCCGAGACATCCAGGAAGGTCCGATCCCGTGGATGACGATGGCGGTGTGCTGTACCTCGTGGTCAGCGGCGCCCCGGCGCCCGAGGGCATAGCCGCGCTGGTCGCTGCGTGCCAGGCCGCGGGGTGGCAGGTCGTGGTCTTCTCCACGCCGACCGGCATCCGGTTCATCGATCCTGCCGAGCTGGAGCGCCTGACCGGCGAGGCGGTGCGGTCGGAGTACCGGATACCGGGCACCGGCAGCCAGGTCCCTGCCGCGGACGTCGTGCTGGCATGCCCGCTGACGTTCAACAGCGTCAACAAGTTCGCCCACGGTCATGCGGACAACTTCGCGGTGGGCTTGCTGTGCGAGATGGTGGGCTACGGCGTCCCAGTCGTGGTCGTACCACATTGCAAGCCCCAGCTCGCCAGTCATCCAGCGTTCGGCGCCAGCCTGGAGACGCTGCGCGGCATGGGCATACGGGTGCTGTTCGACCCGGACGCGCCGTACGAGCGCAGATTGCCTCCGTGGCGCGAGGTCATCGACGCGCTTCCCGTCAGGGCTGGTGCCGGATGACGCCATCCGACCGCGAGCCCACCGGGCAGCGGATCGCGCGGGCTAGGCGGCGGCGCGGCCTGTCGCAAGCCGTGCTCGCCGGACTGGTCGGCCGGTCCGAATCCTGGCTGTCCCAGGTCGAGCGAGGCAAGCGCGGCGTCGACAGCCACAGCGTCCTGGTGCGCCTGGCGGAGATCCTGCGGGTGGACATCGAGGAACTCACCGGCTCTGCGGACCGGGATGAGACCGGCAGCCGCGCCCACCCCGCTACGCCGCTAATCGAGCAGGCCATGATGGGCTACGGCGCTCCCAGTCCAGTGGACGGCGGTGAAGAGCCGGGGCGGGAGGTCAGCCTGGACTTCGTGCGCGCGCAGGCGCGCTCTGCGTACCAGGCCTATCAGGCGACCCGCTACGACGAAGCGGGCCGCATCCTGCCCAGTCTGATCCGCGCCGTGGAAACGGCGGTCCGGATGGCCTGCTCGGGCAACCCGGCCGCTTGCGCGGTCCGGGCTCGGGTCTACGACACCTCGGCCGCGCTGCTGAGCCGTGTGGGTGAGCCGTTCCTGGCCTGGGCGGCCGCCGATCGCGCCATGTTCGCTGCCGAGCAGTCCGGCGACCCCCTGCTCGCCGCGGCCGGTGCCTGGCGGCTGTCCTACATGATCACCGGCCGCAAGCATCCGCAGGAGGCACTCGATCTGGCCATGGCCGCGGCCGCCGCCCTCGAGCGCATGACGCGGGTACCCTCGGCCGAAGGCCTCAGCGTCTACGGTGCCCTGCACCTGGCCGCCGCCACAGCGGCAGCGGCCAGCTTCGACCGGGCGACGACACAATCGCTGCTGGCCACCGCGCGCGGCATCGCCCACCGCACCGGCGAGGCGAACCACCTGGGCACCGCGTTCGGTCCGGTCAACGTGGCCATCCACGCCATCTCGGCGTCGCTCAAGCTTGGTGACCCCCGGACCGCGACCGAGACCGGTGAGGCCCTCGATCTGGTGGCGATGCCGGCCGGCCTGGTGGGCAGGCGAACCCAGGTCAACCTGGACCTGGCGCGCGCGTACGCCATGACCCGGAAGGATGCGGCTGCGGTCAACCTCCTGCTGGCCGCCGAACGGCTCAGCCCGCAGCTGGTCCGTTACGACCTGGCCACCCGGGACGTCCTGACCGAGCTGCTGCGCCGCGAGCACCGCCCGTCGACGCCTGAGCTGCGGCCCCTCGCGCGCCGCGCGGGCGTGATCTAACCCTTACTTTTGTGCGGGTTCCGTGCCCGCAACGGGATCCCGGTTCTTTACCTTCACCGCATTGCGGCCCATTTCAGCCTCCGCTCCCTAGCCTCATCGCTGGCAGGGTGCGGCGAGGGCCGGGAGGCACGAAGTGGAGGAGCGAGCAGCGCGCAGGCTGCGGCTGGTACCTGACGAGTATGACCAGGTGCTTCGCCTGGACCGGTTCCGCCAGGACCATCCGGCGGTCGTCGTCGGGGCTGGAAACGGCTGGTGGCAGGCGGTGATCCCGAAGCCGGACGGCGAGATCGTCACCACCCGCTACACGCTCCGCGCCCTGCTCGACAAGCTCGACGAGCTACTCAACGCGAACCCTAGTAAGACCCCGCCGTGAGTCAACCCTTGATCAGGTTGCGGCCGCCTTGAGGAAAACCTCGTCGAGATGCCACTCCAGGAACTCCCGGCCGGGCCGGTTGTTATCGGTCACCCCCACATACGCCCGCACAACCGTTATTGTGCACCGGCAGCCGACCCGCCCTCCGGGAACCCCGCCATTGCACCGCAACCTGCACAGCATCGACGCGTAGCGGGAGGACCAGGGCCGTCCGCCAGCAGGAACGACGAAGAGCGCGACCTAGGTCCGAACGCACCAAGCGGACCCCATGACCGACGAACCGACGCTTCGTGCTCAATCTTTGAACTTCTTATATGCGCAGTTCAAAGGCCTTCCCATGACCCACCCATGTTGTGTCTCCCTGATCGCTTCAAATGATCATGAACCGCCGATCGCTCACCATGGTTCACATGACGCAGACCGTTGCATTCATCGAAATGATCATGGGCAACCCCGCGGCCACATCACCCCCGCGTGAAAAGAGGCCGCCGTATTGGCCGTAGTCGTCACCGTCGCCAAAGGCTACGACCTCAGCTACATCTGGAAAACCCAAGATCGCACAGCCGAACGCGCGGCCGGCGGGTACTACCTCAACGCCGCCCAGGCCGGCGAACCACCCGGCCGCTGGTGGGGACCCGGTGCCCAGGCCTTCGGCCTCGCACCCGGGCAGACCGTCCAACGCCAGCCCTATGACGCGGTGTACCGGCAGACCGACCCGCGTACCGGCGCCAGGGTTGGTCGGCCCCGCGGCCGGTACCCCACGTTCGCCGACCACCTGGCCCGTCTTCAGACGGCTGAGCCGCACGCCACAGCCGAACGGCTTATCGAGCTCGAACGCGAGGCTGCCCAGGCGACCCGGCAGCCCGCCGCCTACTACGACGTCACCATCTCGTTCTCCAAGTCCATCTCGGTCCTGCACGCCTCCCTGCGGGAGAACGAGCGGCGCGCCCGCCTGGGCGGAGACCAGCAGGAGGCCGCGTACTGGGCCGGGCGCGAGCAGCAGTTTCAGGAGGTGCTGCACCGGGCCAACCGGGCCGCGTTGGAGTACCTGCAAGCCTGGGCCGGGATCACCCGCACCGGCTACCACGGCACCCGGGTCGACGGCCGCGAGCCGGGCCGGTTCGAGTCGGCCGGGCTGATCGTCACCTCGTGGCTGCAGGGCACCAGCCGCGACGGCGACCCGCAGGACCACATCCACAACCAGATCGCCCGGATCACCCGGACCGTCAGCGACGGCAAATGGCGCGCCCTGGACACCATGAGCGTCCGCGCGGTCCTCGGCGCGCTGCAGGCCGTCGCGGCGACCGCGGTGGAGTGTGAGCTGACGCGCGAGTTCGGCGTGGACTGGATGCCGCGTGCAGACGGGCGCGGTAACGAGATCAAGGGCATCAGCCAGGCGCAGATGGACGGCGTACTCCACCCGCACAGTGCAGGTGCGCGAGAAGGAACGTGAACTCGCGCGGGCGTGGGAGCGCAAGCATGGCCGCGCGCCGACCTCGCGCGAGCTGCTGCACATCGCCAACGCCGCCACGCTGCAATCGCGCCAGGGCAAGGACGCCGGCGCGATCGACTGGGATGCGCTCGCGCAGCGGTGGGACGCCACCCTCGGCGGCGAACTTGCTGGCATCGCGCCCGCGGTGTCGGACGCCCGCGGCCCGCGGCTGCAGCCGAGCGAGCATCACGCCGGCCGCGCGCCGTCCGGACCGCCCGCGCCCGAGGCCCAGGCCCGGGCATTGGCCAAGGCCTTGGTCCTGGTGTCAGACCGGCATCCGGCCTGGACTCGGCACGATCTGCTCAAGCAGCTCGCCCTGGTTATGCCGTCCGAGACCCGGCGGATGAGCCCGGAGGAGGCTCAGGAGCTGCTGCTCGGCCTGGCCGAAGAAGCGCTGTCCGGCAGATCCGGTGAGGTGGTGTGCCTGGAGGCACCCGAGTGGCCGCCGCTGCCCGCCTCGCTGCGCCACAAACTGGACGGGCGCAGTATCTATGCGCGTCCCGGCGTCGCGTGGTACGCCACCACCGCGCAGCTGACGCTGGAAGAGCGGCTCGTCGCGCACGCGCAGACGCAAAGCGCGCCGCAGCTGCCCGGCGAACTGGCCGCGCGGCGCCTCGGCGCCGACCTCGCGCAACTACGCGAAGTACTGGCCGGCCGCGCGCACGACACGCGCGAACACGCCGCGCCGCGCGGGCTGCGCTTGGACCAGGCGGCCGCCGCATGGCACGCGCTCACCTCGCCCCGCACTGTGGAAGTCATCACTGGCCCGGCCGGCACCGGCAAGACCCGCGTCCTGGCCGCCATCGCCCAGGCATGGGACGGGCCGGTGTTCGGCACCGCGACCTCCCAGAACGCCACCAACGGCCTGCGCCACGCCGGGATCCGGCAAGTGGCCAACACTACCCGGCTGCTCGCCGCCGTCCAGCGCGGCCGGATCCCGCCCGGCTCGCTGATCGTGGCCGACGAAGGTTCCATGATCTCCAGCACCCACCTCGCCGCGATCACCGAGTACGCCGCCCGCAACCGCTGCAAGCTGGTCCTGGCCGGAGACCAGGACCAGCTCGCCGCAGTCGAAGGCGGCGGCGCCATGATGCTGCTCGCGGACCGGCTCGGCTACGTCCAGCTCGCCGAACCCGTCCGGTTCACCGCCGCCTGGGAACGCTCTGCTTCCCTACGCCTGCGCTCCGGGGACACTACGGCCCTGGATGAGTACGATCAGCACGGCCGCATCCGCGGCGCCCCGCCCGACCACGCCATGGACCAGGCCGCCCGCGCCTACGTGGCCAGCTACCTGACCGGACGCAACGTTCTGCTGATGGCCGCGGACTGGGCCCGCTGCCGGGAGCTCTCACGACAGATCCGCGACGACCTCGTTCACCTCGGCCTCGTCGACGCAGGCCGGACCATCCGGATCGCCCAGGGGGCCGAAGCCTCCGCCGGGGACCTGATCATATGCCGCGACAACGACCACCGCCTCGAGGCGGGCGAACCGGGCCGGTCCCTGGCCAACGGAGACGTCCTGCGGATCGAGGCCATCACGCGCAGCGGCATCATGGTCCGCCGAATGCTCGATCCCGACCCCGCGACCGGCCAGCGCCGGTTCACTGCCCAGGCCTTCCGCTACGCCGGCTACCAGTCAGCGGACCTGGCCTACGCGATCACCGGGCATTCCGCCCAGGGCGCCACCGTACACACCGGGATCGCGCTGGTCACCGGCAGCGAGGACCGGCAGTGGCTCTACCCGGCGATGACCCGCGGCACCGACGCCAACCTGGCCTACGTGTTCACCATCCCGCCCCGGGCCGCCGACCCGGAACCCGGTACCCGGCCCGCCCCCGAACTTGACCGCTACGAACGCATCCGGCGTGAACGCGCCGGATCCCCGCCAGCACCGCTGCCGGGTCCCCAGCAAGATCTAACCGACGAACGCGAGCCGATAGCCGTGCTCGCCGACGTCCTCAGCCGCGATGGTGCCGAACAATCCGCCTTCGCGATCCGGCAGCGCAATCTGGTCAACGCCGACCACCTCGCCACCCTCCACGCCATCTGGGCCGCCGAAACCGGTAACGCCCGCTACGGCCGCTACCGCGACCTGGTCGCCGCCGCGCTCCCGCCCGGCCACCGGCAGCCGCTATCCCACCAGGCCCGATGGCTGTACCGCACCCTGCACGCCGCCGAACTCGCCGGCCTGGACCCCGCCGAGGTCATCCGCACCGCCATCATCTCCCGCGACCTAGCCGGATCCCGCGATATCGCCGCCGTCCTCGACGCCCGGATCCGCCCGCGCATCAACCCGCTGCTCCCCCAGCCGCAAGGCACCTGGACCAGACGGATACCCGACCTGCCCGACCCCGGGCGCCACGCCTATCTGGCCCAGATCGCCGTGATGATGGACGACCGCACCCGACGCCTGGGCCAGCACACCGCCCGGACTGCCCCCGCCTGGGCCATCACCGCCCTCGGGCCGGTCCCCGCCGCCCCGGCCGCCCGCCGCGACTGGGAACACCACGCGGCCGCGATCGCCGCCTACCGCGAGACCTACAGCTACGACCACCCCGGCGACCCCATCGGGCCTGAACCCAGCCACCAGGCACCCGGCCAGCGGGCCGCCTGGCACGCAGCCTTCGCCGCTCTTAACCCGGCTGACGGACCCGGCGTCCGCGCCCTGCCCGACGGACGGCTGTGGCTGCTCCGCGACACCTACGCCGCCGAGACAGCCTGGGCCCCCCGTCACACCGGGAAGGAACTACGGCTGGCCCGCCTCGCAGCCTTCGACGCCGTCTTGGGCGCCATCCGCGCCGACGCCGAAGCTGACGCCGCCCGCAAGGCCGGCGACCACGACCGCGCCGCCCGCCACGACCACCTGGCCGCCAGCTACCGTAGTCTGCGCGACTTCTACCAGCATCGACAACAGACCTTCGCCCAGGCGATGGCCGACCGGCAGGAATGGGAACAGGCCACCGCCCGCTCTCGCCACATCGCTATCGCCGCCGACACCGAACTGCGTCGCCGCCACCCCGACCGGAAGATCGAGCCGCTCCGCTCCGCCGAACCAGCCCCCGTCAGCGATACGGAACGCGAACAGATACAGCCAGCCCTAGCCGGCGTGCTTGCTGAGCGTGCCGACCGGACCCGCGACCCAGCCCCTGAACGCCAAGCGCTCCGGGTCAAGCTAGATGAGCGCCAGCGGTTGGTGGTGCCCAGCGAGGATCTGGACTGGGACCGCCTTGGCGAGGCCTTGCCTTCTTGGAGCGCCTCACGCCGCGTTGCGATCCTTCAGCCGCCCAAACCGCAGATCACCCCCTCGGCGAGGATCCTCCAGCTGGCCGCCGAGCGCGACGCTGAACCCGAGGCCGCAGACTTACGTCGATACGGTGTGAGCACACGACGCGCGTCTTCTCGTCTCCGACGTTCCGGCTCGACAGACCATGGGGCTCTTCCGTGTCAGAGTGTCGGCCTTCCCAGTCAAATACTGGCCGTACTGCGGTGACCTGGGCATACGCCCGATGGGCCTCTCTCCGTCACCTTGCAGTGTCCTGCATTTACCCGCGCGGTCCTCAGTGTTCTAGGGCCGTTGTAGGGCCACCCCTAGGGGCCGTGGCTAGCTGAGCTGGTACTCCCATCCTTCCTGCCAGGCGAAGTCCTGCTCGATCAGGTCTTCCAGCCGAACGCCGCCAATGAAATGATCCAGCCCCCACCGGGTGGCGACGTGACCGATGACCAGTACCCGCTGCCCCTGCCAGCGCAGTGGCAGATCGTTAAGAAACCGGCCAACGCGGGCAACGGCCTGCCGCCAGCTTTCCCCGCCAGGGTAGGGCCGGTCTAGGTGCTCTCGGCGGCCCGCGTGCAGCTCCGCGACGGGCATGCCGTTGCGCTGTCCGTAATCACATTCGCGCAGCCGCCAGTCATACAGGACCGAGATCTCACGCCCGGCGAAGGCCTCGATAGCGGTCTGGGTGGCGCGGGCCAGGTCGGAGCTGAACACGGCGGCAATCCCGTCGCCTGCGCGGCGCTGCCCGAGCTGCCGCGCCTGCTCCAAGCCGCGCTCGGACAACTGGCCTGGTAGCCAGCCGGTGGCGTGTCCCTGGTCGTTGTCGAGCGTCATGGCGTGAGTTTCAAATACCAACTTAATAGCCACCAGACCACCTTAATGACGCCGTGCCACACCGCCCCACTGTCGCTGGATTATGAGCCATACGACGCACGTCTCCGCTGTCTCGGGCAGTCTCTCGTCATCGCGTTGACCTCGACGGACTAGCGACGTGGGATACGCCCTAGCCCTCTACGTCTCCTCCGTCTCAGCCTGTCCCGCCGCATCCCGTGCACAATTTCGTGCACAAATCTGGTTCTTGGCCTGCCGATCGGTTCAAACTGGACCAACATCTCCAGTGGGTCTGTCGTGAACGACGCCGCACCACGGTGAACTGCAACCCAAATTTCAACCTCAAAGGTACAGTTCGCCCCGGTATTTTGCTGGGTATGCCACTCGCCTTCCCCCACCCGGCGCTGGCCGCCGAGGGGATCGTCCTTCGCCGACCGGTGCCCAGCGACGTTCCGTGGGTTGTCGCGGCGTGCAGCGACCGCGAGCTGAGCCGGTATATCCCGGGGATCCCTTACCCGTATTCGCAGTCGGATGCCCGCGCATTCATCGAGGACGCTGGCCGCGGCTGGGCCGGGGGAAGCGACGCGGCATTCGTAATCGCGCACGCGGCAGGCGGCGATGGCCTGGGAACGATCGGGCTGCACCTGTCTGCCGATGATGTCGGGCTGGCCGCGGTCGGTTACTGGCTGCGCCGTGAGGCACGCGGGCATGGCGCGGCGACGATCGCGGTACGGCTGGTATCGGGCTGGGCCTTCGATGAGCTGGGGATAAAGCGGCTGAACCTGATCACGGTACCGGAGAACCTGGCCTCCCAGCGCGTCGCCGAGCGCGCAGGCTTCACCCGTGAGGGGATTCTCCGGGCGTGGATGCCAACTCGCGATGGACGACGCGACAGTGTGATGTTCTCCTTGCTGCCAGGCGATAAGAACCGCAAACCTTCTGATCCGTAGTTCCATGTGCGGGCATCCGGACCCGTTCAGATCAGTCCGTGACCTCGGTCGAGTCCTTGCCCGTTGTTCACGTCAGTTCAGGGAACCGGAAGGTCGTTCGTCCGTGTGGCTCCCAGCGTGGCTCCCACAGGGACGTGCTACCCCATGTTGGCCCTGGTTTACGAGTTTGCAGCGCTGCTCAAGTGGCTAAGCCACTGCGCAGATGCCTCGGCCCTGAGACCGTATCACGCGATCTGCGTTCGTCCGGGCCGTAGGCTGCACCTTTGGCTGCACGACTGCCTGCTTTCAAGGTCGTTTCGGGCTCGCCAGCTAAAACGTTGCGTCACGGGCTGATCCCGGTCACAGTCGCCGCAGCGGCCGCAACGTAGGTGAACTGGTCGGCTGGTGTGGGGGCCGAGGTTCCGGCCGGGGTGGTGACCCTCACGTCCACTGTTCCCGCGGCGGCGGCCTGGGGGCTGGTCACGGTG
>Ga0070697_100003220_pt1 | contig 12531 bp, 13 predicted proteins | sample KBSK1501metaG_FD_65475 | JGI IMG/M metagenome (GOLD analysis project Ga0070697, IMG submission 65475) | Corn, switchgrass and miscanthus rhizosphere microbial communities from Kellogg Biological Station, Michigan, USA - KBS K1-50-1 metaG | ecosystem: Host-associated > Plants > Roots >... | reverse complement strand
CAGTTTGCATTTTGTGGTGGGGCCTGACACCCGCGAGGGATGTCACTACATTTCTGTCTCACCAACCTACCTGGACTAATTACCAGCGGATTTCCAATGAGGTTTGTAACAGTTGTGTCGTTTGTATCACTTGTATCACTTGTATCACTTGTGTCGCTTGTGTCGCTTGTGTCGCTGTGTAAGCTCGTACAGCATCAGGAATCAGCCGATGGGCGTTGGGCCTTCTGTGCCTGAAGCAGTCATCGGAGAAGGAGTGCCCTTTCTTTCGAGGAAGGGGGGAGAGACAGGAATAATGGGTGAACGAGCTTTCCCTGCGAGAAGTCACACAGGAGAATTGGCGTGCTACGCTTGGCCTCGCCGTCTTTCCTGAACAGCAACGGTTCATTGCGGATTATGTTCCTATCGCAGCTATTGCTCTTGCAAAAGCCTACATTCGTCCAGGAGGACTTGTCTGGGTCCCCTACGCCTTTTATGCGGCGACGGAGATGGTGGGATTTACCGAACTCGCGTACGAGCCTGGGAGCCCGGACAACTACTGGATCTTCCACTTCTTTATCGATCACCACTACCAGAGACGAGGATATGGAACACAAGCGCTCCGCCTCTTTCTTCAGTTCATCAGGGACCGTCATCCGCAGTGCCAGGCGCTCCAGCTCACCGTCCATCCAGAAAATGCGCACGCCCAGCACCTCTACACTCGTGCAGGATTTCGACCAACGGGAGCGGTGTTCAGCGGCGAACCAGTCTACCGGCTCTTCTTGAATCCGTAAGGAAAACGAAGGAACGCAGGGGGACGCGAGTGGGAAAACATAGCGACTAAAGCATTTCTATGCTATGGGTAGAACCACATTAAGACGCTGTTGGCTTATGGCTATCCGATCCAGGCGATAAAAAGTAGATGCTCGCTTTATACGCCAGTGCGGCTAATTCGTGCTTTCTAATAGGAGATGGCAATCATAGAGGACTCTATTAATCATCAAACATCTCGGCACCGGTTGGTTCTATCCTTGCTTCTCCGTTCATGGTCAGCCGGAGTTCTGACAATGCGAAATAAATGGCTTTCCTGGCTCTATTCTGGTTCCCTAATGGACGATGGTCTGCTATGCAATGCCAGGGATTGTATGATAAGTTCTCGGCGAAAGCCATTTGACCTCGGGAATCGAATTTCTGAACCGGTAGATGTAATCTTGCTACAGGAACGAATGGTGACAGCTTTTCCGGCCACTCAACGGATGCATTTTCAATGGGCATTCTGTAGGCATCGGTCTGGAATTGAATCATGAAATCGAAAGTAACTTCTTTTTTGCTCAGAGTTTTCGCCATCGCTTCTCTGAGATAGTTGGCCGAGGGTTTTCTGGGTATCTTCGTTTGTTCATCTGAACAAGGTTTGATCGAGTAGTGAACAGCCCTCCCTTCGCCAAACAGGTAGGCCACGCAGCTATAATATTGCACTTCTAGCGGGCTGGTTTGAGTTCTTGAAAAAAGACCTTGCATGATTCCATCTAGTAAATGAGAATCAAAGGGGTTGATAAAGTAAAAAAGTGGCGTTCCCTCGTAAACCTGCTTCTGCAATTTGAGATTCTCTATGATGTTTGGAGTAGTAAAGGTCGGCGCGCTGATACCTGTGAAATCCTGGGTCCATTTTTCGTCGAGGAGTTTCTCGCCTTCTACGTTCATGAGTTTTATTCCTATACTCAGTACTCCGTTATCCTTCATATCTGCAGGCGCTAACGGGCCTGGTCCAGCGAATCTTACCCAGGCGGGATATGTTTTGGGATATCTAAAAACGCCTTGCCGCAAGTTTTCGGCGAGATTGGGCAGAATCTCAAATTCTCCTTTTACAACGCCATACGTTTTAGTATTTCCAGCACGCAGAGCAAAGCTATGTTCATAGTGTTTGTGAGTGAACATAGTCATCTGCTTTATAATCGAGCCAGTAATTTCTTTTTCATCGGGCAAGAGCTTTTCTTCGCATATCTGTAGATGGTCGTCTTTTCTCTTTACATTGATAAGAGCCTGTACGAGCGCAGAGATTGGTTCCCTGAAAATTTTATCAAAGGTGTCCCGGTAATAGGGATCGATCCGACGCTCAAAATAGATGAGCGCGAGGAATAAATCATGGATGCGTTTTTTAATACTCATAGTCGCTGCTCCATGGGATCGAACGATGCTCCACATTAAGTCAGTCACAACCAGAACTGCAAAATCGACTTCTTACCCGCAAAGAAACTCTTGACTATCAATAGCCTTACTCAATACGCCCCCGCTTTTCGAGACAGTGGTCCCTTGCCTAAGGAAGCTGTGCCCAGCGATGCTCCGATCAAAGCTGCACTACAGCAGACAATGGCAGCTCGTTTCGATGTTTGACCTGTGAAACCAGCAATTGCCGAGGCGGTGACATCGATAAGGTCGATGGCGACGCCAATGGACAGTTGCTGGTTGAGAGGCTTTCCTTGAGGGGCCAGTATCAACATTCCCATGAGCACATCGCGTACGCCAAAGAGTCGTAGAGCATATGGCAGTGCTGGGTTGGCCTTGACGTCAATTTGCATCAATCTGGCCATCGCGCCAGGCAGAAACCAACTGATCGCGCCTATAATGAAGCGAACCCAGATCAGCGAGGTAAGAGCCTGGCTCCTCGTCAGAGTTATCATATCCATCCTCCTCGTCTTTTGGCTCAGAAATTCAGAACGCCTTATGAAACAAGATCCGGCACTAATTTGCTACTTTCTCGTCATGAACCAGAGTTGTCCTCAGCAAACTCCACACCCTCTTTGGGGTTTTTGCGAGATGCACAGCGCAGATTACGCGCTGTCAATCCTGTTAACCTGCGAAGAAGGGAATCCATAAATTGTGTTGGAAGAATGGCAAAAAGAAGGAGTACAAGGTGTGCTGACGCTGGAACGACGTAGCGCGCGTGCGGTCGGTCGGCCTCAACAGCACGCATGATGGTCCGTGAAACAACTTCAGCTCCGACTATCCCTGTATTAAAGAATCTGCGGATTCTTTCAACATCTTCAAAGAGCACCGCATACGGAGATGTTGAGGTGCGGTACTTTTCGGCCAGGCTCATGGCGCGGTCTGAGAATTCTGTGCGAATTGCACCGGGCTCGATTAAGATGACGTCGATGCCAAAGGCGGCCAGCTCGAGTCGAAGTGCATCGGAGAGGGCCTCCACTGCGTATTTCGAAGCATGGTATGCCCCAAGAAAGGGTGTGGTAATCCGGCCCGCAACGCTGCTCACATTAATAATGCGCCCCAGACCACGCGTACGCATCGCAGGTAGGAATGCGCGAGTGACGGCCATGAGTCCGAAGACATTCGTGTCGAATTGGGCACGCAGGTCGGCGTCATCGATCTCCGAAAGCGGGCCGGCCTGAGGGTATCCAGCATTATTGATCAGCACATCGACCCCGCGCCCCTCCGTGAGACGCTCAATTTCAGTATATGCTTTCGCGATTGAACTCATCGAGGTGATGTCGAGTAGCACTGTCTCGATTGTTGCCGAGGAAGCTTCGTCACGCAGCGATGCAAGCGCAGACTCATTCCGCCCCGTAGCAATAACCCGGTGACCTTGCCTGGCTAGTAGGAATGTAGTGTACCTACCGAGACCAGCGGTCGCACCTGTGATGAGAATTGTGTGTGCTCGCATGCTCTAAATCTCCTTACATTGTCGCCCTGGGCCAGGGCGTGAAGGCGTTATCGACGTCGCGCAGGGCTGAACGCAGGTGCGGGTAGTGACGCAGCAGCACTGTTGACATTGAATTGTCGCGAATCCAATCCATGCCGACCTGGGTGTAGACCTGTGGCTTGAAGTCTATAGTCAAGAAGCGGTCGCTGTTTAGTCGACGCGAGGCCATCACTATGAAGATGCGGAAGGCGGTCTCGCTGAAGGCAAAACCCTGCGGACGTTTTTCGGCGAACATGCCGACGATCAGATCAACGCGGTCAATATCATTATGGTACACACGCCGTAATTTCTCTGCCAGGGCCGGGTCACGGGCCAGTTCTTCAAAACTGCTGGCAGGGGAAAGGTGCAGCAATTTGCGGAACTGGTTATAGCGCGGTACGCCCAACTCCCTCGTTCGCATAATATCCGTTGCCGCCAGATCCATGAAGTAGCCATCGGGCCGCTCGAAATGCTGCAGGAAGCGTGGGAAGTTATTCAGGATGATGGCTCCTGGATAGGAGATGCCGAACGTGTAGAAGGCGTCGGTCATTGAGATTTCCTGCAAGACTTCCTCCGCATGCGGTCCGGCGATTTCGCGGAAGGTGCGATCTAAGAGAGACCGACCATCAACTGCTGAGTGGAAGCTGTAGTCGTCTGGAATAAGCGGGTGCATACGATACACAATAGTAAACTCTTCGGTCAGGCAATACGGTACACCAAAGTGGTCGGTTTCCGAGCCAGGTATGCCGCTGATGACCTCGCTGCTGCTCAGGCGACCGAATATTCGATTCAGTTGCTCCATTTCGATGCCCCACCAGTTGGCTTTCAGGGCAAACTGTGAGGTGGGATGGCTGATAATAGCTGGCGTCCACTCGACTGTGTGAATTTTTGCCGTCAAAGCTGCGTTGATGAGCCGGGCGCGCTCAAAAATGTCGTCGTCTGACCAATAGGGGTACTCGGTGTGCAGGCGATCACAGATGGCGTTGTGTTCCAGCGTAAACAGCGTTTCCATCATCTCCAAACCGAGCCACCAACCGGGCACCATAGCCGGATTGAGGTTGGGGTCAGAGGGCAGTTGCAAAAGGCCGTTGCTACTGATGATGAGTTTGCCATCTCGTCCTGAACGTCTCAAAGCCTGTTGCTCTTTGCTGCTGCCATAGATCTGAGAGGCGTCCCACCAGTGCGTCTCGGTATTGATATAGGTTGGTGGCAAGTTGCTAGAGGTGGCCGGGCGTGTTGGATCAGGCGGTACGCGTAAGATTTTCATGGGGTGTTCAGGCCAGGGATCATCAGCGCGCAGTTCGATTTGCCAGGGATTCTCCTTTGGGCTCTTGCCGTGGCGGAACCAATCGCGCACCATGAATTGAATCCAGGCTGCTGCCAGCATATTGACCGTTGTCGCGGGCTGGAACTTTTCGCGTGTCATCAGTTCGAGGCTTACAACGCGCGGGTTAGGCGTGAGTATGGCGGGCTCTGGTTCTGGGAACGTGTACTCGATGGGTATGTTGCGACCGAAGCGCGAGCCCGCCATGCCCATGGCCGGGTTTTTCAGATCGTTATAGGTGCCATCCGATGTGCGTGCTGTAAGATAGTTCGCCTGCATTGCTTCAATGGCGGGTTGATTGATAGCTGGCTGGTGTGTTGTGTCATGCAGGTTTTGTTGACGCAGAATGTTGCGCAGCCCGATCAGGGTGAGCAATCCCAGCGGCAGAGGAACTTTATCCCAGCCGACGGCATGATCCAGCGTCTCTGCAAGCGAGTCGTAGATGCGCCAGAAGGGCGTCTGGCGGTAGCCAGCCTGGACTGCCGATCCTGTCTGTGTCATCTGCCCGCTAGTAACCTGTTCAATAGCAACGCGTTGGCGCAGCACCAGTGCTACTATGCCTGACATCAGTGCCGCGAGTGCCAGTAATACCCACGGTACACGCTTTGTTGATTTCACCTTCTTCACCTTTCGCTTTGAATTCTCGAGGCTCTATGTGGTTGTGCCAGAATGGCCAGGGTGGTATTGATTCCCGAGATCGCTGTGAGCATAATGGAGGTACGCGAAGGAAGTTGTCCCTGCATACCTGCTAGTGCTGCCGAGAGCGTATCGGAAGCATGAATGGGAATGGCGTAGCGCAAGGCGCTGGCACGTAATCTTTCATCTGGTACAAGCAGCTCGATACCCACGATGATGGTACGTACGCCAAAGAGCCGCAGTGCGTAGATGACAGCACTATTGGGATTGTCCCCGAACTGGCGTGCCAGTAATTTGGGGGTGAAAAGGGCGGCGGCTCCGTTAAACAGCCGAATGCCGGCAAGCAGAACACGTGCATAATCACGGCAGTGCTCAAGATTAGCAGACATTTACATCTCCTTATGTTAAAGGCTTGCCAGGTAGCGGATAGCCCTGATACCTGGCAAGAAAAAGTATGCTCCCCCTGCCACGGTGACAAAACGCGGAAGGCTGGTTAGCCGCTTGCGAACAGGCTTTGCCTGGATGGTAAACGTACCACCGTCGGGGCAATGGGTACCTACGATTGGGTCGGCATCGTCATAGAGTCCATTGAAGTGTGGATTGTCGACCCACGTCTGCTGAATGAATTCAAATTGACGAGAGATGTTGGCATTGAGGCAAAGGAAGTGCAGTCCCCGATCCTGGTTCTCAGCCATGGTCTTCTCGACGCTCAGCAACTCCATCGGGTCGACTGGTGGCCCATACTCGCGTCCCCGGCGTAAAATGCGATGCCGCTTGCCGACAGCAATGGATTGCTCAGAACCCGGTTCTGGGTCCAGAGAATCACGGGGATTGACGCGACGAACATGAGCACCTATTGGACAGTTGAAACCATAAGGGTCGGCCTGGTAGTAGGTGAAGTCATTCATATTCGCCAGTTGTGGGTCATCGTGATCCGGAGTTTTCAACAGTGGAGCGCCACTGGGCCAGCGTCCAACCATCTGCGAGGCAAGTTTAAGGCGAGCGATGGGGTTGCTGCTGCCATCCGGGTTTTTAGTGGCTCCGTCAAGAAACTGCCAGAAGCTGCGCACATCCTGGCGCAGTTGTCGAAAAACCAGGTAGCTGCCATTGCGTCCAAGGTCCGCGTTACCAGATCCGTCGCTATCGCGAGGAAGGACGCCCTGTGGATCCAATGCGGGCTTGAGCAGTGGCCTATCTGTATATAGACCATATTCGTTTGGATATCCCAGGAGAAGCTCTCCCGCTTTAATCGTATTCAGGGAGGTCCCAGCCTCGCGCAATCCTTCTATCATGGGTTGCGAGACGCCGTCATGAAAACCAAAATGCTCCTTGTTGCCAAGATCGACGGTGTCCAGCTTCAGCACTTCCAGTAATCCATGAGCAGCGAACGTTTGTGCGTAGGCATTGTATACATTTGATAGCTCGTGATTATCCACGGCAAACATCATGAGTACCATGTCGATTGGCCGGGTGTCTGGTCCACCCCACATCCAATGGGCGGGAGAGCTTTCTTCTACGTCACCCAGGAGAAGGCTTTTGTGTGGGGTAGTCATACCATCAATAAATTCTTTGGAGAACATTGCCTGGATCGCAGGTTCCAGGCCAAGCTTTTTGATGCCTGCATACGTGAAAGCGATATTGAGGGCTTTCTCCACTGGCCAGATCTGGCCAGTGGTGAGCGTGTCAACCAGTATGCTCAGCCATTTTTTAGCAGGCTGAGGTGCATTGATTTCGAGCAAAATGTAACAGGCAGCTTTGAGAGCGCCATAACCTCGTATGATAAGCCCCTGGATGTCTTGAAGATCGAGAGAGTCTGCCATATGCACATCCTTTTCTACAATAGCCGAAGCCACTCCTCGGCTTCGGTCTCGCTCAGGTTGCGGTAAAGACCTGCGCGGATTTTGGCATTATTGGCAATATTCAAGGCGGTAAGATGATCGTAAGCTGAGTACCAGACCTGAGAAGGTATCTGATGTACACGAATATAATCTTTGAAGGCATGCTCATCTTTCGCGCCGTTAAAAATCAGCCAGCTGGTTTTTGGATAGCCAACGCCGTTACTGAACACTGCGTTTAAACCCCAGGCAACTTTGTCGATGAAATCATCCATGTAGCTTTCCAAGCTGCCATCGTAGTTGCTAGCGAAGATCACGCGGCGCAGCTCATCAATAACGACCCAGCGGGCAAAGTGGATGGTCTTCACTCCGGCAAGATTTTCCTTGTTGAAAATGTGGCGAGTGCCGTAATCTACAGCCATAAGGATGCACTGCACCGTTAGTCGCCGAAACCATCCCGGCTTGATATAGCCAACGGCGTTGAACTGGTTTTGCGCTACAAAGTCCTCAAGATTTTCAAGTTCTCGGACGTGTGCATCACCCGGCTTAATATCTGACGCGGCATCGTTTAGTTCATAGATGCGCAGTAGGAGTAGCCATATAGGAAGCGCCAGTATGAGGATGGGTAAGAGAATGAGCAGGAGTAGCGGCATTCCAACCATGTGCAGTGTTTCCTTCAACTCGAAAACAAGGCCCGGTTGTGCCGGAGGAGTGCTGGCCCAGCTTAGTGCCCGCTCGCTTCGGATGTATGCCAGGATTTTTGTCCGAACTTCCAGGGAAGAGTGGCCCGACCAATCCTGCTGCGCATGATCCAGAAAATCTTGAATAGCATTCCTGAGCTGTGATTCCTGGCGAATTTGTTGTACCATACGGCCAACCGTATTGACATAAAATGCCTGAACCTTTACCATGTTGGCTTGCAAGTATGCTAGCCGTCTTGCGGAGGTTAGTGCGCTACCAATCGGGTAGCCTTCACAGTGGCTGTAAATCTTGTCTAGCCCATCTCCTGCCATATCCGCTAGTTCATTGAAGAGACGATGCAACGGAGCATCACATTCGGCCATGAAGACGAGTCTAGGAGAAATTACCGTGCCGTGCAAATCAATTGATTCATCAAGCATCACAAATCGTGCGAAATGAACCGTGGAGATCTTGCCGAAAGGAATGAGATCATTCTGCGCGGCGTTATTGCCCATCGCCTTGAGCAGTTGCTTGATATCTTCCGTCTCTCCGGGTTTAATCCTGGTGATTATCGTCAGTGCTACCTGATGCGTCATAAACTGCACTCCCTTGAAGCAATAGTAATGCAGAGACCATACTTTCAAAGGGATAACGATGATTTCCTGCATCCCTTTTATGATTTATTGCTAGCTGGTTCCTGATCAGCTTTTATGCTTTGGGAAAAGCCAGGGCAAAGTTGATCAATTTGGTTTTGTCCCAAAACACAATGCCAAGATACAGTCCAGGGGCTACTTCGCGGATTTCATCTCTTATCCAATGGGCAATGAGCGAGGTTTGAGAGTAATCCAGGGCAATACATTCTTTCTCATCGAACCAACTCTTGTCCTTGTAGACTTTGGCGACGATTGTCTTCATTCCTATAGGTAAAATTTCATTGCGTAGCTGGCCAGTTTCCGCGTCAAAGACTTTACCTTTCCACGCAAAGAAGTGAACAAACTTTGCGGCAATCTCTGAAAGTGCAGTGCCAGGATCGATAATCACAGTGCCTACCGCTTCTCCCCTGGGAATATCACCTGCTGGGCTCGCGCGGAACAGTCCATCGAGTTGAGCCTGTGACATCTTCAGCAATTGGGCTGCGTCAATTGGCATACTATATAACCTCGCTTTCATCGGTTGTAAAGACATCTGACTCAATTAATTAGTACCACCTGATGGACGCTTCATGAATCTTTTTTTGGTGCAGAGATTTACTTCTTGTTAGGAAAACCATTCATGAGGGGGTGCATGAAGCCCTGGATGGTGCCTTGAGAGCGGTTGACGAGTATGGTATTATTTCTGATGAAGTCCCCGTAGCTCAGTGGATAGAGCGCTGGTCTCGTCTACCCTCTCACAATTTACCCTTTTGCAAGACTCTTTAGCTTTCTATCAGCCATCAGCCCTTTCCTAGTAGACGAAACAGACATTTACTGCTAGACTACAGGCAACCTATCGCTCTATGTGGGAAACTAGCAATGAGTGATAGAAGTCACAAGCTTATTTAGCTAACAGTTATTGTCTGTTTTATTGTGTCTATTGACAGGCGTATAGTAACTAGGGTATATTACTAGTAATGCGCTATCAGTAGCGGAGAGGCAGGTGCCAAATATGAGTGAGACGGGGCTGGAGCGTATTCGTAAGTCGTTGGGACTTACCGAAGAGGGAATGGCGAAGCGGTTGACAGTTTCGTACTCGACCTATCGTAATGCGGAAAAAGGAAAGCCATGTCGGTATGCAACTGCGATGGAGATACTCGGTGCTATCAACGGGATACGTGCTGAAAGAGGTATGTCTCCTGTATCATTAGAAGATTTAGAGTTGAACATCCAATGAAGAACCGCATGGCAGCACACTGTATTCTTTACTTGGTAATCGCTAGCAGTATGATATGGACACACTGCTAGCGATAAGAGCCTAGAAACCGTTGACATCGACCTAGACTCTCACGCTGCATCATAGCCGCAGGAGAGCCATCAGTCAAGCAGAATGGAGAGCTTGAATATGGCAATACGAGAGCAGCTAGAAGTAGGGAACAACCTTGTTGAAGCCGAGGTACACGACGAATTCTTTGATGGCTACATCAACGGCTCCCTTTACTACTATGACACAAATCATCAACTACCGCGCCCGCTTACTACCAAGTCCATCTACACCTTTATGAAGGATAACCTGGTCGACAAACGGGCGACTGCTCGCTGGAACGCTGGTTTTGTGTTCGGATGGATAGCCGCCTTATGTGAAAACAACCCCACGTTTTTCTTCACGAGTATCGTCATCTCTGAGTGCACTCCTTTCACTGAGCCTCTACCCATTATCACCTCGCAAGAAACATAGGGCAAGCCATGCTAGGATGAGACGGGTCAAGTGCATTGCCCGTCTCATCCAACTTTGGGAAATACCCTATGCAACTGGTTGAATTAGGAGCATTTCTCATCTCAGGAGGGAGAAAGACAAGGATGTTCGGAGAAGGAAATGATACTGCACGACGAGGATTATCTGCGCATCTGGCTGTTGCTTGGCGATTAGTCGAAAGAGGATTTGAGGTTCTCGAACCATTCGGCGAACATCTGAGATATGATCTAGCTTACTATTACTCTGGTAAACCGGGAGGGGTTTTTCATAGGAAAGAAGACCCTGCATTAGTACGCATTCAATGTAAAGCTGGACGGCTTTCACAAGATGGTAGCACTATCCGTTTTAATGCCTTCAATATCAGTGGAGGTAGAGGAAAGAAGAAGAGCTACATAGGAGATGCTGAATACTTCGGAGTATACTGTGAGGAACTCAGGAAAGTCTACCTTATACCTGTTGAGGAATGCCCTCTAGGTGAAAAGGCCCTCCACCTAAAATCTGCGGGGCGCAAGCGGGGGAATAGGTGGGGAAGCAAAAGCATTGAGTATTCAGCAGATATACAAGATTGCGTATGGGCAGAAGATTATGAGATATAATACTGGCGAGGGGACCCGAATCCCTGACCTCTGCAAGAAAAGCCATCCTTATTGACGATTGTGATATAATCCTGTTGAGTCCCCGTAGCTCAGTGGATAGAGCACTAGACTCCGGATCTAGGTGCGCAGGTTCGATTCCTGTCGGGGACGTTTTGATTCTTTATCAGCGAATGGATAACTGGCTCAAATTAATAAATCGGGTCTTGTCGTCAGCGTTAAATCTCGTAGTCCTTTGCCCAACGCACACCTGCGCTATACTGCTTCTATCTTAGAAGTAGATATCTCACCTTCGTTGCAGAGGAGTTCAGCCAATGACCGCAACACCCACGAAAGCTGTTGAGGTCTTCTATTCCTATGCACAAGAAGACGAGTTATTACGCAACAAGCTCGAAAAGCATCTGAGTAGTTTGCGACGGCAGGGTCTTCTCACGACCTGGCATCACTACCGAATTCTTCCCCGCGCCGAGTCCGCCCAAGAAACTATTAGACATCTAGACAGCGCTGCGATAATTCTCCTACTCATCAGTGCTGATTTCCTTGACTCAGACTACTGTTATGAAACAGAGATGCAGCGAGCCATGGAGCGGCATGCTGCCAAACAAGTATGCGTTATTCCCATCCTCTTGCGACCCGCCGATATCGAGGGTACCCCCTTTGCAGAACTCCAAGGATTACCCACTAATGGCAAAGCAATCACGACTTGGCCGAACGAGGACGAAGCTTTCTTAGAGATAACCAGAGGTGTCCGCAAAGCCATCGAAGCATGGGTCACTCCTTCTATCAGTCCACACCATTCTTTCTCCGACCAATATTGGAACGTGCCCTACCAGCGCAACCCTTACTTCACAGGACAGGAAACAGCCCTCACTCATCTACACAGTCAGTTTAGAGCAGATAAGTCAGCAACATCAATGCAAACTCAGGCCATTAGTGGCTTAGGTGGCATTGGCAAAACACAACTTGCCCTGGAATACGCCCATCGCTATCGCAACGAGTACAAATCAATATTGTGGGCCAACGCCGATACTATCGAATCGCTCGTTTCAGACTACATCGCTTTGGCGGATCTACTAGGACTGCCGGAATATAAGGCTCAGAATCAGAGCCTTGCCGTTGAGGCTGTCAAGAACTGGCTGAGTATGCACGACCAATGGTTGCTCATCCTCGACAATGTCAATGACATCCCACTTGCACGTAAATTCCTTCCTAGAACGCGGCAGGGACATATTTTGCTCACTACACCCGCGCATGCTCATGGCGAGACAGCCCAAGGTATCGAAGTCCTATCAATGGGATCAGTACAAGGTACATTGCTACTATTGCGACGAGCCAAAATACTTGTACTTGACGCCACACTTAACCTAGCTACGACCATTGATCGTGATAGTGCGGAAGAAATTG
>Ga0070697_100003219_pt1 | contig 12531 bp, 9 predicted proteins | sample KBSK1501metaG_FD_65475 | JGI IMG/M metagenome (GOLD analysis project Ga0070697, IMG submission 65475) | Corn, switchgrass and miscanthus rhizosphere microbial communities from Kellogg Biological Station, Michigan, USA - KBS K1-50-1 metaG | ecosystem: Host-associated > Plants > Roots >... | reverse complement strand
AGTCGCTCCTCGACGCTCCTCGACGGACCTCCGGCAAACGCCGGTTCCACCATCTATTCCACTCATCTTTCTATTATTTAGCTTCTTTAGGTCAAGAAGGATCGAATTCGTGGTTGAGGATCATGGCTTCTGCAATGCGCCGTGCTTCTCGTAACGTTTCCGCGGTGCCGATTTCGCCGCGAGGCGGTTGTGCAATCAGCCGGTCGACTTCTTCGTCGAATAGTCTGCCGAGCAGTTCCGGAGTATGAACGACGGGATTGCCGGAATCGTCCAGCACCGGCGTAACTCCCGAATGTTCCAGCCTCTGTGCCAGTATTAGCCGATAGATGCGATCTGTCGCAAGGTCCTCCATATATCCATCGAGCAAGCTCGCGCCTTTTCCGTTCAGAACGCCGTTGCGATAACGAATCACCGTGCGAATCGCAGCTCGCGTTCCTTCCAGCGTGCGTTTTCCAACGCCCTCAGGAACTGGGCGAAGATCCGGATGGCGTTCGGCGGAGGCACGAAGGGCTTGTAATTGGTTCGGCGCCGGAAATTGTTCGATCGCAATCTGATTCTGATCGGGATGTCCGGTCCAGGCGCCGTCCATCAGCGAATCCGCTTCGTTCTTTTTGTCTTTTTGCAGCACGGCCAAAGCGCGTGCGTTCAACTCGGGATCCTGGCGGCTTGGATAAAGCGCCGTCATGCCTCCGATGGCCAGCGCGCCGTGCTTGTGGCAAAGCTCCGGTAGAAGTTGCCGCAAATTCTGGAAGAACGGCACATCGTGCGGAATGGTATTGCGGTCGGGCAGCAGCCACTGCGGATCATCCAAATTGAAATGAATCAGGCTGGCCATGTAATCCCAGCGGCCGAGATTCAATCCCAAAATGTGCTCGCGCAAATTGTAGAGAAATTCTTCCATCTGGTATGCGAGCGGATGCGCTTCCACCAGCGCCATACACTTGATGTAATTTTTCGGCCAGCCACGGGCCTCCGCAAGGCTCTGGAAAATATCGCGCCACAAAAGCGCCTCTTCCGCGGATTCCGATTTGGGGATGTAAAACGCGAGCGGATGCTTCAACTCCGCTGGCTCAATGGCGAAGACGATTCGCGCAACATCGAAAAGCGATGCGGAACACAATTCGCCTTCGATAAGCCCGCCCTGATGCAGATGCAAACCGCGCGCTCGAATCCAAATCACTGTGTTGCTGGGCTTGATGCCCACTGCGCCGCCACGTTTTGCGTCCTGGTAAGTCAGCGAGCCACGAAGCGCCTGCAAAATGTTTTCGGCGCCCAGGCGCTGGTGGTCCCACGCATTGACCGTGGAATCCTCGAGATCGAGCATCACGCCCGGCGCGCCGGAGTTCAGCATTTTGACGACCAGTTCCGCGTCATCGGCGGGCCCGGTCATCTGATTGCGCTGATCCGCGCACCATGCCGGCACTTCGATACGCCAGTCTTCGCGCGTGGCCGCCGACGGAGGAAGATACGTGGGCTTGTTGCCGCGTAACGATTGCTCAAGCGCCGCACGCCTGGCTGACACCAGCGTGCGGTGACGCGCAGCAAACTTGTGGTGGAATGGAGTAAAGAATTGCAGGAATCCCGCAGGAAGTTCTCTCTGCGGGGAACCCGCGGGAGCGTAGTTGGTGCGAAAGCCTTTGATGCTCTGTCGCGTTACTGCCATGAAGAATTCTCCCGGTTTAGAGGGAGGTTGAAGCTCCCAAGACAGAGTTTAAAGCTTCTTCTCGCTCCAGGAATTGGTTATTTTCGGTCGATCCTTCGAGCGCCTTGGTGGAGGCCGTCCCGCTGGTGATCACATGCTGCACATCATCGAAATAGCCTGTGCCCACGAAGCGTTGATGTTTCACGGCCTCGTACTGTGCGGTTTGTTCGCAGCGGAATTCCCTTTCCTGGAGTTGCGAATAGGCGGCCATCCCGTCGGTCTTGTAGCCACGCGCAAGTTCGAACATCGATAAATTCAGTGAATGGAATCCTGCGAGCGTGATGAATTGGAATTTGTATCCCATAGCCGCGAGTTCGCGTTGGAAACTGGCAATCGTGGAATCCGAGAGATGCTTTTTCCAGTTGAACGACGGTGAGCAGTTATACGCGAGCAATTTGCCGGGAAATTTGGCGTGCACAGCTTCGGCGAATTCTCTCGCTTCGCGCAAATCCGGCTTGGACGTTTCGCACCAGAGAAGATCGGCATACGGCGCGTAGGCAATCGCGCGCGCAATCGCGGTTTTCAATCCAGAGCGAATACCGAAAAATCCTTCGCTGGTGCGCTCGCCGGTCAGGAATTCGCGATCGCGGGGATCAACGTCGCTGGTTAGCAGAGCTGCGCTGTCGGCGTCGGTGCGCGCCATGATCAATGTGGGCACATCCATAACGTCGGCGGCTAGGCGCGCGGCGACAAGTTTCTGAATCGCTTCGCTCGTCGAAACCAATACTTTTCCGCCCAAGTGTCCGCACTTCTTTGCCGAAGAAAGTTGATCTTCAAAATGTACGCAAGCGGCGCCGGCTTCAATCATCGCTTTCATTAATTCAAACGCATTCAAGTTGCCGCCAAAACCGGCTTCGGCGTCTGCGATCAGCGGAGCAAACCAATTGACTCCGTTTTTGCCTTCCGCGTGATGCGTTTGATCCGCCCGCTGCAGCGCCTTGTTGATTCTTCTCACCATGCTCGGCACGCTGTCGGCGGGATACAGGCTCTGATCGGGATACATTTCTCCGCTGAGGTTGGCGTCGGCGGCGACTTGCCAGCCACTGACGTAAATTGCTTTCAGCCCGGCGTGCACTTGCTGGATCGCCTGATTGCCGGTCATCGCGCCTAACGCTGCGACATACGGTTCGGTGTGCAAAAGGTTCCAGAGATTCTCCGCGCCCATGCGCGCGAAGGTGTGTTCGACGCACACCGAGCCACGGAGCCGTTCCACATCCATGGGACTATAAGGCCGGGTGATCCCCTTCCAGCGCTCAACTGACCGGGCATTTGTTTTCGCCGTACCGAAATCAAAATTGTTTTTCATGTGATCTCCTTCACGCGGCCACGCTTCCCGTTGCACAAGCGACTCGCCAATTCTGCGAGCAGTTTGCAAAACATCACTGTGGTCAGTCAAACTGATTGTTAGTATCAAGCTGATAGATATATTCTATCAGCGTGCATAGGTAGAAGCATGTAGGTGACTTATGGAAATCGATCAGATCGAAACGTTTCTGGCGGTTGCAACTTACGGCGGGTTCCATCGAGCGGCCCAAGCGCTCCGGCTGAGTCAGCCTGCCGTGAGCGCTCGCATACAGATGCTGGAGGAATCGGTGGGCGCCAAATTATTCATACGCACCAAAACGCAGGTCATGTTGTCTCTTGCCGGCAAAACGCTGCGTCCGCATGCGGAGAATCTGTTGCGAATGGTTTCGCTCGCTCGACAGGCAGTGCATGAGCAACAACCGGCCAGCGCTTCCGGAGTCCTTTCGATTGCCGCCGGCCTCTCCATCAGTACCTATTTGCTTCCGGACATTCTAAAGAAGTATCAATCGCTGCATCCCGGCGTGATGGTGAGCGTGCGATCGGGAAATTCCGTGCAAGTACTGAAAATGGTTTTGGACGGAGAAGTGGATCTGGGGCTGGCACGTTCGCTGCAGCATCCTGAAGTGGAAACGCAGAGCTTGCGTGACGATCCCCTTTTATTCGTAGGCCATCCGGGTCATCCCGCGATGAAGAAGAAAAAACTGAAGCTTTCAGAAGTTGAATCGCTGCCTTTGATTTTTTACGATCGTGGCTCAAGCGACTGGACGTTGACGAACGGATTGTTTCGCCGGGCGGGCCTGTTGCCGAATGTTGTTCTGGAAGTGGAAGGGATCGAAACGTGTAAACGGATGGTTTTGCGCCGGCTGGGTCTAGCGTTTCTGCCGCAACTGGCAGTAACCCGCGAGCTGAAGAGCGCGAAACTCCTCGCGATTCAAATCATCGACGCCGAGCCGCTGCATCGGAGTCTGGACGTGATTCGTTCGCGCCGCAAGCCGCTGGAAAAGACCGCACAACGTTTTCTTGAGCTGTTGCGGTCGGCAACACGCGCTCGATGAGAGCAGCGCTCACGATCAACACACAAATTCACAATTTTAATTGGCGAATCTTGCCAGATTCCGCGCTCTGGCCTTTGCAGCCTCTTCTTCCCTGTGTTTGGGTGGAGCGCTGGTCTCGAGCGAATGAACAAGACGCACTGCGGCAGCGGTAATCTCATCGACGGCCGACAGGAACGAAGCTTCGTTCGCTTTCGATGGTTTGTTGAAGCCGCTGATTTTTCTTACGAATTGCAGCGAAGCCGCACGGATTTCTTCGGGCGTAACCGGTGGATCAAAATTGAAGAGCGTTTTAATATTTCGGCACATTTTTCGTTGACCTCAAACGGACCGCGACGTTAGGCGGCCCATTTTTAAATGTTATCGCCTCTCTTATGGTATCGCCCCAACGGCCGGACCGAAAAGCTCCGTACAGGCCGAATCAGGAATTTGACAGAAATGTGACCCGCAGTGGGCCTGAACCGTCCCTCCAATGCATACGGCCTTAGGCGAAGATAGAGCATTCCTTGTATTCCCTGGCCTACTTTTCACTGTTACGTTGCTAATGGGCCCGAAGGATTAGTGCTATGGCAAGTTGGGTAGTCCGATGCGTGAGTTGCAGTTCCATTTTTCCTCATTCTACGATCGAAGACGGACTCGAGAATTATTTTCTTCCGATCAAGCCCACCCTGACTGAGGAAGGACAGACGATGAGCTGCCCGCATTGCGGCCATAGCGCGATCTACCAAACATCTGATCTCCGGTACCAAGCATAGGTTTAGACACTTTCTGAGATCTGGGGCGTTTTCACGAAACCGGCGCGTGTACCGAGATAGTGCAAAACGCAACGGGGCTTTATAAATGCATAAAAGTTTCGCGGCCGCCGGACCCCGGATCAAGCTCTGGATCAACCAGAAAAAATGGATGATTCTTGCCGCGCTACTGCTGACGTTTTCTGCCTTCGCGGCCTTTGTAGTTCTGCGTTGGCCCTTTTCGCAGCAGCGCATCGTGAGGTCATTGCAGGAAACGTTTCCCGCCACCGTCACGTTTCCAGAACTTTCGTCCGACCTATTTCCCTCATCCGGGCTGTGTTGCCGAGGGAGTCTCTTTCCGGCGGCTCGGTAGTCCTGCGCAAACGCCGCCGATCGTCTCCATCCAAAAATTGAAAATACAAAGCCACTATCTGGATCTTCTGTTCCGGCCCGGATATTTGGCGCGCATTACGACGAGAAGATTTCTGGTACAGGTGCCCCCGATCGGAACCGAAGTGCAGCAAACAGGCTGGCGTAAAATGCCATCCAGCATCAGAGTGGGTGAAATCGTTCTCGATGGCTCGGTGGTTGAGATTGCTCGCGCTGACTCCAAGGCCGCTTTGCGGTTCGATATTCATAAATTGCGACTAACTTCGGTCAGCGAAAAAGCAGCGTTGAATTACGACGTGGCTTTCCCCAACGCACTGCCTCCCGGTGAAATAAGTGCCTGCCCGTGGACGATTCGGACCCTATAACTCAGGAAATGCCGGCGAAACTGCCATCGCAGGTGAGTACGACTTTCAGAACGCCGACCTTGGGGTCTTCGAAGGCATTAGCGGAGCGCTGTCATCCCAAGATAATTTTCAGGGCAAGCTAAAGCGCATCGAGACGCGAGGTACGGTTGACGTTCCCAACTTCGAGGTCACACGCAGCAAACATTCGATTCATTTGATGAGCAAATTCCACGCGTTCGTTGACGGTACGAACGGAGATGTCACGCTGGAGAGAGTTAGCGCGGCATTCCTGAAAACGCGAGTCGAAGCCAAGGGCGAAATCCTCGGGACACCCGGAACGCACGGCAAAACCGCTACCGTAGATTTGACGGTGCCGACGGCAAAATTCAGGACGTGCTGCGATTATTCGTACGCGAGCCGAAGCCGCCACTCAACGGCGTTACGGAATTCAGAGCGCACGTGGTTCTACCCCCAGGCAACGAACGATTTCTGCAAAAAGTCAGACTCAGTGGAGATTTTGGCATCGCAGAAGGCCAGTTTACGAAGCCTTCGACGCAAGAGACTGTTGGCGACTTCAGCGAGCGAGCCAGCGGCGAAAAGCCGGAGGATCAGGAACCGGCAGACAAAGAAGACGTGATCTCAAGTCTTTCCGGGCATGTGGAACTGCGCAACGCCATTGCGACCTTCACAAATTTTTCGTTTGTGGTGCCCGGAGCAACCGCGCAGATGCACGGAACCTATGGCCTGGAAAGCCAAAAAGTTGATTTACACGGCACCCTGAAATCCACGGCTGAACTGTCGAAAATGACGTCCGGGGTCAAATCGGTGCTATTGAAACCGTTTGACGCTTTGTTCAAAAAGAAGCCGGCCGGAGCCGTGGTACCGGTGCATTTAATCGGGACCTACGATGACCCGCAACCCGGGCTGGACATCGCCTCGAAGAAGTCGGCCTCGAAAAAATCGTCGCCGGAATTCACTTCAGCGGCGAACTGACAGCTAGCACGACACAACGACAAGCGCTCGCGGGATTCAAGCCGCACAGCAAATATTTATTTCCACTGTAACCAGGTAAAGCCGCCGGCTGGTGCGCCGCCACTTCCCTCGTCGCTGCTCGCAGCGTCCCAGGCTGCGCGCGCGATGGGACGAATGGCTTGCAATTTTTTCTGCGCCAGCGACTTATTTATCGCGGGAAGCTCTTTCGAAGCGAACGCGTCAAATTCCGTGGAGACGTCAGTGAGTTCTTTTTTCAGCGAGTCGATTCGCGCGGATTGATAGTCCGTCGGCCGGCCCTCATAGTTCAGGATGTCGCCGTATAGCTCGGTTGTCTTTTCACGTATGCGGATTTCACCAGTAACCGCGCCACCTTCCTTGGTGGAGACGATCTTTTTGCGCAGTTCGTCCATACTGTCCGCGGCTTGCTGCAGCCGCTTGGTGAGGGATGCATCATTTCTGATCTTCGCGGCGCGTTCAAGCAGCGCGTCATGCATGGCGCTGATACGATCCGCATCAAAGCTCATTTCGCCAAGGAAGTTGGATAGATGCGTGGAAGCGTCGAATTCCATTTGGCGGTCTGCGGGAGTAAACGTGGCACGGGGATCCTGCTGGACGACAATCTGCGTGGTGTAAGTTTCCGTTCCACGAGTCATCTTTACGGTATACGTGCCGGGCACGACTCTGGGGCCTTGCGCGGCTTCAAAGGCAGCAGTGGCGGCAGGAGGCACATGGGGCGCCTTCAGGCGCATCGTCCAATCCACCCGGCTGATGCCACGCCGGCTGTTTGGGGGAAGCGTATCTACGAGCTTGCCTTGCGAATCGAAAATTTCGATTTTCATTTTTCCGAAGATATGGCGCCTCTTCTGATAGTAGGTAATCACCGCAGCGTCGGGAGAATTTGGCCCATTAAATGCCGCACTGCCTTCCACCCACCCGCCGTTTGAGACCAACCGCTGTTGCGGCGGCCGGCCCTGCAGGAAAACGACATCCTTAGCCATGACGTCTGGAGTCAATTTTCGCAGCGGACTGATGTCGTCAATAATCCAAATCCCGCGGCCATGGGTGGCGACGACCAAATCGGACTCGCGAGATTGAACAACCATGTCCCGCACCGGAACGCAGGGAAATTCGTGGCCTTTGTACTGCGCCCAATGTTTGCCGTCATCGAGGGAAACCCACAGCCCGAATTCCGTGCCGAGAAACAGCAGATTCGGGACGACGGTATCTTCCTTGATGACGTGAGCAAAACCGCGCACGCCGCTTTCCGAAGCGACCACGGGCGTCCAGGATTTTCCATAGTCGGTGGTCTTGTAAACATGCGGATCCATGTCGCCGAAAGTATGTCGATCGAACGTGGCGTAGGCCGTGGCCGGATCGTAGAGGCTAGCCTCAACCCACGATACCCAGGAAAATTTCGGAAGATCGGGCACGTTGGAGACAACATTGGTCCAGGATTTTCCGCCGTCGCGCGTCAGTTGCAAATTTCCATCGTCGGTCCCTACCCAGATCACTTTCCCATCGCGCGGTGATTCGCTGATCGAATAAATCGTGGTGTGGGTCTCGGCGTCAGAATTGTCCACGGTGACGCCGCCGGATTCTTCCTGCTTCTGCTTCTCAACATCATTTGTTGTGAGATCCGGTGAAATGCGATCCCAGTTCTGGCCATGATCGCGCGATCGGAAGAGGAATTGTGCGCCGATGTAGATCGTACCCTTTTCGTTCGGGCTCATGTGAATGGGAGTGTTCCAGTTGAAGCGCAGCTTGCCTTCTCCGTAATTTGGTTGCGGCTTGATGGCACGGCCATCCAGCGTGATGCGATTAACGCGGCCAACATTTCCGCCCTGCGCTTCGGCATAGACGTAGTTCGGGTCAGAAGGATCAGGAAAAACCCAGAAGCCATCTCCGCCGAAAAGATTCTCCCAACGGTTGTTGGTGATGCCGCCCGGATATTGCGAGTCGCCAATCCACGCGCTGTTATCCTGCAGCCCTCCGAAAACATGATAAGGATCTGCCTGGTCAACGCTGACATGATAAAACTGAGAAATCGGCAGATTGTTGCCCTTCCACCAGGTGTTGCCGCCATCGTAGGAGTACCAGATTCCGCCATCATCACCGGCAATTAGATGATCGGTATTTTCCGGATTCACCCACACATCGTGAAAATCGCCATGAGCAGGGCCGCCGATGATGCTGAAGCTCTTGCCGCCATCCTCGCTCATGATCAGCGTTAGGTCCGGCTTGTAGACTTTGTTTTCGTTCTTGGGATCCACGATCAGATTGGCAAAATAGAAAGGCCGCCAAACCATCCAGTTGCTACGATCGCGTTCTTCCCAGGTTTTCCCGCTGTCGTCAGAACGATACAGTGCGCTGCGCGTCGATTCGATCAGCGCATAAACGACGTTCGGTTTTGATGGCGCGATCGTTACAGCGATTCGTCCCCAGGGCTTGGCCGGCAGTCCCTTGGCGCTTTTCTCGTCCAGTTCCGTCCAGGTGGCTCCGCCGTCGCTGGTCTTATAAAACGCACTGGCACTGGCCGCAGTGGCGTTCTCTCCGCCGGAGCGGAACGTCCACCCTTTGCGGCGAAAATCCCACATGCCGGCGAAGAGGGTCTTCGGGTCTTGCGGGTCCATGGAAATCATCGAGCAGCCCGTGGAGAGATTCGCGCCCTTCAGAATCTTGCTCCAGGATTTGCCGCCGTCCGCCGTTTTGTAAAGGCCGCGGTCTTCGCTGTCACTCCAAAGTTTTCCTGGAACGCACGCATAGACGACGTTGCCATCCTTGGAATCAACCAGAATCTTCGCAATGCGCTCGGAATTCTTCAGGCCGACATTGGTCCAGCTGTCACCGCCGTCCGTGGATTTATAAATGCCGTCACCGATCGAAGTACTGTTGCGTGTCCACGCTTCGCCGGTGCCGACCCAAATGGTCTTGGGTGCGCTCGGATCAATGGCGATTGCGCCAATCGATTGCACATCCTGCTTGTCAAACTTCGGCTTGAATGTTGTTCCACCGTTGGAAGACTTCCACACGCCGCCGCTGGCCGAACCGACATAAACGGTGAGGCGTCCGCCGTCTTTTATCGCGGCGACGGCGGAGACACGCCCGCTCATCGCGGCGGAACCGATGTTGCGCGCGCCAAGACCGGAGATGGTGTCGGAATCGAATTTAGCTTCCTGCGCCGTCGATGCAGCAATGCAAATCAGCAGGCCGAGAAGCAGCGTCACGACGAACTTCATGTGACCAAAGATGTTGTGCATATCGAAGAGTCCCTTTTCAGCAGAGTTGAATCCGCAGTTCCGCACTACACCATCTACAATTTGTCCCGTTTGGTCCTTGGATCAACTGCCGGCCGGTGAGGCCTTGGCTTCAGGTTTGGACGAGGGAACGGAAAAACGCGCGTCATCCAAGGGCACATTCTGTTCAACTTTTTCGACGCTGATCTGGGAGCGCGAAGAACTGCCTTTAGGAGCCTGCTCGACGGAAAACGGATAATAGACTCCGTTCACCTTTTCGTAATCGCCATAGTAGATTTCCGTTTCTTGCAGCGCGCCGCGGATGGTGGTCTGAATTTCCAGCTTCAATTCCAGAAATGAATCCATGTCCAGGTAGTAGTAGCGGACATCGCCATTTTTCATGCTGAGTTTAACTTTGTAGCAATCTGTGCCTTCGACCGAATCGTGGCCCACCAGCTCGGCGTTGTGGCCTTTTTCTTTGTAATCCACCAGCGGCCCGTCAATATCAGCATCAACGACTAAGCTTTTCAGGTCATCCTGAGACATCAGTTCCGCGTCTTTGCGCCCGCCAAATGGATTAATCTGCCAGCCCGCTTTGCCGTCATAGGCTTGCACCTGGGCCATTCCCTGAATGATGAATTCTTCGCGGACTTTTCCCGGGCGTTTATTTTCCTGCGTGACCTCGGCGCGAAAGGGACCCTGGCTGAATTTAGCGGTAGTGCGCGCGGTGTTAATGGATTTGAGTTTCTCCACTCCGCCATGCGCCTGGATATTTTTGGCGATGACCTCATCGACAGTCTGTGCTTGGGCGATACACGCAAACGAAAACGCGGTCATCAGCACCGGAACGAAAACTTTCACCATTTTGGAAAACTCCTTGGATTGCAACCAGTGCAAATTTCATATTCAGCTAACTCTCAGCAATCTGCGCACAAGAATAGTACACCAATTAATGCGGCTCACAGTTATCACAGTCGGAACGGCCATCAATTAGACGAGCCAAATCCGCAAATGGAAGCGGGAAAAGCAGGTCATTTGCAAAGCCCAGCTTGCGAAGTTCTTCTCCAAAGGTCGCGGCTGTGATTAAATTCCAATCCACGGAGACGCAGCATGCCTCGAGCGGGCAAACTTTTCGTCGGGACTTCCGGATACTCTTACAAAGAGTGGAAAGGGAATTTTTATCCTGAGAAGCTTCCGGATCGCGAAATGCTTCCATTTTATGCGAAGCAATTCTCAACGGTGGAAATCAATCACAGTTTCTATCGCATGCCCACGGAAAACGCGCTTCTGAACTGGGCGAATGCCGTGCCGGAAGGATTTCGTTTCGCTTTAAAAGCCAATCAGAAGCTCACGCATATTCTGAGACTACGCGGCTGTGAAAGCACGCTGAAACGTTTCCTGGAAGTCGCCAGTGTTCTGAACGACGGCGATCATCTCGGTCCTATTCTCGTTCAACTTCCGCCTAACTTTAAGTTCGATCGCCCCTTGCTTGAGGATTTCCTCGCTCTCCGCCCGTCCGCTTTCATGTTTGCCTTTGAAGTGCGCCATCCGTCCTGGTATACCGACGAAACGTATGGGGTTCTTCGCCAATACAGAACGGCGCTTTGTCTTTCCGAAACCGAAAAACAAATTCCTCCCGACGTGCTCACTGCTGATTTCACTTATATGCGCCTGCGGCTGGAGAATTACACGGCAAAGCAGTTGGCCACCTGGAAAACTCGAATTGACAGCTGGCTAGCTCAGGGCATCGACGCATACGTCTACTGCAAACACGAGGACGCCGGGAAGGGACCGGCCTACGCCCGCCAACTGCTCGGAAAGACAGACTGACGCACACTTTCTTCGAGAGAGGACCAAGAAAAACCAACAGAACGAGGTGAAAGTATGGGACCTGGATTTGTCCAGTCGCGAAATCTTATCGAGCTTTTCCTTCTTGCTTGATTGTCCTACACTTTGTTTATGGCAAACGCCTATTTGTTAAAAACCGAGCCGACGGAATACTCCTTCGCCAATCTCAAACGCGATAAGAAAACCGTATGGGACGGCGTTTCCAATCCTGTTGCCGTACGGAATCTTCGCGAAATGAAAGCCGGCGACCATTTGGTCATCTATGAAACCGGCGATCGCAAGGCCGCGGTTGGTACAGCCGCCGTTGTTTCCGTGAAAGTGACCGATCCCAAGAATCCGCAGGTAGAAGTCGCGGCGGGCAAAGAGCTCGCCAAGGCAATAACCCTGGCGGAAATCAAATCCAACAAACTTTTCGCCGACTCACCTCTGGTAAGAATCGGACGACTCTCGGTCGTTCCTCTTACCGCCGAACAATATAAATTCATTACTGAATGACCATGCTGCCTGGCCCGGTTTATGCAAAGTTTGTGTTACAACCTTAGAACCCCTTATGCATCATGTTTCGCAACAATAGGAGTTTTGCGCAGTGAAGAAGCCAATGCTCACCACCATCTCTATTCTCGTTGCTCTCGCGTTTCTGATATTTACGGGTACGCAGACACTGCTACGCGGCAACAGTAACGCGCCGGCCGTTGGCTCTGCGGCCCCGGATTTCACATTGCCATCCCAGGACGGGCAAATAGTGAAGTTGTCCGCACTTCGCGGGCAATGGGTTGTCCTGTATTTTTATCCTAAAGATTTCACCAGCGGTTGCACGGTCGAAGCTCATAATTTCCAGCGGGATCTATCGGACTACCAGAAGCGCAATGCAGTGATTCTCGGCGTCAGTGTGCAGGACGAAAAATCTCACAAACAGTTCTGTGTGAAGGAAGG
>Ga0070697_100003217_pt1 | contig 12532 bp, 14 predicted proteins | sample KBSK1501metaG_FD_65475 | JGI IMG/M metagenome (GOLD analysis project Ga0070697, IMG submission 65475) | Corn, switchgrass and miscanthus rhizosphere microbial communities from Kellogg Biological Station, Michigan, USA - KBS K1-50-1 metaG | ecosystem: Host-associated > Plants > Roots >... | reverse complement strand
GTACGTGTTGCGGTACCGGTCCGACGGATCGCATTCGTACAACGATTGGAACGACGACCCACCTGACGATCCCGAAAGTTGGGGCATCGCCGTGTTCCGAATGGCGAGGCGGTAGCGTAGCTTTCGGTCCTCATGAAAATCGCGGTGTGCATCAAGCGCGTGCCCGATTCGGAAACGCGCGTCAAGATTGCTGCGGACGGCAAGAGCCTGGACGAAGCGGGGGTGAAGTTTGTCCTGAACCCCTACGACGAATTCGCAGTTGAAGAGGCGCTGCGTCGGAAAGAAGCGGCGGGCACGGGTGAGGTCGCCGTCTTCTCGCTGGGACCGGCCGCCGCCCAGGAGACGATTCGCACCGCGCTCGCGATGGGCGCCGACCGCGGTGTGCTACTCCAGACCGACAAGATTCCCGCCGATCCGTTCGAAGCCGCAAAGCTCCTCGCCGCCGAGCTGCGGGGCTCGAGCTGGGATCTGATTCTCTTCGGCCGCATGGCCATCGACGACTACAACACCCAGGTCGGGCCGCTCGTCGCCGAGCTGCTCAACCTCCCGTGCGTGACCGCCGTCGCGCATCTCGAGATCGACGGAACCAAGGGTGTCGCCGAACGCGAGATCGAGGGCGGGATCGAAGTCGTGGACTTTCCGCTCCCTGCCGTGCTCACCGCCGACAAGGGGCTCAACGAGCCACGTTACCCGGCGCTCAAAGGCATCATGGCCGCCAAGAAGAAGCCGCTCGAGGTGAAACCGGTGCAGCCTGGAACCGGCACGCTGGAGATCGTCGCGCTGATTCCGCCGCCGGAGCGGAAGGAAGGAAAGATCGTCGGTGAGGGAGCGGGCGCCGTCGGCGAGCTGGTGCGGCTGCTACGCGAAGAGGCCAAGGTTTTGTGAGCGGCAACGTGCTGGCCGTCCTCGAAGAGCGCGACGGGAAACTTCGCAAGGTCTCGTTCGAGGTTGTAACGGCTGCGCGGCGTCTCGGCGCCAAGATCGATGCGGTCGTGTGCGATGCTTCGAATCGCGAGGGGGCCGCGGCGGCGCTCGCCGACCGAGCGAAAACGGGCTACCGGGCCGTGGTATTCGCCGGAACGGCAACGGGGAAGGATCTTGCGCCGCGCGTCGCCGCCCGGCTCGGCGTGCCGGTCGCGGCTGATCTGACGGATCTCGTCGCCGAAGGGGGGGGCGGCGGCCTCGTGGTGACGAGGCCGGTGTACGCCGGCAAAGCGCTGCTCAAGGTCAAAGTGACCGCGCAGCCGGCCGTGCTCTCGCTGCGACCCAACGTGTTCACGCCGGATGCGGACGCGGCGGCGGTTACACCGGAACGCCTGGCGGTGAAGCCCGGCGGGCGCGTGACGGTGCGTGAGATCAAGGCGGCCCCTGCGGGTATGCTCGACGTCGCCGAAGCACAGGTCATCATTTCAGGTGGGCGCGGCCTCAAGGAGCCGGCCAATTTCAGGGTGCTGGAGGAGCTCGCGCACGCCTTCGGCGGTCGCGCGGCGGTCGGGGCATCGCGTGCCGTGGTCGATGCCGGCTGGCGAGCCCATTCCGATCAGGTCGGCCAGACGGGAAAGACGGTGAGCCCGTCGCTCTACATCGCGGTCGGCATTTCCGGAGCGATTCAGCATCTCGCCGGCATGCGCACGTCGAAGGTGATCGTCGCGATCAACAAGGACAAAGACGCGCCGATTTTCAAAGTGGCGGACTACGGCGTGGTCGGTGACCTCTTCGAAATAGTCCCGAAACTCACCGAAGAGATCCGCAAACTTCATGGTTAGCACCCACGCACGACGCACCACGCACGACGCCCGACATTGATCATCCCTGCACGTTATCAGCCACAGCTGCCACTCGAGCGGCTCGTTCTTGAAGATGGCGCCTCGGGTGCGGGTGACCGGATGGAGCTCGACGTCCTGATCGTCGGTGCGGGACCCGCGGGTCTCGCGTGCGCGATCGAGCTGGCGAGGCTCGGCAAAGCGGACGGCACGGAGCTCAATATCGGCGTCCTCGAGAAAGCCGAGGCGCTCGGCGAGCATTCGCTGTCGGGTGCGGTCGTGAATCCGTGCGCTTTCCGCGAGCTGTTCCCAGACCTGAAGGACTCCGACTTTCCGTTTCGCGGGCCGGTGAAGAAAGAAGCTGTCTATCTCCTGACTCCAGGCTCAAAGCTCCGCCTGCCGACCCCGCCCACGATGCACAACCGCTCGTTCTACATCGCGTCGCTCTGCGAGATCGTGCGCTGGCTCGGCGCAAAAGCCGAAGCGCTCGGCGTCAACGTGTTCACGGGATTCCCGGCCGCGCAGCTGCTCACGCGCGAATCGGCGGTCAGTGGCGTCCGCACCGCCCCGGCGGGTCTCGATCGCGACGGCAAGCCGACGCCCGGCGGTACGGCTCCCAGCGATCTCACCGCCAAAGTCACGGCGCTCGCCGAAGGAACGCGGGGCCTGCTCGCGCAGGCGTGGTGTCAATGGCAGCGCGTGCCATCAGCGAACCCGCAGATCTTCGCGCTCGGCGTGAAGGAGCTGTGGGAGACCAAGCAGCCGCTCGATCGCGTGATTCACACGCTGGGGTGGCCGCTCCCGACGGACGCGTTCGGCGGCAGCTTCATCTATCCGCTCGAGCCGAACCTGGTGGCTCTGGGCCTCGTGGTCGGTCTGGACTATCGCGACGCGAACCTCGATGTCCACGCCCTACTGCAGCAATTCAAGGGCCACCCGCTGCTGCGCGACCTGCTCCAGGGCGGCGAGCTGGTCGAGTGGGGTGCGAAGACGATTCCTGAGGGCGGGTTCTATTCGCTGCCCGAACGACGTACCGGTACCGGCGTCGTCCTGCTCGGCGATGCCGCGGGATTCGTCGACGTCCCGTCGCTCAAGGGCATTCACTACGCCATGCAGTCGGGAATCTTCGCGGCGCGGGCGATTTTCCAGCATCTGAAGACCGGTGCGCCGCTCGGCGAGTACGACCGCATGGTGAACGCCTCATATGTCGCCGCAGACCTCTACCGCACCCGCAACATGCGACTCGCGTTCAAGAGCGGCTTCTATCTCGGCGGGCTCCAGGCTGCGCTGATGACGGTGACGGGCGGCCTATTCCCGGGCGGGAGGTATCGGATGCATGCCGACGCGGACGTTCCGCGCCGTGCCGGTGAAGAGGCGATGGTCGACGGTGGGATCAGCAAAGTCGATGCGGTCTTCAAGTCCGGCAACTCGACGCGGGATACGATTCCGAGCCACCTCGTCGCCACGGCCGATGTTCCGGTTGCGGTCGCGCGGTTCTACTCACACGTCTGCCCGGCGGGCGTCTACGAGGCGACGGAGACCGGACTGCGGATCAATGCGCCGAATTGCGTCGACTGTAAGGCGACGGATGTGCTGGGACCGCGCTGGACTCCCCGCGAGGGGGGAAGCGGGCCGAAGTACAAACGGATGTAGCGGAGGCTAGGCGCGCCCGTCCCTGAAGTACTGTCGGGCGCGGTCGGCGAGCTGCACGCTCGACAGCGGCAAATTCCGGGTCACCCACAGCATCGCGCGCTGGCCGCTGGGAAACCGGCGTGCCCCGTCCTTGCGTGAAACCCCGGCCATTTGCGTGAGGGAAACCCCGAAGATTTCCTTGCTGGCGCGGTCGAGCGCCATGCCGAACTCCTCGTCCTCCGGCGTCCCCAGGATCTCGGCGTGCGTGCGGCCCAGCTCTTCGAGTGGTCCCGCGTAGGAGACCTCGGCCTGTGTGTCCATGGTATAGCCGCAATAGAGGGAGAACGGGCGGGATTCCGCCCGGGTGTTCCAGAACTCTTCGACCTCGATTGCGCCGTCAGTGTCACCAGCTCGCCACAGCGTGTTGGCCAGCTCTGAATAGACCCGAATGCCCCGCCCATGGAGCTGTAGACGATTCAAGGTGGGCGCAACGGCGGCACGAAGAATCCTCCGCTCCGAGGAGCCGTTGGCGTCGAACAGCTCCAGGATTCTCGTGCAGTCTACGTGCGCGAGTTGTCCGGAGTCACGTAGCGCCTTCGGATGGTATTGGGCTGCCGCGAGGCGGTCGCTGAGTCGATCGACTTGCTCAGGCCCGGCGACGATCAGGATGCTGTTCCCCGAACGCAAACCCGCTTCGAGGAAGGTAAACACGGACTCGACAAGGTCGCCCGGGTCGCGGTGAAACTGGGCGAAGTGCCGTCCGATCGGCCCTTGGACGAGGAGACTCACGCCCTAGGGCTGAGATCTTCGTAGTAGCGCCGCGCACGCTCCAGTACGGCCGCGCTGGCGGATGGAAGATTGCGCTTGACCCAGAGCATGGTGCGCTGGCCGCTCGGGAACCGCTGCTCGCCACTGTCTCGCCGGCGGGCGAATCCGACCATCTGGGAGAGCGGCACGCCGAATACGTCCCGGCTCGCGGCATCCAGCGCCATCCGGAATTGCTCGTCATCCGCGGCGCCGATGATGTCGGTGTGGGTGCGCCCGATCTCTTCCAGCGGGCCGTTGTACGCGTGGTCCGTGTGTGCGTCCAGCATGTAGCCGCAGAACAATGCGAACGGGTACAGGCGCGCGAGCTCGTTCCAGTACTCTTCGAGGCGAATGGCGGCCTGCTGTTTCCCTTCCTGCCACAACAGATTGACCATCTCAGCATACGCCCGCGTCGTCCCGCGCCCGAACGCCCGTACCCGCTCGAAAACGGAGCCCATCGCCCACCGAAAGTCTTCCCAGTCCGGCATATCGTCCCGCATGAACTTGCGCAGCGTCAGCTCGGCGTCATGCAGCTCGAGCTGGCCGGACTTGAGAAACACGGCGGGATCGAGACCAGCGGACCGCAGCCCGGCGAGAAACAGCTCTGTATGGTCGGGAGCGGCGAACACTACTACGCCGTTGCCGCGCCGCAGGCCCGTCTGCAGGTAAATCGTGACGGCGTCGGTGAGGGTCTGCGGGTCGCCGTGCAGCTGCGCGAAGTGCCGGTTGACCGGAGCTTCGATCAGCAACGCATTCACCAGGGGGGTGGCTACAGATGGAACGCTCATGCCCCGAAACAATAGAACGCCCCAATTCCCTCACAATCATTCTCTTGAGGGACTTCTGGGGCGGAGCGCCTCCATCCGATGGACTAGTCCATCGGATGGAAGATCACCGAAAGCTGAGCTTTATCCCGTCGATGATGAACTGGGCGGCAATCGCGCACAACACGAGACCCATGAGCCGGGTGAGGATGCGCATGCCGGTTTGTCCCAGGCGCCGCTCGACCATGGAGGCTGCCGAGAGCACCAGAAACGTGAGGAGCGAGGTGAGGACGATCGACACATAGACGGCGACCGTGGCGGCCGGGGACTTGGCGCCGAGCGCGAGGACCATGACCGTCGAGATCGCGCCAGGGCCGGCCAGCATCGGCACGCCCAGCGGCATGATGCCGATGTCCTCCTTCTGGATGCCCTCCGCCTTTTCGACCGGCGTCTCGCGTTGCTGGCTCCGGCGCGCCTGCACCATGTCGAGCGCGTTGAGCCCGATGAGCACGCCGCCCGCGATCTTGAACGCACCGATCGTGATGCCGAAGATCTTGAAGATCAGGCTGCCGCCGAGCGCGAACGCGATCAGCGTGATGGCGCAGGTCCAGGCACCGCGGCGCGCGAGCACGCGGCGCTGCGCCGGTGTGTCGCGGACGGTCATCGCGAGGAAGGTCGGGATGACCGCGAACGGATCCACGATGAACAGGATCGACGTGAAGATGAGGAGCAGCTCCATCACGCGCTGATTCATCGCAGCAGCCCCGCGCGGATGCGGCGCATTTTTGGCGTTTGCGCCGGCAGGTCACGCAACTCGGCGCGTACCCGCATGTAGGTGCCGGCGCGGAAGCGAATCGTGAGCGGTTGGTCGTCCCGCATGACATCGACGACCACCAGTTGGCCGCGGCCGATCGGCCGCACGGCGGCGCTCACATCGTTGCCATCGATGATTCTGCGGCCGTTGATCCGGACGAGCTCGTCACCGGTCCGAAGTCCCGCCCCCGCGGCGGCGCCGCCCGGGGGCGCGATCGCGCGCCAGCGGCCGCCCTCGATCGCGGGGGAGAGCGCCGCGATGCGCGCGTCCACCGCCGGCACCTCCGTGATGATGACTTCCCAGCCCGCGGCTTGGGTGAAATCGTTCCAGGAAATCTCGTTCGCCGCACTGACGTACAGGTTCCAGAACCCCTCGAAATCGCGACCCGTGGCGCTGCGTACCGCCGCCACGAGCTGGTCCCGCGTGAAGCCGCGGTCGCCAGCGTGACGCTCCAAGAGAAAGCGCATCACATCGTCGAGCGACTTTTCGTTGTCCGTGGAATCGCGGATTGCCAGGTCCAGCAGAAATCCCAGCAGCTCACCCTGCAGATAGTAGGAGATCGTATGCCCGTTGTTAACGGCGGGCGGGTCCCATTTCGTCCAGGACGATCGCTCCGGCGAGATCAGGAGTCGCGCGGGATTGCCCTCGAAGCTTGCGATCGAGGCCGCCATGCTCCGCGCAAAGCCCGCGGGGCTGCTGAGCCCCGCCCGCGCGAGAATGACGTCGGTGTAGTAATCGGTGACCCCCTCGCTCCACCACAGGTTGACGGTCCGGACGGCGCGCTCGTAGTCGAATGGCCCGAGCTCGACCGGCCGCATCCGCTTCACGTTCCAGGCATGGAACAGCTCGTGGGCGCTGACGCCCTGAGCCCCGCGCGGACTGCGCGCCAGCACTTCAGTGCGAACGCCGATGGTGGTCGAATTGAGATGCTCGAGACCGCCGCCTCGGCCGCCAACAAAGATGAAGGTGTAATCCTGATACGGCGCGCCGCCGAAGATACCGGTCGCCGTCGTCGAAATCCGCCGCAGCATGTCCACGAACACGGCCGGGGCGTGGGCTTGGCCTCCGCCAAGGTCGACGACCGCGCGGTGCGGGGTGCCCGCGGCTGTGAAGGAATACGACAAGAAATGCCCGAGCAGCATCGGAGAATCGATCAGCACATCGTAGTTGGGAGCCACATAGACCGTGCTGTCGGCTGTCGCTGGGGCGAGCCCGGTCGCGACGCGCCACCCCGTGGGCACCGCGAAGCTGACCCGCGCGGGCAGCTGCTTCCAACCGTCGAGATACATGAACGTGCGTGGCCCGTCGACGATGCCCGACGTCGTGCGGAGGAACCAGCGATTGTTGGGACGCCGCCACGCGACGGAGTCCTGGAGCCCCGTGGTATATCGAATCGTGACCGGCGACTGGCCTTTCGTTTCCACGACCCAGGAGATCGGCGAGTCCTGGCGGACGGGCAGGGAATCGCCGGCGCTCGTGACGGCCGCGAAGGCTCGAATGTTGTCGCCCGAGTTCATCAGGACATAGGCGCCAGGTGCCCAATTCGGGATGACGAGCCGGCTCGGGTTGGGTGGATTCGTTATGTGAAGCTCGACGAGATAGGCCGCTCGATCATGGGGAACGGTGACCGTGTAGTCGAGTGTCGGTGCGGAATCCTGAACGACGAGCGCCAGCAGAACCGCGATCATGCCCGCCCGAACTAGAACGCTACCTGCACGACGCGATCCTTCCCCGCCTTCTTCGCGTCATACATCGCCTGATCCGCCCGCCGGAGCAGATCGTCCGTACTGGCATCGGTCGCCGTGCAGGAGACTACGCCGATGCTCGCCGTGACGTTCGGCGTTCCCTTGAAGACGGTGCGCAGGCTCGCGATCAATCGCTTGGCCGCGGCATCCGCGACCACCGCGTCCGTCTCCGGCATCAGCACCGCGAACTCATCGCCGCCGAGCCGGCCGACGACGTCCGCCTGGCGCACCGACGAGCGCGTCGCGTCCGCGACCAAGCGGAGCACCGCGTCGCCCGTCTGATGTCCGTGCGTGTCGTTGATGATCTTGAAATTGTCGAGATCCATGTATAACAGAGCCAGCGGCCGCGGATAGCGGCGATTGCGGTCCAGCTCCTGCCCCAGCCGGTCGGCGAACGCGCGCGCGTTCAGAACATTCGTCAGCGGGTCCTGCGTCACCAGGCGCGCGAGCTGTGCCTGGCTGCGGCGCAGCGACTGCAGGCCGGCCATCGCAACCCCCAACACGGCCAGATACGCCAGGCCGTTCAAGACGCGCCAGAGCATTGGTGTGTCGGCGGGCATCTGCTCCCAGGCAATCGCCTCCCGGAAGACGGTCGTCGCAGCGGCGAAGACGATTCCCCAGGTCAGGCCCTCAGTCCAGGTAACCAGCAGCACGGGAATGGTATACAGGATCCCGAGGCGGGCCGCGGGCGGGGTGAGCGCATTCGCCCAGTACACGACGAGGGTGAGCAGAACGTAGCCGGCGAGGCGCAGCGCCTGCCGGCCCGCGGCCGAGGAGAGCACGCGCATCAGTAGGGGGGCTCCGCCACGTGGCGGGGATCGTCGAGGATCAACGCCTGCAGCTCGGTTCCCTCCCGCACGGCAGCCAGCTCGGCCGGGACGATCAGCAGCGCGTTCGCGTGTGCCATGCTGGTGAGAATGCCAGAGCCCTGCGGCCCTGTCAAACGCGCGGCGCCTTCCTCTACTATTGCGCGCAGAAAGTGACGCAGCCTGGGACCGAGGGTGATCGGCTCACGCACGGTGACGGGGACGGTCCGCCGAAACGGCAGCGCGTGTCCCTGGAGCCGCCGAATCGCGGGCCGCACGAACAGCTCGAACGTCACCATTGTGCTCACCGGGTTTCCGGGCAAACCGATCCACGGGACTCCGTGCATCACGCCGAATCCGACCGGGGCGCCGGGCCGCATCGCGATGCGCCACAGCTTGAGCTCGCCGCCCGACTCCTGAACTACGTCGCGGATGAGATCGTGCTCGCCGACGCTGACGCCCGCTGTGGTCACCAGCAGGTCCGCGTTCGCCGCGCCGCGCAGGTGCTCGCGCAGGCTTTCCTTTGTATCGCGCGCGACGCCAAGGTTCACGGGCACGGCGCCCGCTTGGCGGATCAGCGCGTCGAGCGTGTAGGAGTTGGAGGTCGCGATCTTCGTGCCGGCGAGAATCTCCTCACGGCGGTCGAGGTCGACGATCTCGTCCCCCGATCCCATGAAAGCCACGCGCGGTACGCGGTGGATGAGCGGCCGGTCGTGCGCGATCGAGGCCAGCACGCCGAGCTGCGCGGGGCCGAGCGCCGTGCCGGCACCCAGCACGGCGGCGCCCTTGCGAATGTCTTCACCGCGGCGCCGGACGTTCTTTTTCGAGTCGCGCGCGTTGCGGATCGTGACTTTTCCGTTCGCCGGCTGCGCGGTGTCCTCCTGCCGAATCACCGTGTCCACCCCCTGCGGGAGCGGCGCGCCCGTGAAGATGCGAGTCGCCTGCGCCCGGCCGACGGGTTTGCTGGGGAACTGGCCGGCGGCGACAGTCTCCACGATCGCGAGTTCCGTTTCACCGTCTTGGTTGAGGTCCTCGCTCCGCACGGCATAGCCGTCCATGGCCGAGTTATCCCAAGGCGGCAGGTCGATCGGGCTCACGACGTCCTCGGCAAGCACCGCGTCGAGCGTCTCGCGCAGCGGGCGACGCTCGGTGGGGAGGGGCCGGAAGTGGCCGATGATGAGGCGCGCGGCTTCGGCGGGAGTCATGGGGGCAGAATCTTGGCGCGGTCCCAGGCGAGATTCGCGATCGTCACCAGCCACGCCGTGTCGCTGAAACGAAACACCGGGAAGGGCGCGCGCAGCTCGCCGTCGTCCGTGACCATGGCGACCCAATCGGCCGGATCGTGCACTTCCGGGTCGAACACCGGCCTGGGGCCGGCGATCTTGCGATAGACCTCGATTTTCGGCAGCGGCGCGCGCTTGAACCCTTCCACCAGCACGATATCGGCGTCGCTCAGATAGCGCTGTGCGAGTGTGATGGGATCGGATTCCGCCGCGGTGCGTTCGAACAGGACGCGCTCGCCGGGAGCCTCCATCAGCACGCGCTCCGCTTTCCCCTCGTGCCAGTGGCGCCAGGTGTCCTTGCCCTTCTGATCCAGGTCGGCGGGATGCGAGCCATGCTTGATCGTCATCACGCGGAACTTGCGGCGCACGAGCTCCGCCGCGAGCGCGACCAGGAACGTGGTCTTGCCTGCGTTCTTGAGCCCGATGATGGAAATCATCCGCGTCGCCGCCACAGCTCCTCCGCCCGCGCCAGATCATCCGGCGTGTTCACGTTGAAGAACAGCTCGTCCGGGTCGCCAAACTTCCGGACATCGGCGAGGGAGAGGATACCGACTCGCACGTCGGCGTGGAAGGAGATGGCCTTCAGGTCGCCATTGTCGAGGCGTTTGCTGATCGCGGGTGCACACGCGGGCCCGTACACGGCGCAGAGGGGCTCCAGGCCGCGGCGGCCCGAGCTTTCGGGCAGAAACGCGTCATAGCCGCGCGCTCCCGCGACCAGCGCACGCAAGAGCGCGTCGGGGACAAACGGCATGTCCCATGCGACGCAGAGCACGGGTTCTTCGCCGGCCGTCACCGCCGTATAAATACCGCCGAGGCTACCGAACCCTGGCCGAACGTCGGGAATGGTTCTCAGGTCGGGGCGCCAGGTGAGGGCGTCAGGCGCGTTGGCTACCAGGATCGGACGCGCGCCGGTCACGGCGTGCAGGCTCTCAGCGACGCGATCGAGAATTCGCCGTCCGCCGACGGTGAGCAGACCTTTCGGGACGCCGCCGTAGCGGCTCGCGGCGCCACCCGCCAGAGCCGCGCCGCGCACGTTACCCGTCGAGATGGCCGTGTTCGATGGCGATGCAGTGATCCTGCACGAACGGGATCCCCGCCTGCGCCGCGCGCGCGTGCGCGCCCGCATCGACGACGCCCAGCTGCAGCCAGATCAGCTTCGGCGGGGGCCGCAGCGCAATGGCCTCGTCGGCGACCGCGCCGGCGAGCTCGCTGCGGCGAAACACATCCACGACATCGATCGCGTACTCGCGGGCCGCATCGCTGAGCGTGCGATAGCTCTTCTCACCCAGGATCTTGTCGTGCCCCGGATTCACCGGCACGATCTTGTAGCCGGAGCGCTGCAGGTATCGCGCGACCGAGTTGCTGGGCCGCATCGGGTTGGGGGAGAGGCCGACGACGGCGATGGTCCGCGCGCTACGGAGGACGCTGCGGACTTCTGTTTCTTCGGCAGGCGTCATGCGTCGCGTTTGTGGACGTGCGGCGTTCCGCTGACGGCTCGACCCACGAGCACCATCCCAGTCCGTGCGGCGATCGTCACCGCGAGCGTCGAGGGCACGCTCGGTGTCGCGACCCAGGCCAGTCCCGCGCGCGCGGCCTTGAACGCCAGCTCGGCGGAAATCCGCCCGGTGACGAGCAGCCCCCGCCCCACGATCGGCGTGCGCGCGAGCACCGCGGCGCCGATCACCTTGTCGACCGCGTTGTGCCGCCCGATGTCCTCGGCGTGGAAGTGCAGTGCCACGCCGTCGGTCAGCGCGGCGGCATGAATGCCGCCCGTCTCGTTGTAGCGTGCACCGGCCGCGAACAACTGCTTGAACAGCGCGCGCAAGGCCTCGGACGGGGGCGGCTCGCCGCGGAGCGGGCCAGACCGGTTCATCATTTCGGGATCGGCCAGCATCGTCGCGACCGCACCGCACCCTGAGGCGAGCACGCGCTTGCGATTCTCGCCCTTCACCTGCGCGAGCCGCTCGGGTTTGATGTCCGCCCAGAAGCCGAGATCGGGGGCGCAGGGCCGCAGCTGGACCAGATCGTCGATCGACCCGATGTAGCCCTCGCCGTGGAGCCAGCCCACGGCCAGCTCCTCGAGCTGGTCGGGCGTGCACATCCACGTGACGGCGGGCTCGCCGTTCACCTCCAGCCAGACGGGCCACTCCTCGACCACCGCGGAGTCGGCGCGCATCCGGCCAGAACGATCGCCCGGCTTACGATTCTCCGCGGTATTCGGCGTAGTGATTGGGACTCTCCTCCACCCGTACGCAGTCCAGGGTCACGCCTCGCGGCAGCTCGGGGGCGATGCGCTCCCACACAAACACCGCGAGCGCTTCGCCTGTCGCGACCCAGGTCCCATCCGAGAACGGGGCGACGTCCTGGTTGATGTGTCGTCCGTCGAATCGGGCGACGACCTCGCGCTGCAACAATGCCTTCAGCACCGGCAAGCTCATCACGCCGCCGCGCGCAGGATCGAACACGCCTTTGACGGTCACGGCGCACTTGTAGCGATGGCTGTGATCGGCGGTCGCGCCCGCGAACTCCGGTGTGTCCGGAAAGCGGTGTGTGGCCGTGAATTCGACGAGCCGCGTCAGGTAGGCCGTGCGCATTCCTTAGAATACCTTGACGGCGGTGGCCTTGAAAGAGAACACGACGCCTGCGCCTGGAGCGAGCGCGAGATCCCGCGCCCCTTCCGCGGTGACGGCCGCCACGAGCTCGACGCCGTTCAGGTCGGCGCGGATGTGCACGCCGGCGCCGCGCTGCTCGATCGCCATACCGATGACCCGACCCTTGAACACATTCCGCGCCGAGGAGGACAGCGGCTCGCGGCTCACGAAGATGTCGGTCGGCGGCACGGCCAGCACCGCGGGTCCGGTGCGGTCGGTCATCACCACGATCTCGATCCCTCCACCCGCGATCCGCACGGCCTTCAC
>Ga0070697_100003215_pt1 | contig 12538 bp, 10 predicted proteins | sample KBSK1501metaG_FD_65475 | JGI IMG/M metagenome (GOLD analysis project Ga0070697, IMG submission 65475) | Corn, switchgrass and miscanthus rhizosphere microbial communities from Kellogg Biological Station, Michigan, USA - KBS K1-50-1 metaG | ecosystem: Host-associated > Plants > Roots >... | reverse complement strand
GGCGTGACCATGGAAGAACGCGGCGTGAGCAAGCTGGTCGGAATGAAGTTGACCGCGCCGTCAGCCACCGAACAGACCCCGCCGCAGCGCGAACCTGCTTCTTCGCAACGGCAATTCGCCATCGCCGAAAACGGCGACGGCGAACAAAAGGCTAGCCGTGCCCGTTAAATCGTGCATTTCGCGCAAAAAATTTTTTGCGCGCAGTTGTCGATCTCGCGTAAAATTGGCCGATGCTTCAGACGGCGCAGCGTGGGAAAAAATCTTCGTCCAGGAAAGCCGTGCCGCATGAGCGATTCCTGGAGGCGTTTCGCTGGATGCTGCTCTCGCGCACGCTCGAGGAAAAGCTGGTCAGTCTTTACCGCGGCGGCCAAATCACCGGCGGGGTTTACATCGGCAAAGGTCAGGAAGCGGTCAGCGTCGCCTGCGGAATGTTTTTGCAAAAAGGCGACATCTTTGCGCCGCTAATTCGCGACCAAGCCGGCCGTTCCGCTTTTGGCGAACCGATTGTCGATGTTGCGCGCACTTATCTTGGCTCGCGGCAGGGGCCAATGCGGGGACGTGACGGAAACATACATCGCGGCAAGCCAAGCGAAGGTCAGCTCGCGATGATCAGTCATCTTGGCGCGATGGTCTCAGTGACCGTGGGGGCATTGATGGCGAAACGTTTTCGCGGCGAGAAAAATTTTGTCGGTCTCTCCTGCATCGGTGAAGGCGGCATGCAGACCGGCTCGTTTCATGAAGGGATGAACATCGCCGCGGTCGAGCAAGTTCCATTAGTGATCGTCGCGACGAATAATCATTACGCGTATTCCACGCCGAACGACCGCGAGTTTGCCTGCGCCGATCTGGTCGATCGCGCGAAAGGTTATGGCTTCGAAGGCTACAGCATCGACGGGACGGATTTGAGCACATGCCTCGATGTCATTGGCAGCGCAGTGAAGCGCGCACGGGCAGGCAGGCCGCCCCAGCTCGTCGTCGCATCGGTCCTGCGACTCTCCGGTCACGGCGAACATGATGACGCGAGCTACGTGACGGACGAAATGAAGCGGCAGCCGTTTGCGCAGGATTGTTTGAAGTTGGCCGAGAAGAAGATTGTCGATCTTGAAATGGCCGACGCCGCGACGCTGAAATCATGGCGAGAGGACGCCGCCAAACAGGTCGACGAGGCAATTGCGATTGCGCAAAAAGAAGCCGCCCCCGATGCGGAGAAGGAAGATTGGTGCGCGATCTCAACGCGCGAGCTGGTCGATCAGGTGGAAGAGGTATGAATGACGAAGCTCGAATGACGAATGACGAAGGAAGCCCGAATGTGCAAATGACGAAAGCCCGTCTCTCGTCTTGGCGACATTCTTCGTCATTCGTCGTTGGTCATTCGTCATTTGCTTTATGAGCATTACTTACCTCGAAGCGATCCGCGAAGCGCAGGCCAAATTGTTGCGCGAAGACGAGCGCGTTTTTATTTACGGCCAGGATGTCGGCGGAACTTTTGGTGGCGCGTTCAAAGCAACCAAAGGCCTGGCGAAGGAATTTCCGAACCGTGTGTTGAACACGCCGATCAGTGAAGACGCGATCGTCGGCACGGCGATCGGAGCTGCGTTGCAGGGCATGCGGCCGATCGTTGAGATGCAGTTCGCCGATTTTTCCAGCACTGCGTTGAACCAAATTCTCAATAACGCCGGTACGCATTACTGGCGAACGAATATTCCCGTGCCGATCACTGTGCGACTTCCATCCGGCGGCACCAAAGGGAGCGGTCCGTTTCACAGCCAATCGATGGAATCGCTTTACGCGCATTATCCGGGACTGATCGTGATGACACCGGCGACGGTTGAAGACGCTTACACGATGTTGATCGACGCGGTCGCGATTGATGATCCCGTCGTTTACTGCGAGCACAAATATCTTTATTACCATCTCAAGGCTGACAAACTTCCGGACAAAGGTTTGCCGACGGGCCGCGCGCGCGTCGCGCGTGAAGGCCGCGACCTGACGATCGTAACTTATAGCGCGATGGTGCAGGAATCGCTCGCGGTCGCCGAAGAATTGGCGCGCGAAAATTTCGAAATCGAAGTTGTCGATCTTCGCACGGTTAAACCGCTCGATACCGACACAGTATTGGCGTCGGTCGCGCGCACGGGCCGTTTGCTTTGTGTTGGCGAATCATTTCCCTGGGGCGGCGCGACCGCGGAAGTAATCGCACGGGTAACAAGCGAAGGATTTCATCTGCTCGACGCGGCGCCGGTGCGCGTCAACGCGAAAGACACGCCGATTCCATACCACCCAAATCTTTGGAGCGCGCATCGGCCCGGCGCGAAATTGATCGCCGCCAAAGCGCGAGCGCTTCTTCGCGAATAAATTATGCCGCAAGTTCCAATCATCATGCCGCAGTTGGGCGAGTCGATCGCCGAAGCGACCATTGTCGATATCAAGGTGAAACCGGGCGATGAAGTCGCGGTCGATCAGGAGATCATCGACGTCGAAACGAACAAAGCAGTCATGGGCGTAACGACGCCGTGCAAAGGCAAGATCGACAAGATCACCGTGCAGTTGAAGGAAACGTATCCTATCGGATCGGTGCTCGGTTACGTGGAAGCGAGCGAAGCGGACGCTGCGAGGTTCACCAAACAATCGCCCGCGCCGCAAACACAAGTTGCCGAAGAAATTCCGGCGCGTGCTGATCAGGAAGTTAAATCAGCGCGCCAGGAAAAGGTTGCTGCGCGCGATGGAGACGGTTCGCGGCCCCGTGGATTGCCCGTCCCAGCGGCATTGAAAGGCGCGAGCTTCGTCTCGCCACGCGTCCGCGCGCGCATGAGCGAGTTGCAACTGACTCCTGCTGATCTTGCGGGAATCACCGGCACCGGCGTCGGCAATCGCGTCACGATCAAAGATCTCGAAAATTTTCTGCACAAGATCGATAATCAAAGCGCGAAGGAAGCGTCTGCGATTCGGACTGGCGTGGCCGACGCGATGCGGCGCAGCTGGACCCGGCCGCTCTCGACGGTCGGCTCGTCGGTGAACCTCGATCCTGTTCTGCAAGATCGACAACTCCGAGCCGGAGGGGCGGAAGGCGATCCGAAGCCCGGTCCCGGGCTTTACGCGACGCGAGCGCTCGCTCTTGCGCTCGCGGAGAATCCCACCGCCGCAGCGAAACTGATCGGCAACCGCGTCGTGCAATCCAATTCGATCGACGTTGGTGTTGCGGTCGAAGCCGAGGACGGAATCATCGTTCCGGTGATTCGAAACGCGGAGAAAACGTCATTGGCGGATTTGACGACGAAATATCAGGAACTTGTCGATCTTGCGCGGAAACGGCGCATCTCCCCGGACATGCAAGCCGGCGGCATCGCGACCGTTTCGAATTTCGGAACGTTTGGGGTCGAATGGGGCACGCCGATTCCCCTGCCCGATCAAACTTTGCTGCTCGGTCTCGGTGCCGGGAAAAAAGTTCCGTCATGGGACGAAACCAAAAAGGAATTCGTTCCGAAGACGAAGGCGCAGATCACGTTGAGTTTCGATCATCGCAGCATCGATGGCGGGGGCGCGGCGCGATTACTCAAGCGCGTGGTCGAGTTGTTGGAAGAGCCAAAGAAGTTGTAGGGCATTTCTGTGAAACGCCGTGGCACCGGCAGAGACGCCCTCTGAGCCGAATATTTGCGACGGTCATAGACCGCCGCTACAATTTGAGAGATGCACGAAAACACGGAATTCAGTTTAAGCCGGGAGGTGGAGGCGATTGAGATCCCGAGCGGGCGAAAGTTAACGCTCGAAAAAGGAACCCAGGGCGTGATCACGCAAACGCTCGGCGGCAGTTACACCATCGCGACTCCATACGGACTGTCACGGATCTCGGAAAAAGATTTGGACGCGCTCGGTTTGGAGAAACCCAAAGCCGGACCAAAAGAAACGGCAGCCGGCAAAACGAACGGCGCAGTTTCGGAAGATGATGTTTGGAATCAGCTCAAACAGTGTTTCGACCCGGAGATTCCGGTGAACATTGTCGATCTTGGGTTGGTTTACGATTGCCGCCTGATCAAAAAAGACGACGGCGGCACGCGCGTGGAAGTGAAAATGACGCTGACCGCGCCGGGTTGCGGAATGGGACCGGCGATCGCACATGACGCACAAAGCAAAATTCTTTCGATCGACGGCGTGGACGAAGCTGACGTCCAGCTCGTGTGGGACCCGGCCTGGAACCAGAACATGATCAGCGAAGCCGGGCGAATGAAGCTCGGGATGATTTAGTCGCTCTCCTCCGCGTTGCGCGATGCGCGCAAGTTCCTCTCCGGCCAACGTCAGAGAGCGAACGCGTGATGCTCTGAACGAAATTTTCAACGGCTGCTCGTTGGATAATGTTGGCGTACGGCTATGGGATGGCACGAGTTGGCCAGATGATCGGCCCCGCGGCACGATTCTCGCCCTGAAACATCCCGAAGCTCTCGGTCGAATGTTTTTGCCCGGCACCGAAGTTGGTCTCGCGGAAGCATATCTGCATAATGACTTCGACATTGAAGGAGATATTGAGGCTGCGTTTGAAGTTGGGGACTTTCTGCTAAGCCACCTCGGCGATTGGAAGAAAAAGTTGAAACTGGGCGGGTTGTTGGTCGCTCTGCCTGACCGTGATGGAACGTCGACAATCGGCAACGCGGCCAGGCATTTGCTGCCGCGCATCGGCGGCAAAAAGCATTCACCAAAGCGCGACCGGCGAGCGGTCACGCTTCATTACGACATTTCGAACGACTTTTATCGGCTCTGGCTCGATCGACGGATGGTTTACTCCTGCGCTTACTTTCGGTCACCCGACGACGATCTCGACTGCGCTCAGGAACAAAAACTGGATTACATCTGCAGCAAATTGCGTTTGTGTCCCGGGCAGCGACTGCTCGATATCGGCTGCGGCTGGGGCGCGCTCGTCATCCACGCGGCAAAAAATTTCGGCGTCCGGGCAGATGGAATCACTTTGAGCGAGCCACAGGCACAATGGGCGCGGGCCCGCATCGCCGAGGCTGGATTAACAAATGAAACATCAGTTGAATTGCGCGATTACCGCGAACTCGACGCAAACGGAAGCGAAGTTTATGACGCAATCGTTAGTGTCGGGATGGCGGAACACGTCGGACGCGAACGGTTACCGGATTATTTCGGGGAGGTGTATCGCGTGCTCAAACCAGGTGGCGTTTTTCTAAACCAGGCGATTGGAGAGGGAATCGTAGCGCGACCGGATAACACAAACGGTTCGTTCATCGAGCAATACGTCTTTCCTGACGGCGATATCCCGCCCCTGCCGACCATGCTCAAAGCTGCCGAGTCGGCTGGATTCGAAATCCGCGACGTGGAGAATCTGCGTGAGCATTACCCGCTAACGCTGCGGCATTGGCTGCGCCGTTTGGAAGCGCGTCATGCCGAAGCGCTAATGTTTGTCGATGAAACGACCTATCGCGCGTGGCGCCTTTACATCGCTGGCTCGGCGCACGGATTTTCGCGTGGAAATATGGCGGTTTATCAAACTCTACTCGCGAAGGTGGATCCGGCCGGCGATGGCAAGCTTCCTCTCACACGCGATGATTGGCCCGCGCAAAATCGCGTAGTCCGCAGGGACACATGATTTAATTTTGTTCGCATCGTTGACAGCGCGCAATCGCGCTGCTTGTATGAGCTTCGCGCTCACGAAAAATTTTTACAAACAACATGCCCTCGACTGAAGTTATTCTGACCGACAACGTGCCCGGACTCGGCGCTGAAGCCGATGTGGTCAGGGTGCGCCGCGGCTATGCGCGCAATTATTTGCTGCCGCGCGGCAAAGCTTATGAAGTGACGCCGGCCGCACTGCGTCAGCTCGATACTCTCAAAAAGAAACGCGCTGAACGCGAGGCAAGCGAACTGAACGAAGCCGAGGAACTGGCGCGCAAGATCGGGAAAGCGCGGCTGACATTCACGCTCGCGACCGGCGAATCTGGAAAAGCATTCGGTTCGATCACTGCCCAGGACATTGTGATGAGGATGAAGAATGAGCTTGGTTTGGAGATTGATCGTCACAAAATTGTGCTCGAGCGGCCGATCAAGGACACCGGCGAACACGAGGTTGTAGTCAAGCTGCATCACGACGTGACCGCGCAATTCAAATTTGATGTGAAATCGGCGGAGGAAGCCCGCGAGCGCGGGAAAGACCAAGCCACGGCTGAACAGCCTGAGAAAAAGCACCGTTCGTTTTTCAGGAGAAAAAAAGAAACCAAATAAATGGCGACTCAACCGTCCTTACGGACTGGGGAGACGCCTCGCAAAGATTCGGGCAATGGGCCCGGCCGAGGCAGGCCGGGAGGAAACGACGGAAGAGTTTTTCCCACTTCGCCCACAGGTTCTGCGCAGGATATTCACCGCGCACCGCCGCATAGCGTGGAAGCCGAGCAAGGCGTGCTCGGCTCAATGCTGATTTCGCCACGGGACGCGATCGCGGAAGTCGTCGAGAAAATTAACGAGGAATACTTCTACGTTCCGGCTCATCAAACGATCTTCAACGTGCTGGTCGATCTTTGGAACGTGGGCCAGGCAATCGATCTGATCACATTTACGCAAGTGCTGCGGGATCGAAATTTGCTCGAAACCGTTGGCGGTGCCGCGTTGGTGACGAGTCTTTTCACCTTTGTGCCGACAGCTGCGAACGTCGGTTACTACCTCGAGATCGTCCGGGACAAATACATTTTGCGCTCCATTATCGCCGCCTCCACCGAAAGCGTGCGCCGCGCCTACGAAGAGCAGGATGAGGTCGGCAATCTTCTCGACGAAGTCGAGCAGAAAATTTTCGCCGTCGGTGAAGACCGGTTCAAAGGCCAGATGCTTTCGATGAAGGACCAGGTGATGGAAGCGATCGAGTCGATCGAAAAACTCTACGAGCGCAAAGGCGGCATCACCGGGATCTCAACCGGCTTTGTTGAGTTCGATAGGATGACAAGCGGGATGCATCCGGCGGAGATGATCGTGATCGCGGCACGCCCAAGCATGGGAAAAACCGCGCTGGCAATGAACATTGCCGAACATGTTTCGATCAACGAAAAACTTCCGGTTGGCGTTTTCAGTTTGGAAATGAGCAGTCAGCAGCTTGTTCAACGTCTGCTTTGCTCGCGCGCGCGAGTAAATTTACAGAAAGTGCGCGACGGATTTTTAGGCGAACGCGATTTCCCGAGTTTGACCGCCGCAGCGTCGAAACTTGCCGAAGCGAAAATCTTCATCGACGACAGCGCGAGTCTCACCATTCTCGAACTACGTGCAAAAGCGCGCCGGCTCAAGGCGCAACAAGATGTCCAGCTAATCATTGTCGATTATTTGCAGCTGTTAAGATCGACATCGCGTCGCGCGCAGGACAATCGACAGCTGGAAATCTCGGAAATCTCCGCCGGGATAAAAGGCTTGGCCAAGGAATTGAAGATCCCGGTCATCGTCGTCGCGCAATTGAACCGCCAGCCAGAGCAGCGTTCCGGTGGCAAACCGCGTTTGAGCGATCTGCGCGAATCCGGTTCCATTGAACAGGACGCGGACCTTGTCGGACTCCTTGTGCGACCCGAACTCTACGAAGAAGACGAAGAAGCTCGTGCAGAACGATCTGGTGAAGCCGAACTGATCATCGCTAAACAACGCAACGGTCCGGTTGGTGAGATTCCCCTGACCTTCCTGAAAGAATTCACCCGCTTCGAAGATCGCGCGCGCAACGTGACCGAGCCGGAAGAAGCGTTCTAAAGCGGTTTGATTCCGGGCCGGCCCCGGACGTTTCCAATTGATTCGAGACAGGCTTTGGAAGAGGGAATGGTAAATACGCTCACTCGACATTAGTGTCGATTACGCGTGCTGATCAAATTTTCAGCGTCGAGACAAACTGACACCACGCAGCGATGGAAAGTGCATCTGCAGCCTCCATCCGGAGCCCACCTTCCAACTAAGATCGAGTTTTCTCGGCGAAAGTTTGATCCGGGCATCGTTTTTGGATCAGTCGATGCGGAAATTCTCGCTTCATACAACCTGCGACCGCTCATCGCCAGTCACTACAATCTCGAGGCTGCGTCTGCGCAAAAGGTCCAGGCACTGATTGGCAGAAAGGAGACTCAAGCTCGTGATGTTTTCGATCTAGCATTTCTGTTCGAACGCGGAGCAAAAGGCTCTGCGATTAAACTAGACAAAGAAAATCTGGCGAAAGCGTGCGAGGTCGCTCTATCCGTGTCGTTCGACCAATATCAAAGTCAAGTCGTCGCGTATTTGCCACCGGAGTACCAGGATTATTATGGCACTGGTAAGGCTTGGGACACGCTTCAGGGAAATGTTATTCGAGTTTTGGAAAAAATATGACTCAGGTTGAAGCTCTGGCTAAAATTGAGGCGTTGGATCAACCGTTTTTCGAAACGAAAGATCTAGCCGCTTTGCTTAATGTTGAGCACTCCAATGCCAACAAGATCGCGACCCGCTTGGCGCGAACTGGCTTAATTATCGCGTTAACTCGCGGCAAATGGGCGCTCCCTCGCGCAAATCGACTAGCAGTTCCAGAGCATCTGACTTCTCCGTATCCGACGTACATATCGCTGCAGACCGCTCTTTATTATCACGGCATGATTTCGCAAATTCCATCCGTTACCTACGCAGTTTCTTTAGCCCGAAGCCGGCAATATGGAACAGTGTTGGGTAAATTTTCAATTCATCACACTGACCCAGATTTTTTCTTCGGCTACGAGATCGACAAGACCGGAAGTGCAAAAATCGCGACCCCAGAAAAAGCGCTGCTTGATGTATTTTACCTCAGCCCAACTCGGACACGATTATTCGTAAAGTTACCGGAGATTGAGTTTCCGCGCGAATTCAGCTGGCGCAGGGCGTTTGATATCGCGGCCCAGGTCAAAAGCCGCGCACGACGGACATTCATAAACGAAAGCTTAATGTCGATGCGCGGTTCCAAAAAACACCCGACAAAAGCGAAAATGGCAAACAATGTAGCGAAAAAGAGATGAGTCGATGAGCTCATCTTTGCCCGACGGAATTGCCAATTCAGCTCATTCTAGCGATTTTGCGGCCTCGACGACGTGTTTGGCGTCGATGCCGCGTTCTTTCATCACTTCCGCGCCGGGCGCGCTCAAACCGAACTGATGCAGCCCGACGACTTTGCCGTCGAGGCCAACGTACTGATACCAAATCTCGGTAACTCCAGCTTCAATCGCGACGCGTTTGCGACACGATTTCGGCAAGACTTCATCGCGGTATTTGTCCGATTGGCGATTAAAGCGCTCAAAACACGGCATCGAGACAACTCGCGTGCCGTCGCCGAGCTCTTTGGCGGCGGCGAGCGCGTGCTGTAATTCGCTTCCGCAAGACATGATGATCAAATCGAGCTTCCCTTTTTCTTTCTTCGCGATATAGCCCCCGCGTGCGACACCTTCGCGCCGCAGTTTAACATCGACATCATTCAAAATGGGAACGACTTGACGCGTGAGTGCGAGCAAAGTTGGGCCGTCGATCCGTTGCACAGCGGCTGCAAAGGCGCCTGCCGTTTCCTCCGGATCGGCCGGTCGAATGACATCGATCTGCGGCATCACCCGAACCGAGCTCACCGTTTCGACCGGTTCGTGCGTCGGTCCATCCTCGCCAACGCCAATCGAGTCGTGCGTGAAAATGTAAATGTTTGGCAACTTCGAAAGCGCGGCCAGACGGATCGACGCGCGGCAATAATCGGTGAAAACAAGAAACGTCGCTCCTGAGGCGCGAAAAAGTCCGTGATAGGAAATGCCATTGAGGATTGCGCACATGCCGTGCTCGCGAATGCCGAAATGAATGTTGCGACCCGCGGGCGTGTCGCGGGTGAAATCGCCTCCGTCCTTGATGTAATTCAACGTTGATCCGTGGAGATCGGCGCTGCCACTCATTAGAAACGGCATTGCCTGAGCGATCGGTTGCAACGCCTCGCTACCGGCTTTGCGCGTCGCGAGCTTTGCGTCTTTTGGAAACTCGGGAATCTTCGATAAAAGATCGACATCTACCTTTCGATCGATCGCGGCTTCAAGCTGCTTCGCCTGCTCGGCGTTTTTCTTCCGCCAATCATTATAAGTTTTTTCCCACGGCTCGTAATCCGCCAGCAATTTCTTTTTGTGCGCGGCGAAATAATCGTAGGTCTCCTTGGAAACGAAATAATGTTCGTCCGGCAGGCCGAGCCCTTTGCGGGCGGCATCGACAAATTTCGCGCCGGCCTCGCCGTGTGCTTTGAAAGTCCCCTCCACTTCGGGGATGCCTTTTCCAATCAACGTATGCGCAACGATGAACTTCGGCCGGCCGTTATCGTTCTCCTTCGCGCTGTTGAGAGCGTCCAGGAACGCCTGCATGTCCTGGCCGTTGATTTCCTGAATGTCGAAGCCGTAGGCCTTGAAGCGCGCAGCGGTGTCCTCACTCTGTGTCATTTTCGCCGGGGCGTCGAGCGTGACCGCGTTGGAATCGTAAATCAGGATCAAATTATCGAGACCGAAATGTCCGGCGAAGGCACTCGCTTCCGACGCCACGCCTTCCTGCATGCAGCCGTCTCCCGCCAGACAAATGCAATGCTGATCGAAAATGCGGTGCTCGGTAGTGTTGAATCGCGCCGCCGCCATTTTCATCGCGACCGCGATCCCGACCGCATTGCCGACACCCTGCCCAAGCGGACCAGTGGTGCATTCAACGCCCGGCGTGTCGCCAAATTCGGGATGTCCCGGCGTTTTCGAATGCAACTGCCGGAAACGTTTGATTTCCGACATTGGTAAATCGTAACCGCTGAGGTGCAGCCAAGCGTAAAGAAACATGCTGCCGTGCCCGGCGGAGAGCACAAAGTAATCCCGCCCAATCCAACGTGGTTTTTCCGGGTTGTGTTTTAGAGCGTGCCCGTAAAGAACGGCGCCCATTTCGGCGCAGCCTAACGGAAGCCCAAGATGGCCGGACTGCGACGCTTGCACTGCGTCCATGCAGAGTCCGCGCGCTTCAGTCGCCGCGCGCGAGAGCGCTTCAGTGTTCAAGTTCATGCGAAAAGATAGTTTATGGTTTTAGATGGCAGATTGCGCAATCTCTTTCCGGGATTATCGGCCTTTGGTGAGCCAATTTCGCGTTGAGAATGTGCGAAGTCATGGTCCCTGGCCCGCGCCGATCTCGACGTTGAATAACTTGTGAATAAAAAGGGCCATTCAGCCTGTTTTATTCACAGCATTTTGTGAATAAGGGTTTAATTTTCGAAGCTTCGCGGCCTAAGTTGTCGATCTTCAATGAAGCTGTCCGAAATTGCTGCGACTCTGCGGGAAATCGGCGTTTCACCGGTCAAAAGCCTCGGGCAAAACTTTTTGCACGATCGCAATCTCGCGCGATGGACTGTCGATCAAGCAAAGATCAGTCGCGAAGATTTCATCGTTGAGATCGGTCCTGGTCTCGGCACGTTGACGGAACTTGCGCTGGCGAAAGACGCGCGTGTTCTCGCGATCGAAAAAGATAAGCGTCTGGCGGGATATCTACGCGACAAATTTCGAAATCTCGCTCTCGAAATCGTGCACGGCGACGCGCTCGAATTTGATACGCGAGTCCTGTACACGCAGCCCAAAGTGAAACTGCTCGGAAATCTTCCGTACTACATTTCAAGTCAGTTGTTAATCAAGTTCCTGGAATATCCAAGTCCTATTTCTCTGTGGTTGTTCATGTTACAAAAGGAGTTGGCGCGGCGCCTCGTCGCTGCGCCTGCGACCAGCGATTACGGCGCGCTTACCCTTCAGATACAATTGCAACATCGCGTGGAATATTTGCGAAAAGTTTCGGCGAGTGTTTTTCTCCCGAAACCTGATGTCGACTCCGCCCTGGTGCGCATTTCACCACGCGATCCGCAGGAGCTTCCCGCCTGCGACCACAAGGCCTTTCAAAGATTAGTGCGCCGCGGTTTCTCACAGCGACGCAAACAACTCGGAAAACTTATTCGGGAAGACGTCGCGGACTGGGAAGACGTAGCAGTCGAGCTAGGCTTGAATACTCGCGCGCGCGCCGAAGAGCTTTCTTTGCAGCAATGGATCGCGCTAACGAATCGGATTGCACCATTCCCCGCGGAAGTCATCACTGATGCGCCCGAAGAGCAGTTCGCGGTGGTGGACGAAAAAGACCGGCTCAGAGGGACGGCTCCTCGGAGCAAAGTGCATGCGAATAACTTGCTCCACCGGGCTGCCCACGTGCTGATTTTCAACCCCGCCGGGGAGGTCTTTCTCCAGATGCGCTCTCGCTGGAAAGATCGACATCCACTGGCTTGGGATTCGAGCGCGGCAGGGCATGTCAACGCCGGCGAAGAGTATGATCAAAGCGCCGCCCGCGAACTTCGCGAGGAACTTGGCATTGATGTTCCATTGCTAAGGATCGCTAAACTTCCAGCGTCAGAGCGGACCGGTTATGAATTCATTTGTCTCTACCGCGGATCGCACGATGGCGAGTTGCGGCTGAACCCAAGTGAAATTGAGGCAGGTCGATTTTTCCCGCCAACGATCGTGGACAGGTGGATCGGGGCGCGCCCGAGAGACTT
>Ga0070697_100003213_pt1 | contig 12543 bp, 12 predicted proteins | sample KBSK1501metaG_FD_65475 | JGI IMG/M metagenome (GOLD analysis project Ga0070697, IMG submission 65475) | Corn, switchgrass and miscanthus rhizosphere microbial communities from Kellogg Biological Station, Michigan, USA - KBS K1-50-1 metaG | ecosystem: Host-associated > Plants > Roots >... | reverse complement strand
GACGAGCCGCATTCGGGAACTCGAAGCCGGACGCGGTGAGCACCTCGATGTCGAGAGCCAGCCGTCGCAGGTCGCCGAACGCAAGCCCGAGGAAGGAGGTCCGCCCGGTGAGCAGCAGGTATTGGTGGGCGGGTTCGTTGAGGAAGAGGTAGGGCGCGTCGGGGGCGCCGCCGCCGGCGCCGGTCCGCGCGCGGCAGTGGTCGCGCGCCCGGAGCGCGTCGGCCCGCGCCGGGAATCGAGCGAGCCAGCGGAAGGAACCGGGTCCGTCGAGGGACACCATCTCGCTCTCGCCATCGAACCCGGCCAGCAGGTCGGGTTCGGCCAGGAGGAGGAACGGCGAGAACCGCGTCGTCTCGCTGACGGTAGCGTCCGCCTGGCGGCGGTACACGCGGATCAGACCGTCCGCCTCCGCCTCGAACGCGAGCAGGCCCGGTGTCGGGTCCGCACCGAACAGCAGGGGGTTGTCGTAGCAGCCGAGGGTCGGCGACCGCGACTCGATCAGCCGCCCGTCTCCTCGACCGCCTTGCGGTACTCCACGAGCTCGGTCAGACCCTGGAGCCGGCGGGCGCCGATCACGATCGTCGGGATCGCGCGGACGCCGTGCGCGCTCACCGCCTGCTCGTAATCACGCAGCACCTCGTCGCGGGCGCCGCCGCTCGCGTAGTCGACCGCGAACCGTTGCATGTCCGCGCCCGACTCGCGCACGATGTCGGCGACTTCGCCGCGGTCCGCGATGTTCCGGCCGTAGGTGAAGAACGCCTCGTAGAGCCGGAGGTGTATGCGCTCGAACGCCGCCGCCCCCTGGCGAGCCACGCACTTGGCGGCCTCGAGGGCGGGGAGACTCCAGCCCGGGTACGCGGCGCCGGCCCAGGCGTTGAAGATGACGCCATCGCCCTGCGCCATCGTCTGGCAGCGCTTCCAGGCCTCCTCGCGATACGTCCCCTTGAAGCTGACATTCGGGTCCGGCGCCGGGCGGAGCGGGAAGGCGCGCCACTCGATGACGACCCGGTCCGCGAGCTCTTCGCGCAGTCTCCGGAGGCGCACGGCCGCCGGAAAGCACCAAGGTCAGAGGTAGTCGGAGTACTCGATGACGCGAATCGTCGGTTCCACGCTCACCGGATTCTACTCGCCCCGCAGCACCGGGGCAATTCGTGTATTCTTCGGGTGGCGATGGATGCCGCCGTCGAGCTCGTCAAGCACCTGCTTCCATCCGTGGTGAACATCCACGCCGAGATCCCCGCGGGCCACCCCTCCGCTCCGATCCTGGGTCTCGAGCGGATGGGGACCGGCACCGTGGTCGACCCTTCCGGGCTCATCCTCACCGTCAACTATGTCGTGATGGGCGGCGAGACCATCCACGTGTCGTTCGCGCCCGGCCGCAGGGCGCGCGCGGAGCTCGTCGGTCAGGACTTCGACGTCGGCCTGGCGCTGCTGCGGGTCAAACGGCAGGGCCTCGTCGCCGTCGAGGTCGCGGGCTCGCGGTCGCTCGAGCGGGGCGACGCGGTCTTCGCGCTTGGCTCCACGGGCGCCCAAGAGCGGCGTGTCGCCAACGGCGTCGTGACGTACCTGGGCGAGTTCGAGGCGTATTGGGAGTACCTGCTCGATCGGGGTATCGTGTCGAACGCGCCGAATCCGGGTTACGGCGGCGGCCCCCTCTTCACGTCGACGGGGGGGATGGTCGGCGTCGTCTCGCTGAACCTGGCCGAGATCGGGCGCAGCTCGCTGGCGATCCCGGCCGAGTGCTACCTGGGGAGCCGGGAGGAGTTCCTCCGCTACGGCCGAGTGGTGAGCCGTCCGCGCCGGGCCTGGCTCGGCGTGTTCGCCCATCCGCTCGAGGAGGGCGTGGTCATCGCTGGGCTCGTGCCGAACGGGCCGGCGGCGAAGTCGGGGGTGAAGGACGGCGACCTGATCGTCTCGCTCGACGCCGAGGAGGTGCAGTCGCGGCGAGACTTGTACCTCTCCCTCTGGCGCCACGGCCCCGGGGATCGCATCACGCTCGAGGTGATGCGCGACAACCAGGCCAGGCGCCTCGAGGTTACCGGCGGGGACCGGGCCGAGTTCTTCCGCCAGCCGTGAGACAACCGTGATCCTTCCCTAAGGAGACGTGCGACCTATGGACCTGGGACTCAAGGGACGAGTTGCGCTCGTCACCGCGGCGAGCAAGGGCATGGGACGGGCGTGCGCGATGGGCTTGGCCGCCGAGGGCGCGCGTGTCGGGATCTGCGCACGTTCGGAGGCTATTCTCAAGGCCGCGGCCGAGGAGATCCGCACCCGGACCAAGGCCGACGTGTTCGCGTGGCCGTGCGACGTGACGCGGGCCGCCGACGTCGCGGAGCTGGTGCGGCGAGTGACAGACGCCCTGGGCGGCATCGACATCCTCGTGGCCAACGCGGGCGGCCCGCCGCGGGGGGACTTCGACGAGATGGGCGACGAGCAATGGGTGCAGGCCTTCGAGCTGTCGCTCCTGTCGGTGGTCCGCCTGATCCGGGCGGTGCTGCCGTCGATGCGGAAGCGCCGGTGGGGGCGCATCATCACGATTCAGTCGTCGTCGGTGAAGCAGCCGATCCCGGGGCTTCTGCTCTCGAATGCGGTCCGACCGGGGGTGGCCGGTCTCATGAAGACACTCGCCGCCGACCTCGGCAAAGACAACGTCCTCCTCAACACCGTCTGCCCGGGCCGCATCATGACCGACCGCTTCCTCTCCGGTCACAAGCAGCTGGGCAAGACCGTCGAGGAGTACCTCGCGGTCACCTCCAAGGAGGTGCCGCTCGGCCGCATCGGCACCCCCGAGGAGTTCGCGAACATGGTCGTCTTCCTCGCCTCCGAGCGCGCCTCTTACGTGACCGGCGTGACCGTACAGGTCGACGGCGGCCTCGTGCGAGGGCTCCTGTGAGCGCCGGTCCCTTTGGGCTCTCGTTCGCGGCGAACCTGTCCATGCTGTTCACGGACGCGCCGCTGATCGAGCGGTTCGCCCGCGCGAAGGCCGCCGGCTTCCGCGCGGTCGAGGTGCAGTTCCTCGGCGACACGCCGGTCGATCGGGTCCGAGACGAGCTGGGCCGCCATGGCCTCGAGCTGGTGCTGCTGAACTTCGACGCCGGCGACTTCAAGGGGGGAGACCGCGGCTTCCTCAACGATCCCGCGAAGGCCGATCGGCTCCGGCGCGCGCTCGAGGAGGGGTTCGAGACCGCGCGGCGCCTCGGCGTCCGGCGCATGAACGCGATGGCGGGCAACCTCGTGCCCGGTGTCCCGGAAGCCGTCCAGCACGAGACGATCGTCGAGAGCCTCCGCAAGGCGGCGCCGATGGCGGCGGCGGGGGGGGTGACGATCCTCGTGGAAGCGCTGAATCGCTTCGACAACCCGCGCTACACGCTGACCACGTCGGCGGCCGCCCTCGAGGTCATGCGTCGGGTCAACCAGCCGAACGTCCGGTTTCAGTACGATACCTTCCATATGCAGCGCATGGAAGGCAACCTGACCGAGACCGTCACCAAGAACCTCGAATGGATCGGGCACGTCCAGGTGGCGGACGTGCCGGGCCGCCACGAACCGGGCACCGGCGAGATCAACTTCCCCTTCTTCTTCCGCTCGCTCGCCCGCGCCGGCTACTCGGGCGCGGTGGGGCTCGAGTACGTGCCGAGCGGCCCCACCGAAGCGACGCTCGGCTGGTTGAAGGTCTGATCTTCGGCCTCCGCCGGGCGGTCTCGGGCTTCATCGCCAACCAGGGCTTCTTCCTGGCGGCCGGGCTGTCCTTCTATTTTCTGATCTGCGTCCTCCCCCTCCTCTTCCTCGTCGTGTCGGTCACCGGATTCGTGCTGAGCCACGAGACGGCGGCGGCGGCCGCCGTGGAGCAGCTCACCCGGAACTTCCCCGTCTACCGTAAGGAGGTGACGCGGGCGCTGCTCCGGATCATGCACACGCGGACGTTGTCGGGTGCCCTCGGCACCGCCGTCCTGATCATGTTCTCGACGCAGCTCTTCAGCGCGATCCGGCTCGTGCTCGACCGGCTCTTCGGCTTCCGGCCCACGCGCGGCCTCCTCCGCGGCATCGCCTTCGACACGATGCTGGTGTTCGCGATCGCGCCGCTGTTCGTCATGAGCATCGTCGCCGCCGACCTCTTCGGGCTGTTCAAGACGTTCCTGGCCGAGCAGGGACAGGTCCCGGGGGAGTGGCTGCGCTACTCGAGCGTCGGGTTCAGCCTGCTGCTGTCGACGGTGACGTTCTACCTGGTCTACCGGTTCCTGCCGGACCGGCGGGTGCGGAAGAGCGCCGCCTTCGCGGGGGCCGTGCTCACGAGCGCCCTCTGGGAGCTCGCCAAGCAGGTCTTCCGGCTCTATATCCGGCGGGTCGGCCTCTACAACCAGCTCTACGGCCCCCTCGGCGTGCTGGTCGCGTTCGTGATGTTCGTCTACTACACGATGATCGTGTTCGTCCTCGGCGGCGCCTACGTCGCCGCTCTCGACCCGCGCCGCCGTTAGGGCGCTGAAAAAGGCCCATCTGCGTCGTTGGCTCGGTCGCTCCTCCCTGCGACGTACAACCGCGTACGCCTCGGTCGTCGCTCCCTCGCCGCCTCGCATCTGGGCCTTTTTGAGCGCCCTACTAGTCTTCGGCGTTGCCAGGGTGCGGGCGTCGGCGCGTCGTCCTCGGAGGCGGGGAAGTGTGGTACGTTTTCCCGGCGCGCGCCGCTCGGAGCCGTGCGACGTCAGGGGCGCGCGGGCGTCTCGAGGCCGACCGAACCCAGGGAGCGAGCTCGCCATGGCCATGCTCGAGGGCAGGGTAGCAGCCGTCACCGGCGCCGGACGCGGGATCGGGCGCGAGATCGCGCTCCTGCTCGCGCGCCACGGAGCGCGGGTCGTCGTCAACGACTACGGCGGGTCGGAGGCGGGCGCGGGGAGCGCCCGGGCACCGGCCGACCAGGTCGTCGAGGAGATCCGAAGGCTCGGGGCCGACGCGGCCGCCAACTATGACTCGGTGGCGACGATGGCGGGCGGCGCCCGAATCGTTCAGGCCGCTCTCGATCGCTTCGGGCGCATCGACATCGTCGTGAACAACGCCGGCATCCTCCGCGATCGCATGATCTTCAACATGTCCGAGGAGGAGTGGGACGCCGTCATCGACACGCATCTCAAGGGCGCCTTTGCCGTCACCCGCGCCGCCGCCCCCCACATGAAGGAGCAGAAGTCGGGCCGCTTCATCAACATGACCTCGACCTCTGGCCTCGTCGGCAACATCGGTCAGGCCAACTACGCGGCGGCCAAGATGGGCATCGTCGGGCTGACGAAGGTCGTCGCGCTCGATATGGCCCGCTACAACGTCACCGCCAACTGCATCTCGCCTTTCGCCTGGACGCGGATGATCGGCACCATCCCGACGGAGACCGCGGCGCAGAAGGCGCGGGTGGAGAAGATCAAGAAGATGGGGCCCGAGCACATCGCGCCGCTGGCGGTCTTCCTGGCCAGCGACGAGGCGCGCGAGGTCTCGGGCCAGGTCTTTGGCGTCCGGGGCAAGGAGATCATGGTCTTCGGCCACATGCGGCCCGTCATGCGCGTCCACCACGACGCGGGCTGGACGCCGGAGCGGCTCGTCGAGACTTTCATGGGCACCCTCGGCCACCACCTGGCGCCTCTCGAGACCTCGGGCCAGTACTTCAACTACGACCCCCTCGTGTGACCCGTTCGCTCCGGGTGTCCAGCGCGAAGATCCAATGGTGCCGCCGAAGGAGACCGGGAGCTCCCGCTGTGGGTGACCCTCTCAGGCGCGGTGGCGGCGGCCCGGCGCGAGCCAGCGCGCGGCCCAGAGGAGCGCCCCGATCGCCGTCAGCATCACGCCGGCGCGTTCCCACTGGCCGTCGTCGTAGACGAGGTCGACCGCCGCCCCCGCCTTCCGGAGCTGGACCTCGAGATCACCGAACGCGCCGCGCCGGACGGGGAGCGCCTCGCCGCCGGCGTCCGCCCGCCAGAGCGGGAAGAAGGCGACGCGGGCACTGACCCAGCGGCCTGGCTCGCCGTCGAGCGTGATTCGCCAGCGGTCGTCCTCGATCTGCTCGGGCAGCACGACCGGCTCGCGGCTCCGGTAGACGATCCAGGGGGGCACGGCCGTCCCGACGAAGCGGGGGTCCGCTTCGAGCGCCGGGAACCGGCCGACGTCGGCCTCGTGCATGACGATGGTGCTGACGCCGAGGAAGGTCGCGAAGCGATCGAGCGTGTCGGCGTCGAGGGAGCCGAGCGGCCGGCCGAAGAGCCGCTCGCCGTCGAGACGCTCGACGAGCAGCGCGATCGGTACGGAGGCGGGCGAGCCCGTGTACACGAGGGCCGCGATCGGCGACGGGTGCGTGAACGTGCCGTTGACGATCGCGCGGCCCGCGTAGATCGGCGTGAGCGCGGTCGCGTGGGTGTGCGGCCGGTACCACTCTGTGCCGGCGACGAGGGGGGCGCCCGAGCGCACGAACAGGACGCGTCCCGAAGGCCCCGCCCGCAGCGCGTCCCAGAGTGCGGGGAGCCGGAGCTGGCGCTCGATCGTCGCTCGGGTCGGCCACGCGGGGCGATCGGGCCAGAGCGCGAGCGCGCGCGGATCCGGCAGCGACACGGCGGCGAGCGTCAGTGCCCCCAGCACGCCGGCGACGGCCGCCCCCGCCCGGAGGCCCCCCGTCAGAATCTCGAGGGCGCGGCTCAGCCCGAAGCCGGCGGCGAGGATCACGCCCATGACGAGCCCGTCGATCAGCCGGTTCGCGGGCAAATGGGGCGCCCGATCGAGGGCGATCATCAGGAGCATGCCGGGGATGAAGGCCGTCAGCATGACGGCGAGGCGGTCGCGGCGCAGCACGGCGACGGCGACCCCGAAGACGAGCAGCACGGCGGGAAGCGGTCCCGCCCCGAGGAGGCGCTGCAGGATCTCCCCCGCGGGGTCGCCCCAGGCGAGGGCGCGCGACTCCCCGAGGTGGGCAAGCAGCGGCACGGTCCAGAAGGCCGTGAAGAGGGCGGCGGTGAGCCCGAGCCAGGCCGCCTGGAACAGGCGGTAGGGCTTGTAGCCGCGTCCGACGACGGCGGCGAGCGCCAGGTAGAGGAGGGCGGCCGGGAGGTGAGCCGGGTGCGCGAGCACGATCGCGGCCAGCACCGGCGCGACCCCGGCCGGGCGCGATCCGCCCTCCTCGACCCAGCGGGCGAGCGAGAGGACGAGCAGGGGCAAGAGCGCCCACCCGAGCCGGGCCGCGATCATGCCGGTCCGTACGCCGCCCTCGACGCCGCTCGTCGTCTCCGCCGAGAACGTGAGCGCCACGAACGCGCCCGGCAGCGCGAGCCAGGGGTTCGCGGGCCATCGCGCGAGGCAGAGGAACGTGGTGATGCCGGGGGCGAGATAGATGATCCAGAGGAGCGCCTGGTAGACCGCGGCCAGCGGCAGGCGCCCGAGCGCCAGGTAGTGGAGCGCCGCGCCCAGGTAGACGAAGCCGGGCGGGTAGAATTGCAGCTCCGGATAGCCCATCCACCAGTCGGGGTTCCAGGTCCAGGGCGCGAGGCCGCGCGTGAGGCCGTGCCAGAGCCGGAAGAACTGCCCCGGATGGTCGTCGAACCAGAGGAGCGAGCCGCCCAGTGCGGCACCCGCCCACACGAGGCCGTAGGCGAGGAGAAGACCGAGCGGGGCGAGGGCCGCACGCCTCACACTTCCGCATCATACGGCGGGTTCGGTTTGACTTGATCGGAGTTTGCATGTTAACTGCTGGGGCAATGGCTGTCGGTGCAGCACGACACCGGGGCTCAATTCCCCTACCGATGGAGAGGCCATGGAGAAGCTGAAGGGGTTGAAGTGCCGCGAGTGCGGCCGCGCCTACCGCGCCGCGCCAGTTCACGTCTGCGAGTTCTGCTTCGGCCCCCTCGAGGTCGATTACCACTACGAAGTCCTCAAGGGCGTCGTCACGCGCGAGACGATCGCCGCCGGTCCGCACAGCATGTGGCGCTACCGTGACCTGCTGCCGGTCGAGGGCGAGATCGCGCTCGGCCACCACGTGGGCTTCACCCCGCTCGTCCGCGCGCAGAACCTGGCGCAGGAACTGGGCGTGCGCGAGGTGTGGGTCAAGAACGACTCGGTCTGTCACCCGTCGTGGTCGTTCAAGGACCGCGTCGTCGCGGTCGCGCTGACGAAGGCGAAGGAATTCGGGTACGACACCGTCGCGTGCGCGTCGACGGGCAACCTCGCCAACTCGGTGGCCGCCCACGCGGCCGAGGCCGGGCTCAAGTCCTACATCTTCATCCCGGCCGACCTGGAGCCGGGCAAGGTCGTGGCGACGCTCGTCTATAGCCCGACCCTCATCAAGGTCGAGGGGACCTACGACGAGGTCAACCGCCTCTGCTCCGAGATCGCCGACAAGTACCGCTGGGCGTTCGTCAACGTCAACTTCCGCCCCTACTACTCCGAGGGCTCCAAGAGCTACGGCTACGAGATCGTCGAGCAGCTCGGCTGGCGGACGCCGGACCACGTGGTGGTGCCGTGCGCGGGCGGTTCGTTGATCACGAAGATCTGGAAGGCCATGAAGGAGTTCAAGCAGCTCGGTCTGATCGACCGCGTGACCGCCAAGATTCACGCCGCCCAGGCCCTCGGCTGCGGGCCGATCGTGACGATGATCAAGAACGACACGGATGTGCTCGTTCCCGTCCGTCCCAACACGATCGCGAAGTCGCTCGCCATCGGCAACCCGGCCGACGGCTACTACGCCTACCGGACGGCCAAGGAGTCGGGCGGGTACGGCGAGCACGCGACCGACCCCGAGATCATCGAGGGGATGCTGCTGCTGGCGCGCACGGAGGGGATCTTCACGGAGACGGCGGGCGGCGTGACCGTCGCCGCCACCCGGAAGCTCATCGACGGTGGCGTGATCGGCAAGGAGGACTCCGTGGTCGTCTGCGTCACGGGCAACGGGCTCAAGACTCCCGACGCGCTCTACGACCGCCTGGAAACCCACGTGAAGATCCGGCCCTCGCTCTCGGCGTTCGACCGGGCGCTGGCCGACCTCAAGGCCCATTCGCGACGGGAGGGATAACGACGATGGCGATGCTGGTACGGATTCCCACGCCGCTGCGCACGGTGACGAAGGGATCGGGGGAGATCAAGGGCGACGGCGCGACCGTCGCCGACCTCATCGAGAACCTCGAGCGGAGCTACCCCGGCCTCAAGGAGCGGCTGATCGACGAGACCGGCGACCTGCGGCGCTTCGTCAACATCTACGTCAACCAGGAGGACATCCGCTTCCTGCAGGGCAAGAAGACCGCCCTCAAGGATGGCGACGAGGTCTCGATCGTACCCGCCATCGCGGGAGGGCGCGCCGGACACTCCGGGACATGACGCGCATGCGCGTGCGCCTGACCTTTCCCCCCGAGCGGATCCAGGAGCCGTTGATTTACCACCTCGTGAAGGACTTCGACATCGTCACCAACATCCGCCGCGCCGACGTGAAGAGCGATTACGGTTGGGTCGCGCTCGAGCTCGAGGGGGACGAGCGGAACCTCGAAAAGGGGATCGCCTGGCTCAAGGCCAAGGGCGTCACCGTGGATCCGATCGAGCGCGACGTCATCGTCCCTTAACGGTCCGGGGATGGGCGCCGCGGGTCCCGCGCCGCCCTTCCCGATGAGCCGGTCGGGCAGGACCGTCGCCACCGAGATCTGGACGGCCGCGCTCGCCGCGGGCCGAGTGGATCGGCTCGTTCGGGGTGCGCTCGCGCGCGACGGGGACCGCCTCCGGGCCGGGGCTCTTTCCCTCCGTCTCTCGCGTCTCGCGCGAGTGCTCGTGCTCGGGGCGGGGAAGGCATCGGCGGCGATGGCGGCGACGGTCGTGGAGATCCTCGGCGACCGGGTGGAGGATGGCCTCGTCGTCGTCAAGGACGGGTACGGGCGGCCCGCGGGGCCGGTCCGGATCGTCGAGGCGAGCCATCCGGTGCCCGACGAGCGCGGCCGGGCGGCGGCGGCCGAGCTCCGGCGACTCGCGGAGTCGGCCAGGCGCGACGACCTCGTGATCTGCGTGATCTCCGGCGGCGGCTCGGCGCTCCTGCCGGCCCCCGCCCCGCCGGTCACGCTCGAGGAAAAGCGGCTCCTCACGAAGCTTCTGCTCGCGGCGGGCGCGACCATCGGCGAGGTCAACACGGTCCGCAAGCACCTCTCGCTCCTCAAGGGAGGGCAGCTCGCGCGGGCGGCGGCGCCGGCCACCGTCCTCACGCTGGCGCTCTCGGACGTGATCGGCAACCCGATCGACGTGATTGCCTCGGGCCCGACCGCGCCCGACCTCAGCACGTACGGGCAGGCGCTCGAGATCATCAGGCGCTTCGGCCTCGACGCGCGCGTGCCCCAGAGCGTCCTCGACCGGCTCGAGGCCGGCGCCGCCGGGACGATCCCGGAGACGCCGAAGCCCGACGACCCGGTCTTCGCGCGCGTGACGAACCTCGTCATCGGCGACAACTCGCTCGTCGTCGGTGCGGCGGCCGACCGGGCGGCCGCGCTCGGCTACGCGCCGGTCGTTCTCACGCGGACGCTCGCCGGCGAGGCGCGCCAGATCGCCCGCGCCTTCGTCGCTCGCGGACGGGCGCTGACGCCTCCCGCCTGTCTGATCGCCGGCGGCGAGACGACCGTCACCGTCGGGGGTGAGGGAAGCGGAGGGCGCTGCCAGGAGTTCGCCCTTGCCGCGGCCCTCGAGTTGGCGGGGACGCCCAACCTCACCGTGTTGGCCGCCGGCACCGACGGCACCGACGGGCCGACGGACGCCGCGGGCGCGATAGCCGACGGCGGCACGCTCGATCGCGCGGCGGGCGCCCGACTGGACGCTCATTCAGCGCTCGCGGCCAACGACTCGTACCCGTTCTTCCGGGCGATCGGCGATCTGGTCGTGACCGGCCCCACCGGGACCAACCTGCTCGATCTCTACCTCCTCGTCGCCGAGCCGATGCCCATCGAGTAGGCGAAGCGCTCCGAGACGTTGAAATCTCGCGCCGCGACGCGGGCCGCCCACCGGGTTATCCACTGGCCGCTCACTTTCTATGTGGAAAAGGGGAAGGAAGGAGGATGGGTGGTAGAGCCGCCTGCGGACGGGTGCTATTCTTGCCATGCTATGTCAGCCCAGAATCTGCTCGGTCTTCTTCCGTCCGAGCTCGAGGCGCTCGCCCGCGAGCTCGGGGCCTCGGCGTACCGTGGCCGCCAGCTCGCGACCTGGCTCTACCGGAAGGGCGTCTTCGATCTCGAGGCCATGACCGACCTGCCGAAGGAGCTTCGCGAGCGCCTGCGGGGGCGGGCGACCGTCGGGCTGCCGGCGATCGAGCGCGTGGTCCCCTCCCGGGACGGCAGCCGGAAGTTCATCCTGCGGCTCGCCGACGGCGGAACGATCCATTCGGTGCTGATGCCGGACGACGACCGCCAGACGCTGTGCCTCTCGACCCAGGTCGGATGCGGCTTCGCGTGCGCCTTCTGCCACACGGGAACCATGGGGGTCGAGCGCAACCTGGGGGCCGACGAGATCGTGGGCCAGCTCTTGCTCGCACAGACGGCCCTGCCTGCTGGCGAGCGGGTGACCCATGTCGTGCTCATGGGCATGGGCGAGCCGCTCGCCAACTACGCCAACACGGTGAAGGCGATCCGGATCATGACCGATACCCGGCACGGGCTCGGGTACTCACCGCGCCGGATCACGGTCTCGACGGTCGGCCTCGTCAGCGGCATCGAGAAGCTCGCGCGGGAAGACCTCGGCGTGAACCTCGCGATTTCCCTGCACGCGACCACCGACCTGGTCCGCGAGCGCCTGATGCCGGTCAACCGCTCGTGGAATCTCGACGCGCTGCTGGGGGCCGTGCGCCGGTTCCCGTTGCCAGCCCGGCGGCGCATCTTTTTCGAGTACGTGATGCTCGATCAGGTGAACACGAGCCTGGACGACGCGCACCGGCTGGCCCGTCTCCTCCGTGGCATCCGCGCCAAGGTCAATCTGATCCCGTTCAACGACTGGGAGGGGGCCGAGTTCCGGCGGCCACCCCTCTCCACGATCCTCGCCTTCCAGTCGGTGCTGCTCGACGCCGGGATCACGACGACCGTGCGCTGGAGCAAGGGCGAGGACATCGGAGCCGCGTGCGGTCAGCTCAGCGAAGTGCGAGCCGCGGCCGCGAGGCGAGGCGAGCCGATGAATCCGAAAATGGCGAAGCCGCGAGCCGCAGCCGCGAGGTTCGAGCTGAGCGGCGTCGGCGAGGCAGTTGCGAGCCCGCCGCGAGGCGAGGCCTGAATTGATTGAGGCGAGCCGATGAATCCTGATGCAGGAGTGCCCGCGGTGATCAGAGCCCGATGACCAGGGTCGCCTTTGCCACCCTCGGCTGTCGAGTGAACCAGGTCGACACCGGAGAGATGCAGGCGGGCCTGGAGGTGCTCGGCTGTCGGGCCGTCCCGCTCGAGGCGGCGGCGGACGTCGTCGTCATCAACACCTGCACGGTCACGAGTCGCGCGGACTTCTCCGACCGCCAGCTCATCCGCCGCGCGATCCGGGCACATCCGAACGCGCGGATCGTCGTCACCGGGTGCTGGGCGCAGACGA
>Ga0070697_100003212_pt1 | contig 12543 bp, 7 predicted proteins | sample KBSK1501metaG_FD_65475 | JGI IMG/M metagenome (GOLD analysis project Ga0070697, IMG submission 65475) | Corn, switchgrass and miscanthus rhizosphere microbial communities from Kellogg Biological Station, Michigan, USA - KBS K1-50-1 metaG | ecosystem: Host-associated > Plants > Roots >... | reverse complement strand
CGTCAATCCCGCCACCGGCAAGAATCAGCTCATGCTGGTCAGCGAGGATCAGGAAATTGCGATGGGCCGGCAGGCTGATTCGGCCGTCGTCACCAGCATCGGGCTGTATCCCGATCCCGTTTGGCAGCGCTACATCCAGCAGTTTGGCGCGCGGATCGCTGCCACGTCGGAGCGACCCGGCCTCCCCTGGACGTTCCGGGTCGTGGACGATCCGGCCGTAAACGCGTTCGCGCTTCCCGGCGGCTTCATCTATGTGACTCGGGGATTGCTCGCCCACTTGACCTCCGAGGCGGAGTTGGCCTCGGTCGTGGGGCACGAAATCGGCCACGTCACGGCGCGACATACGGCCGCCGAGATGAGCAAGCAGCAGCTCATCGGTCTCGGTCTCGCCGCCGGCAGCATGGCGAGCTCCCAGGTCGCGAAATACGCCGGCACGGCCAACCAGGCGCTCGGGATCCTGTACCTCAAGTTTTCCCGCGACGATGAGAGCCAGGCCGACCAGCTCGGCCTGCGTTACATGCGGCGCGCCAGCTACGACCCGCGCCAGATGCCGGAGGTGTTCCTCATGCTCGGCCGGCTGACCGCCGCGGAGGGCGGTAGCCGTCTTCCCACCTGGCTCGAGACACATCCCAGCCCGGCGAATCGCGTCGCCTCAATCAACAATCAGATCGCCGCGCTGCCGCAGGATTTCTCCGGCACGAGCGTCAACCGCGACGCGTACCAACGGTTGCTCGATGGCCTGGTCTTCGGGACCAATCCGCGCCAGGGCTTCTTCACCGGCAGTCAGTTCTCTCACCCCGACCTGCGGTTCCGGATCACGTTTCCCGATGGCTGGACCACGCACAATGGGGCGCAGGCGGTGGTCGCAGTCAGCTCGCAAGGGGACGCCGCCATCGAGCTGGCGCAGGCGAGTGAGCCGAGCGCCGACGCGGCGGCCCGCGCGTTCCTGGCGCAGCAAGGCATCACGAGCGGTTCGTCGGCGCGCCTGAGCCTCACCGGCGGACTCCCCGCGGTCAGCACGCCGTTCGGAGCCGCGACGGAGAGCGGCGCGCTCCGGGGCACCGCGTTGTTCGTCGAGTACGGCGGCACGGTGTATGGCATCGTCGGCTACGCGCCCGAAGCGCGGTGGCCCAGCTATCAGGGCATGGCCGAGAGTGCGGAGCGGAGCTTCCAGCGCCTGACCGATCCCTCGGCGCTGAACGTCCAGCCGCAGCACATGGACATCGTGACGCTCGTCCGAGCCACGACGATTGCGCAGCTCGCCCGCGAGCGCGGTTCGCCGGCTGCCGCTTCGACGCTCGCCCTCATCAACCAAGTCGAGCTCGACACGCCCTTCGCGGCCGGGCGGCTCGTCAAGTGGGTGGTCGGAGTCGCACCACCTCTTCCCTGACAGACGAGGTGTCTACGGCAAGAGGCCCGCATGTAAAAGCATGCGGGCCTTACGTCAAGCGGGGTAGTTCGTCGGACTTTCTCCTAGTTCTTTCGTGTCACTACCGCACGTCGGTTCATAGCACATCGGGCTGTGACGCACCTTTCACCTCGTTGTGTGATACCTGCCGCCTGACTTCAGGACTATACCTCCTTCCCAGAATGGATAAGACCGCACACGTGCGGAGGAATCACGTCTCAACACCAAAGCTGTTGGAGGAGTCCTATGAGAATTCCCATCAACAATCGAACGTCGCGGACGCTTTCGCCTCCGAGTCTGATGGCTCGGCTCGCCGTCGTCGTTACGCTCGCCACCCTGTTGTCCGCTGCGTGTAACGTTCACACCCCCAGCGCGCCGGGCTCGGTTTTCAGCATCTCGGTCACGCCGAACGTCACCCTCGCCATCAACGAGCCGCAGCAGTTCATCGCGGTGGGCAAGGACGCGGAAGGCCGGGTCGTGTCGATCACGCCCACCTGGTCCGTCGTGGCGGGCGGTGGCGCCATCGATAACGCGGGGATGTTCACCGCGGGTGCGGTGGCCGGCACGTTTGCCAATACGGTCAAGGCGACCGATCGCGGTGTTTCGGGCTTTGCGTCGGTCATCGTGACCAACGTACTGAACAACATCCTGGGATCCGCGAATTCCTACGGAATCCTCGCGGGCTCGACGGTGACGTGTGCCGGCGCGCCGGGGACAATCAACGCCGATGTCGGCGTCAGCCCGGGCAGCACGACCACGGGCTTCCCACCGTGCACGATTACGGGAAGTACTCACCTCGCCGATGCGGTCGCGGGCACTCAGCAGGGCCGCCTGACCGGGGCGTACAACTATCTGGCCGGCCGTCCGTGCGGCACGGTCGTCACGCCGGCAGATCTCGGCGGCAGGACGCTCGCGCCTGGCGTGTATTGCGCCGCGACCTCGATGGGCGTAACCGGCACGGTGACGCTCGATGGTCGGGGCGATGCCAACGCGACGTTCGTCTTCCAAGTGGGATCCACGCTCGTGACCGGCACCGGCGCGAATATCGCGCTGATCGGTGGCGCCCAGGCGAAGAACGTCTGGTGGCAGGTCGGCAGCTCGGCGACCCTCGGTACTGGGACGACGTTCCGCGGCAACATTCTCGCGCTCACGTCGATCACGTTGGTGGACAACGCCACGATGCTCGGCAGAGCGCTCGCACGAAATGGTGCGGTCAGTCTCGGCACCAATAACAGCATCACCCTGCCGTAACGCTGGCGGGGCGCGCCGGGGCCGGACACAGGTCCGGCCTCGGTTTAGGTCAAGTTGGGTTGCGAATACTCATGAGATTTCAAGGAGAATGACAATGTTCAAGACAGCAATCATGGTCGGCGTCGCGGTGCTCGTCGGAGCCGTGCCCGCCACAGCGCAGCAACGGGGGACGTTCGAGTTCGGCGCCTTCGGCAGCAACACGTCCTGGGACAACAGCCTCAACATGAACAGCAATTGGGGCGCCGGCGCGCGCATCGGCGTGTTCATCACGCCCCGCCTGTCGGCCGAGTTCGAAGGCGGCGGCGGTAACGCGAGCCGCAGTCTGGGACTCGCCAACGTGAACGTCGGAGTCCTGTCCGGCCGCTTGACGTTCGTCCCGTTCAAGGTTGGCTCGGTGTCCGCTCTGCTCGGCCTCGGTGCCGATCACACGGATACGTACTTCTTTGAGAGTTACGGTTTCTCTGGGCTCTTAGGCGCGAAGGTCCGGCTTTCGGACTACGTCGCCCTGCGTGTGGATGGAATCAACAGCTGGATGTCGAACGGGGGTGGCCAGCAGAAGAGCCTGCATCTGGGCCTCAGCTTCTACCGTAACCCTGGCGTCAACACGGTTACCCACTACGTCGCCGGCGCGCCCGGACCGCAGCGGCCTGATTCGGTCAGTGCGTACGAGACGCGGCGTCTCCGCGCCGTCGCGGCCAGCTACCAGGCGCTGCGCGACTCGCTCGGCAGGCCCAAGTCGCCATCATCGGCCGACGCGCTCGCCACGATGCAACAGATGATCCACTTCCAGAACGATCAGTCCAATCTCAGCGACTCCGCGAAGGCGATTCTCGACGACAAGGTCACCGTCTTCCGCGCTAACCCGGCGATGCGAATCGTCATCTCGGGATTCGCGAGTCAGCCTGGCACCGCCGATTACAACATGGCGCTCGGGCTCCGTCGTGCCGAAGCGGCCAAGGCGTACCTGGTCTCGCGCGGCGTCGATCCGGTCCGGATCGAGATCGCCACGAAGGGTGAAGGCCAGTTGTTGGTCGAAGGTCCCGGAGAAGTCGCGGACGCGCAGAATCGCCGCGGCCAGTTCCGGCTCTTGATCGCCGATCCGTATCTCGCGGCGCCGAAGAAGTAATGGACTAGACGCAGAGAGAATTCGCCGGGTGCGGGTGACCGTGCCCGGCGTCTTCTCGGGATGAACTCACGCAGACTCAGACCCAAGGAGATTCGAACATGTCCAGGCACCATCATCGTCCCATGCGAACGGCCGGAGCTGGTCTTCTCGCCGCTATCGCGCTGCTGACTACGGCGTGTAACGACCCGTCGTCCAGCAATCCCGCGTCCAGCAGCAACTCGGCGCTCTTCCACAGGTCGGGCGGCGGCGCATCGTCAAGCGCCGCGGGCTTCTCAGTGCTCGCCCATGCAGCGGTGACCTGCACCGCGGCCAACATCACCGGAGACGTCGGCACCTTCCAGACAGCCCCTCCGGGCGCCATCACTCAAACCGAGGGGTGTGTGATTACGGGAGCGGTTGACGTCGGCGGCCCAGCCGCGGTTGCGGCGTACAATGCTTTCCTCGGCGCCTACGCGGCACTCGCTCCACAGCCGGGGGACGTTTGCCCGATCATCACAGGGACGCTCGCGGGACAGAGCCTGACGCCCGGTGTGTACTGCGTCAGCTCGGAAGCGAAGACGGGCGTGTTGACGCTCAGCGGGGGCTCGAACGCGACCTGGCTCATCAAGGTCCCGGCTGGTGCTCTCACCGGTACCAACTTCCACGTGGTCCTGGCCGGCGGCGCGCAGGCGTGCAACGTGACGTGGTGGGTTGACGCCGCCGCGACGATGACGGATTCGGATCTCAAAGGAAACGTGCTCGCGGGTGCGGCCATTACGCTGACCCGTGGCACCTTTGCAGGGAACGCGTGGGCGGGAGCCGATGGAGTTGGTGACGTGACCATGACGGGCACCGCGTTTAGCGGCTGCGGTGCGGCAGGAGCCCAGATCTGTCGGGTCACCAAGGATCGCGTGACCGGCGGCGGATGGATCAACCGGCCAGACGGCGCGAAGGCGACCTTCGGCGTCAGCGGGGGAATCAACAAGCGCGGCGGCTTCCGGGGCCAACTGTCCTATGAAGATCACGCTCAAAAGGGCAAGCGCGACGACGTCAAGGTGAAGGGCACCGGTGTGACGGCGTACAGCGCGCTCGATGCCGTGACTCGCCGCATCGAGGGTACGGCCCGGATGAACGGCCAGGGCGGCTTCACCTATCGAGTGGATGTGAGCGACAACGGCGAGCCGGGCAGGAACGACGTGTTCGCGATTAGCCTCTGGAACGCCTCCGGAGCACTGGTCTACAGCGCCTCGGGCACGCTCCGCGGCGGCAACATCCAGCTGCACAAGGCACAGGGGCGCGCGTGCGACAAGGATGGGAATGATGGCAAGGGTCATGACGATGGTGACGATGACGATGATCACGATGACGATGGCCACGACGACGGTGGGCATTGAGATCGGTCGGTAAGCTGTGAGGCGGGGGGGCGCCGGTCTGGCCCCTCCGTCCTCGATTCACCCGAAGGAGATTTCATGAAGGTGCCCGCGCAGGCCAACACCCTCGTTCGCTTCGAGATCTCTCCACGCTCGATCGCGTGGATCCTGGCGACGATCGCGGGCGTGTGGTTGTTCCTGCAGCTGCGGGCGATCGTCCTGCTGCTGGTCGTGGCCCTCGTGCTCGCAGGCACATTCAATCCGCTGGTCGAGTGGATGGAACGGCGCGGCATCAAGCGCCTGTACGCGCTCACCCTGCTGTTTTTCGCACTGCTCCTCGCGACGTCATTGCTGATCTTCCTGACCGTCCCGCCGTTTCTCGAGCAGCTCACCCAGATTGTGCGCGACGCTCCGCACCATCGGGACCAATTGATCGCCCTGCTGCAGCAGCGTGACTTCACGGCGCCCTTGGCGCGGGCGTTACAGAACGTGGGGCTGGAGCAGACGTTCACGCGCATCGAGAACAGCCTGGTGGGCTATACGCCCGAAATCCTGACCGCGCTCGGCTGGGCCGTGACCACTTTGTTCCTCGCGTTCTACCTCCTCGCCGACGGCAAGCGGATGCAGGGGACCGTCTACGCGCTCGTGCCGCGCGACTACCACATGCGCCTGGCACGCATCCTCCAGAACCTCGAGGCGATCGTCGGCGGCTACATGCGCGGCCAGCTCATCACGTCTGTGGCGGTCGGCGTGTTCACCTATCTGCTGCTGGTCATCTGCGGCGTCCCCAACGCCCTGTCGCTCGCCCTGTTCGCGGCGGTCGTGGACGTGATTCCGTTCATCGGGGCGTTGCTGGCCACGGCCCCCGCCGTGCTCGTTGCGCTCTCCCAGGGACTGCCCACGGGCCTCGTGGTGTTGGTGGCCCTTTTCATCTACCAGGAGTTCGAGAATCGCATCTTGATTCCGAAAGTCTACGGGCGCTCGCTACGCCTCGCCCCAGTCGCCGTGGTCCTGGCGCTGCTCGCCGGTGGCCTCCTGCTCGGCGTGATGGGCGCGCTGTTGGCTCTGCCGATCGCGGCCGGGCTGCAGATGATGTTGTCGGAGTTGCGCGTGGACTTGCCGGGGGACGACAGTGACGACCGCTCGGCGCAGGCCCGCGACGCCAAGACCGAAGCCACCTACGAGCGCATGAGTGCCGGAGCGAGCGCCCCGGAAGCGGGACAGATCGCGAAGAACCTCGCCCACGAGATCCGCGAGGCCGACGCCGTGGATGCCGCGAAGGAGCCGGTGGGAGCCGTGCCATGAAAACGGGAGCACTGCAAGACGCGATTCTCACCAGCGCCAACTTCTCGATCATCGCGACCGACGAGAAAGGCGTCATTCAGCTCTTCAACATCGGCGCCGAGACAATGCTGGGATACACGGCCGTCGAAGTGGTGAACAAGATCACTCCAGCCGACATTCACGACCCCCAGGAAGTCATCGAGCGAGCCGAAGCATTGAGCCGCGAGCTCGCGACCCCGATCGCGCCGGGCTTCGAGGCCCTGGCCTTCAAGGCCTCGCGGGGCATCGAGGACAAGTACGAGCTCACCTACATCCGGAAGGATGGGAGCCGCTTCCCGGCCATCGTGTCGGTCACCGCCCTGCGCGATGCGGACGGCGGCATTATCGGCTATCTCCTGATCGGCACCGACAATTCGGCCCGTAAGCAAGTCGAAGAGAAGCTGCGCTGGACCGAGGAAGGATTCCGATTGATGGTGGAGAGCGTGACCGACTGTGCCATCGTCATGCTGGACTCCGAGGGTCGCGTCGCCAGCTGGAATACCGGCGCGCAGCGCATCAAGGGCTACTCCGCGGAAGAGATCGTAGGCCAGCACTTCTCCCGGTTCTATCCCCCGGCAGACATTGCGCGCGGCACCCCGCAGCACGACCTGGACGCGGCCGCCGCCGAGGGCCGATACGAGGTCGAGGGGTGGCGGGTGCGCAAGGATGGAACGTTGTTCTGGGCGAACGTGGTCTTCACCGCTATTCGCGACGCGGCGGGCAACGCGCGCGGGTTCGCTAAGTTGACGCGCGACCTGACGGAGCGCCGCCTGGTCGAGCAGACCTTGACGCTGGCTAAGGGCGCCGCGGAAAAGGCGAACCTCGCGAAGTCGGAGTTCCTGTCCAGCATGAGCCATGAGCTGCGCTCGCCGCTCAATGCGATCCTTGGGTTCGCGCAGTTGATGGACTCCGACGCCACACCGGCCACGCCCGCTCAGAAAGCGAGCATCGATCAGATTCTGCGCGCGGGCTGGTATCTCCTCGAGCTGATCAACGAGATCCTCGATCTGGCGCAAATCGAGTCCGGCAAGCTCTCCTTGTCGCTCGAGCCGACATCGCTCGCTGAAGTGATCCTGGAATGCCAGGCCATGATCGAGCCCCAGGCGCAGGGCCGCCGCATCCGCATGACGTTCCCACAATTCGACCGACCCTGGTTCATCGCGGCCGATCGCACGCGGTTGAAGCAGGTGCTCATCAACCTGCTGTCCAACGCCGTCAAGTACAATCAAGCGGGCGGAACGGTCGTCGTGGACTGCGTCGGCAGCACAGCGGACCGGACGCGTATCAACGTGCGGGACACCGGCGCCGGGTTGCCGGCGGAGAAGCTGGCGCAGCTGTTCCAGCCGTTCAATCGCCTCGGACAGGAACGGGGCGCCGAGCAGGGCACGGGGATCGGCCTCGTGATGAGCAAGCGGCTGATCGACCTGATGGGTGGCGTCCTCGGCGTGGAGAGCACCGTCGGCGTGGGAAGCGTCTTCTGGTGCGAGCTTGGCACGGCCACCGCGCCAGCGCTCGACGCGAAATCAGACGAACCCGACCCCGCTGCCGGCGCGCAGGCGGCTCCCGACGCGCCCTTGCGCACGCTGGTCTACGTCGAGGACAACCCGGCGAACTTGAAGCTGGTCGAGCAGCTGGTCGCCCGCCGCCCGGCGCTACGACTCCTCACCGCGGTGGACGGCAATCAGGGGATTCAACTGGCGCGCGCCCACCAGCCGGACGTGATCGTGATGGACATCAACCTGCCCGGCATCAGCGGCATCGAGGCGATGAAGATCCTGCGCGACGACCCGACGACCGCCCACATCCCCATCGTCGCTCTCAGCGCCAATGCGATGCCACGCGACATTGCGAAAGGCCTCGTCGCGGGATTCTTCTCCTACCTCACCAAGCCGATCAAGGTCAACGAGTTCATGGCGGCGCTGGACGCCGCCCTGGACTCCGCGCACGCGCATGCGTGAGCCCTCCGATATCCTCGCGGCCAGGATCCTCGTCGTCGACGATCAGCCGGCCAACGTCCTGCTGCTCCAGCGCATGCTGGGCGAGGCCGGATACGGGTCTGTCACCTCCACGCTCGATCCGCGTGCGGTGCGCGCGCTGCACGAGAAGGATCACTACGACCTGATCCTGCTCGACCTCCAAATGCCCGGCATGGATGGATTCGAGGTCATGGAGGGACTCAAAGAGATCGAGACCGCCGGCTACCTCCCGGTCCTCGTGATCACCGCCCAGCCGGATCACAAGCTCCGCGCCCTCCGAGCTGGCGCGAAGGATTTCATCAGCAAGCCGTTCGATGTCGCCGAGGTATTGACGCGCGTCCACAACATGCTCGAGGTGCGCTTGTTGCACGTCGAGATCCGCCGCAAGAACGCCGAGCTGAAGACACTGTTCGATCAAGTCGTGGCGGAACGGAAGCTGTCGGAGCGGCTCGCCTTGCATGTGCCGCCGGACTCCATTGCCGCGCGGCTACAGGCCCGCCCGGACGTCAGGGCCGACAGCTTTGCGGACGTGACCGTGGTGATCGCCGACATCGTCGGGTTCGCCGAGCTGACACCCACAGCGAGCCCCGAGCAGCTGGCACTCTTCGTCGATGAGATCTTCGCCCAATTCGACCGGCTCGCGGAGGCGCGTGGCGTGAAGAAGATCAAGACGCTCGGAAACTCGTACATGGCCGTCGCGGGTGTGCCTGTTCCCGCGGGCGACCATGCGACGCGGGCGGCGCACCTGTCGCTGGATATGATCGATACGCTGGACCGCTTCAATGAGCGCAGCGGGCATGCGCTGCAGGTGCGCGTCGGCGTCGCGAGCGGCGCGGTGGTGGCCGGCGTGATCGGCAAGCGCCAGTACGTCTACGACGTGTGGGGCGACGCCGTGACCATCGCCAGCCGCATGGAATCCCATGGCGTGGCCGGACGCGTCCAGGTATCGGACAGCACGCGGCGGCTACTCGGCGAGCCGTTCCTGCTCGAGGAGCGCGGCGCGCTCGCCGTCGAGGGCAAGGGCGAGATGACGACGTGGTTCGTCGCCGGACGAAAGAGCGCAGTGGAATCGACTGTTGTAACACACTAAAGGAGGCACGAGTCATGGCCACACGAACAATCCGCTTCATGAGTGCGGCGGTACGCGCCGCCAGGCGAGCGAAACAATGGGCGCTGGTCGCGGCGCGCGAGGCTGATCGTCTGCTGCAAGAAGCCCGCACGCGGGTCGAATCCGAAGCCCGGCGCCGCCGGTTCAAGCAGACACTCCAGAAGACCGGGCGGGTGTTGATGATCGCCGGGCGGGCGGCGCTCGTCGCCGCGGTGGCGGCAGGAATCGCGGGAGCTCGTGCCGAACGCAGTCGCCGCAGACTCCGGTAGCCCGTGGGTGGGTCGACGCTGGATCGTCACCATGGTGTCGGTCCTGCTGATGCTGTTCGCGCTGCTCGCCCTCGTCGCACGCGACGAGGCGCGGGCGTCGTGGCTTCAGGCGCGCTACTTCACCCGCCAGGCATCGCAGTTGACCACCGAGCTCGGCGCCGGTCCGAGCGATCGGATCCGGTTCCCGGGCGACGGGCCGCACGACCGCCGGTTCGGCTATTCGCGCCTGCCGGCCGCGCTGCAGGCGGCGTCCGAGCAGGACTTCCGCATCACCGCGCAGGTCCGGGTCTCGGAACCGTTCGCGGCGTTGGTGGACCGCGGTGTCTCGCCGATCTTCCGCGAAAAAACGCAGGCGGGACTCCGGATCCTCGATCGACGCGGCGCGACGCTCTTTGCTTCCCGCTACCCCGAGCGGGTCTACTCCTCATTCGACTCGGTCCCTCAACTCGTCTGGCAGACACTGCTGTTCCTCGAGAACCGGGCGCTCCTCGACCCGCGCTTTCCGAACCACAACCCATCCGTCGATTGGCCGCGCATGGCGCAGGCGGGGGCCGCGTTGACCATGAGCTGGCTGGGCAGCGCCCGCCCGGTGCCTGGCGCCAGCACGCTGGCCACGCAGCTCGAGAAGCTCCGGCACTCGACGGAGGGCCGGACGCGCTCGACGCGGGAGAAGCTGCATCAGATGGAGGCCGCCGCGCTGCGCGGTTACCTCGGCGGCGAGAACACGGAGGCCGTGCGTCGCCAGATCGTCGTCGACTACCTCAATTCGGTGCCGCTCGCCGCCATCGCGGGGCACGGTGAGGTCACCGGTCTGAGCGACGGGCTGTGGGCATGGTACGGGGCTGACCCAGATGAGGTGAGTCGGCTGTTGGCCTCCGACTCTGCGCCCGTTGCGCGACGCGCCATCGCCTACCGCCAGGTGCTCACCTTATTGCTGGCACACCGCCGGCCTTCCTACCTGCTCGCGCAGCCGGACGGTCGCGACGGGCTGCAGAAGCTGACGGACCAGCACCTCCGTCGTCTCGCCCACGAGGGGATCATCTCCACGCAGCTGCGTGACGCTGCCTTGGCTGTAGACCTCACGCTCCGCAGTCGCGCGCCGGACGTTCCCCGGATCGCATTCAGCGAGCGAAAGGGCGCGGACGCGGTGCGCGCCGAGCTGCTCCGCGTGACGGGCGTGGGCACCCTCTATGACCTGGACCGTTTCGACTTGACGGTGCGCACGACGTTGGACCTTCGGGCGCAGGAGGAAGTCGCCAACCTTCTCGCGCGGCTGACCGACCCGGCCTCAGGCGTACTCGACCGGGGCGACGCGACACGTGTCATCTATGCGGTCGTGGTCCGTGAGCGCACCCAGAACGGCAACGTGGTCCGCGTCCAGGCAGACAACTTCGACTCGCCGTTCAACGTGAACGAGGGAAGCAAGCTCCAGTTCGGTTCCACGGCCAAGCTGCGAACTCTGATCAGCTACCTGGAAATCGTGGAGCAACTCTATCTGCGAAACGTCGGCCGGCCGGCTGTGAACCTCCGCGCGGAGCCGGTAGGCGCGGACGACTGGATTACCGCGTGGACGCTGTCATATCTGGCCGCCAACCCGGGTGTCTCGCTCGACCGAATACTGGAAGCCGCAATGTCGCGCCCTTATTCGGCCAGCCCCAACGACAGCTTGACGGGCGGCGATAGTCACATGTTCCGGAATGTCGACAGCACCGACGACCACGAGACCGTCTCCGTGCGCGATGCGTTCGTTCGGTCGGTGAACCTCCCGTTCATTCGCATCATGCGGGACATCGTGCACTACTACGTGTCTCGGCTGCCGGGCAGTGTGTACCTGCTACGCGGTCATCGCGCGGAGCTGACCTGGGACCACGATGACCGCATGGCCGACGACGAGGGCCGTGAGTTGATCGAGCATTTCTACCAGAAGTACGCGGACGCGGACTCCGGGCCGGTGCTGGAAGCTCTGAGGCGCGGTCGGTCCGTGACGCAGCTCGCGTGGGCGTACCGCTCCGTGACGCCCGAGGCCGGATTGGCCGAGTTCGGCCACTTCTTTCAGCCCCTTTCCGACGCCCGCGTCGCTGAGCTGTACGACGGGTCCGACCCGATCGGTCTCTCGATCTCCGATCGTGGGCACCTCGCCGGCATGCACCCGCTGGAGCTTTGGGTAGCGGCGTACCTGTACCGCCATCCGAGTGCGCTGCAGCAGGATGTGCTCGACGCCAGCGCCGCCGTTCGCCAGGAGCTCCATGATGAGCGGTCCGCGCACGCGCGCCCCGCAGCGCCGGACCGGCGGATCGGCTCGAATCCGGAGACGGAGGCCTTCCGCGAGATTCACCGCGCGTGGGCGCGCCTGGGCTACCCGTTCCAGTCGCTCATGCCCTCCTACGCAACGGCGATCGGCAGCTCCGCGGACCGCCCCGACGATCTCACAGAGCTGGTGGGCATCTTGCTCAGCGATGGGATCCGCTACCCGGTCCAGCGGGTGGAAGAGCTCGACTTCGCCGCCGGTACGCCCTACGAGACGGTGCTGCGTCGGTCGCCACCCCGGGGGGAACGCGTGCTCTCGTCCGAAATCGCGGCGGTCGTGCGGGCCGCCATGGTCGCTGGAGTCACGCGCGGCACGGCGCGACGCGCGTTCGGTGCGGTGCGCGCTGCCGACGGCTCGCCCGTCATGATCGGCGCGAAGACCGGGACTGGTGACAATCGATTCCGCATGAAGGGGCGGGACGGTCT
>Ga0070697_100003211_pt1 | contig 12550 bp, 10 predicted proteins | sample KBSK1501metaG_FD_65475 | JGI IMG/M metagenome (GOLD analysis project Ga0070697, IMG submission 65475) | Corn, switchgrass and miscanthus rhizosphere microbial communities from Kellogg Biological Station, Michigan, USA - KBS K1-50-1 metaG | ecosystem: Host-associated > Plants > Roots >... | reverse complement strand
TCGCAACTTCGACATATTGGCATTCTGCGCCACGCTGCCAGTTTCCTGCGATGCTAGACAATCCCTGTCTTAACATCGCCAAGCGGAGCGCAAACTCATTGTTACCAGTGGCAGAAAGCAAAACCTTAGTTCTATGATCGTAAGAATCCAGTTCATAATTGATGTTCGGTTGTTTACAGCCTCCTTCGTAACTCATGACCCATCCCTGCATATCGAATGATTCGCCGCCTCTTGAAATTATCATTTCAGTTCCTGCCAGTGTTGATACCGTAGTTAAGCAGCTCACGATTACCGCAAATAATAGCGTTTTCATGGTTTGGTTGTTTTTTTTAACTTCAAGATACGTGCAGCGGAACGCAAAGGCAAACGACAATCGGCGCATCGGCGCTGGTCTGATCTTGACAATGCAGTAACGGCTGAAACCCTTCCAGATATAGGCTCTACTATTGGCCTACTCTTTCTGTCCTTAATAGGCTTGTTGGGCGCGACCCGACTTCGTTCCCTTCAGTTAGCCTGACGAGAATAAGATCAGCTCTAAGGAGCGATTAGTTTTTGTTCGGAGGATCAGGGTTTACTAGTTTCCTTAACTGTAGGTTGACTCTCCTGCTTAATCTTTCCCGAATCTTAGGCGTCAACTCCATTAATCGCTTCTGCTTCAGCTCCATTGTCAACAATCGAAGCTTAGTCTGAACGTCCTGCAAAGCGATTAGCTCCACCACAAACACGATCCAGAGAAAAAAAGTTCCCGTCCCTTTCAGGAAAAATAGTGTTAGGGATATATGAAGACCGTAGTATATTACAGTCGCGGGAAGCAAAAAGGATGAGCATAACTTACATACATAAACGCTCCGTCATGAAGAAGGAGGTCTTTGTTTGTGATAATTGCTCAACAAGAATGCGCCTTAACAGCGCGGAGCGGCACTGGTGCGATTTATGCACCCTTGGTTCACCGCTGGAGATGAGACCGGCGAGAGACAAACGAATCTTCAATATAATAGCACCGCTGGTTTCAGCTATACCCGCCCGCCGTCTCCATCCACACCCAAAATTCGAAGTTTTTTAAGAAAGGATAAAGGGGGTGGCCTTGGTGGGAGAGCCGCCTCAACCTTTCGTGATTGCAAAGAAATAGTTTTGATCCATTCCTTTCGCAGCTTCTATGAGGGACAGCATCGGAATTTAGGACGGTCGCCCCATGAATAAGAAAGAGATTGCTCAGAGCATCATCCTTAGAGAATTAGTGTCCGGCAGGACAATTGAGGGGCAGTTCCAAATTATTTGGATGCTCTCTTGAACACGACTCGAATACCGGGATCGCGAATGTTCGCCGTGAGTCCGTAGGCTTTGGCGAAGGCGTGAATTTTTTTCTCCCGTTCCAAACGTTTGATCTTCTCGGAGGGCCAAACCCTTTCCAATTCGCTCTCAAAAATCGTGCATGATTTTTTGAGGCTTTCCTGAATACGTTTAGCGAGCGTCTTCACAGTCCTAATTAATCGGCCGCGTGACGAGAATTAGAGGAAATTTCGTTTATTTATTGGCGGATACTTCCAAATCGGATTTCAGCCTTGATCCGGTCGTATGCTGGCCAGCCTCCCCTGCCACACTTGACATGTTACATAGGGGTTAGGCCGATCAATCGGTAATGATAACCTCACTCTCGTAAATAGAAGACTCATCGATAATCCACCGCCCGTTCTTCTTGTGCATAGTAAAAAGCGTCACAATATCGCCAGGCCAGTATTATTGGCCACACCCGCTTCGGCCTTCGCTTGATCTGGTGCTACCATTTCGATTTTGGTAATTGGTTTTTTGATATCACGTCGCGCGCGAACAAGTGCTCTGATCTGTATAACCTCACTATTTGGGAGTTGGCCAGCAAACGCTCCGGTGCGTCGTGGCCAAGGAGCACAAGATAAAACCACTGCCGCACTAAGAATCATTAAAATCCATGATAACAGACGATGGATCATGAGAGCCTAACAAAGAATTAGACGAAATTTCGTGATTAAAGGCGATCAGTTTTTTTGCCTAAATTCCTAATCGGATTCCGGCTTCACTCCGGCTGTATGTTGCCGCTGCTTCTCTGGCTCAAAACGCCTCGAATACAGGCCAGAACAAAAGCCTGAAATTTGCGCCGAGGAATCGATTGTTAGCATCGAAGAAGCAAAAAACGGCCACCGGCGCGTGAATAAGATTCCACCGAATGCACTTGAGTGGCTTAGTTTATGTCTCGCCCAAGGGCCGGTCGCGCCTCCAAACTACACGAAACGTATGCAACGTTTGCGGAAGAGGGCGAATGTAAACTATCCTCAGAACGCCGCTCGCCATTGCTTTGCTAGTTATCACATTGCCTACCATCAAGACGCAGCACAAACGGCATTTCTGCTTGGACATCCGAAGGCGGCATTGCTCTATAAAACCTATCGCGAACTCGTTTCATTCGAAGACTCAGAAAAGTTTTGGGACATTGTCCCCGATTCCGTGCTCGGTCAAAGAGACGAGATGGAGAAAAAACTGGCAGAGTCCGAAAGCTGCTGCGGGAGGGCGTTGAAGGATGTGTCCGGCAAGTGGGTTCCGATAGACCCCATATTTCCTGACATGTCTGAAATCCCTGATGATTGGGAGCCAAATGCAGTGTGCGATGGCGTTCTTGAAAATGTGTAACGCAATCTGTTACGAAGGTTTGGTTTTGCGGTGGAAAAGGGACACCCAAGCGCAACTGATCGAGGGCTTGTTTCTCCTGAGTAAACGCTTTATTGTGCGCCTTCATTTTCGCCGGCATAGCTCAGCTGGTAGAGCAGCTGATTTGTAATCAGCAGGTCGTCGGTTCGAATCCGACTGCCGGCTCTCTACATAATTGCCTTATAAATAAGGCTTGTATTTGTATCGCCTCCGACTCGATCCTGCGCCAGCATTGTAACTTGGCCATTTCTTGGCCACTTATTCCAAGCATCTGGGTGCTTTCCATGTTCGGTTTGATATGTCTGAAAACTCACTTTGGACGAGCGCACTGCCCAAGGCCGCACGCTGATCAAGATCGCATTTTCGGTAGACAGACGAGCCTTGCCTTGATATGTTCAATCGAACATGAAAGCGAGATTCCGCTTATTTCTGCGGAGGCATGTGCGGCGTCCCCGCCCGCGACAACTCGAACTTAATCTATGGCCGAAACGTCAAACGCTCTCCGGCAAATTTTGGAGAGAATCCGTGCCGACACGCAGCAAGCGCTGACCCTTCTTGGCGATGCCGCAGAACATCGGTCGCTTGGGTGGAAATGCAGAGCCTGCGGTCATGTAAAGCATTTTACCCGGCCTGTTCCGAGTGAAGTTGCTCGGCCATGCCCGAAGTGCAGAGGCGAATCGTTCCAAGCGTTGTGACAAGCAGCGTTGATCGACAGGCTTCTTGCATCCCTGACGCCCTGCCTAACGGAATCAGGGACAATCGGCGCGAGCGTAGCGGATTATCTCCGGGCGTCTTTGCTTCCCTGCCGCAAGGATTCACGAGCAGCACGCAGCGAGGCAGGCATGCCTAGAACTGACCGGATTTCCCGTGCCGAACGCGCGCGGCCAAATACCTGCACAAATAGCGCGCGAAATGGACACCTATTCGTGCGGGTGTTTTACGAGGGACACCACCTGCACAGTTGTGCAGGCGGAAAGTCATTTGTTTAATGGCTCAACTTCGATGGGGCAGACTGCTCAAAGCGGCTTCGTTTTCGGTAGACAAAGCGGTTCTCAGGTCGTGGCGAGGCTCGGAGTCTGCGCGGCGTGAAACTGGGCGAAACTGGGTCTTGTCATCTTGCAACATTTTCGCCGATTATTCCCTCGATGGAGCAAGAAATAGGCTGCAAGATGCAGTCTAATTCTAGTTAGGCGTATGCGCGCATGACACCGGAAGAAACGTTCCGCCAGCTGTGTGATCTTGCGAAAGATCGCGATCAGAAGCATTACGCGTGGATTCGTCAACTTCTAGTTCTCTCGTCAGGTGCGTTGACGGCACTTGTTGCCTTTCGAGCAGATGCCCACAGTTCTGGCATCGCACTTTGGTTTCTTCGCATTGCATGGGTAGCACTCGGACTGAGCATCCTCCTCGGAGCATTAGCTCTACACGGCGAAGTATGGACCGCAGCCGAGCTGGGGAAACTTGTGGCGAAACAGGTAAAAGAAAGATTTTCCTCCGGTGATACCACGATTTCTCCAGTCGTCGCCATGAAGCCGCCGCGCTATGGGAGAGCCGAAAAGTTTCTCTACTGCAGCTTGCTTGTAGCAGTCGTGTCGCTCGTTGCTCATGCGGTCGCCCGCAGATGAAACGCCTAATTCTCGTTAGGCGATTCGCCTATGCCGCGACCAAATGAACCAGCAAATTGTCGTCAAAACGTATCGTGGCTCGGAAACCGAAGCTACCACAGCGTTCCAACGCGACGCACTTGCAATGGCGCAGCACGGATACTATCCCGTTTCTCAGAACTGGACACCCGGCTCCTACGGCTGCGGCGAGTTTCTAGTGGCTCTTCTTTTGTGTTTCCTTTGTGTGGGCGTTCTCGTCTTTTTCTATATGCTTATCGTGACGCCGCCTGGCACGCTCATGGTAACCTACCAATATCGTCCTTCTCAGCCACCGCCGCTTCCGTCGCTGCCGAGCCCCTCTCGTTCATGACGACATAATTGCCTAACCAGTCGATGGAGCCAACCAACTGGCCGGTATGAAGTCCACGTTTGATTTTATGAAACAGTTCTCGATGTTTGTCGCGCTCGCTGTCGCCAGTGGTGGCTCAGCTCTTTCTCGTTAGATGGTGATGCCGACCCTCAAGTGCAAACGCGTCCGGTTCTACTCAGAGGGAGACGAGAGCGCCTTCTTCGCATTCGCACGCAGTATCACGGCCGTTAAGCGCATTGAGGGTGCCGGCGACTTTATTCTCTTGCACGTCACGAGCCGTCCTTCTCAGCAGGCGCTCAGCGATTTGAAGGCACTGTTCGCGCGCTACCGAATCAGCGGCAAGCAGCAGCTAGCGCAGTTTACCGGCAGGAGATAGCTGTCCCCGATGCAACGCGAACCACAGCCCGGACGCCCTGCCTAATGGAATCAGTGACGACTTGCGAGAGGGTGGCGGATTATCGCGAGACGACCGTGCTTTCGTTGCGGGTTAGATGCCTGCATCTTTGGGTGGATTTTCGGCAAACCACTGCGCGATGCCCGGCATGTGCGACTCGAACGAGCCGGGTATGGACAGGTTGAGCACTCCGGCTCGTATGTCGCCGCGATTCTCGAAGTCGTGAGTGACGCCACCCGGGACAAGAATGAATGAACCGCGAGTGGCATGGGTCCACGCCTCACCCACCAGGCCCCATGACAACTAATCTGGATCCGATCGTTGGTTATCGTCCCGCCCAGCCCAGGCGCGGTAAAGAAAGAAAATGCCGCCCCCAATGAAAATCAGCCCTTCAAGAATCGCAGGTATCCCCGTATAGCGTGCGCCAACAAGCGGAATGAGCTTGTACCGGTACACGGTCGACTCGCTCAAAATATGCGAACCCCGTTGGGTAACAATGTCGGCTATGCCAAAGCCGAAGAAGGCGACTGCAAAGGCCATGTTTATGACGCGCTTTTTCAAAGTAATTCTTCCTGTTCGGCTATGAGATTGTGCAAAAAACTGGGCCAGGAGTAGCACCAACACAAATACACCCTTAGGCCTAACGAGAAAGAGATAAGCCGCGGCAGGGTGTCGTGGCAGACCTACTCGCGGCTATTCGATTAGGGGCCGCCGGCTTCATCGATTGGTTAGGCAATGTAGGGCATCGTTCTATGAAGTCCACGGTAATTATAATTGACACCGCAGCCGTTTTTTGATCCAACTGCTAGCTAAACAGCGGCTCCCACACCGTACCGGCTCGTCGCCTCTGGCTAGTACGATTGGTTTGTGACTTCTGTCGAACCAACTAATGACCATCCCATGAAACTCAACTCCACACTTAAACTCTCTACGCTTGCGCTTTTAGCAATTGCAACTGCCGTACTGGTAGCTCACCCAGCATTGGCCCAACCCTTCGGGCATCTCCATCAACATCACTGAGAACTCGTCCACAAGTCTGTCGTTCACATTCGACAACTCAACAACAGGCTTCACCGTTATTAACATAGGACCGGACCAATGGTCGGTAATATTCCCGTTTTTCTTCAATGGTTTTACTCCTCGATTCGCCTGGGTCGAGCCAGAAAATGCTCTAAACGCAAATGAATTGACCACCGGAGGTAATGCGATCTCTGTTTTTAGTGATGTGGCTTTTACCGGACACCTGGCCCCAGTCCCGGATAGTACAATTCTATTTGTTGGGAGAGATCTTTCGGGCACCTCAATTTTTGCGGCTATCCATGACGTTGGCGACGCAGCCACCGTTCCCGATGCAGGGTCCACTTTTGGCCTGCTCTTGCTTGCCTTAACCGCCTTGTTCGGGGCAAGGCGCCTCCGTTCTTTTCGCTTAGCCTAACTAGAATTAGACTGCATCTTGCAGCCTATTTCTGGGCTCCATAGACGCAATATCCGCCGAAAGGCTGCATGACCGCAAGCGCACTTTAGCCTGATTTCATAACCCGCAGTCGCGCTCGATCACCTCGGGTGTTTAAAATCCGCACGGGCGATTCGAGATTGAAATCCCGATGTGTCAAAAACGACCGTTATTGAGAGGGATTTGTCCGAGTCGATTTTGACTTCACAAATGCCTAACAAGTCCCTCATTACTCGTCTCAAAATCAAAGTCTCGAATCGACATTGTTCTTGTACCTTTTGACACAATAAGCGACAATCGGGGAATGCTTATTGGATACGCCAGAGTTTCCACCGCCGAACAAAATCTAGACCTTCAAACAGATGCCCTAACGAAGGCAGGGTGCGACAAAATCTTCACCGACACAGCAGGCGGTGGGAAATCGGAGCGACCCGGGCTGGCCGAAGCGTTAAACTTCATGCGAGAGGGCGATGTTCTCGTGGTTTGGAAATTGGACAGGCTTGGACGCTCCCTAAAGCATCTAATTGAGACCGTTCTTGCCCTTCAAAAAGCGCACAAAGGTTTTCGGAGTCTGCAAGAGAACATTGATACCAGCACCAGCGGCGGAAAGTTGTTTTTTCATATCTTTGGAGCCTTGGCAGAATTTGAGCGGGACATTATTCGAGATCGGACGAAGGCTGGACTGGCGTCCGCTCGAAGCCGGGGTCGTCTTGGCGGCCGTCCGAGTGTAATGGATGCCAAAAAACTCAAAATGGCGCGCTCGCTCTACGCTGACGCCAAAACCCAAGTCGTCGAGATTTGCGAAGGGTTGGGGATTTCTAGAGCGACATTTTATCGTCACATTGTTGCACCGGTGCCGACTACAAACTCGGGAGCCCGTGCGGGCAATTCCTCCGCGTGAGCGGAAGCTCTGTTACTGCAGCTAGATCACCGCAGGCTTGGGTGCCGCGCGGTCGGCGAATGTAAGTCCGCAGCGCGGTTCGTTTTCTTAAGCACAAGACGTTTGTGCTTTTCTTAAAGGCTCTGTCGAAAGCCGCACGGTCAATTGCCGGCGCGAATCGTGGCCTCGCGCCACTGTCTCCCTTTTGCCCTGACGTTGTGTTTCCTTGTCGCATTGGCGCAGGGCATCGATCACGTGGCACTTTGTTGTAATGTTCTCCGCACCAAAAGTGAAATTGGCAGTCCAATGCAAAACAGCAATGCGAGCACGGCATTGATCCGCGAAGCGAGCGTAAGTGCCGCCCGTGCATGCGGAACGCCGGAGAGCGGCAGCATAATGAAATTCATAACGAAATAAACTAACGCGCCAAAAATCAAACCGGAGAGAACCGGGCGGCGCATGATCATTCTGAATCTCGACGCCGCCCGGTAAAAAATCGCCGCCCAAGAAAGCGCGATCACGTAGTGAATTAGCACGCCAAGCCCGACTGATGTCCAGCCGAGGCGGAACGATTTCAGACCGATTAAGCCGCTCGCAATAAATTGAAACACACGCCACGGCGTGATTGCGCGAAAGCCGTTGAAGATCAGGTTCTCACTAATATCCAGTGTCCCTGCGAACAGGCCGATCCACAAAATCGACATCAACGATTGGGTTCTCTTTACCATTCAGAATGGAAGACAGCCGCAAGCTCTACTTCGCCGATTTCCGTTTCGCAAGCATGCTTCGATGGGCCAGCCCTACCCGGTGCAACCCCCTGTCCGGTCGGGTGGGCGGTCGCGTGTGAGCGGACTGTCGCGCCTCACGATCCAGAAGTGCTGGGCAGCATTAGCCGCTCGAAGCCATCGGATTCTGGCTGCAAGGTAGAAGGGAATTAGGGATGCAGAATCGCACGAGACTATGGAAAGAGTGAAAAATTATTGACATTCGCAAGATCGCGGTGAATCTGAATCGGCGAGGCGGTTTCTGGCGCAGGGTCGCAATGGCTCGCTGAAATGACTTTGCCCTTCGATTTCGAAAGGAACGCACGCTATGAATATACGATTGATCCTTTCTGGTTTGATTGCGGGTGCAACGCTGTGCGCCATTCCCGGAACCACTCGTGCGCAAATCTTTGTCACCAACCAAAACACCGGCACGATTGGCGAATATACGACCTCGGGGGTGCTGTTGAACCCCGCCCTGATCACCGGACTGAGTGGCCCGCAAGGCATCGCGGTGTCCGGAGGGAATTTGTTTGTCACGAACATTAACGGCGGCACGATTGGCAAATACACGACGTTGGGGGCGACAGTGGACCCCGCGTTAGTCTCAGGACTGCTTGTCCCGGAAGCCATCGCGGTGTCGGGAGGGAATTTGTTTGTCGGGAGTGCCAACGTCAACAGTGAGAGCGACAGGATTGGCAAATACACGACTTCAGGGGCGCCGGTCAACCCCGCGCTGATCCCGGAGTTTGGTCCTGTGGCTGGTGTCGCGGTGTCCGGAGACAAACTGTTTGTCTCGAACGGTTGCACTACAATTAGCGAATACACAACCTCAGGGGCGACGGTGAACCCCAACCTGATCACGGGGTTGAGTTCCCCGATAGGCATCGCGGTCTTCGGAGACAAGCTGTTTGTCGCGACAGAAGGCACCTTCCCGGGCACCGGCACGATTGGCGAATACACGACCTCGGGAGCAACGGTAAACCCCGCCCTGGTCTCGGGGCTGATTTTCCCGACGATCCTCGCGCTGTCCGGAGGGGATTTGTTTGTCACGAACTTTTTCACCGGCACGATTGGCGAATACACGACCTCGGGGGCAACAGTGAACCCCGCCCTGATCACGGGGTTGAATAGCCCGGGAGGCATCGCCGTTGTTTCCGCATCGGTTCCCGACGCGTCCTCGACTTGGACGCTACTGCTGCTTGGCCTAGCGGCTACCTTCGGTTTAAAGCTTGTGCTACGTCAGGCAGCCTGACGCGATCTCCGGACGGCCATGTGTGAGTTTGCTGAGGGATGCGGACTGTCTCGCCTAACAAATCCAGTGGTGCAGCGGATCAAAGGTGTGAAGGGTTCAAGGGCGCGATTGCAGACTTGGTCACAAATAATCGCGGTAAGGACAACGATTTGAAGGGGCTGCTGGATTTTGGAAACCCAAAAAAGATCGACAAAAAACTGCGCGGAGGCGACCGGCTTGTTCCCACAATTCGAATAGAAGAATGAATAAGAGCGCAGCTAAAAATAAGACCTCAAAAGATCGCAGTACCCATTGTGATACGATTGATTCTTTGTGGTTTGGCTGCCGGTGCGGCGCTTTGCGCCATGCCCGGAACCATTCGTGCACAAATCTTTGTCACCAACGCTGGTAACGGCACGATTGGCAATGGCACGATTGGCGAATACACGACTTCGGGGGCGACCGTGAACCCCACCCTGGTCTCGGGGCTGAGTGACCCGTTCGGCCTCGCGGTGTCCGGGGGGAATTTGTTTGTCGTGAACGCCGACACCGGCACGATTGGCGAATACACGACCTCGGGCGCGACGGTCAATCCCGCGCTGATAAAAACTGGGCTGAGTCACCCGCTCGGCATCGCGGTGTCGGAAGGGAATTTGTTTGTGACAGGCGGTCTCGCCGGCACGATTGGCGAATACACGACCTCAGGGGCGACAGTGAACGCCGCGCTGGTCTCAGGACTGAGTGAAACGAATGGCATCGCGGTGTCTGGAAACAAGCTGTTTGTCACGAACAATTTCAACGGCACGATTGGCGAATACACGACCTCGGGGGCGACAGTAAACCCCGCGCTGGTCTCAGGGCTGATTTTTAACCCGATCGGCATCGCGGTGTCTGGAGACAAGCTGTTTGTCGCAAACGAAGCCGGCACGATTGGCGAATACACGACTTCTGGGGCGACGGTGAACGCCGCGTTGATCTCACCGCTCCTTAACGGCCCGGAGGGCATCGCGGTGTCTGGAGACAAGCTGTTTGTCGCGAACATCGGCATAGACAACCTCGGCACCATTGGCGAATACACGACCTCGGGGGCGACGGTGAACGCCGCGTTGGTCTCTGCTGGGCTGAATGGCCCGCAAGGCATCGCCGTTGTTTCCGCGTCGGTCCCCGACGCATCGTCGACTTGGACGCTCATGCTGCTCGGTCTCACGGCTACGTTCGGCTGCCTTAAGCTCGTTTTACGTCAGCCGGGCTGACGCTGGGCGGCGCTTTCTTCTTATGAATATACGATTGATTCTTTGTGGTTTGGCTGCCGGTGCGGCGCTTTGCGCCATGCCCGCAACTGCCCGTGCGGTGATCTTTGAAACGAACACTGCCGACAGCACGATTGGCGAATACACGACCTCGGGGGTGCCGGTGAACCCCGCCTTGGTCTCGGGGTTGAATAGTCCGTACGGTATCGCAGTTTCGGGAGACAAGCTGTTCGTCGCTAACTTTGCCAGCGACGTAGCTGGCGCTGGCACGGTTGGCGAGTACACGACCTCGGGGGCGACCGTGAACCCCGCCTTGGTCTCGGGGCTGAGTGCGCCGTACGGTATCGCGGTGTCCGGAGGGAATTTGTTTGTCACGAACTTAGACAGCGGCACGATTGGCGAATACACGACCTCTGGTGCGACGGTAAACTCTGCGCTCATCTCGGGGTTGTTTACCCCGACTGGCATCGCGGTATCCGGAGGAAATCTGTTTGTCGTGAACGCCGGCCCCTCCGGCACGATTGGCGAATACACGACCTCAGGGGCGACCGTGAACGCGGCACTAATTACGGGGTTGATGGACCCGGTCGGCATCGCAGTGTCCGGTGGGAATTTGTTTGTCACGTTGAGTAACCTCAGTCAAATTCGCGCTGACACGATTGCTGAATACACGACCTCAGGGGCAACCGTAAACGAAGCCTTGGTTTCCGGGCTGGATCGGCCGGGAGGCATCGCGGTTTCCGGAGGGAATTTGTTTGTCACGAACACACTCGGCGGAACGATTGGCGATTACACGACCTCAGGAGTGACGGTGAACCCCACGCTGGTCTCTGGGCTGGGTTTCCCAACAGGCATCGCCGTTGTTTCCGCGTCGGTCCCGGACGCGACTTCGACTTGGGTGCTGCTGTTGCTCGGCTTAACGGCTACCTTCGGTTTTAAGCTTGTGTTCCGTCAGGCAGCCCGACGCGATCTCCGGGCGGCCATTGTGCGTTGAGCGGACTGCCTTACCTAACGAATCCAAAGGTGCAGCGCATCAGCTCGGTTAGGCGAGCACGGGCTACTCGATCACGATGCGCGCGGTCCGCTCGGCCGGGTCCACCGGCTCGTTCTGCATCGTGTAATCGCAATCGCGTCCAGGCAAGCTGTATTCATAGGGGCCGCGATAGGCCACCGACGTAGTAACAAAATTTCCATGCGGCGGTGGCGAAGGCGCGGTCCACTCCAGCGTGGTCGCTTGCCACGGATTGTCTTTGGCTTTTTTGCCGTGTTTGATGCTCCAGAAGAAATTGACGATGAACGGAATTTGCGCCAGACCCATGATCCACGCTGCCCACGAGATCGGTTGATTCCACTGGAATCCAGTCAGCCCCCAAACCGTGTGATCGCCTGCCACGCTCCAGCCTTGGCCGCCGTCATACCAACGCCGATGGATGCCGAGCATCCCCTGGAGAAACATCGGGAAGAAAATCACGTTCATCAGGACGAGCGTCGGCCAGAAATGCACTTTGCCCCAGAACTCGTTCATCATTCTTCCGGTAGCTTTGGGAAACCAATAATAAGTCGCGGCGAATAAGGCGAAGATCGTTCCGGGCGCGACGAGATAATGGAAGTGCGCAATTAAATAATAAGTATCGTGCAGGTAAAGATCAGCCGGAGCCAACGCCAGCGGGATGCCGGTTAAGCCGCCAATTCCAAACATTGGCAAGAAAGCGGTGGCAAACAGCATCGGCACAGGGAACCGGATCGAACCGCGCCGAAGCGATAAAAATAGATCGCTCAAGATAATCACTGACGGCACCGAGATAGAAACGGTGGTGAATTGGAAAAACGAACTGACCGATCTTCCCATCCCGGTGAGATACATGTGATGGGCCCAAACGATGAAAGAAAGAAAGCCAATACCGAAAACGGAAAAAACCATC
>Ga0070697_100003209_pt1 | contig 12553 bp, 12 predicted proteins | sample KBSK1501metaG_FD_65475 | JGI IMG/M metagenome (GOLD analysis project Ga0070697, IMG submission 65475) | Corn, switchgrass and miscanthus rhizosphere microbial communities from Kellogg Biological Station, Michigan, USA - KBS K1-50-1 metaG | ecosystem: Host-associated > Plants > Roots >... | reverse complement strand
CCGTTGGGATAGGCGATCGACATCGATTGAGCCGGATCGGGCGACGGCTCGGCGCCACCGGTCCAGGAAGCCTTGCTCAGCTTCACGTCGTAAACGAGAGAGCCGTGTGCCGGCCCGGCGCTGGAGCGTGCGTTGCTGGTGCTGCCCGGATGCGCGCCAGACAGATAGATCGCGACGCTCGCTATTGCCAGCACCGCGACCAGGGCCAGCGCGGCCGCCGTCTGCCACGGGCTCAGCGCGCGGAACGTGAACACCGCCGGCCGCTGGACCCTCTGCGGCATCGTCCGTGCGGCGATGGCTGGTGCCGGGGCCGGCGCTGCCTCATTCTGGATCGCCCTGACGAAGTCGCCGCATGACTCGAAGCGCTGCGCGGGATCCTTGGCCAGCGCCCGCATGAGCGCGTGCTCGACGCCCACGGAGAGATTCGGGTTGACTGAACGCGGCATCGGCAGCGGTGACTGGATCTGCTCGAGCATCACGGCCGCCGGCGTCTCGGCCTCATAGGGCACGTGGCCGGTGAGAGCCTCGAACGCGACGACGCCCAGCGAGTACTGATCCGCGGCGGGACTCGCGTCCTTCCCGGCGCACTGCTCGGGCGACATGTACTCGGGCGTGCCGACCACCATGTCGATGCGGGTAAGGCGCTCGCCGGTCGGCGCCATCATGCGTGCCAGCCCAAAGTCGCCAAGGATCGCAGCGCCGTCCTTGTTGATGAGGATGTTCGAGGGCTTCACATCGCGGTGCAGCACGCCTTGCCTGTGCGCGTAATCGAGGGCCGAGGCGATCGAGCCCAGCACCTCCGAGGTGCGGGAAACACCGAGCGGCTTGCCCAGCTCGGCGGCGAAAGTCCCGCCCTCGACGAACTCGGTGACGATGTACAGCTGGTCTTCGAACTCGCCGTGGTCGTACACGGTGAGGATGCTGGGATGACGCAGCTTGGCGATCGCCACCGCCTCGCGCCGGAAGCGCTCCCGGAACTGCGGGTCCTCGGCCAGGACGTCGGGTAGCACCTTCAGAGCGACCATCCGCTCCAGGGCCGGCTGGTAGGCCTTGAAAACGGTCGCCATGCCGCCCCGGCCGATCTGCTCGACGATCTGGTACGGGCCGACCTGGACGCCTGGAGCCAGCTTCATCGTGAGGAAGGATATCGGCGACAAACGTACGCACACAGGTGAAAATGAACTTCGATGGGCGCCTCTAAGCGCCGGCGGCGGCCGGATGGCCCCAAGCGACCCGGAGCCGCACCGGACCCCGATTCAGATCCGCCCCACCATCTGCCGTTCGGCCACCACCAGGAAGCCCCTCACGAGGAGTCCCCGCTCGACTCGCTGCAAGATGCGTTCGAGCACTTCTTCGGCGGGCTCGGCGATTTCATCAGCGCGCTCAAAGAGCGCGAGTGACCGCCAGAGCCCCCAGCGTCAGCCGATATGCACCTGGCCGACGAGGCTGGCCAGCACAAACAGCGCAAGCCCGACCGCGATCAGGTCAGTCTTCCGCCACTTCCAACCTATCGCCGCCAAGAGGAAAACCACGAACGCGAGGATCAGGAACAGCGTGCTCAAGTTCATGAGGTGATTGTTGCGAAAAATCGACGCGTTCGCGCACGTCCTGCCAAAACGCTACCTCGATCGCCTCGAACGGCATCTCGAAAGCACGATGGCGCCCGCCCAGCTTCGCTACTACCGGGAGGGCGTCTTCTATTTCGACCCGGCGCTGACCGACCTCGACGCGAGGTGGCGGGCGCTCGAGCCGTTCGACGACTACGCGCAGGTGCTGGTGCTGGCGGTGCCGCCGCTGGAAGAGGTCGGCACGCCTGATGTCGCGGCCCAGTTCGCGCAGCTGGCCAACGACGAGATGGCCGAGCTGGTGCGAGCGCATCCCGACCGGTTCGCTGGTTTCGCAGCCGCGCTCCCGCTCCACGACGTCGAGGCATCGATGCGCGAGCTGGATCGCGCGCTCGGCGAGCTGGGCGCGCTGGGCGCCCAGTTCTACTCCAACGTCAACGGGATCCAGCTCGATGACCCGCGGTTCGAACCACTGCTGGCCCAGCTGGAGCAGCGCGACAGAACGGTGTGGCTGCACCCGACGCGCCAAGCCGAGTCCAACTTCGGGCTGTGGTGGTCGCTCGGGTGGCCGTACGAGACGGCCGCCGCGCTGTCGCGCCTTGTGTACTCCGGCGCGATGGAGCGCCATCCAAACCTGAAGGTGCTCGCGCACCACGGCGCCGGGATGGTGCCGCATTTCTCGGCCCGGCTTGGGATGGGTCCTGGCTACCGCGAGGTGAAGGACACGCTGCCCCACCCGCCGCTCGACTATTTCCGGCGCTTCTACGCCGACACCGCGTTGTTCGGCGCGGCGCACGCGGTGCGCTGCGTGCTGGACTTCTTCGGCGCCGACCATGTCCTGTTCGGCACAGACATGCCGCTTGGTCCATCGAACGCCATCGCGGTCACAATCGCCGACATCCAATCGAGCGACCTCGGCGACGCACGGCACGCCGCGGTGTTCGCAGGAAACGCGGAGCGGCTGCTGCTCGTCTAGATCCGCCGAGTCAGGCCTCCCCTATGGTTGCGCTGTGAACGAGGGCGGCGAGCTGGAGCCGGCGCATGCCGGGCGCGGCGGCCCGGTAACCGTCGCCGTCTCGTTCCAAGTCAACCCTGGTCGCGAGGCTGACTTCGAGAACTGGACTCGCGACATCACCGCCGCAGCGGGTAGGTACCCCGGATACCTCGGCGCGACGTGGGTGCGTTCGGGTAGCACATTCCACGTGGTGTATCGGTTTGACGACCACTCGCTTTTCCACGACTGGCACGAGTCGGCGGAGAGGGCGTCATTCCTGAAGCGTGTGGCGCCGATCGCCTCCCTGGTCACTGACGAGCACCTGACCGGCATGGAGACCTGGTTCCAGCTGCCCGAGCTCACGGGGCGGCCCGCTCCACCTCGCTGGAAGATGGTGGTCACGACGTGGGCAGGCGTCTTCCCGCTGCTCGCTGTTCTCCAGTGGCTCGTGGGACCTCAGATCGTGAGCTGGCCGCTGATCCTCCGCGTGATGCTGTTCACGTTGGTCGTCGTCAGCCTGATGACCTACCTGGTGATGCCCAGACTTGCCCGACTGCTGCGGGGCTGGCTGTACCGGCAGTGATCAATGGCGGGGATGGATGGGAATCGAACCCACCCAGGACGCCTCAGCAGCGCCCCGCAAACGGTTTTGAAGACCGCGGGCGGCACCAGCCGCCGAACATCCCCAGCCAGCGGGCTAGATTAGACCGACTTGCTCCAGCCGGCTTAGATCAGGGCTTCGAGCTTGGCCTTCAGGTCGCCCTTCATGTTCGGCCGGTAGCCAACGGTCCGCTCCGCGGGCTTGCCGTTCTTGAAGATGATCACGGTGGGGATGGACATGATCCCCAGCTGCATCGGCGTCGCCGGGTTCTGGTCGATGTCCATCTTCAAGACCTTGATCTTGTCGCCCAGCTCACCGTGGATCTGCTCGACGATGGGGGCGATCATGCGGCACGGGCCGCACCAGGTCGCCCAGAAGTCCACCAGCACCGGCTTGTCGGATTTCAGTACTGCCGTTTCGAAGTCGCTGTCTGTAACCGTCTCAATGTTTGACATCAAACCCTCTTTTCCTACTCACTAGAACTCGATTCGGACGTCTTGGATTCCGACTTGCTCTCGGACTTGGCCGAGGACTCGCCGGCGGGCTTGGTGTCGGAGCTTGAGGAGCTGTCGGAGTCGCTCTTGGCTCCGTTGCTGGAAGATGTCGACGCGGCCTTGCCGCCCTTGTAGTCGGTGCTGTAGTAGCCGCTGCCCTTGTAGACGATGCCGGCAGCGTAAACCATCTTCGCCAGCTGGCCGGAGCACTTCGGGCAGGTCTTGAGCGGGGCGTCCGACATCTTCTGCAGGACCTCGAACTCATGTCCGCAGCTCCTGCATCGGTATCCGTATATGGGCATCTCTGGGGTTTCCTACTATAGGGTCCGGTCTGCCGCGAGTCGGTGGATAACCATCCCCGACGGCGGCTTTGGGTGGAAATACGTGCTCTTCTGTGGCAAGGTTTTTCCATCGGCGGCCAGCTTCAAAACCTGCCGCAGGTCGGGCGCGTCGAGGAAGAACGCGCTGACGCCGGCGCCATCGTCGACCCACCTGACGGCCTCCCTGGCGTCTCGGGTGTAGAGCAGGAAATCCTCCGCGCTTCGCCGCCCGAGGATGTTGTCGATCACCTGGCGGTGCAGCTGGACGACTGCGATCTGGCCTTCCAGCGGCAGCACCTGGAAGCGCCCGTCGCGGTAAACGCCCGCAGCCACCTGGCCCCGGATCGCCTCCAGCGTCTCCTCCAGGCTCTGTTTGGGCTCCCCGCCCGTGACCGCGATGCCCGCTTTCATGACCCGGTGAGTCGGCAGAACCTCGAGGCCGCGGTCATCGATGTCCGTGAGGAGGGCGAGCGTGAAGCGCGAGGCCACATCCGGTGGCCCGCCGGCCTCCTCCGCATAGGCCAGGGCCGTCTCGTACCGGTGGTGGCCGTCGGCGATGAGGAGCTGCAGCGGGGCAAGCGCCCCTGCTACCGCGTCGGTCCACGCGCCGTGCGGCACCACCCAGAACCTCTGGGGAAGGCCCTCGGCATCGGCAAAGGTGACATCGGGCGGGCGCTCGACCGCCTGGTCGAGCAGCCGCTTCAGCTCGCCGCCGGCGCCGTCGTAGAGGAACCACAGCGGCTCCAGGCTCGCGCGCGTCGCGCGCATCAGCGCGAGGCGATCCTCCTTGGGACCGCGGTGCGTGCGCTCGTGCGGCAGGACCACGCGCCGCTCGTATGGCTCGAGCCGCAGCGCCGCCAGCAGGTCGCGGCGGGTGCGGCCGTCCCCAAGATCCACCTCGTGCACATACATCGACGGCTCGTCCGGGCGCAGCGTTCCGTCCAGCAGCCAACCCTCGAGAATCCGGGCAGCCCCTTCGTAGTTGGAGCCCGGACGGATGAGGCGGATGACGTTGTGCGGTGAGCGCTCCAGATACCGCGCGATATCCGCATCGGGGATGACGTCGTAAGGCGGCGCGACTATCTCGGTGAGGTGCGCGGTGTCCGTGTAGCGAATCCCGGGCAGCGCCCGGACGTCAGCTATCGGTGCCTCCGTTACCAAGCTCCACGTAGCGCAGGTCGCCCATGCCGTCCACCTGCTGCAGCCGCTCGAGCAGCGGCGCCGCCACCGGGTCGTCGATCGCGAGGATCATCATCGCCTTTCCTCGCGGCGCGTCGCGGCCGACCATCATGCTGGCGATGTTGACGTCGTGCTCGCCCAGGATCGTGCCCACGCGGCCGACGATGCCTGGCCGGTCCGAATGCCGGCTCACCAGGAAGCGTCCCTCGGGCATGAGGTCGACCCGGAACGAGTCGATGCGGACGACGCGCGGCTCCTCCATCAGCACGGTGCCGCTCAGCTCGTGGCCGTGCATCCGCATCGTGATGAGGCTGGTGTAGCTGCCGCGCGCGGCCGCCTTGCGCTCGACGATCTTCATGCCGCGCCCTGACGCGATGAGCCTCGCGTTGACCGCGTTGATGCGATCCTCGGTGAAGTTCTGCATCACGCCCTTGATCGCGGCTGCGACCAGGAGGTTCGTGTCGTGCTGCGCGAGCTGGCCCTCGAAGTCGAGCTCGATTACGCCGGCGCGCCCGCCGAACAGCTGCGAGTGCAGCGAGGCCAGCCGCTCGGTGAGGTGCGCGAATGGACGCAGGTACGCGAGCTCCTCCGGTGGAAGCGCCGGCGCGTTGACCGCGTAGCGCGGCAGCTCTCCCGCGAGCACCGCGGCCACCTCTTCGGCGACGTCGAAGGCGACGGACGCCTGCGCCTCGGCGGTCGAGGCGGCGATGTGAGGAGTCGCGATGAAGTTCGGCAGCGTGAACAGCGGGTTTTCGCCCGGCGGTTCCTGCTCGAACACGTCAGACGCCGCCGCCGCCGGATGCCCTGCTTTCAATGCCTGGTAGAGCGCGGCCTCGTCGACGATGCCGCCGCGCGCGGTGTTGATGAGGCGCGCCGCCGGTTTCATCAGCGCCAGCTCGCGCGCTGCGATCAGGCCGCGGTTCGCCTCGACCAGCGGGACGTGCACCGTGACGAAATCAGCGCGCCGCAGGAGATCGTCGAGCGGTACGAGTTCGACGTTGAAAAGCTCGGCGCGGTCGACCGCGACCACCGGGTCATACGCGATGACGTCCATCTCGAGACCGTGCGCGCGCTTGGCCACCTCCGACCCGACATTGCCGAGGCCGATGACCCCGAGCGTCTTGCCCCGCACCTCCACACCGAGAAACTTCGCGCGCGTCCACTCGCCGGCGTGGATCGACGCGTCTGCCTGCGGCACCCAGCGCGCCAACGCGAACAGCAGGGCGATGGTGTGTTCCGCGGCCGCGACGATGTTGCCGCGCGGTGCGTTGACGACGAGGATCCCGTGGCGCGTGGCGGCGGCGACATCGATGTTGTCGACGCCGACGCCCGCGCGACCCACGACCCGCAGGCGCTTGCCCGCCTCGAGGACTGGCGCCGTCACCTTCGTCTCGCTGCGCACCACCAGCGCGTCGTAGTCCGGAATGCACCGGACGAGCTCCGCCTCGCCGAGCTTGGTCGCAACCGTCACCTCGCCTTCGCGGCGAAGCCGTGCGAGGCCGTCCTCGGCGAGGGGATCGGCGACCAGGATCCGGGCCACGAAACGTGAGTCTAGGCGGGCACGCCCTGCAGGGAGGTCGTGACCGCGGCCACGCCGCGCCCGTCGGCGGGAGCGATGTCCATCTCCTCGAGCGCCTGCTCAATCGCCCACAGGACCTGCACGACGTCGCCCTCACCGACAGCGCCCAGGTGGCCGACGCGGATCATCTTGCCGGCCATCTTGTTCTGGCCGCCCGCGATCACAACGGCGTACTTGTCGTGCAGGAGTTTGCGGAAAGCCTCCACGTTCAACCCGTCGGGCGGCAGCGCGGCCGTGACCGTGTTGGAGCGGTAGCCGTCGCGGGCGAACAGCCTGAACCCGAGCGCCTGGAGCCCGGCCTGCGTGGCGCGGGCCAGCCGAGCGTGCCGCTCGTAGACGTTGGCGAGGCCCTCCTCCTCGATCATCCGGATGCCTTCCTGGAGCGCGAACGCGACGCTGACCGCGGTGGTGAACGGCGTCATCCCCTTGTCGGCCCAGGTCTTGGCCTCTTTCCAGTCGAAGTAGTAGCGGGGCGCCCGGGCGCGGGACTGCATCTCCCAAGCGCGCTCGCTCACGCTGACCAGCGCGAGCCCCGGCGGCGCCATCCATCCTTTCTGCGAGCCACTGACCGCGACGTCGACGCCCCACGCGTCCGTCTCGATCTCGATCGAGCTGATGGAGCTGACTCCGTCGACGACCACGACTCGGCCCGCGTCGCGGCCCACGCGAGCAAGCTCGCGCAGCGGGTTGGTGAGCCCGGTCGAGGTCTCGTTGTGCGTGAGCAGCAGGAGCCTTGCCTTCGGATGCTTCTCCAGCACGATCGCGAGGTCGTCCGCGTCGACCGGCTGGCCCCACTCGAACTCGAGCCGCACGACATCCGCGCCGTAAGCCGACGCCAGCGCCGCGAATCTCTCGCCGAAGTTGCCGCAGAGCGCGACAACCACCTCATCGCCGGGCGATATGAGGTTGGCGACCGCCGACTCCAGGCCGCCTGTGCCCGACGAGGTCAGGAGCAGAAGGTCGGACGAGGTCTTGAAAACGCGCTTGGCGCCCGCGGTGATCTCGGCCAGGATGGCAGCGAACTCCGGACCGCGGTGATCGACCATCGGCCTGCTCATCGCGCGCACGACGCGCTCGGGCAGGGGTGTCGGTCCGGGTATGCGCAGCTGGCTCGAGAAGGTCATGGGCGTGCTCCTATCGGGGATGGGGCGAGCGGCACGATTCTAGGTGATCCCTCCCCACGCGGTGAGTAGGCTAGGAGGGAGCGGCGACCACGCGATGGAGTGTCCCGACCCGTCGACGTCGCGCTGAGGCTCGTCAAAACGTCCTCACATTGGCCAGACGAGTTACGGACGCGCTAGCGCTGGGTCGTTATGTCCACTCGAATCATTCGTCACCCGAGCGGTTTGAGCTGCCAGACTGAGCCCGGACTCGAGAGCCCCGGCTCAGTTCGTGGCTCTCAACGGAGTTCGACGGCGACCTCGATCGAAATCACAGACGCGCCGATCGCCATGCGACCTCAGCTGGTCATGCACGCTCGTCAGCTCTGCGGTCGGCGCGCCGAGCTCTTGGAGGTGCCTGCTTGACAGGGACCCGGCTCCTCGCTGACCCGCGTTGAAGGCAGTACTCTGCCGGTTGTGACACGCGGCAAAAGCAGTTCTCGAGAGCGAGTAGAAGCGGCTCGTTGCCGGGCTGCGCTCACTCTTGGCCATGACCCCCACCAGCGCGACCCCTCCATCGTGCCGCCCCGTTCGAGTTCGCCGCCATCCGGCCCTGAGGCCAGCCTCGTTGGGAACTCCGCACCGTGAGCTCGTATCTAGCTGGTCGACAGTTGGCACGCAACTATGTACTCCTCCTCCGCCGCAATCGGCCAAAGTCGGCGGACGAACCTGAGGAGTACAGCGGCGCTGGCCCGAGCGAAGTCCCCGAAGCGACCGCTGGTTTGAGAAGCGTCGACGACGCAGGCGAGTTAACGAGTCCGAGACGAAGGCAACGGCCACAGGCTGCCCCCACAGCCGGCCTCTCAACGTCAGAAGCGCTCGCAGCAGTCGCTGGGCGCATTCCGGTCGAAGCCGTGGGCTTGTTCATCGCGGGAATCAACATCCTTGGAGTTGGGCTCACCGGAAAGATTGTCATCGCGGTCGTATGCGGACTTGTGGCGGTGGTACTCAAGATGCTCGGCTTCGCCGAAGGTGTCAGTAGTTACGGCGAGGCAGTGTCGTTTCGCCGCCTCCCGTGGCTGGACGCCGTGATCACCATCGTGGCATTCATCATCTGGCTGGGAGCGCTACCCAATTCGATCTTCACAAATGCGCCTTACTACTCGCCGCAATTGGGCGGCTGGGTCCTACTGGTCGGCGCAGTCATGCTCGTTATCATCGATCGCCTCCGCCAGATTCGCTGGTCGCTATGACTCACGGGGCGGCTTACCCAACTCTCGCAAGACGCGCGCTTCCTCTTTGCCAAAGCGTCCCCGCGAAAACTCAGGCCATATTGCAAACTTGAATGTGCTTCGGGGGTCAGGCTTCACTACAGGAGTAACCGTCCAGAGTACCAACTGCGCAATTCGCTCTCCAGGCGTCAGTTCGAGAGGTACCTGGCCGTGGTTCACCAGCTCAAGCGTTAGGCAGCCACGGTAGTTCGGATGAACCTGTACCGCGGTCGCAGTGATTAGGCCTAGGCGACCATATGAACTGCGTGTCACTACTTGAGCCGCCAGATCACCGGGGAGACGGATGTACTCGAGTGTCGCTGCTAGCGCCAGTTCTCCCGGATGGAGCGTGAACGATTCGCCCCACCCAACCTCGACCTGCTCCTGCATTCCCTGAACGTCTATATCGCTGAGCGTTGTGAACGACGGAACGTGGGACCTCCTGAGCACGATGAAGCGTGTCCCGAGCCTTATGTCAATGGCTGCTTTTCCGACCTCGAGGGCGAAGCTCGGTGCAATAACGATTCGGTGGTCCAAGTCGTCTGTGTTTAGACGTTCCTTTAAGACTGCCTGCGTAACAACACCGCCCGCGTACTCGAATAGTTCGGGCCCCGGTTCCGGCGCAAGTGTCTCGGCTCCTGCCTTTGCTTTGGCATTCCATCGTCGGTCGAGCTCAATGTTCTCTAGCGCTTTCGATACAAGCGCGTCGGCCACATATCTGCCTTCGTGTTTCAGCTCTTGTCGGACGGCCCATCCTGCAAGGATGATGTCCTCTTCAATCGGCCGCACCTCCTGGCCGTCGACCCGAAGCACCTCGCGGGGCGGGACGCCATCTCTCAGATCGCCGATGCACTTCCCGATGATGTTTTCGCGAGCTCGGCTGTCATATCGATTACGAGCTCGTGGCCCAGCTGCCGGGAACCACTGGGTGACGGCTTCCATGAAGGCGCTGGCAAGCGCTTCAAACGCTTCCAGAAGAACAGCGAAACCATCATCTGCCCCAGCTGGGAACTCTGCACGAAACTCTGCAGCGGCTTGCTCTCGACAAGGCTGAACGACAGCATCCGCTGAATCGCCGATGAGGCCCTCTAGCCATCGAACAGCTAGCCGCACCCGCAATAGGCCGGGCGGATGACTCTTTCGCGGCTGCAGCATGTCTCCGTTCACATCCAAGAATTCAGCGAGGCTCGCCGCGCCGGCCGGCCCGAATCGATAGATCGCGTAGGCATCGCAGATGAGCTCTAGGGCCCATTGATGAGCCGTCTCGTCGTAAAAGTCGCGGAACGCATCGACGGTTCGTACTTCCTTGCCGCGACGCTGTACGGTTGGGCCGAACTCCTTCTCGAACCGTGTCCAATCGAGTCGATCGATGATTCGGAAGTCGGCTGCTGTCTTGTCTTTCAAACACCGAAGGTGTGCCATCTCATGGCCGAGAATCAACGGCCACCAGAGGCCGTCGCCACCCTCGAAGCGCGGAACCTGGATCATCGCGAATTTATCGCGCTCGAGGCCTTCAGGCGGCTTCCAGCGCGGCAAAGCACTGAAGAATGCTTCGGTCAGGTCTTTGAGGAGCGTCTCTAGGTTGTCGGCGCGGCCGATCGCCACCACAGCACGTTCGTTGGCAAGGTCTAGGTCGACACATGCTCTTTCGACAGCACCAAAAAGCGCCGCAGGCACCCTAAGGCTGGCACCGCGCGAAAACCATGCCTCGACTGTCTGTGTGCGCCGAACGACGTGCTGCGAAACAAGTGCGAGCTCGTCGACCCGGTCTTCTTCGTCTTGAAACGAATCGATCTGAGGGATGAGGCTCTCAATCCAAGCGGGGTATTTCATCACCATGGCAAGTGCCATCTGCAGACCGGTTCTTCCACCCCCGATATGAGCCGATAGCTCCGCGAGATGTCCTCTTAAGGCTTGAAGACGCGAGTGGAGGCCAACCTTGAGCGCCTCTTCTCGGCTGCTCATGTCAGCGCGGTGTCTTAAACCGCTGTTTCTTCCCTGACCGCGTCGTATACGAGGCCTCGCGCTACGCCGCGCGCCCGTATCCCGATGCCCTTGAAGAAGTTACGGAGCTCTTCCGCGACGTGCTTGTCCTTTGGCGATTTGCGCAGGCGCTGGATCTTACCCGCAAGGCTCTCGAAGAGCTGCGCCAACTCGGTTCGATCTTGCAGCGTCGGGCTCGTCCACTGTATCTCTCTGGCGGCGCCCATCGCCGCCATGTTGGCCGCTGACAATCCCTCACGCTGGGTCGCGGCAAGATCACGGAAGTACCGCCCGGCTTGCTCGAGCGCATATTCGTCGAGCTCGGTGAGCGCTCCGGTTCGAATGGCGTCGCCAGCTGCGACACCCACGCCACTTGCCAGGCTCGCGATCGCCAATAGTTCGTCGCGTGTGGCGTCAGCAACATCGCTTGACCGAGCCGAGAAAGCCAGATGTTCGGAATTCGTTGCCATCAGTGAGTCTCCCTGACTACTTGGCGGGCAACGGGCACGGAGGTAGGGCGCGCAGCCAGAGGGCAAACCATCATACGGACCGCCCTCTGGTCATTCGTGCGTGCTTGGCGCCGCCCCCACCTACGTCCGCGCTCCTCATCCGTGCTCTGAACAGCGAACGCATAAGGGTATACGGCTAGTCGACGCCGTTTTGCCGACGATGAAGTGAAGACTTTAGTGGGCGTCCTGTTACCAGGACGATTTAGGGGCGCCACGTCAGGTGTAGTATGCGCCGGAGTCGAACAGGGAGCAAGAGTGGCAAACCTCTCTTCAGCCGAGTCAGAGGCCGTCCATGTAGCAGGACAAATCTCGAAGAGCGTCCTCAAGCTCCTGGGCGACATGGACTGGTCTCTCCGTCAGCTTGCCCGCGAAGCTCATATCAGCCCTGAAACCGTTAGCAAGCTGGCGCGAGCATCACGGCCAGACGTTTCAGTCATCACCTTGCTGCGCATTCAGCGAGCCATGAAACTGAACTCTCTCGAGGTGCTGCTCGGCGGCGGCGAAGTTCTGCCCAGTCAGCGTCTCGCAGAGCAGCTTTCGCTGCCGATGGAGCTGCCTCCGCCAGACGCGCCGAAGCCTCCGAGGGCGCGGAAACGGCAACCGCTCACGCCGTAGCTGGACATTAGGCCCACACGATCGCCGCAGTGTCCTGTATGCAGGACAGGCCACAGAAGCGGCTCCGTCAGGGACGTTAATGTCGACGATAAGTCGCGGCTCGACCGACGCGACGACAATCATGTATGGTCCAAATCGGGTCTTGGCGCCGAAATTTGACGCCCAGCTGCCTAGCTCGAAGACATTGCAAAAAGCCCTGTTCGACCCCCGTGGGGTCGGTGCATATGTACTGAGCCAATTCGATCTGCTGGTTCCCACGATGCATCAGCATCGGCCAAGCGCCCGCCGGCGCCAATGCAGGCTGTTAAGAACGTCCGGGCAGTACAAGCGCCCCAGCTGACCT
>Ga0070697_100003207_pt1 | contig 12556 bp, 12 predicted proteins | sample KBSK1501metaG_FD_65475 | JGI IMG/M metagenome (GOLD analysis project Ga0070697, IMG submission 65475) | Corn, switchgrass and miscanthus rhizosphere microbial communities from Kellogg Biological Station, Michigan, USA - KBS K1-50-1 metaG | ecosystem: Host-associated > Plants > Roots >... | reverse complement strand
CCGACGCCCTACTTCGCGAAGTACGGCGCGGTCGGCAACATGTGGGGCGCCGTCAAGGCCTACCTCAACGCGGTCGGCGACGCGACGGCCGCCCCGGTCATCGAGAAGTACACTGGCGTGCTCGCGGCCGCGGACGTGTTCACCCCGGACGCCGCGTTCTGGCTCATGGAGTCGATGCGACTCAACCGCGGGATCGGCCTGCAGGTGCATCCATAGGTGATCGAAGCCCGATGACGGCAACCAAGCGAGCGGCTCCGTCGTCGCGCAGGTCGCCCCGACGTGAGGGTCAGCGGAACGATCCGTTGGCCCTCGCAGACCGCCAGGGTCGCGACTTCCTGCGGAAAGCCGACCCGACCCTCGTCCGGCTCATCGATGCGCGGCCGGACTTCCGTCCGCGCGGCTGGACAACCGAGCTGCCGCGGCTCGACGCGTTCGGAACGCTCATCTTTCAGGTCATCGGTCAGCAGCTGTCCGTGAGTGCCACGCGCACCATCCTCTCGCGTCTCGAACAACACTTCGGAGGCCAGCTTCCGACGCCGGCGGAGCTGCTGGCCGCCGATCCGCAGGTCCTCCGGGCGAGCGGCATGTCCAACCGCAAGGGCGCGACCCTGCGAGCCGTCGCGGAACGCTTCGTCGACGGACGGCTGAGCGACGAAGGGTTTGCCCGGATGACCGACGCGGAGGTCGAATCGGCCCTGACCGAGGTGCCCGGGATCGGGCCCTGGACGGCGCGGGGATTCCTCATCGTCGCGCTCGATCGCCCCGACGTGCTCCTCACCGGCGACCTGGCGCTCAGGCGTGCGGTCGAGCGGGCCTATGGCTTCGACCATCGTCCGACGGACGACGAGATGCTCCAGCTGGCCGAACGCTGGCGACCGTATCGAAGCCTGGCAGTCAGCTACCTGTTCGCGTCGGAATACGACGGCTCGGCGTCCTAGACACGGCCCACGATGACGCGGCTGATGTCGGGCCAACCGCGGGTGCTCCGGACGTCGCGGTAGCCGGAGCGCAGCAGGCGCGATCGGACCTCGCGGGCACGGTCGGGGCTGACCTCGACGAGTAGCCAGCCTCCCGGCCGTAGCCAATCGGGCGCTTCTTCAGCCGTGCGCGCCAGCAACCCAAGGCCATCAGCGGATAGATCGGTGAGCGCGTCCTCCGGCTCGAACCCTCTGATCTCGAGCGGCAGATCGCCGAGTTCTCGCGGAGGGACGTACGGCGGGTGGACGGTGATGACGGCGACTCGTTTGCGGAGCGCGGCAGGAAGAGCGCCGAACAGGTCACCGCGGTGGAACGCGGCGTTACGGAGCCCCAGGGACGCCGCATTGGCGCGCGCCTGCCGAACGGCCCTACGTGAGATGTCCGTCCCGTGCACTTCCGCGCCGCGGACCTCGTGCGCGACCGCCAATGCGACCGGCCCGACCCCGGTGGCCAGGTCGATTGCGATGGGACTACGGCGTCCACGCAGGCGGCGGACGGCAGTCTCGGCCAGCAGCTCGCTGGACTGACGAGGGATGAACGAGCCCGGCCCAACGGCGATACGCAGGCCCCGGAATGTTGTCCACCCGAGGATATGGGCCATCGGCTCTCCGCTCGCGCGCCGCTCGACCAGCAGCCGATAGCGGTCACGCGGCCTCGTCGCCACCACGGCGTCCGGATGCGCGAGCTCCTCCGAGGCCTCCCGGTCGCCGAGCGCGAACGAGAGGAGGGCGGCAGCCTCCCGGCGCTCGCGATCGGCGGGCCAGTGCTGGATGGCTGGCGACCGCTTCAGACGAGCTTCGCCCTCGTGCCACAGATCCGCCGCGCTCTCGACCATGTTCATCGGCGGCAGTATGGTCATTCGGGTCGGAAGCAGGTGCCGAGGATGATGGCTCCAGCGGGCCGTGGTGCCGGCCGTCAACGTCGATCGGTGATCTCGGCTACGGTCACCCAGCGTCGTTCCGCCGCCGACAGCTCGATCGCATCGCACACGGCCTGAACCGCGAGGCCGTCGGCGAAGCTCGGCACCCACGGCGCCGTGCCCCAGGCACTTAGCAGCTCGGCCGCCTGGTTGATGAACGTCTCGCCGTAGCCGATGCCCTGGCCGATCGGCCAGGCGTTCGCTGCGTAGGGATGACGGGGATGCTCCACCCGGATGCGGCGGAACCCGTAGAGCTCCGGATCGTCGCCGCCGTCACCGAACTCGAGCTCGTTCAGGCGTGGGTAGTCGAAGACCAACGTGCCACGCGTGCCGTTCACCTCGATCCGGAAGTCGCATGGCCGGCGCACGGCCAGCCTGGCCATCTCGACGGTGCCGCGGGCGCCGCTCTCAAAGGCGAGCAGGGCAGCCGACGCATCGTCGATCGTCACCGGCCGCTGGCCATCCGGCCCCGGCCGCGACCGGATGAACGTCGCCGATTGGGCACTCACCTCGCGGATCGGTCCGACCATCCACAGCGCCATGTCCAGCATGTGGCTGCCGAGGTCGGCGATCGTCGTGCCACCCATCGCCCGATCGAAGCGCCAATCGAAGGGCGTGGCCGGATCGGTGAACTCGTCGGAAAGCCACGTCCCGCGCCACAGTCGCACGTCGCCGACGGCACCCTCGGCGATCATCCGATGCATCAGTGCCACGGCCGGCAGGCGCCGGTAGTTGAAGCCGATCGCGTTCTGGATGCCCGCGGTCAGGGCGGCTTCCTGGGCGGTTCGTGCCTGGGCATAGCTCGTCGCCAGGGGCTTTTCGCACAGGACGGCTTTGCCGGCTGCGGCCGCGGCCACCGCAATCTCGGCGTGGGTGCCGGGCGGGGTGCAAACGTCCACGATGTCGATCTCGGGGTGCTCGACCAGCGCGCGCCAGTCAGTGACCCAGCCCTCCGCCCCGTAGGCCGTTGCCGCCCGCGCGACGGCGTCCTTGTCGCGGCCGGAGATGAGCGACACGATCGGGCGCACGGGCAGCGTGGCCATGACCGGAGCCGCGTGATAGCCGTAGCTGTGGGCCCGGCCCATCGTGCCGTAGCCGACAATCCCGATCCGGACCTGAGGCAGGGTCGTCACCGAACGGCACCCGATCGCCCGCCCGCGCTGGCGACGTGCACCGCCGGTCGCAATGGCTGGATCGCGCTCCAGGCCCGTTCGGCAGCCAGCATCGCCGCCGCGGCGTCGGCAGCCGTTGCCCCGGTTGCCGGGCCTCCGGCCGCGAAGCTCGCAAACGCTTCGGCCTGGGCCAGCAGTGCCGCGAGCTGGACGCGCTCGCCGTGCTTCGGGTCGAGGAACTCGCATCGGACGGCATCCCTCGTCCCGAAGACTTCGATCCGCGCCATGTCGCCGCCGGGGTAATAGCGTCCGAGGGAGACGAACGCGCTCGCCCCGCCCGACATCGTGGCCAGGGCGTGCGCGCTGTCGACGTCGCTCTCGGCGCCGGGCGCAGCGCTGCTCGGCGACGAGACCGCGGCGATCTCGCCGAACTCCTCGCCGCTCAGCCAGCGCACCTGGTCGAACTCATGGACGCCCATATCCAGGAAGATGCCGCCGCTGTGGGCCCGGAACGAGGCCGCCGGCGGCTGCCCGTCCCACTGCGAGCTTGCATACAGGTGGATGTCGCCGAGCTCGCCGGCGCGAATCCGATCGCGCAGCCTGCCGAGGGCCGGCACGTAGCGTCGCCAGTAGGCCACCTGGAATGGCACGCCGTGGCGCTCCACCGCCTGCGCCGCAACGCGATTCTCGCGGCTCGAGACGCCGCACGGCTTCTCGCACAGGATCGGCAATCCGGACGAGGCAACGAGCGAGACGAGCTCAACGTGGCGATCGCTCGGCGCGGCGATCAGCACGCCGTCGACGCCGCGAGCTTCGAGCAACTCGGCGACCGTTTCATAGACCTTGACGGCGGTCCCGGCGAACGAGGCTCGGACCGCGGGAGCCGGTTCGACGATCGCGGTGACCGAGACGCGGGTGGACTCCGCCAGGGCTCGCAGGTGCGTGCGGCCCATCCGGCCCGCTCCGATCAAGCCGAGACGGAACGGCTTGTCGCTCACAGGCCCAGGCGCGCCAGGCGGGCGCGATTCGAACGCTGATCCTGAGCCGCCTGCCCGAATCGCGCGGCTGTCGTCGGGAAGACGTCCTGCTCGACGACCAGCCAGCCCCCGTAGCCGATCTCCCGAAGGGCGCGGACGACGCCCTCGAGGTCGAGGTCGCCGGTGCCGAGCGGGACGAACGCCTCGCGCGACCAGATTGCCGTCACGGGTGCGTCGTCGGCGACGATTCCTGCCATCACCGAGCGCCGGGCGTCCTTCAAGTGGACGTGGTTGATCCGAGCCGCCCATTGCCAGGCCGCTGACACCGGCTCGCCTCCCCCGAGGAGCAGATGGCCGGTGTCCAGGCAGAGCCCGATATCGGAAACCTCCAGCACGCGCTCGATTTCCCACGGGGCTTCCACGTACGTTCCCGTCTCGTGGTGGAAGGTCGGTTCGTAGCCGCGTTCCCGGCAGCGACGGACGGCCCGGGCGAGGCCTTCTCCGAAGCGCCGCCACGCTGCCGCGTCATGGCCGAAGCCGGGGTCGCGCGCTGACCGACCGGGGTGGGCGCGTCGCGCGTCGCTGCCGGCGTCGGCGAGGGTTGGTCGCGGCGGCGGCCTGTCGGCCGGCACGGGGACCTCGTCGAAGATGTCGAGGATCTGGTCGAGCGCGGGCAGGGTCAACTCAAGGGCTGCCTCGTCGGCGAACGGCAGCTCGAGGTAGGCGCCGGCGAGGCCGAGCTTGCGCGTCGCGAGCCGTTCGGCGAGCTCGGTCCCAAGGCCGAGATAGCCGGCCGGTCCGAGGTCGATCCCCTCGTAGCCGGCGGCCGCCACCTGGTCGAGGACCCCGATGCCATCGGGCACGTTCGCATCACGGCCGACCGTGAGCTCGAAGGCGCCGTAGCTGACCGGTGCGTTCGCGATGGTGATGCCCCGGGGCATGGCTCGCCGGGCTCAGGAGATCTGCGTCGGGTGGTCGATGGGCCGCCCCATCCGATGGCACTCGATGATCGCCTGACACAGGGCGATGTCGCGAGCCGAGTCGGCGCCGGTACTGACCGGCGGGGAGCCTCCGCGCGCGGCCTCGTGGAAGGCGATCAGCTCGCGCTTGAAGCCGCTCTCATAGGACGTGATCTCCTCGCTGACCAACGACCGGGCTGTGCCGGACTGGCCGTCTTCGATCTCGAGGACGCTCGGCGCGCTGCGAAGGAATGGCGACGGAAAGGACAGCGTGACCCGCCGATCCGGCGCGTAGGCGGCGAACTCCATCTTGTATCGAGCGATGCCCGGCAGGTCGATCCAGTGGATTGCCACCGGCAGGGTCCCGAACCGAAGCATTACGGAGACCGTGGTCTCGCGCAGGTCGACCCAGTCGAGCCGGTCGGGCTCGCCGAGCAGACCGCGGACCGCATTGAGCTCGTGGACGAGCGTGTCGAGCAGCACCGACCGGTAGATCCGTCGCAGGGTCGGCTCGGCGTCGCCGATCGCCTCCGTCACGCCCGCCTCGTCCTCACGCCTCGCGCGCTCCAGGATGTCGGCCGGCGCCTGCCGGGCGGGCGCCAACCCATAGTGCCGAACGTACGGTGGGATCGGGGATTCGAGTGTCGTGACCCGCAGAAAGCGGGCGTCGTGGAGGGCCGAGACCTCGTCCTGGAAGCGCATGTAGGCCGGGTCGTAGCGCTTGTTGTAGGCGACCATCAGCGTCACGCGGGCCTGAGCCGCGGCCTCGACCATCGCAGCGGCCTCCCGGGTCGAGAAGCACATCGGCTTCTCCACGAAGACGTGCTTGCCGGACTTCGCCGCCTCGACGGCCATCGGCGCATGGCTCCCGCCGGTCAGGACCAGGACGGCATCGATCGGCTCGTCCAGGAGGTCGCGCCAGTCGGTGCAGGTCCTCGGGATCCCGTAACGCTCCGCGCTGGCGGCCGCGTTTTCGGGCGCGACGTCGCAGATGATCGAGGTCTCGAATCGATCCGCCAGCTCGCGGAGGTAGTGCAGATGCATGACCTGCGCGATGAGCCCGGCGCCGATGACCCCTACCTTCAGGCGGGTCCCGGTGGAGCTCGGCTCTGCGGTGGACGTCGTCGCCACGGTCGAGGGTGCGATCGGAGGGCCTCCCAGGGGCTGTGTCGGGCGAACGCACCGCCGGGTTCTGCTCGAGATCTGCCGTCGGGGCTACGGTAGCATGGCCTTGCAACGATGCAATCAGGGGTCGCTCGGAGGAACGACGTGCGGCTGGCCCTGGTCACCGAAGGGATGATCCACCGGTCGATCGATGACCTGATGGATTGGCTTGACGCCGCGGCCCCGGGAGTCCGCGACCTCGAGGTCGGAACCGGCGGATACTCGCCGCTGGGTCACTCCCCGCTCGAGCTGAGCGCCTCGGGTCGTCGAGCGTGGCATGCTCGAATCATCGCGCGCGGTTTCAGGATCTCGGCCCTCAACGTCTCGGGCAACCCGCTCCATCCAAAGGCAGGAATCGCCCGGCGGCACGATCGCGATCTCCGGCGGACGATCGCACTGGCGGCCGAGCTGGGAGTCGATCGACTCGTGGCGATGTCGGGCTGCCCGGCGGCCGGGCCGGGGCGGAGCGCCGCGCCACATTTCGCCGCCAACGCCTGGCTGCCGGACTATCTCGGCGTCAGGAGCTGGCAGTTCGAGCATCGGGTGCGGCCGTACTGGGAGGAGATCAACGCGCTCGTGGCCCGACAGGCCCCGGCGCTCACGATCTGCCTCGAGCTCCATCCTGGCGCGCACGTGTTCAACGTGGACTCGTTCACCACGCTCCACGCGGCCGCGCCGAGCCTTGCCGTCAATCTCGACCCGAGTCACCTCTTCTGGCAGCGGATGGACCCAATCGCCGTCATCAATCGCCTCGGCCCGCTGATCGGTTACGCCCACGCCAAGGACGTCCGATATACGGCCTCGGAGCTCGACCTGAACGGCCTGCTCGACGGCCGCTGGCCAGGCGATCCCGCGGCGATCGGATGGGACTTCGCGGCTGTCGGGCGGGGAGCGCATGACGCGGCCTGGTGGTCGAGCTTCACCGCCGCCCTGAGCCGTCACACGCGCGCCGGCGTCCTCAGCATCGAGCACGAGGACCGACTTGTAGCGCCGGAGGACGGCATCCCGGAATCCGCGCGCCTGCTGGGGGGGACGAGCTGATGGAGCGAGCGGCGCGGCCGGCGACACTGGGCGACGTCGCCCAGCTTGCCGGGGTCTCGATGTCGACCGTGTCGAACGTCGTCCGGGGCGCGACGGTCGTCGCGCCGCGCACGCGCCGGCGCGTCCAGAGCGCGATCGACCAGCTCGGGTACCGCCCGAACGCCCTGGCGCGCCACCTCCTCCAGGGCCGCGCGACCACCGTCGGCATCATCGCTCGCGACCTGCGCAACCCGTTCTTCGCGGAGATGGCCTCGCTCGTCGAGCGCGAGGTTGCGAGATTCGGCTTCGCCGCGATGTTCTGCGCGACCGAGGGCGATCACGAGCGCGAGGAGCAGGCAATCCGGTTAATGCTCGAGAACCGCGTCAGCGGCCTGGTGTTTCTCTCGTTTCTCGATCGACCAGAGCTCATCGGGACGAAGATCAATGGCCAGATTCCGGCTGTCTTCATCGCGGCCGAGGAACCGTGGGCGGACTCGGTGACGGTCGACGAGCAACGCGGCGGGGAGATCGTGGCGCGTCACCTGATCGGCCTCGGCCACAGGAGGCTGGCGTTCGTCGGCCCGCAGGAGCCGGACCGCGCCGATGCCCGCCGGCTCGATGGGTTCATCAGGGCTGCTGCGGATGCCGGCCTGCAGCCGAAGGTCATCGCCTGGGACCCACCGGACGGCCCACCCACCGTCGGCGGCGTTGTCAGGGATTGGCGCGAAATCCTCCTGGGTGACGATTCGGCGACCGGAATCTTCACCGCCAATGACTTCGCGGCCATCGACCTGCTGGACGTCGCGGATGCCCTCGGCGTCCGGGTGCCGCAGGCCCTGTCGATCGTCGGTTTCGACGACGTCGACATGGCTCGCCTTCGGCGCATCGACCTGACGACGGTGCGCCAGCCTCGCGACACGCTGGTGCGGCTCGGCGTCGAAACACTCCTGGGACGCATCGAGGAGCGGATCACGGGCGATCCCCATGTGACTCTGGCCAGCGTGACCCTCAAGGTCCGCGGCTCGACCGGCCCGGCCTCGTAGCCGGCCACCTGCTGTGGGCATGCAGGAAGCCGCAGAAAGCGCGTTTGGAACCTTGCAACGGCCCGACGGCGCACCTATAGTGATTTCCCGGTCGCACAGGACATCGGGAGGATGGATCGCTGACGAATCCATCGGTGGAGGACCAGGCGGTCGAGGATCAGGCGTTCGAGGCCGCCCGGGATTGGGCGACCGTGGCGCTGCGGCTTGCGACCGACCCGGGCACCGGCTCGGAGGGAGTCCGGAAGGGTGACCCCTTCGACATCGTGACGCCGGCCGACGGCCTCATCGAGCGGTATTTGCGGGCACAGGTTCAGGAGCGTTTCCCCGGACACGCCTTCCTCGGCGAGGAGGAGGGCGGTCCGAACGGTGCCCTTCGCTGGCAGTGGATCGTCGACCCGATTGACGGCACGCTCAACTACTCCACCGGGCTCGCCGGTGCCACCTGCTCGATTGCCTGCCTGAGGGACGGCCAGCCGGTCGTCGGGGCGATCGCCGATCTGACGTCAGGGATGGTCTACCGCGCCAGGGCTGGGACCCGCACGATCCTCGCCGGCGACGCGGACGGAGAGACGGCCGCGCAGCCGAACGCGTCGCCGGCCGGGGCCGCGCGGATCTTCCTGGAATTCGGGTGGGAGGACCTGGATCCGGTGATGGTTGGCACGATCGGCGAGCTCGCCCGAGGGCGGCCGAGCGTCATTCGGATGGTCGGAGGAGCCGCGTATGCGCTGCTCAACGTAGCTCTCCACGGAGGCTGCATGCTCGGGATCGGACTTCGAATCTGGGATGTCGCGGCCGGCATCGTCCTCGCCCGCGAGGCCGGCCGTGCGGTACGACTCTGGGAGGCAGGCACGCTGGTCCACCTCGTGGTGGGCAGCGCCGACGATCTCACCGATCTGGCGCCCATCGTTGAGCGTTTCGGTTCCAGCCGGGTCGCGCCCGCGGTTGCGTGAGGGCGCGTCCGTGCACGAGGAGGAGGAGTCATGAAAAAGCGTGTCCTGGGGCTGCTCTCGGTCATCGTGATCGTCGGCAGCGCCTGTTCGCCCGCGGCGTCGCAGGCGCCGGCCGCGACAGGCTCTGGAGCGTCGCAACCGCCAGCGACGACCGCAGCAACGCCCGTCAAGCTGACGGTTTGGGCGCGGAACTACACCGTCGAGAACGGGAAGAAGCAGCCGTGGGCCCCCGATCCCAAGGCGAAGCTCGAAGCCGCACACCCGGGCTTGACCATCGAGCTCTCCGGCGCGACATCGGGTGACCAGTTCAACCGAATCGAGCTCAGCCAGGCGGGCGCCGTCGCCGACAAGCCCGACATCTTCCAGCTCGACAACATCTGGCTCGGCCAGTTCGTCGACGAGGGCATCACCGCGAATCTCGACTCGTACTACGCGAACTGGGCCGACAAGGCGGACATCGTCCCGGCCTATGCCGACTCAACCAAGGTCAAGGGCAGCCAGCAGGCGGTCTGGTTCTACAGCGACATCCGGATGATGATCTGGAGCAAGGACGTCTTCAAGAAGGCCGGCCTTGACCCGGAGAAGGGCCCGACGACCTGGGACGAGCTCTTCGCCGATGCCAAGGCCATCAAGACCAAGGTCCCCGGCGTCAACCCGGTCGAATTCCCGGCGTCCTCCGAGGAGAGCACGGTCGACCGCTGGTATTCCTACCTGTACATGACCGGCTCGAACATCCTGACCAGCGACAACACGAAGGCTGCCTTCAACGATGCCGGTGGCCAGAAGGCCCTCCAGCTGTACGTCGACCTGGTCAGCCAGGGCCTGGCCCCGAAGGCCGTCCTCAGCGAAACGGCCGACGACATCTACCCCCACGTGTTCTCGGGAAAGACCGGGATCATGCTGGCAACGGTTGGCGACGGCCTCGGGTCCCTGCCCGACGGCTTCGACGTCAGCAAGTTCCAGAGCACCATCGGCGCGGCGCTGCCGCCACTGTGCTCGGGCTGCGAGCCGGCCACCACCGCGGGCGGCTGGATGCTCGCCATCAACTCGGCCAGCCCGAACAAGGACCTCGCGTGGGAGTACATGTCGCTCGTCACCGACGGCAAGAACATGGTCCCGTTCGAGGTCGATCGCACGCGCATCCCTGTCCGGACCTCCGGGCTTGCGCAGGCGGACGCGTTCAAGGCAGATCCGTACTTCGCCCAGGAAGCGGAGGCCGCCAAGGTCGCTCATTTCCCGCCGTTCATCGCGAAGTACACGAGCATGATCGAGCTCCTCTGGACCGGCATGCAGAAGGCGATCAACGGTGATCTCTCGACAAAGGCTGCTCTCGACCAGGCAGCCGACAAGGTCAACACCCTGCTCGCGCCATAGGCAGAGCCGGTCGTCACGCCGTCAGGGGGTCGCTGAGCGCCATGGCCCGTGGAGCCTTTGGTCGGGCGACTCCCTGGCTGCTTCTCGCGCTGCCTCTGCTGCTGCTGTTCCTCTTCCTTCTGCTGCCCTACCTGCTGACTTTCTACTACTCGACGACTGGGGCCACGATCGGCCGGCTCTTCAACGTGAAGGAGGTCGGCCTCAAGAACTTCGAGGCCGTCCTTTCCTCGGATGCCCCATCGTTTGTCGGCGTCGTGACGGTCACGGCGATCTTCACGGCCGGGACGCTGTTCGGATCGCTGGCTCTCGGAACGGGCATTGCCCTGGCCCTCCATACGGTGAGCGCCGGCGTCCGTTCGGCCCTCCTCGCGGTCTACCTCATCCCGTGGGTCATCGCCGCCGTGATCATCGGCTACACCTGGCGCCTGATCTATGACCCGTCGATCGGCCTTGCCAACAGCGTCCTCGGGGCAGTTGGCGTGGCGCCCATCGACTGGCTCACCACGCAGGGAATCGCGATCTTCGCTCTGATCGTGGCGAACGTATGGGCGGGCTACGGGATCGTGCTGCTCGTCGTCAGCGGAGCGCTGGCGAACGTGCCGCCGAACATCATCCTGGCCGGCCAGGTCGACGGCGCCTCGTACGGCCGAATCGTCCGCCGGGTCATCCTGCCGGCCATCCGCCCGACGTTCCTGCTCGCCGCCCTCGTCGCCCTCGTGAGCGGGCTCAACACGTTCGACCTGATCTACGCCATGACCCGCGGCGGGCCCCTGTATCACACCGAGACGATGGCCCTCGAGATGTACCGCCTCACGGCGCTGAAGGGCAATGTCGGCCAGGGGGCGGCTGTCACCGTGATCCTGTTCTCGGTCAGCCTCGCCCTCGCGGTGGCGTACGTGATCATCTGGCGGCGCGAGGCCCGGAAGTGGAGCTAGTTCGGCTGTCCGGGCTGCAGCGCCTCGTGCGGGCCCTGGCGGTGGGGCTCGTGCTCGCGTTCGCCCTGCTGCCGTTGTTATGGGTCGTGTCGATCGCCATTCGCCCGGGCTCCCAGGCGGTCTACCCCATCTCGATCCTCCCGGCGAGCGTGACCCTCGACAACATCAGCGGGGTCCTCTTCGGGTCCAACGGGATCGGCCTCGGGCCATACCGCAACGCCGCGTTCTACGGACTCTCGTCCGCCGTGATCACGGCGGTCGCATCGACACTCGGCGGCTACGCCCTGGCGCGTTACGACATGAAGTCCGGCGAGGGGCTCCTGATCGTGATCCTGGCCCTCAGTTTCCTGCCGTCGGCGTCGCGGATCGTGCCCCTCTTCATCCTCCTGTCGGCGTCCGGTCTGTACGGCACGGCGCAAGGCGTGATCCTGGCCTACGCGGCCGGATCGACGCCGCTCGGCATCTGGCTCATGGCCGGGACATTCAGGCAGATCCCCGTTCGCCTCGAGCAGGCCGCCCGGATCGACGGCGCGGGTTCGCTGCTGACGATGCGCCGGGTGCTCCTGCCGCTGGCGGTGCCGGGAATCCTGGTGGTCGGCACGCTGGCGTTCATCGATGGCTGGAACTCGTTCTCGCTTCCGCTGATCCTCATCCCCAAGGACACGGCCCAGCCGTATACCGTCGCCCTGCAGAAGTACATCCAGGAGATCGGCTACGGCATCAACTGGCCTCTCCTGGCGGCCGGCAGCCTCGTCGCGCTCGTGCCGGTGCTGTCCGTCTTCGCGATCCTCCAGCGCCGCCTCGTCCGCGTCGGCGGGCTGGGTGGCGCGATTCGAGGTTGAGTTCGATGCCGTTCGTCGTCGCGAGTGGGACCCGACCGTGAAGTTGGAGATCGAGGGCCTGACCGTCGAATACGGCCAGGTGGCCGCCGTGCACGGGCTCAACCTGACCGTTGGCCATGGCGAGCTGGTGGCGCTCGTGGGGCCGTCGGGCTGCGGCAAGACCACGACCCTCGGGTTCATCACCGGGTTCATTCGGGCCAAAACGGGGAGAGTCCTGTTCGACGGGGTCGACGTCACGGGATTGGCTCCGCAGCGGCGGGGCATCGGTTATGTCTTCCAGGAT
>Ga0070697_100003206_pt1 | contig 12558 bp, 15 predicted proteins | sample KBSK1501metaG_FD_65475 | JGI IMG/M metagenome (GOLD analysis project Ga0070697, IMG submission 65475) | Corn, switchgrass and miscanthus rhizosphere microbial communities from Kellogg Biological Station, Michigan, USA - KBS K1-50-1 metaG | ecosystem: Host-associated > Plants > Roots >... | reverse complement strand
ATTTTCGGCAAGTGTACGTCGCACATCCAATGGATCAGGCGCCTGCTGGCTCGTCGAGCATGGCAGGCTGACAGACCAGCTTACCTGAAGCGATCGTGGTCGTATCTGTCCAGGAAAGAGTAGCGCAGGCAAGTCTCACCTCCAACACAAACGAGACGCCATGTTCACAAACAGGTCCCATCGGCCCAGATATTTCTACTGGAGATCAGACTCATCTGATAGCCGTTGTAGTAGAGCGGTCCATCGTCCCAGATGACAACCGCTGCGTCTGGGCACCAAGGAGGCCAAGATAGCAAAGCAGCAACGCGACCGTGATCCATTCCAGCACATAGACTGCATGAAAAGCGCCATACAGCAAATCCACAAGAGCGGTTGAGGCACCCAGGATGAGGAGCCATCTCGGGCAGGTGGGATGATATCGAAGCGCAGCAACTGAAAAAGCGAACGCCGTTCCCAGGAGAATATACAAGCTATTGGAGAAGAAACTGTGGAATGCCAGGAAGTTGATAGGATAGAGGCCGCTCATAGCCATTGCAAGGGCTCCGAGTATCCCCAATCCCTGCGTTAGGAGCAGCATGAGGTGCTGTCTCCGGTTGTTTCCCAAATTCCACCGGGATAACCCGAGGAAGAACGGCACAAGCACGACTGCGGTTGCGACGATCCCGATCTTGTAGAAGAGCGCCCCCTGTGGATTCACGTTGGCATTGCCCAGGTCACTGAGCCAGTTCCTCACCGGGGAGTAGGGCAATGGGTAGTGCGCGAAAGCCAGCAGGGCAAACGCCGGGTAGCACACAATGGCGAACAGACTGGTGACGAAACTGAGAGCGGAATGTCTCTTCATGGGATAGTCCTCCTAGCAGCCGAGATTCCAAACGTACACCAAGAGTGTAGCCCGCTGATGTCGCACCCACGTCTCCGTGTGCACTCTTCACGTCACACCTTGCTCACAGTCCTGATGATCAGTTCACACATTGTGGTCAAATGAGCATGGATTGGTTCGTAGAGGCGCTATGGCAGCGAGATCAGTCCCATCCGCACTTTGAGCGCAATGATGCGACGCAGCGACTGGCGTAGGCGCGCCTTTGAGATGCGTCCTGTTTGAACGGCGGTGGTAATGGCAGCGACAACGGCTGCCAGGCGATCAGGCTCAATCGGACATTCCACGATGTCATTGCCCGCAAGAATGGCCCCGACACTTGCCTCGGCGATCGCTTGCGCCGGATCAGTATAGCCCTGCTGCTGCATGAACTGGAGCAGGCCCCCTCCATCCATCGCGTCGGTAATCACGACTCCCTGGTAGCCCAGTTGGCCGCGCAAGACCTGATCAATCAGCATGGGCGAGAGCGAGGCCGGTTCGTGTGGGTCATAGGCGGGCACCATGACGTGCGTTACCATGATCATCCCTGGTTCATGCGGCAGAAGGGAGCGAAACGAGGCGAAGTCAATGGCGTTAAGCTCGGCCTGACTGTGGGTAATGGTCGGCAGCCCATAGTCGGGATTGGCCGGTGCCGAGCCAATCCCGGGCCAATGCTTCAAGGTTCCCACGACGCCGTTGTGCTGTAAGCCATCCAGAAATGCTCCAGCATACGTGATCACCTGATCGGGTGTCGTGCCAAACAGGCGGCTCTGATCCACGGCACCGCCTTGATAGACATCCGCCAGCGGCGCAAAGTCGGTGTTGATGCCACTGGCAAGCAGGCGCCGGGCATCAAGCTGCGCCTGGGCGTAGGCTTGCTGAGGGTCCCCGGTTGCCGAAAGCCACTGCGGTGAGGGCGAGGGGCCGTAATAGGGGGCCAGACGGTCGACGTCTCCCCCTTCCTCGTCCGTGGCAATGAGCAGCGCCTGATTGGCGTGCGATTGGAGACCATGCACCAGTTGCGTCCATGCGCTCAGCGTGGTTGGCATGAGCGGCCCACCATTGTACTGGTTGTAGACGATGGCGTTGGCAATATCCCAGTGCTGCAGCGGCTGGTTCAGCTCAGAAGTATAGCCGTTGGAATAGACCGCCAGCATGAGCAACTGGCCGATCTGTTGCACTTGCGTCAGATGATCAATATATGTGTCGATGCGCTGCGCCAGGCCGATAGTCGGGGCGGGTGAAGGGGTTGGAGAGAGAGCAACGACCGGCGGGGGAGTCGGATGGCGCTCAGGCGTATTGAGGATTTGCCATGGCTGGTCGATGACAAGAACGAAGACGATGATCGCTGTGAGGCTCAGGAGAATGAGGGCGAGCAGGAAGCGCTGCAGGCTGCTGCCAGGAGCCTTTTGCTGATGCCCTTTATGCTCAGATGGGTAGGTATGCATAGTCAAAGAAGGCTTTCGTCTACTGAAGAGAGACCTGCAAGCCATCATCAACCTTTCGATCTCTCTTCTTCCGCCTGTTTCGCTTTATAGAGGGTGATACAGGAATTCCCACTTGAGAGGATACTCCCGCGGGCACACGGCTCAGTCACAATGAATGCATCCTGTCACACAGGGATGTCACAATGATAAAAGCCACAGAGGGAGTGCAGTAGCGCTGACCTCTTTGGTCGGCTACGCACTGTGGGGCGCGAGTCTGATGTATTAGCGTCAGAGGATCCTCCAGAGAGGCAGGCCAGCATTGTGATGAGATAGTGCGGTGAACATGCACCCCTGTAACCGCTTTGTGATGGGAAGGGGATACCCTTTACAGTGGAGAACCAGCATCGAATCATCTCAAGCGAACTTTGCGAGCAGAAAGGACACGGCAATGACTGCACAGGTAGAAACGCGCCGCTTCGTGGTGGGTGAGCATCCACACGTCGCGGTCAAGAACGATTTTGGAACCATTCGCGCCTTCCGAGGCGCTCAACAGCATGAGGTGGTCGTGCAGATCACCAGGTGTAACAGGATTTTTGGGCATGCACCCGAAAGTGTCCACGCCTCCTACGAGCAGGTAAATGGGGGCAATGAGGTGATTGTCACCATCCAGCGAGAGGAGTTCTCGTTGGCCACGTCAACCACCGAAGTCGACGTAGATATCGCTCTTCCCGACCGGGCGAACCTGGACCTGGTAACGAAGGCGGGAACGATCACGGTGACGGATGTCTACGACCAGCTCGTCTCGACCAGCACTGCCGGGACGATCACCGTGCGGCATAGCCTGCTCACCGAGGACTCGCGGCTCTCGACCGAGGCCGGGTCCATCCACTTTGAGGGAACAATCGAACCGCGCGGACGGTATCAGTTCACCACTGCTGTGGGCGCGATCCACGTAGTATTGCTCAACACTCCCGCCTTCCACGTCGATGCTGCGACGACGCTCGGCACGATTACGACCAATCTTCCCGGCGTGGTTGTGGCGCACCCCACCGTCGTGGGGAGTGAAGCGCATGGTGACGTGGGGATGGAGCCCCATGCCCTGCTCGCGCTCAAGAGCACCATCGGCGCGATTGAACTCCAGGCGTGGGCGCTCGCTGCACCCCAGAGCAACGAAGTTTCGGGAGGACAGTATGCCCTGGGATAACGGCTCGGGGCAGGAAGGCGAGAACGATGATTATTGAACGTGCAAATGTCAGTATGCTGGCGGATCATCCTGCTGGTGCGCTGGGAGCGCAATGAAGAAGGTCGATCCCTGGCCTTCGACCGATTCGAACCAGATGCGTCCACCGTGCTGCTCGACGAGCGCCCGGCAGATATAGAGCCCCAGGCCGGTCCCACCGATCTCCTGCGCGTTGTCGGCCCGCTCGAAGCGGCCGAAGAGACGTGCCTGCTGGTGCAGCGGGATGCCCATGCCGCAGTCGCGCACGCTGAGGAGCGCCTCGCCTATTTCGCACTCCTCGCGGACGACTACCTCGACCGGCCCTCCCTGCGGACTGTACTTGATAGCATTGCTCAAGAGATTCCCGAGAACCTGCTCGACACGTCTGGAATCGATGAGGACGACCAGGTACTCCAACGACGTGCGGACGGAAAGGTGGTGCTGCTGCGTCGTCGGCTGCAAGCGCTTCACCACGCGCCTCGCAAGTGCGACCAGGTCGGTCGGTTCGGGGTGCAATTCGAGCCGCCCCGCCTGCAGGCGCGTCACATCGAGCAAATCTTCGGTGAGGTCGTTCAGGCGCCGCGTGGCCTGGCCGATGCTGTCCAACGCCTCTCTCTGCCAGCCGGCCAGTTCCGACCCCTTGCCCCGCTGGGATTGCAAGAGGAGCATCTGCGCATACCCTTTCAGCGCGGCGAGGGGATTGCGCAACTCGTGCGCCGCGACCGCGATGAACTCATCTTTGAGCCGCTCCGCCTCGCTCTGCATGCGTCGTTCGATCTGCTCCAGGAGGCGGCGCTCGGTGATATCCCGCACGGTCATGACGGCGCCAACGATTCGCCCTCGCGGATCGCGCAGGGGAGCGCCACCGATACTCACCTGGAGCTCGCGCCCATCGAACGCCTGCACCAGCACCTCCAGCGCGTTTTCACCGCTGAGCACCTCGCCGCTCAGGAGACGCCGCTGTGGCCATTGCCCGCCGGAAAGAGGTTGCCCCTGTGTATCATGGACGACGAGCCGGGCAAGACGCTCCTTCAACGGACGAGATGTGTAGTCGGGGGCGGCATCGAAGGCGAATAACGCCCGGGCAGTTGAATTCACATGCACGATATTGCCGTTCCGATCATAGACGAAGATACCGTCGGTCATCGCCTCAAAGACCGCCTCGAGCTGGTTCGCATACGCCCGCGCCTGACGCTCAGATGCGCGCAGGCGCCGCTCGGTCGCGTCGTGCCAGACAATCACCGCTCCTGTGGTGCCATCTTGTGGGGCGCTGGCCGCTTGGTACTGAGAGCGCTGGCCGGAAGGTGTGGCAATTGGCTGGAGCGGCGAGGCACTGACCAGGTACTCGCGCGTCTCGTCGCGACCATCAGCGACGCTCACCAGCATATCCTCTGCCGCAGCCTCGTCGAGTGCAGTCCGCGCCAGCTTCTGAAGTAACGCCTCGCTTCCAGGGGCGTCTTTGAGGAGCTCGCGCACCCGGCGGGCCGCGCCGTTTTCACGCAGGATCGTTCCCTGGTGGTCAACCAGGGTGATGCCGTCGGCAATGCTTTCAAAGATGGCGTTCAGTTCCTGAGCGCGCCTGTGGACCAGCCGGTATAACCGCGCGTTCTCCAGCGTCACTGCGGCCTGGGCAGCCAGGTCAACCAGCAGCGCTTCATCGTTCTGGGTAAATCGATCCGGCTCCCCGTGGCCCAGGAGCAAGCCCCCGTGTACCTGCCCGGCGCGGTCGAGCAGCGGCGCTCCCAGGAAACTGCGCACCACGGGATGTCCGCGTGGAATCCCCATCCAATGCGGTCCCTCATCGGGGAGTTGTCCGTGGGAATAGGCAAACGCCGCCTGCCTGGCGACATCCAGACTGTTTGCGTTATTCGATCCGTGCTGGTGATGGACGAACGCGAAGGTGTCGGCAATGCGGACGGGGATGCCGTGGCGAAAGATGGGGGCGAGCAATCCCTCGCCGCCCATGGGCGTGTGACGGAACAGCGCTTCCTGCTCCTGCGTGACTCCCACGGCAGCTGCGAGGTGGAAGAGGCTGCCCTCCGAGGGGACCAGCGGCTCTCCCTCGTCATTCACCGGTCGTACCGTGAAGGCCGCGAATTCGGCACCGGTCAGTTCACAGGCAGTTTCCGCGATCAAATGCAACAGGTGGTTCTCGTCCACTTCGCTCATGAGTGCCATACCCACGCGGCTCAGAGCAGCCGATTGCGCTTGCGCGACATCCTGCAAGTCCCCTGCATGCTGTTTCATGCTTCACCTCCACCGATGTGTGAAAGGTTGTTACCCGCGCTACCTGTTAAAACATCACTATTGTCTCGCTGAGCACCGCATCGCTTGCTGGCTGACGAGTGCTCAGGGGAGATCGCTGGTTATTACAAACACATGTAAATAGACGAGGTAAGTGTCTACGTCTGTGTTGCGATTGTGATATCGTCACCCTATCATACGGTCTGAAGCAGAACAGATTCAAGGATTCGCGCAGCGTCCATGCGCCACTCTCTCCATTTGTGAGGCGATTGTGATACCGTTGCTCCGTATGAAGCGCGCACAAGGTACACTACAAAGGCTGTGTTCGTCACCCAGGAGCGCACTGGGGCGGCAATCGCCATCGCGATTGAGGAGCTACCGCTGCGGTATAGGGCCTACGTCCCCAATTTTGGATCCTATGGAGACGCCCGGGTCCTGGCCGACCTGGCACGCGAGGCGAATACACTCGAGAGCGATTACAGGGCTTTTCTCAATCTCCAGAAACTCAGGAACAGCAGTGGAAGAGCCGGTAGATACAGGAGACTTGAACCGCTTCTCTCGATAGAGATACCATAGCCGCATCACAACATTCTCACTGCTACACCGTCCCGCGTCAAGATGTCGTCACAATGTTCGCAGGCGCATCTTCTCTCGAGTTTTATCGCGCCTGCCGAACTATTTCTATTCCGACTCCCTCATGCGATCGGTATGAGCTTGAAAAGGTGACGTAACTGTGTCTTCTCAGGGCAAAATTGAGAGCGATCAGTGACGGCAAGGCAGTAGGATAGAAGGTGGACACAAGAGGTGTTCTTGAAACTGAACGTGGAAGACACGACAAGAAGTCGTGAATTGAGAGGAGGTTACTCTATGTTGTCACAACAGACACCCTACACAACACCGCCTGTCGAGAGCATGCCTGCGATGCAGCCGCCCGCCGCACCACATCAGGCGGTCCCCACCTACGATATGCAGTACATCGAAGCGCTGGCCCAGCGCCTCATGCCGCGACTGATGCCGGAAATCCTGTACCAGTTGCGCAACGTTGAGCCAGCCAGGGAGCGCAACCGGGCCTTCGGTATGAGCCTGGCCCTGGCCATCGTGTCGATCGCCCTGCTGATCCCGCTGACGGCCATTATTCTCGGCACCGTCTCCACCCTGGGTGGAGGCATCACCGCGGCACTGATCGGCATCAGCGTGATCGGACTTGTGATGATACTGATCAACGTGCTATTCAACTACATGTTGTTCCATGAGAGAAGCTGAAAGCGCGCCATCGGGATGGATGGGCGCCTTTCGGCGCGGGCATCCCATCCCGATGGCCACACAAGACGGCTGATACGATGGAGTATCAGCCACGCGGGCAAGCCTCACTTCATGACGATGGGAGGCTTGCCCGGGGAGAAAGACCATGAACACACAAGACATTCCGGTCAAAGACCAGGACACGCCTTTCCTCGAAGAGCACAAGGGGCAGAGCGCTCTGCCGGAAAACGGAGCGCGGCAGCCAGAGCCGGTCGCTGCCAGGCCGGCTGCACCGCAGGCGAGGCCATCCACGCCTACGCCTTCTCTCTCGCCTGAGCGGCCCCCGGTCTGGACCGGGTACCCACCAGGGGCACCTCCCCCATGGGCCTGGCAGCCCGGGGTCTACATGCCGTATCCCCCGCGCAGGCCAAGCCACTTGCCCTGGGTCGTCCTGATGCTCGTCCTGTTGTTTTTGCTGATCGGTGGTGGGTTGGTGGCCCTGTTTGGCGTCTTTGGCTTCACCGGCTACGCCACCACATCTACCGAGGCGCAGACCTTCACCATGAGCACCTACCCGACGCTGGTGCTCAATAACGATACCGGCTCGATCCACGTCCGCGCGGCCCCGTCTGGGAACGTGATCAGCATCCAGGCCACCAAACATGGCAACCCTTGGTCAAATCTGAACGACATCCGGGCGACCTATACGCCAAATACAGCGACGAACACCGTCACCGTGAACGTTGACCGGGTGAATACTACCTCGTTCTTCACCGCTTTGAGTGTCGACTTCGACGTGACGGTACCGCCTGCGGCTGTGCTGCAGCTCAAGACGAACACGGGCAGCATCGATGTCAGCGGGGTGAGCGGACAGATGACGCTCTCGAGCAATACTGGCTCGCTACAGGTGAGCGGAGGGACCGTGAAAGGCAACACCGCACTGACCACCAACACCGGTTCGGTCACCTTCAACGGTGCAATTACGGAGGGCGGCACCTACACCTTCACCACGGATACTGGCTCGGTGAATGTGACACTGCCGGCTGAGAGCGTCTTCCATGTGGATGCGTCTACCGATACCGGCTCGATCAACACGAACTTTCCGGGGGTCGTCGTGCAGCACCGCGAGGTGACTGGCGCTGGCGCGCACGGTGACGTGGGGGGCTCGCCCCAGGCGACCATTACCCTGAGGACCAGCACCGGCTCGATTAACCTGTACCAGGGGTAAGGAAATATCGCTCCTGGTTACGGGAGGAGGCAACGATGGCAACGACAGTTCTGGTAACATATGCTACGAAGTACGGCTCGACGCGGGAGGTCGCCGAGGCAATCGCGGCGACACTCAGCGCGTATGGATTGCAGACAGAGATGCGGTCTGCGCGGGAGGTGCGCTCGCTCGACGGTTACAGCGCAGTTGTACTTGGAGCGGCGCTCTACATAGGCCGCTGGCACAAAGACGCGCGCAGGTTCTTGAAGCGACACCGCGCTGCGCTCTCACGCCTACCGGTGGCGATCTTCGCACTCGGCCCGCTCAGCACCGCCGAGAAAGGGTGGCAGGACGCACGCGCCCAGCTTGACCAGACGCTCGCGACGGCTTCCTGGCTTACGCCGGTAGCCGTCGAGCTGTTTGGCGGCGCCATCAACCCGGCAAAGCTGCGCTTTCCATTCAACCACATGCCGGCGGGCGACGCGCGGGATTGGACGGCGATCCGTGCCTGGGCGAGCGAGCTCAGCGCGGCGTTCCATCCCCTGCCGGCCAGAAACGAGGTCGGTGCAGTAGGATAGTTTGGGAAATGACGGCCTGGTGGAGCGACACTGCATACTTTGTAGGATACTCCCCCGTCGCTTCGGACGGGGAGTATCCTACGATGTGTGCTTGTCATGAAGGGAGACATAGGATTGTGCGAGCACGGCTACAACATCGGCGCAATCACCGGCGCCGGGGAGGCCGACTCATCATAAGTGTACTGGCGCTCGTCCTATTATTGGACTGCGGCGGAACGTCTGGTACCCCACGCAGCACGCCGACGCCACGTATCACCATCACCTCAACGCCCTCAACACCCAGGGTCATACCATCTTATGTCAGTAAGGATCTTCGCCGCTTGAATTTAGGATAATGGAGGGTTTAAACGGCACCTATTTGAAAATCGCATCCAATGATACTTTGCTCGGCTCGATTTTGACGATGACGCGCGTTTCCTTTTGTCTTTGTTCGACAGGGTAAATGTCCCCATAAAAGCGCTGTTTGCCGGTGTAGCGCTGCGTGAGCGTGTCGGCATGGCCTTCTGCACCTTCTCGTTGAATCTCCACCACCTTGCCCCGCACCTCTATCCAGCGGCTACCATCCTTCGGATCAATTACTAGCAGCGCTACCTTTGGGTTGGCAAGCATGTTGCGACCTTTCTGCCTTTCAAGTGTCGTATTGATGAGCACGTAGGTGCCATCGTAGTCGACCCACACGAGGCTCGACTGGGGTTGGCCATCTGGCATGATGGTCGATAAGACACCGTGAACAGGCTCAACCAGTAAATCACGATGGGTGTCAGGAATAGGAACTGCTATACTACTTTATCCTTCCACTCTGATATGGGTTGGAGCAATCTTGACCTTAACCGGGAAGTAGGTTGCCTGCAATCGGGCAGGGACACTGTCTCCGAAGAACCTGGCATCTGACCTGTGCAGATACAGTTTGGTAAGTTGATCGAGATGTTCCAACGCCCCCTCTTCCGTCATTTCGACGACAGTCCCGCGAATCTCGAGATGGCGGAGCGGCTGCTTTGGATTGTAGGCAAGCAGCGTCACTTTTGGGTTGCATCGCATGTTCTTTTCTTTGCGAAACCCGCGCATCGTGTTGATCAACACATAGTCTCCCTCTCGGTTGCACCAGACAGGAGTGGTCTGAGGCTGACCATCGGGCATGACGGTGGTCAGCGCCACGCAATAGCCGCCGTCCAGCAAATCTTGATGCGATTCAGGAAGAGGAACGAGGTTCATGCGCACCTTCCTTTGTGGAAGCACAGCATTCCACATGGTCCAGTTGGCAGTATGCTGGAGCTTCCACACCTCTTTTGAGGAGGGGATGAAGACCGATCACGAAGGCCTCGTAGCTGCCGGGGTCCGAGACTTCGTCCACCGGTCGGACTTCGGCATCCCTCCCCAGTTGCCGAAGCTTCTCAGCGATGCGCTCCGCAATGCCCCGGGTCGAGCCGTGCTTGCTTGCGTAAGTGACGAGTACCGTCATCTGTTTTCCCTCCTCTCGGGGAGAAGACATCCTCCCCTCTGTTCTTTCACATCTCGTAGCAAGAGTCCTGCGCTGCTGGCAATCAGCACCAAGCAGGCCACGAGCACGGATAGCCACAGATAGGTCCTAGCGATTCTCATGCTTGCTCTCCCGCAGGACATGATTAAGGAGCCATGATGGGTCTGACCATCCTGCTCTCCTGGCGGGTCCCTGCGTCCCGCCTGGGATGCTCCCCAACAAGAGCGCTCCCAGGCACACGAATCCTCTCCTGATCTTGTTCCCCATCACCAGCTTCTCCTTTGCAAAGAACCAAGCTCCAGTCTCCGCTTCTCTGCTGCCAGAGGTTCCTTCCGTGGAGGCATGCCGCCAGGACGAGGAGCGGGGCATGGATCGCCGGCAGATTGTGGGCGAACCACCCCGGCAGGTAGATGTCGATGACCGAGCCGCGTTCAGCCCCGAGGGAGTCGGCCAGCTGGGTGAGGGGACAGCGGAATCCGTTCGCCGCGAAGATCAGGCTCTCGCCGCCGACCACCGCTGCCGCCACCGCAGCACGCCGATCGGAGCGCTTCGCGAATCCCGCAGAGAGCAGGTAGACCATGCACGACTCAATCGAGAACCAGGCCAGGGTATGGATGACCTTGATGGCCACGAGCACTGCCCCTGGGTGCCGCGGTTGCCACCCATGCCGCGGTCGACTGGTCTGTGCCCGCCATTGACGCCACGGGGGCAACTGCCTGATCGTTTGCTTCGTGTCCGTCACGATTCCCCTCCGACTTCCGCCGCCTCAGGGACGGGAACCTGGGCGTGCCGCTCACCAGCGTTGTCGAGCAGGTGCTTCTGAACTGCTGAGCCAACCGCCGCCGCGCGGTTCCCGTTGACCGGACTTATCATCACGCCTCCACTTCTGCTGAGAAGTTCTCTCATCGACATTATGTCTGACCACCGAGCGCAGCGACGACACGCTGTAAGCGCTGCCTGGCCTCATCAGCGACAACGCCCAGTTGCTCGTTGCCAACTATGCCGAGCATGGCCTGCGGGTCGGCGATGTCTACATGGCTGGTCACACCTTCGGCGCGCACCACCACGTTGCAGGGGAGTAGCAGGCCGATATCCGGCTCCTGTTCGAGAGCGCGGTGCGCCAGGGGTGGGTTGCAGGCGCCAAGGATGACGTAGGGTTCCATCTCGACGCCGAGTTTCTCGCGCATCGTCTTGCGCACGTCGATCTCGGTCAGCACGCCGAATCCTTCAGTCTTGAGCGCCTCTTTCACACGCTGGACGGCAGCATCATAGGGAAGCTCCAGGCTTGTGCCGAAGCCGTAGGTTGTCTTGCTCACGTCTCTGTTCTCCAACCTTTATTTAGCTTTCGCTCGTTCCTGACAGCGCTGCAGCCAGCGAACCCTGCTGCGTGAGTTGCTGGAGCAAGATCTCACGCGTGATGTGGCAGGCGTCCAGAATACGAGCATCTGCCAGCGAATAGTACACCACGTTGCCCACACGTTCAGCGCGCACAATACCGCGCTGGCGCAGCAAGGCCAGATGCTGGCTCACTTTGGCCTGCCTCTGGCCGAGCAACTCGACCAGATCCTTGACCGCCTTCGGCTCATCACGCAGCAGGTAAAGCACTTCCAGCCGCGTCGGGTCAGCCAGCGTCTGGCAAAGCTCGGCCTGCAAGCGATAGAGCTGCTGTTCTTGCTCTCGTTCCATCGTCTCGTTTCTTTCGCTTGACATGCATTCGAAGTATCGAATAATCGAATAGTACAATGCAATGTCGTGTATGTCAAGCAAAATCTCCCCTGCCCTCATCTTTGTAGACGTGTTTCCCACAGCTGTGACCTTCCTGTGAGACTGTGCCCTCTTCCCGTGACGAGGCAGTGATATGCAGGCTGTATAGTAGCTAGCGTAGAGAAGATCATTCGAATATGCGAATAAGAAGGAGAAGAAAATGGCAGAAGAAATGACGGCGCAGGTCACGCTTGAGGAGGGCATGCGCTTCACTGCTGAGAGCGGGTCCGGCCATCGTGTCACGCTTGATGCGGACGAGAAGGGAGGCGGAGAGAACCTGGGCTTTCGTCCCATGGAGCTGCTGCTGGTCGGCCTGGCTGGCTGTACCGGCATGGATGTCATCTCGATTCTGCGCAAGAAACGCCAGGAGGTGACCGGCTACGAGGTGCGGGTTCGGGGTGTGCGCGCTGAAGATCACCCGATGGTATTCGTCGAGATCACCGTCGAGCATGTGGTCACCGGTCACAAAATTCAGCCCGAGGCGGTGGCGCGCGCGATCGAGCTTTCTGAAGAACGCTACTGTGGCGCGGGAGCCATGCTTGGC
>Ga0070697_100003204_pt1 | contig 12564 bp, 6 predicted proteins | sample KBSK1501metaG_FD_65475 | JGI IMG/M metagenome (GOLD analysis project Ga0070697, IMG submission 65475) | Corn, switchgrass and miscanthus rhizosphere microbial communities from Kellogg Biological Station, Michigan, USA - KBS K1-50-1 metaG | ecosystem: Host-associated > Plants > Roots >... | reverse complement strand
GTGCACCACCGCGAGGGCCGCAGTCTCGAGCTTCTTCACATGCCGCGATTGGGTGCGCAGGTGCGCGCGGTACACGCGCGAGAGGAACAGGAGGGCCGGCGACACGCCGAGTGCCACGAGCGCCAGCTGCCAATCGAGGTGGGCCGTGACGACGATCATCGTCACCAGGGTTACACCGGCAGTCACAAACGGAATGACCCCGTCGACCATGATGTTCTGGATCGCCGGGGCGTCGTGCTGGATGCGGTACAGCGAGTCGGCGGTTCCCCGGGAGTCGTGATACGACAGCGACAGTCGCTGCACCTGCTGCACGAGCCGGGCACGGAAATCGAGCACCAGCCGCTCGCCGACGTAGGTGCGGAGTAGCGTGCTGCCGAGGCCCTGGAGCTGGCCGAGCGCCGCGAGGGCGACGAGCAGGCCGATCGCGACGACGAGGATGGCGGCGGGCGACTGCATCGCGGCCGCGGGGAGGACCGCTTGCAGCCAAGTCGGGAGCGGGCGCCCGCCGAGGACCGAATCGACCACGAGCTTGAGTGGCACGGGGTTAAGGAGCGCGATCGGGCTCGCGAGCAGCCCCAGCGCGAACATGCCGGCGAGGTGGAGCCAGTAGGGCCGCGCCTGGCGCAGCAGCCGCCGGTACAGGGCGACGTCGCCCATCAGCCGTCTGCGCTCCGCAGCTGCTCCACCGCTCCCCGCAGCGCGGCCATGGCGGCCATGGACTCCGCGACGATGTTGAGCGCGGGCAAGAGAGTCGCGAAGCCGAGGCACACGGCGGCGAGCCAGGCGTGGACATAGGCGGCGGTGCCCGTGAGCGCGGCGAAGCCCAGTGTGAGGACCGGCCCCCGCGCGGGTACCTCGGGCCACCAGCGCAGCCGGATCAGCTGCTTTCCGCCCGGATGATCTTCGACCCCCATGAGCAGCCGCGCCGCACCGAGAATGCCGCCCCGGACCTCCAGGTCCCAGCGGTCGTGCTCGCTCCCGTGGAGCACGCACGCGCCCTCCACCCGCAGCCGTGCCTCGAGCGTCCGCAAGCGCTGGTGCTGCGTCCCCCAGCGCTCGCTCCAGATGGACGTCGTGACGGGCCAGAGGGGCGCCGGCCGTACGGGCCCGTGCCGCCGCCAGGGAGTGAGGCCGTTCTTCAGGCGCCCGCGCAGCCGAGCGAACGGCTGGAGCAAGTGCAGGGCAGCGGTCAGCAGCCGCCGGGTCAGCCGAGCCCTGCAGTGCGACGCTTCCGGGAAGGACGCGCGAGCCGCGTTGAGCCACGCCTGGGCGACGGGCGGCAGCAGGGCCACGATCAAGAGCGGCAGCGCGAGCTTGAGCGGCTCAAAGACGATGCTCAACGCCGCGATCCCCGCCAGCGTGCCGGTGAGCAGATGCCATTCGGGCATCTGTGGGAGAAAGCTGAGCAGGCTCGGCGCAGGTTCGTAGAGCGACTGGTACGGTGCGGCCCCCCAGACGCCATGGTAGATGCGGGGCTGGCGCCACCCGAGGGCCCGCATGAGACCGAGCCCGTACATGCGGCCGGCCCAGCGCACGTGCCCCGGGCCGTTGTACTTCTCGGGCCACTTCCGCTCCAGCAACGCCTCCGCGCGGCCATATCCGATCTGCTGCTTCCAGTACGTGCGAATCGAGTTGCGGCGGTGGTGCCAGACCATTGCCGCCGGGTTGAAGCCCAGGGTCCCGCCCCACTCGTGGAGCCGCCAACACACGTCCACGTCGTCCCCGGCCGTGCGGAACTGCGGATCGAAGCCCCTGATCGCTTCCAGACACGTTTTGCGGAACGCCATGTTACAGCCCGGGATGTGCTCCGCGTCGCGGTCGCTGACGAGCACGTGCACGGGACCGCCCGGTGAGCGCGCGACGCACTCGGCGATCGGTCCATCCCCCGGCGGAGCGATGTTCGGCCCCCCTACGCCCGCGTGCGTTGTGCTCATGAACGTGGCGGCGAGATAGGTGAGCCACTGGGCGTCGGGGTAGGCGTCGTCGTCGAGGTAGGCGACGATCTCCCCGGTGGCCGCCTGCAGCCCCGTGTTGCGGGCGTTGGCGAGCCCGCGGTTCTCCGTCTGGATGAGCCGGCAGTCGTACCGCCGCGCGATGGCGGCCGTGTCGTCGGTGGACCCGTCGTCCACGACAATGACCTCGTAATTCGGATAGGCGAGCCGGCTCAGCCCTTCGAGGCAGTCGCGGATGGTGCGGCCTCCGTTGTACGTGCAGACCACTACGGACACGCGGGGCCAAGGGAGGCTCGGTGCCAACGGCACCTCGGTGAAGGCCTCGCGCACGGCCTGCAGCGCCGGTTTGGGCCGGCGGTCTCGGCGCGTGAGGCCGAAGTCCCAGTCGTCGACATCGGCTCCGGCGCGATACCACTCGTCGGTCCAGGCGTACACGAACGCGCCGGCGCATCCCCCCGCGAACGCGCTGCGCACCTGCCAGTCCAGTGTGCGGGCCTGCACGTCCTCGCCGTGCCGCCGGCTGTCGAGTCCGATCTCGCTCATCACGAGGGGACGCTCGCCTGCGAGGGTCTGCAGCCGCGCGAGGTAGGCGCGCAACCGCTCCTGCGACTCGAGGTAGACGTTGTAGCAGACGAAATCCAGGAAATCGAGCCGCAGGTACTCGGTCGAGGGATAGTTCACGTACGTGACGAGACTGTCGGGCGCCTCCTCCTTGGCGGCACGGTACAGTTGCTCCAGATAGCGCTCGACCCGCTGGCGACCGAACCAGCGTGCGACCGACGCGGGGATCTCGTTGCCGATCGCGTAGCCCAGGACGGCCGGATGACCGGCCGACGCGCGCACGCCGGCGCGGACCAGCTGTTCGATGTCGGGAGCGTCCTTCTTGTCGGCGAGGAACCCGATGTAGCGCTCCACCGGCAGGCCGACCAGGACGCGCAGGTTGTGGCGCTGTGCGGCGTCGAGCAGCCAGCGCGGCGGCACGCTATAGGTCCGGAGGCTGTTGATCCCGTGCTCCGCCATGAGCGCGCAGTCCCGCTCGACGACCTCGGGCTCGGGAACCTCGCTGCCGTCGGGACGCGGGCGAAACGTGCCGTAGGTGACGCCTCGTACGTAGAACTTTGTATCGCCGAGGAAGAGAAACTTGCCGCGCACCGTCGGCCGGGCGACGGGAACCGAGACGGGAGAGAACCGCGGCGCGGGGCGATCGGCCGGAAGTGCCGGCGACGCGCCCACCGCGACCGCGCCACTGGGACCGGCGCCAGGGCGCGCGCGGAAATGGTGCAGCAGCGGAATCCGAGCCAGGTCGAACCCCTCTCCCCTGCGGCCTCCGTTGGAGCTATCTGCGGGACGGATGAGCGATTACCAAGAGCCTGACGTAGGCAATCCTTGTGCCGTGTTGCACACCGAGGTCGGCCCACCTCCACGAACTGCCCAACCGCTTCTAGGGCAATACCTGACACGTTGGCGCTCGACGCAGCGCGTCTGTACGGTACTCGGGTGCCGCTCGCGTGTGCCCTCACTGCTGTTGCGGCGACGCAACGCCGCAGCGGAGCCGCGTTACCACAACGAGTTGCGAGACCTCTTTAGGGGTCTTGCCTGCTCACCTCCCGATCACCAGCGACCGCCGCGGGGGAGGCGGCGGCGAGCCCGGGTGCACGCTCTCCCAGATCTCCCGATTCAATTCCTCTTCGTCCGCGGCGTCCGCCCGAGCGAGATCGCGATTTGGAATGCGCGAGCGGAACGCGCTGGGGTTGCGTTCGTCCAGCGGCCAGGTGCTGGGCAGATGGGCGAACGGCGCGGGGGCGGGGCGCGACGTGAAGGCGTTCCAGAGGGGTGTGGCCGCGGCGTCGTACTGACTGAGCGGCTCGAGGTGGAGGATCTGCCCGATCGTGCGCACCACCGAGCTCGTCGTGTAGAAGGTGCTGTCCACGACGCCGCGACGCGCGAAAGGTGACGCGACCAGTAGGACCGAACGGTGTGCGTCCACGTGATCAGGCCCGTTCTGGGCATCGTCCTCGAGGGCGAACAGCGCGAGCGCGGGCCAGGCCCGCGAGCGGGAGAGGCGCTCCACGATCAGGCCGAGCGCCACGTCGTTGTCGGCGACCATGGCACGTGGCGTGGGCTCGCCGGCCCGCTGGCCCCGCGTGTGGTCACGCGGCAGGAAGAGGATGACGAGGTCGGGGAAGCGACCGTGCTGGTCCCAGCTCGCCACCGAGTCCGCGAAGATGCGTGCGCGCGTCGTGTCCGGGATGTCCAGGACGAAGCCGGGGTAGTTCGAGGCGGTGATCTCCTGCAGCCCCGGGAAGTTCGTCCGGATGTCGGTTCCGGCGTCGGGCGCGTCCAGCTCGCTGACCGTCCCTTCGCCGAAGTTCACGACCCAGAGCCCTTGACGCCGGGCCGCGTCCCAGAGATAGGCGCCTCGTGGATTCGCGAGATCCTCGCCGCTGGTGAAGTCCCACGGCCGTCTCTTGGAGTAGTTCAGCGGCCAGGTCTTCTCGTTGTAGTCGCCGGCGAACGCGCGATCCGTCCACTCGTGCCCGTCCGCGCTCACCTCGCCATCCACGTAGAAATTGTCGAACAGCACCCAACGTCGCGCGATCGCGTGCGCGTTCGGTGTCACCGAGTCGTTGAAGATCGCGAGGCTCGGGTCGCCATTCCCCCGGCGCACGTCACCGAACACCTGATCGTACGTGCGGTTCTCGCGGATGATGTAGACCACATGGCGGATGGGCGGATGGGCGGTTAGGCGGTTGGGGGGCACCCTGCGCAGCGCCGCGTTCGAGTAGGGGCTCAGGGCGTACACCTGCCGGGTGTAACGCGCGAGCGTTGCCGAGTCGGGGACCGGGATGATCGACACCGAGCCCGTGATCACCCGCCCGATGAACGTCCCATCCGGGTTGGCGCCCGAGCCCGCGCCTTTCCCGTTCGCCACGTACAGGGTCGAGCCGTCGGCGGAGACGGCGACGGCCGTCGGGTACCAGCCGACGGGAATGAGTCCGGCGACGCGCAACGCCCCGCGCTCGAACCGCACGACGGCGACGGCATTGTTGCCGGCCATTGCGACGTACAGCGTGCGACCGTCGGGCGCGAGCGCGAGGCCGTTCGGGTCGCTGCCGAGCGGCGCCCGCGGGCCGAGCGCGACGGTCAACTGCTCCACTACCCGGCCGGTGGTGAGGTCCACACGGGCCACGCCGTTTGCGCCGGCCAGGGCGACGAACAGATCGGCGCCGTGCAAGGCCATGGCGGACGGATGGGGGCCGACGAGGATCAACGGCCGGACCCTAAAGGACTCCCTGCCGGTCGCGGTCGGACGGTCCCTAAAGGACTCCCTATCGGTCGCGGATAGGTCGATAACGGAGATGCTTGAGTCACCCCAGTTGCTGACATAGAGGTGGCCGGAGTCCGCCACGGCCGTGTAGGGGCGGTGCCCGACTGGGACGGCGGCGCGGCGCGCCAGCGTCGCGGCGTCGAAGAGATAAACCGAGTCACTCAGGTTCCCGACCGCAGCCACGAGGCCCAGCTGCGGGACGGGTGCGATCCCCGCGACGAACAATTGTTGCTTCGCGTCCCTGAGCGTCGCCGTGTCCGCCGCCCAATCCGCACCGCGCCGCGTGAAGCGGTAGACGCGGTTCGTCCCGGCGCCGCTCGCCCACACGGTGTCATGGCCGTCCGCACCCGTACGCGCCAGGCCGAGCCACGCGGCAGCGAGCGGCTGCGTCCAGGTCACAGCTCCCGCGCCGGGGTCGATTTGCATGAGGCCGTTCTCGGCGTAGCCGTTGTTCGTGACGAGCACGGAGCCGTCGGACAGGGTCGCGAGGCCGAGGGGCAGAGTGCCCACCGTCACCTGACGCCCCGCGGGCCGGATGCGCCAGCCAGAGGGCAGGAGCGTCGATCCGTCCGGGAGCGGGCCGGGCTTGAGGCGGGTCGCGAGCGCGGTGACGATCGCGACCGCGGAAACGGCGAGCCAGGGTCGCGCTCTCATGGAGCGGTCAATATCGCCGCTCGCGGGAGCGCCGTCAGCCCCTTAGGCTTAGGCGCGAAATGACCGGGCTGATCTTTCACCTCATCGCCCACACCCACTGGGACCGCGAGTGGTACCTGCCGCAGGCGGCCTTCCAGGCGCGGCTCGTCGGCGTGCTGGACGACTTGATCGAGCGGCTGCGGGCGGACGCGGGCTATCGCAGCTTCCTGCTCGACGGCCAGACGGTGCTCGTCGCGGACTATCTGCGCGCGCGGCCGGAGCGCGAGTCGGATCTCAAGGCGCTCGTGAAGACGGGGCGGCTGCAAGTGGGGCCGTGGTACGTGCTGGCCGACGAGCTGATCCCCTCGGGGGAAGCCCTCGTGCGGAACCTGCTCCTCGGCGCGGCGGACTCGGAGCATTGGGGGGCACGCCTCGACGTGCTGTACTCGCCCGACGCGTTCGGGCACCCCGCGATCCTCCCCACGCTCGCGCGGGAATTCGGGCTGCGCTCGGGCGTGGTGTGGCGCGGGCTGGGCGGGGAGCGAGGCCAGGAGCGGGACCTGTATCGGTGGTGCGGACCGGACGGGAAGGAGATGTTGCTGTGGCACCTGCCGCCCCAGGGCTACGAGATCGGCGCCGCGCTGCCGGCTGAGGCGAATCGCCTACCCGCGGCGTGGGCTGCGGTGCGCGAGCCGCTGGTGCAGCGGGCCGCCGGTCCGCACATCCCGCTGTTCATCGGGGCCGACCACCACGCGGCGCATCCCGACCTGCCGCGGTTGCGCGACCTCCTTGCCGAGCTCGAGCCCGCGAGCGCGTTCCGCGTCTCGCGCCTCGACGAGTTCTTCCAGGCGGCGGAGACCGTCAAGCCGGCGCCGCCCCTGCTGGCGGGGGAGCTGCGGTGGTCGTACCGCTACGCGTGGACGCTGCAGGGCGTACACGGCACCCGCGCCCCGCTCAAGCGGCGCAACGCGGAGCTCGAGCTGTGGCTGGAGCGGTTCGCCGAGCCGCTCGCGGCGCTCGCCCGGCGGCGGGGTGGGCGCGACCGCCGCGCGCTGCTCGAGCTCGCGTGGCGCACGCTCGTGCAATGCCACTTCCACGACGCGCTCGCCGGCTGCTCGAGCGACGCCGTGGCGCACGCGGTCGAGGCGCGGTTCCTCGAGGTGGAGGCCCTGGCGCGGCAGGTCGTGCAGGGAAGCCTGTGGGATCTCGTGGGTCACGATCCCGACCACGCGCGCGAGCGCGCCGCCGAACAGCGACCGACCCTCGTGCTGTGGAACCCGGCCGCGCGGCCGCGCGGCGGCGTCGTCGTGGCGGACGTCACGCTGTTCCGGCGCGACGTGATCGTGGGCGCGGCATCGGGGAGGAAGCCGCGTCAAGGGGAAGGGTACCGGCCGTTCGCGCTGCGTGCGCCCGACGGACACGCGGTGCCGGTGCAGGTTCTCGATCGCCGCCCCGACCTCGAGCGGCTCGACGCCACGCGACACTACCCCGACCAGGACGAGGTGGACCGCGTGCGTATCGCGTTCCGGGCCCCGTCCGTTTCCGGCCTCGGCCTCGCGACGCTCGGCCTCGCTCCAGCGGAGCGGCTCTCGCCGCACGAAGGGGTAGAGGTGCGCGGCCGCTCGCTCGTCAACCGATTCGTGGAGGTGGCGCTCGAGCCGAGCGGCGCGCTGGCGCTGCGCGACCGGCGCACGGGCGAGCGCTTCTTCGACCTGCTGCGCCTGGAGGATGGAGGCGACGCGGGCGACACCTACACGTATTGTCCGCCGGCCCGCGACCGGGTCGTGCGGGCGACGGGGCCGATCAAAGTCCGGCGGCTCGCGGCGGGCCCGCTCGTCGCGGCGCTCGAGGCCCGGCAGGCCCTGCGGGGGGGACGGGTCGGCGCGCGGTTCGTGGTGATGCTGCACGCCGACAGTCCCGCGGTTCGCTGCGTCCTCGAGATCGACAATCAGGCGCCGCACCATCGGGTGCGGGCGCGGCTCCCGACCGCCCTCAAGGGGAGGGCGGCGGTGGCCGGTGCCGCCTTTGGCACCGTCACCCGCCCCCCCGTCGTCGTGCGCTCCGCCGATTATCCGCTGGAGACTCCCGTCCGCACCGCGCCGGCGCAGCGCTTCGTCGCCGCGGCCGAGGGCCGGCGCGGCCTCGCCCTGCTCGCGCCCGGTTTCTTTGAGTACGAATGGACGCCGGCGGGCGACCTCGTCCTCACGCTGCTCCGGGCCGTGGGAGAGCTGTCACGCGGCGACCTGCCGACCCGACCCGGTCACGCCGCCTGGCCGACAGCGACGCCGCTCGCCCAGTGCCCGGGGCCCTGCCGCGTGGAGCTCGCCGTCGCGCCGGTGTCGCGGGCCGACGTGGAGCAGGGCGACGTGTTGGCGGCGCTGTGGGAGGACGTGTTCCTCCCGCTCCGTGGCTTCTGGCTGCGCGACGCGGTCGCGCTCGCTCCGGCGCCGGTCGAGGTCGCGCTCGAGGGCGCGGGCCTCGTGGTCTCCTCGGTGAAGCCGGCTCAGGCGGGCTCACCGGTCGTGCTGCGGTGCTATAACGCGACCAGCCGTAAGGTGGCGGGGGCCTGGCGTTTCGGCGACGGCGTCAAGAGCGCGCACCGCGTGCGCGCGGACGAGCGGGAGTCGCTGGCGCTGATACTGGAAGGACGCGGGCAGCGGGTCAGGTTCGTGGCGGGGCCGCATGAGATCGTGACGATCTTGGTGACTTGAACGCGGAAGTGGAAACGCGGAACGCGGAACGAAGCAGCGAGCATCATAAGGCGAACGACCTTCCCGCTCAGTTCCGCGTTCTAACTTCCGCGTTCCGCGTTGGGGGGAGCGTATGCAAGAACATCACCTGCCGGTGACTCGCACCGCACGCTACTTCACCTTGGGCGAGAGCTCACCCGGGGTGGCGGAGGTCTGGTTCGTGTGCCACGGCTACGGGCAGCTGGCGGGCCGGTTCCTGCGGCACTTCGAGCCGCTGGCGGACGGCACGCGGCTGCTCGTCGCGCCGGAGGCACTGTCGCGCTTCTACGTGGAGGACACGACCGTGCCGGCCAGCGAGCGCAAAGTCGGCGCCACGTGGATGACGCGCGACGACCGGCTGAGCGAGATCGCGGACTACCTGCGCTACCTGGACGCGCTCCACGCCGAGGTGTTCGCGCGCGTCGAGCGCGCTGCCGTGACGCTGCACCTGCTCGGGTTCTCGCAGGGGACGGCCACGGCGTGCCGCTGGGCGGCGCGAGGCGCCGCGCGCGTCGATCGCCTGATCCTGTGGGCCGGCGAGGTGCCGCCAGACCTCGATCTCGCGGGAGCCGCGGAACGGCTTCGCCGGCTCCGGCTGCTGTTCGTCGTCGGGCGACAGGATGGGTACATCACACCGAAGATCGTGGCGCGCGAGGAGGAGCGCCTGCGCAGCCACGGGATTCCTTACGAGGTGAAATGGTTTGAGGGGGGACATGAGATCGACATGGAGGCCTTGAAAGAGTTAGTGGAGTAGGCCTTACTGCACACTCGGCGCTACAACCCCGGAGCGTCTCCGCGTCTAGGCGTCTACCTAAGCGTCTATCACCTGCTCGACCTGCTCGTTGGACTGAGCGCGTCCTGCAACGCATCCCCGAGGAGTGTGCACGCCACTACTATCACCACTAGCGCGACCCCCGGCGCCGTCGCGACCCAGGGCGCGTTGAGGAGCGTGTCCCGCCCCGACGCGATCATGTTGCCCCACGAGGGGACGGGCGGCTGCACGCCGAGGCCGAGGAAGGACAGACCCGCCTCGAGCATGATCGCGTTGCCGATGCCGAGTGCCGCGGCGACGATCACCGGGGTGAGGGCGTTCGGAAGGATGTGGCGCGCCAAGATGCGAGCCCGTCGCAGGCCCAGGGCGGCCGCTCCTTCGACGAACGGCCGGGCGGCGAGCGACCGCACCTCACCCTGCACGAGGCGCGCGATCGACATCCAGCCGGTGAGGCCCAGCACGACGACGACGAGCCCCGCGCTGGGCCGCCACAGGGCGGCGAGGAGGAGCAGCAGGACGACGCGGGGGAGCGCGAGCGCGAAGTCGGTGAGCGCGAGCAGCAGCGCGCGCACGAGGCCGCTCGAGAACCCCGCGATCGCTCCCACCACGAGGCCGATCGCGACGGACACGAGGACCGCGAGCGTGCCGACGCCGAGCGAGATGCGCGCGCCGTAGACGAGCCGGGTCCACACGTCCCGGCCGAAGCGGTCGGTACCGAGCGGGTGGACGACGCCGTGCAGGTCCGTAGAGAGCGGCGGCAGGAACCGCGTGGCGACGATGTCGCGCTGCGCGCCCGGGTCGCCGGTGGAGACGAGCGGCGCCGCGAGCGCGCACACCACCGCGAGCCCGAGCACCGCGACCCCGAACTGGGCGCGCCGATCCTGCACCAAGGACTTCACCCTTCCACGTTCCCCCTTCCCCTTTCCCCGTGCCTGACGCGGGGATCTACCCACCCGAGCAGCAGGTCCGCGAGCAGGTTGCCGAGGACCACGAGCATCGCGCTGACGGTCGTGGCCGCCATCACGACCGGATAGTCCCGTGCCTGGACGGCCTCGACCAGGATCCGGCCGACGCCGGGCCAGGCGAACACCGCTTCCACGAACACGGCACCCGAAAACAGCGCCGGGAGCGAGAGCCCCAGCAGCGTGACCACGGGGACGAGCGCGTTGCGGAGCACGTGGTGCAGCCAGACGCGCGGCGCGGTGAGCCCCTTCGCGAGCGCGGTCGTGACGAACGGCGCGGCACGCACGTCGAGCATCGCGCCCCGCACGAAGCGGGCGGTGCCACCGATCCCGACGAGCGTCAGGGTCGTCAGGGGAAGCGCGACGTGGCGCATCAGGTCCCGCATCCGGGCGAGGCCGGCCAGCGCGTCGCTGTCGTAGCCGTGCGCCCCGAACGACGGCAGGATCCGCAGCCGGTAGGTGAACACCAGCACGAGCATGAGGCCGAGCCAGTAGCCCGGCAGGGCGAACAGGGTGACTGTCGACACGGAGAGCGCGGTGTCGAGGCGCGTGCCGCCGCGCGCCGCCTGGACCGCCCCGACCGCGATGCCGAGGAGGTAGCTGAGGAGGAGCGAGAGCCCGACGAGCGCCGCGGTCGCGGGCCATGCCTCGCCGAGCACGGCGCGCACCGGGCGCCCCGAAGCGATGCTCCGGCCCCACTCCCCGCGCGCTATCCGCGCGAGCCAGGCCGCGTACTGTGCGGGGAGCGGCCGGTCGAGCCCGAGCGCCTGGCGCTGCGCGGCCAGTTGCGCCGCCGTGGCCGTGGGGCCCAGCAGCCGTTCGACCGGGTCGCCCGGCGCGAGCCGCAACAGGAAAAAGGTCAGCGTGGCGACCCCGGCGACCACGGCAACGCCCGCAGCCAGGCGGCGCGCGAGGGCGGCGAGCATGGGCGGAATCTCGCGTGCGCGGTGGTGCCCCGCTAGAATCCGTGCGTGCGAAGACGGGCAGGATGGGCCTGGCTCTTCGGGGCGATGGTAGCGAGCGGCGCGTGCGGGGGCGGCGCGGCGCGGCGTGGCCGCACGGTCGTGTTTGCGTCCGGCGCGGAGCTCCAGAGCATGAACCCCCTGGTCACGATCCATCCCCTCGCGAAGCAGGTGCAGCGCTACGTGCTGCTCACGACGTTGGCCCGCTACGACACGGCGCTCGTGCCGCGGCCGTATCTCGCGCGCACGTGGGTCTGGTCTCCCGATCTCCAGGCCCTGCGATTCCGGCTGCAGAGCGGTGTGCGCTGGCACGACGGCACCCCGACCACCGCCCGCGACGTGGTGTGGACGCTGAACGCGGCGCGCGACCCGGCCACCGGGTACCCGCGGCTGAACGATCTTGCGGCGGTGTCCTGGGTGACGGACCCGGACGACTCGACGGTCGTGGTGCGCTTCGCCGCGCCGCAGCGCGGCTTCCCCGACGTGCTCACCGACCTCGCGATCCTGCCGAGCCGGCTGCTCGACACCGTGCCCGCGAGCCGCCTGCGCGAGGCCGCGTGGAACGACCATCCGGTCGGCAACGGGCCCTTCCGCTTCGTATCACACGAGCCACGCCGCCGTTGGGTGTTCGCCGCGGACTCGACATTCCCCGCCGCGCTTGGTGGGCCGCCGCGGCTGGAGCGATTCGTCGTCGTGGTGGTGGACGAGCCCAGCACCAAGCTGGCCGCGCTCACGTCGGGCGAGGTGGACTTCGCCGGGATCCAGCCTGCGCATGCGGCGCTCGTGCGCCGCGACGCGCGGCTCGCGGTGCTCGACTATCCGCTGATCTTCCCGTACGGAATCGTGCTGAACCTGCGTCGCCCCCCGTTCGACGACCGCCGTGTGCGGCTGGCGCTGGCGCTGGCGCTCGATCGCGCGGAGATCGTGGCGGGGTATCTCTACGGCCTCGGAGAGGTGGCGGACGGGCCCGTGCCGCCCGGCGTGCCGGGCTACACGCCGACGCGGCCGCTTCCCACGAACCCCGACTCGGCGCGCCGCCTGCTGAGCGGCCGCCGCATCGGATTCGAGCTGCTGACGGTGGGGAGCGGCGAGGCGGCGCTCGAGCAGATGATCCAGTCCCGGCTCGCCGCCGTCGGGTTCGACGCGACGATCCGGCAGCTCGAACTGTCGGCGTTTCTCGACCGCGTGAACGCCCGGCGGCACGAATTCGACGCCGCGGTGCTGGG
>Ga0070697_100003201_pt1 | contig 12571 bp, 12 predicted proteins | sample KBSK1501metaG_FD_65475 | JGI IMG/M metagenome (GOLD analysis project Ga0070697, IMG submission 65475) | Corn, switchgrass and miscanthus rhizosphere microbial communities from Kellogg Biological Station, Michigan, USA - KBS K1-50-1 metaG | ecosystem: Host-associated > Plants > Roots >... | reverse complement strand
AAGCATTGGCCAGGAGTGAAGGAGCAGCACCATCTGTACGGTTGAAAGCACTCATCGCTGCCGTCGCAATCACACTTCACGCTGGAGACCTACCTCGTTGTGAGGCGCTCTGCCAGGAGTGCCTGAGCCTGTGCCGAACGCTGGGAGACATGTTTGGCAGGGGATTCTCACTCTTTGCCCTCGGCTGTATCGCCCGATACAGAGAGAACTTTGCAGCGGCACGCTCACGCTTCGAGGAGAGCCTGGCCCTTGCAAGGGCCTGGCGAGCGTCGCCGCAGCACAGGGAGAGGTTGCCTGGGCCACCCGGCTCTGGGGAGCAGCAGAGTCCCTGCGTTACGTCCTCGCCCTCAGCGTATTGATCCCACCCGTCGAGCGTGCTGAATATGAGCGGGCAGTCGCCGCCGCACGCGCCCGCCTCGGGGAGCAGGCCTTCGCCGCCGCCTGGGCCGAAGGACAAACGATGACACTGGAGCAGGTGCTGGCCTGGCGAGAGCCTCCCTCCCTCCCTGAACCGCTTCCCAGCGCGAACCCCGCGAACCCTGCAGTCACGCCACCACCGGCCTATCCGAACGACCTGACTGAACGCGAGGTGCAGGTCCTGCGCCTGGTGGCACAGGGTCTCACTAATGCCCAAATTGCTAATCGGCTGGTCGTCAGTCCTCACACGGTGCATACCCATGTGAAGGCGATCCACAGTAAGCTGGGTGTGACGTCCAGGAGCGCTGCGACCCGGTTCGCGGTGGAACACCACCTGGTGTGAGGGTCTCTTCTGTCGCTGTTTTTCTTGCCATCATATGCTACACAGTGCCAAAACATGGTTGAAAGATTGTTTTTGTCAAGAAAATTGCCTATGCTTGTACAAGTGAAGAGCTTCTCTCTCTAGAGAGGCTTGACGGACGATGGTCAGATTTCTCTTTCTATGAAAGGAGTAGCTTTATGTCAGCAGAAGAGAATAAAGCCATCCTCCTCCGTGCGTTGGAAACCGGAGATACAGACCCCGAATCCATACAGGTAGTGTTTGATCCAGCCGCTCGTTTTCCTGACCTGGCCGCGTATGGTCTCCCACCCACGCTGCAGGGCTGGAAACAATTCACCGTGCTCACCCACACGGCTTTTACTGATGTCCACACGCAGGTGGAGGAGATTGTTGCCGAAGGCGATACCGTCATGGTGTGGGGCATTGTACATGCCAACCACACCAGGCCCTGGCGCTCTATTCCAGCGACCAACAAACGGATATCTTTCCGTTTCGTCACCTGTTACCATTTTGCACAGGGCAAAGTAGTCGAGAGTCGCATGCTCATGGACTCACTCAGTGTGCTCCAACAAATGGGAGCCATCCCATCATCAGGATAGGCTGTGCTGGAAAACGCCCTAACATGATCTCAGCAAGACGCTCTTCAAGTCGTGAGCTGTCAGGATTCGTAAAACTCATCTCTCCTCTCTGAAGGATATCTTGGCCGTGTCCTTCCTGGGAGAAGCGGCATGCGAAATATCGATGGCTCGCGCGTCTCGGCATTTCTTTATGAGATGCAAGATAGATGTGGTGAGGCTATAATTCCTCTTCTTAGGCCAATCAAATTGAGTAGCAGGAGATGACTATCCCCTCTCTCAAGCTGCATTCCACCCTTACCGTGCATGTTGTGATGCGCTGATCCCATGCCTCGTTATGTAAGGTCGATCCGATCCCTTTTGAATAACCGATGGTATACTGCTTTGGTTCCAGGCGTGGACAAAAACGGATCAGTCACAGCCAACATGCTCATTACGATGGCGAAAGAGAGCCAGACGAGCGCCTTTTTCATAAGGTCCTCCTTATTCACGGTCCTTTGCGTTGGGGGAAAGGTTGTCGCCACACCTTTCCTGTCTGCGGTCTTGTGCGCGTTCTCTCTGGGAACGCTGCTTCTAGTCTAGCGTGCAGCAGGTGAAGACACATCGCCACAAGCGGGGAATTCGGTGCTGGGCAGAAGCGAGGGAGAGGCCGCTGGCGGCTCCCCAAAACAGGGGAGGGAATGTCAGGAAGAGGAGGAAACTCACCGCAATGGGTGACCCCCTCTTGTAAGAGACAGCACCGCATTGAGAGGGGCATCCTGCATGCAACGGAACAGCAGCCATTTCAACCCTCATGCCGACCAACATGGGACATCAGAAAAAAGCTCGCTCATCTATCTCATTATCGGCCGTTTCTTGGCACATATGGATCAGCTTTTCCTACGTGGCAGCGCACTCCCTCCGCAGGCATGGCACTGTCTCTTGGCGTGTCTCAAAAAATGTGTCACTATCAAAATCTCAGATTCTTTGGGGTGAGATGAGTAAGTGACACACATGGCAGAGGTTCTATCAAGATTGAAATGACTCATCCACAGCAGAATACTGTGATGTACAATCCTGGCATTTACAGGTGGCGGGAGTAGGAGAGTAGATGTGGGTTCGTGAGGGAAAAGTTGTCCCAAGGCCAGGGGAAGCCATCCGCCCCTGCCCCAAACAAGGAATGCTACTTCCTCCCCGTGTCTGAAGACAGGGGTATCTGCAAGCGGGTTTTTGATCAGGCACAATCCTAGAAAGTGTGTGCACTATGATCTATTTTTACAAGGATCCTGGAGATAGTGCTACGCGGCTCCGGCTCGCTCCTTACTGGCCGCCCTCGTACTTGAACGAGAGCTCTAGCTTCACACGGTAGGAAAGAGGCTTCCCAGGCTCAATGTGGATATCTTGATCGACAACGCGAGCGACCCGAATGTCCCGCAAGGTCTTTGAAGCCTGATTGATGGCGACTGCGGCAGCCTTTTCCCACGACTCATCGCTTGTCCCCACTAGCTCGATCATCTTGTAAACACTTTCGGCCATTTTGCTCTCCTTTTGTTGAGGTGTCAGCAGCCAATAGCCGGCTGACTGACGAGTAACTATAAAGCAGATATAAGCTTACCCCATGGAGAGATGTTGATCAAGCTCTTCAGTATTTCCTTTTCTTCGCGAAATGGCCCTGTTTATTCCGCGATTGGCTCCCACCGTACGTTGCCTCTATCGCGTTTCAACTCGAATAAGTTGGGTTGGCGCAGTGCCCAGGAGGTGTAGTCCCACAACTCCCCGGCATCTTCTCCGCGCGGTACGAACTGGATAATCGGCCCGTAGAAGCCCACGTCGGAGCCTTCGATGGCCAGGGTTGGCACGCCAAAAGCGCGGTAGCGGCGGACCGCCTCCTCGTGATCGGCCAGCACATCCTGAATGGTGCTCTCATCAGCCAGGGCAGCCTCCACGATGCCGGGGTCAAGATCAGCCTGTTTTGCCGCTGCCTGTATTATCGCCAGGTCCTTAATGCTCTCCCTGCGTCCGTGTTGTGCTGCTCCTAGAGCCAGGTAGAGCCGCTCAACGGCATCATTGCCACCCTGACGGCGTGCAAGCGCCAGTGTGCGATGGGCAGCCCAGCTACCATCCTTCTGGAAATCAGGTGTGACTCCCTCCTTGCGGTTTACCACTTCCAGGCTGAAGAAGCGCCAGGTGACATCAACCGGGCGTACTTTACGCACCTCGCGAATCCAGAGTGCTGTACGCCAGGCCAACGGGCACAGTGGATCAAAGTGGAAATTGATGCTGGTGGGTGTGGTGTTCTCTTTAATGGTCATAGAACCTTGGTCTCTCCTTAGTAGAGTTTTTATGCGGACCCTTCTATAACTTCATTTTGTGAAGCATGTACTGATAGCATACGTTGCTTTGTAGGAGGGTGTCAAGTTGGCAGACTGACATCCCCTCATAATTCCTCTTCGTCCCGGCCCACCCGACCCGAAGAAAGAAAAAACTTGGGGACACCCCAAACCCCGGCAGGGAACGAAGTCCCCTGCACCCCTATTTAAGGAGGAAGCTTTACATAAGTAAGAAGACACTCAAGCTAGCTCTAAGGCTCACTCGGGTGGCAACTCGCGGTAAATGAGGTCGAGGTTGATACCCTGGGATGAGCGGACGGCACGGGCAATGAAGTAAATCAGCAGGCCAAGTACTATCAGCGATCCCATAAAGGCGAAGCCCTGCCAGGGAATAATGCCGAGCTGCGAGTAGCTGAGCACGACGTAGGCAAGGCCGACTATCACTACTATAGAGAGCACGGCGACCACGGACAATAGCGGAATGCCCGCAATCGAGATGTTGGCCGGTGAGTTCTTATACAGTTGGGGGCGTCGGAATGGGAAGGCTATCGCCGCTACACTTACTGTCAAAATGGTGACGACTCCGGCGAGTACACCGAGAGATAGCAGCGTGAAGAACGAGATAGACAGCACCGACCAGATCAGGATAGCCAGGACGATCACGGATGCTACGATAATCGCGGGTATAGGTGCGTGGGTTCGCTCGCTTACTTCGGATAGCTTGCTCGGTAGAATGCGATCAAATGACCACGCGAAGAGTGTACGAACCGGCATAAATGTATTCGGGAACATCGCGGGGAGGTTCCAGAAGAGGAAACTAACGGCAATTAACAAGGCAAAGATCGAATTGTTCGCGGCAATGCTCGCCATCAAGTTGTAGTATGGCTGCACTGGCAGGACATAGGATGTCGTGCCGGTCAGGTAGTTGATACTGGCGATGAACTGCTCGCCGGCACTGCGGTAGAGCAGCAGCACACCGACAATCAAAAAGAGCGAATCCCAGACAAGCGCGCCTAGCATCACGGACAGTTGCCGGCGCAGTTTAGCAGCAGATTTGAGCTCTCCCGCGATATACACAGACCACCAGTTCCACATCATAAATGTCATAATGATGGCGACGACCGGAATGGTCGCGGAGAAAAGATGGCCACCTGTGAAGGTGAAGCCGGCCTTGGCAGCGGCATCCTGGATGGCCTGGTAGGAGTTCGCGCTGTGGGTGAATGGCCGGGCGAAAGCGTTGAAGTTCGCGATGAAGTCTGGGCGTGAAGCTATAATCAAAGCAATAAAGGCGAGGAATGTGCCGATGCTGGCAATGATCCAGCAGGTGTTTTGCACACGAAACGACCACTTCGTCCCAGATGACATGGCCACGGCGAGGATGATAATGAGCAGCAAACCAAGGCCGAATGTCCACCACTGACCGGTAGCGCCACTTCCACTTACTGCGTTACCGGCGTTGATCAGGCCGCTGTTACTGGTGACAGCGCCCAGCACCGCCAGGGTCGGGCCAACCGCGAGTACGGCGAAGGAGCGTGCCCAGAAGGCAGCGCCAATCAAGGCAGAAACGGAGGCGGAGAAATTGCTGAAGACCGCCGCCGCCGGGTGAAGGATGCGGCTGATCCAGACGTAGTCGCCGCCGACCCTGGGCATAGCCGATGCCATCATGGACATCATGATGCAGACCGGAATGTTCACGAGGAACGCGATTACCAGGGCCAGCACTATGTCAGCTCCTGGAGAGGTACCGAGTGCGTAGAAGATGCCGAATGCCAGTGTTGCTCCAACGGGAGCTGAGAAGACTGCATTGAAGATCAGGGCGTCGAAGGCCGACGCTTCGCGGACGAGACCGGATGATTGCCGGACAAATATAGAGGAATTCTGCCTTGACGTGTCCATGTGGTTCTCCTTCGCCGGATTACGGTCAAAACATGTTGTAGAGGCACGATTTATCGTGCCTCGCCGGATGAAAAGACGGATCACCCGAAGGCGTGACGAGGCGATCCTTACGAGAGCAGAAATACAAAACACAGCGCGCATTGCTTGACATGCGCGGGATTATTAGCTAAAGTATACAATATGCAACAAGTTCAGTCAATATATTTTGTGAATTGTTGTTCGATTTTGCAAACAAGCAGAGAGATGAGGGCTGCTTATGCTGGCGAACGAACGCAGAAGGCTGATTCTGGAACGGGTCGCTGAGCACCAGTCGATCGAGGCGCAGGCACTTGCAGACGAGTTGGGCGTCTCAGTGATGACTATTCGTCGCGACATCAAGCGTCTCGAGCAGGATGGATTTTTGCGCCAGACCTATGGCGGAGCGACAGTACATGTCACCAAAAGCGTAGAGCTGGGATTCAATAGCCGGGCATTGCAGTTCTCTGCACAAAAACGTCGCATTGGCGCATCCGCCGCGAGGCTGATTGAACCGGGCCAAACGCTCTTTCTAGGAGAGGGAACAACCACCGCCCAATTTGCCCAATTCTTGCCACCCCATCCCCACCTTCTCGTAGTAACTGCTTCTCTTTCACATGCGAGCCTGCTGTGCTCGCGCGATATTCGTGTAATTGTCGTCGGTGGCAAGCTGCACGCGGACGAATTGACGATGACGGGGCCGATCGCCGAGGCGACCATCAATCGCTTTTATGCTGATGTCTGTGTGCTGGGAGCGGCCGGAGTAGACCCAGTTGTCGGGGTGACAGAGTTGGACTATGAAGCGGCTTCACTCCATCGCCTGATGATGGAGCGCTCACGTCATGTATTATTGCTCGTCGATCGTAGCAAGTTAGGCTTCCGGGCACCCGCTGTTGTCGCGCCCGCGCAGATGGTAGGAACGTTGATGACTGACGAGGTCCCATCGGAGTCCCTGCTTGAACAATTGCGAGCCTGTGGCATGGAGATAAAGGTAGTTGGTGAGCAAGTCTTTGAACCTGGAATGGTGAGTTGATGGGTACCACAACGCTTTACTATGTCAGCGATGTTCATGGATCTGATCGCTGCTTCCGCAAATTTTTGAACGCGGCAAAATTCTATAGGGCCGATACGCTGGTAATGGGTGGTGACATCCTGGGTAAAGCTATTGTCTTCCTGGAAGAGGTGCGTCCAGGTGTCTACACGACGGAAGAGCTCGGGCGCCAGCTCACGTTTACGGGTGAGGCGGAGGTGCAGGCTTTCGAGAAGAAAGCAAGTGATCAGGGTCTATATCCCTATCGCTGCAGCCAGGGAGAGCCGCAAGTGTTGCGCGATACAGGTCGGATCGGGCCGCTCTTTGAGCAGTTGATGAAAGAGCGATTGGTAGAGTGGGTGGCCCTGGCCGACGAACGCCTGGCGGGAGCGGGCGTGCGCTGTTACGTCATGGGCGGGAATGATGATCCACCATCTGTACTGGAGGCGCTAGAAGGTGCGCGTATAGTCTGCAACCCTGAGGAATACGTTGTGCAACTTGATGAAGACAGTGAGATGATCAGTTGTGGCTGGTCGAATCCAACTCCCTGGCATACACCCAGGGAATGCAGCGAGGAGGAACTGGGGAAGCGCATCGACACCTTAATGGCACGGGTCAAGCGACCAGACGCATTGGTGATGAATTTGCACGTGCCCCCATTTCAAAGTGGGTTGGATGATGCGCCAGAGCTAGATGCGACATTGAAAGTGCAAACGAGCATGGGCCAGACACGCTTCAAACCTGTCGGCTCAACGGCGGTACGTGCTGCGATCGAGCGCTACCAACCTTTGCTGGGATTACATGGGCACGTTCACGAGGCACATGCGTCGGCCAAGATTGGCCGGACCGTTTGCATAAATCCCGGCAGCGACTTCAGTGAAGGCATCCTGCATGGAGCATTGGTGACACTGAACAAAGGAAAGCTCAAAGGCTATCAGATGGTGAGCGGCTGAAAGACAAGCTGGTTTATAACTACCTGATGAGGGAGGTAGAAGCATGCCGGATCTACATCTTGGAATCAATACATGCTTCGCGGTAAAACGCTGGCCTGAGCCTGAGCAGTGGCTGACCATTGTGAAGAAGGAGCTTGGCCTGAATTGCTGCCAGTTTAGCCTGGATCTCGTAGACCCGCTGCTTGACGAAAGTGCGACGACTGCTTATGCAAATGCTGTGAGAGTGTATACGCAGGCACATGACATACTCCTGCACAGTACGTTTACGGGCCTGGCGGCCTATTCCTGGAGTCAGTTGCTACATCCAGTCGAGGCGCTGAGGGAAGCGGCTATGCAATGGTACGAGCGGGCAATCAATTTTACTGCACAGCTCGGCGCGCGCGGAACTGGCGGTCACATCGGAGCTTTGAGCGTGCGAGACGCGATGAATGAAATCCGCAAACGCGAGCTTATCTCCGAGATGAGGGAACGGCTGGCCTCTCTTTCTCGCTATGCTGCTGAGAAAGGATTGCAGTTCCTGTTGTTCGAGAATATGGCTGTCTCCCGGGAGTGGGGGCATAGCATCGAAGAGGCCCAATCCCTCGCCAACCTTGTTGCGCAGGGAGGTGTACCGCTCGTACTCTGTCTTGATGTTGGGCATCCCTGTGCCCTGCATACCGGAACAGTAAGTGATTATTACCTCGCGTGGTTTGCTCAATCCTGGCCACACACACCCGTGGTGCACTTACAGCAGACCGACCGCACGGGCGATCACCATTGGCCTTTCACACAGGCATACAATGACCAGGGCATAGTCCGGGCAGATAACGTGTTGAATGCGATCCGGCACTGGCCCGATGAGTCTGATGTCTACCTGTTCCTTGAGCCGATCCATCCTTTCGAGGCCGATGACGACGTGGTGTTGCATGATCTGCGGCAGAGCGTGCAATACTGGCGCGAGGCAATGCAACGTTAAGCCTGGTAGTGCGTGATTTAGAGCCTGCACATCAATCAATGATTGAGGCCTTTGCGGTCCCCATCCTGGCAGCGATATACTATCTGATTGTACGCGTGGTGCGTGCGCGGCAGGGTATTCAACTGAAGGCAGCGTTCCAGGAGATCCCGCCCGAGTAATGGCTTCTGAGTTAGTAGGGAGACGCTACATGTCTAATGATACTAGTGACTATGTTTCTATACTAGAATCACTTTTTGGTCGTTCCAGGCCGGTGATCGCGATGATGCACTTGCTACCTTTACCGGGACGCCCGCTGTATGACAGCGCCGGAGGGATGAAAGCGATTGTAGATGCTCTGCGCCGCGACCTGGACATATTGCAAGAAAGCGGCGTCGATGGGCTCATGTTTTGCAACGAAGGCGATCGGCCGTATCCGCTGCATACCGATCGAGCGCCTATCGCGGCCATGGCGGCAGCTATTGGCGAACTGCGCCCGTATATCCGGCTGCCCTATGGTGTTGACCTGCTCTGGGACCCGATGGCTGCAATTGCTGTGGCCAAGGCTGTGCGTGCCAGCTTTGTGCGAGAAGTCTTCACGGGCGTCTATGATAGCGATATGGGGCTGTGGCAGCCTGATGCCGCCGCCGCGCTGGATTACAGGCAACAGCTTTGTGCCGCTGATATACGCCTGTTCTTCAACATCGAGCCGGAGTTTGCGCGACCGCTGGCGCAGCGACCAATCGGTGCCCTCGCACGCAGCGTCGTCGTTTCATCGCTTGCAGACGCAATTCTCATTTCCGGCGCAATGGCGGGCGCTGAGGTCGATCTTGACCACATTCGCGAGGCCAAGTCGGCGGTACCCAACACACCTGTCCTGGCGAATACAGGAGTGAAGATCGAGACGGTGCGGGCAACCCTGGCAGTCGCGGATGGCGTGATCGTCGGTACGGGTCTCAAGCGCGATGGTTACACCTGGAATCCTGTCGATCCCGAGCGTGTCCGGCGATTCATGGACGAGGTGTACCTGGCACGCGAGCAAAGTGAGGATTAACGTATGGCTGCCTCCTCCTATGTGCTTGGGATTGATGTCGGCACAACAGCCCTCAAAGCGATCGCCCTGGAACGCGATCGTGGTATCGTCGCGCAGGTGGAACGTACGCACGAGCTACTTTCTCCTCACCCGGGTTGGGCCGAGGAGGACCCGGAGCGCTGGTGGACGACTTCCATCGAAGCGATACGCGAATTGCTAACCACCATCCCTGCCGGGGAAATCATGGCTATCGGCGCTTCGGGAATGGTACCTGCCATGGTGCTGTTGGACGCATCTGGTCAGCCGGTGCGAGCAAGCATCCAGCAAAATGACGCGCGATCGATTATCGAGGTTAACCAATTACACGCTGATGTTAACCTGGATGAGTTTTTCACAATCACGGGAGGCTTACCCAACCAGCAGAATGTCGATCCGCGCTGGAACTGGTTGAGGAGGCACGAGCCAGGTGCTGTCGCACGTACTGCGCACCTGTGCGGCTCCTATGATTTCATTGTGTACCGGCTGACAGGTCAACTCTCTTTGGAGGAAAACTGGGCCGCGGAGAGCGGACTCTATGACGTCCGGCGGCATCGCTGGCATGTGCCCTACCTGGAGCACGCAGGTATAGATCCAGCGATCTTGCCACCGGTACGACAGCCGACGGAGCTCGTGGGAGGCGTCAGCAAGGAGGTTGCACTACAGACCGGCTTACAGGCGGGCACGCCAGTCGTGGCCGGAAGTGCCGATCACGTAGCGGCGGCGCTGGCTGCGGGGTTGACACAGCATGGCGATGTATTATTGAAATTTGGAGGCGCTGGCGACATTCTCTACTGTGCCGACCGTCCTGAACCAGATCCACATTTCTACTTCGATTATCATGATATTCCAGGTCTCACGCTCATTAGTGGCTGCATGGCCACCAGTGGTTCCCTGGTGAAATGGTTCGCGCGTGAGCTGGCAGGAGGGGCACCTCTAGCAGCTCTGGACGCTGAAGCTGAAGCTATTCCCCCGGGCGCTGGGGGGATCATCGTATTGCCCTATTTCCTGGGCGAGAAGACACCTATCTTTGATCCGTCTGCCCGTGGTGTCTTTGCCGGGGTAATGTTGCACCATACGCGCGCGCATCTCTACCGCGCCGTACTTGAAGCCGTCTGCTATGGGTTCGCGCACCACCTCGCTTTACTGCGTGAGGCGCATCGACCTATCAGGCGCGTGTGCGCTGCTGATGGCGGAAGCCGGAGCAAGCTATGGATGCAGATTGCTGCGGATGTGACGAACCTTCCGGTGCAGGTGGTAGCCGGAGAGGCTGCCTCGGCTCTAGGAGCTGCCTTTGTAGCTGCAATGGGGGTGGGAATGTTCACGGACTGGAACGAAATCACTCGCTTCATCTCTCAAGGACCGGTCTACCGGCCGCAAAGCGCTGTTGTTGATCGCTATCAAGCAGGTTTTGCACTCTATCGCGGGCTTTATGTGCGGCTGCAGTCCTACTTACCAGAACTTGGCCGGCTTGAGGAGACGGGTTGAGCAATTAGTGCATATCAAGAGATCATTTGATTGTATGCATAGGAGGTACAGGCAGCGAGGGCCGATAAATCGGCGATGGGCGCGGTGAACCGGCCCCTACGGATGGCCGGATGAGCTTGTTAAGCAAGCCGGTTGGCGTTCTCATCTATTTCCTCGATGCGATCGATATGCGCAAATATGTTGATTTATTATCATTTCAAGTGTATACTTACATCATAATTTATCATTTCTTGTCGTACTTTCTTACAGGACAACGGACTGGTAGCGCCCTTTCCAAAGAGTAGATACGAGCTGCTGTGGAAACGAAATTGCAACGCGTTGATGTGCTTGTAATCGGTGGGGGGGTCGTGGGTTGTGCGATACTGCGTGAATTGTCACGTTACGATGCGGCGGTTGCCTTGTTGGAACGAAACCCGGACATCTGCGACGGAACCAGTAAGTCGAACAGCGCAATTGTGCATACGGGCTTCGATGCCCCTCCTGGTTCCCTGGAAGCTCGACTGCTGGCAGAAGCACGTGAGTTGTGGCCGGACATTATTGAAAGTCTGCATATCCCTTATCTGCAAACGGGTGCGCTGATGGTAGCGACCAATGCAGAGGAACTCGCTACTATCGAAACCGAGATCATCCCTAAAGCCGAACGCAATGGCGTTATGCTCCGGCGCCTGGCCCGCGAAGAAATATTGGAGGCTGCCCCCTATATCAGCCCTAAAATTGCAGGTGGTGTACTTGTCGAGGGCGAAGGGGTCATCGATCCGTTCTGGACGACCCGCGCTTACTGTGAAAACGCCGTCATCAACGGCGCGCGAGTCTTTCTGGGGGAGCCTGTTACCGGCATCACTGTAGAGGACGAGTGTATCTATGTGCGTACCGGCGGAGGCCTGACCTTTGCCGCCTCCATGGTAGTCAACGCCGCCGGTCTGTGGGCTGACGAGGTAGCACGACTCGCGGGAGACGATGCTTTCACCATCACGCCACGTAAGGGCCAGTTTATCATTGTCGAAGAAGATCATGGTGTTTCCCAGATCATCCTACCGGTGCCGAGCCGTATCTCCAAGGGCATCCTGGTAACTCCTATCGTCTTTGGTGGAGTGTTGCTTGGCCCCACGGCAGAAGAAGTGGATAGCAAAACGGACCTGGCAACAACATCGCAAGGATTGAACCAGATACGTGAGGGAGTCAGCAAACTGGTTCCGGCCATAGCTGAAGCGGAGAGCGTGCGCCAGTTTGCGGGTCTGCGAGCGGTGAGTAGCACAGGGGATTATATCATCCGGTCATCAACAGTACACTCACGCGTTTTGCATGTAGCCGGCATCCGTTCAACAGGGCTGTCGGCTTCCCCTGGGATCGGTCGCTATGTGGGTGAACTGGTTCGTGATGAATTAGACCTCTCGCTACGTAATCCCTTCATGGATGAGTTGCCGGAGTATCTAACCGACATACACCCGGACGAAGGCGAGGTAGTGTGCTTGTGTCGCTCGATTACCCGTGGCGAGATACTGGCTGCACTGCGAAGTCCTCTGCCTCCGACTACGCTCGATGGTCTCA
>Ga0070697_100003198_pt1 | contig 12577 bp, 8 predicted proteins | sample KBSK1501metaG_FD_65475 | JGI IMG/M metagenome (GOLD analysis project Ga0070697, IMG submission 65475) | Corn, switchgrass and miscanthus rhizosphere microbial communities from Kellogg Biological Station, Michigan, USA - KBS K1-50-1 metaG | ecosystem: Host-associated > Plants > Roots >... | reverse complement strand
CGTCGGCACCTGGAGTGATGAGCTTGTTGCGATCGAATTGAACGGTCGTCATCTGATGAAGCGAACTCAGGTTGCTTATACCGGTTGCCTCCAATGTTCTTGAGTACGGCTGGTGGCTGACCAAAAAACAATTTTCCATTTTCAAAAGTGGCATGTCTAATCGCACTTACCTTATGAAAACGTTTATAAGGAAGAAGCGGTAGTAAGCATTCGGGATGGCTTCAACATCTGGCGCTCGTCAACCAGACGGCGCAGTTTTCTTTCGTCGGCGCGCAACTCTCCCGGATGGTGATTGACCACCCGCAAGTCATAAAGTCTCATTTCGTAGTTCTTCCAGAAGTCAGCGAACCGTTCGCCCAGATTAATTTGGACCGACTTCTCGATCGACGAATTACCTCCGCCGTGATCTGCCTCGACGTGTAATTCGATAACGTCGCGTGGCCCTTCGTGCTTGACGACAACCTGCCAATCGCCACCAACACCCTCGACTCCACGCAGGACCTCTTCAAACACCCATGGGCCAATGTTGCCCATTCCGCATACGACCATTTCGTCACAGCGCCCGCGAAGTTTTCCCAGCCGTCCGGCAAACACGCCGCAGGCGCAACGTTCGTCGACCAAACGCGTGACGTCACTTGACCGATACCGGATAAGCGGCATCACGTCGCGGGCAAGCGTCGTGTAGATGATTTCGCCGTAGCCATCCTGGTCCACGTCGGTAAGCTCGAAGAAGAAGTAAAGATCGTTGCGGTGATAACCGTCCTTCATCTTGCACTCAGCTCCGAGCGCGCCGAATGATTCGGTCTGGCCGTAGTTCAGATAGAGCGGTGCGCACCAGATTTGCTCAACCATCTTGCGCGCCGACTCGGCGATGTTTTCACCACCTGCAAATAAGAACTTTAAAGACCACGCGCCGCGCCGGCTGGCAACCTCCGAGAGGCGGATGATCCAGGAAGGCTCGCCGAAGATCGCCGTTGGGTTATAGATGCGTGCGCGAGCGTAAAATTCCTCCGGGTTGATCTTGCCGGCTTCGACATGAAAGCATTTAAGATATTCGAGTCCGGCTCGCAGCACCCAGGGAGACAGCCAGAACGAACAGTCAAACGCGCTCACCACTCGATCGTCCCGACGCAGGCCCAGGAGATAAAGCCACAAGGCGGTGATGCGTCCCATGTCCGCTACTTCACGTCGTGAATAGAAGACGCGTTTTGCGACGGGCGATGTGGTGCCGGTAGTCTCGAAAGCAGTATCCGCGTGGCCAGTGAGAAACTGTTCTGCGCCACAAGTGATCAGGTCTTCCCCAGTGGTATAGAAATCGCCAAGCTGCGACGGATGATCGATGCGGCGCACATCGATGCCGCGTTGTCTAAACTGCTCGCGATAGAACGGTGAACGTTTCGCTGCGAGTCGCAACGTTCGCTTAAAGCGCGCACGCCGCATTGCTTCCAAGGCTGGCGTCGGTATTTGCCCCAGCCAGCGGACAGCGCGCTCGGGATTGGTGCGAAGCGCGATCTGTTCCGATAGTTCGACAATCCTTGAAAGCATATTTGGAAATTACAATCGATCCGGAGCGCAGCGGCGGATGAGCTGCTCAAGAAGTTCGACGGCCAGATCGATTTCTTCCTGGGTGATATCGAAACAGGGCGCGAGGGTAAACACATTCTTATAGTAGCCGCCGACATCGAGCACAAGACCCATCCTCTGTCCGCGGGCGTTGAGGTCGCCTTTCATTCCCTCGGCAAAAATCTTGTCCGTCAGCTCGCGATCTGGCTCGTAACCATCTGCGCGGCAGATTTCGATCCGCAGCGCCAATCCTATTCCATCCGTGTCGCCGATAACCTTCGGATAGCGTCGCTGCAAGTCTTTGAGTTGCGCCAGGAAATACGCTCCTTTGCGTTGCGTGATTTCCTCGTAGTCGTTCTCTTCCATCATGCGCACAGCTTCCAGCGCGACGGCCGTGCCCAGCGGGTTCGACGAAAAAGTAGAATGGGTTGAGCCCGGCGGAAACTTCTCAGGCGAGATCAGATCTTCACGCGCCCACACACCGCTCAGTGGATTCAACCCGTTCGTCAAGGCCTTGCCGAAAACGACGATGTCCGGGTCGACGTTGAAATTCTCAATCGCCCAGAACTTTCCGGCGCGATAAAAACCCATCTGTATCTCGTCGTCCACCATGAGGATTTTGTGCTCGTCCAGGATCTTCTTCAGCGCCGGGAAATATTCTGGCGGCGGAATGATGTAGCCACCAGTGGCCTGAACTGCCTCGATGTAAAATGCTGCATACTCGGATTCGTTCGCCTTTGCATCCCAGACGCCGTTGTATTCGGTCTCGAAAAGTTTTTCGAACTGCTTGACGCAGTACATGCCGCAGTCCTCTTTCTTCTTTCCGTACGGGCAACGAAAGCAGTAAGGAAAAGGAACGAACTGCGCGCGGTCCGAGAAGTGGCCGAAGCGGCGGCGATAGCGATAACTGGAAGTGATCGCCGAAGCGCCCAGCGTTCGACCGTGATAGCCGCCCATGAAAGCGAAGACCAGGTTCTTGCCCGAGGCGTTGCGTACCAACTTGAGCGAATCTTCAATCGCCGACGAGCCGCCAACGTTGAAGTGCACTCGACCTTCCAGGCCGAACTTCGATTCGTTGAGTCGCGCAATGGCCGCGGCCAGCTCGACCTTTTCAGGATGAAGATATTGACAAGCAAGTTGCGGCAATTTGCTTAACTGGCGCGTGAGCGCAGCATTCAATCGCCGGTTGCCGTAACCGAAACTGGCTGCCGAATACCACATTTGCAGATCGAGATAGGGCGTACCTTCGCGGTCGTAAAGATAGCAGCCTTCGGCGCGCTCGAAAAATTTCGGCGGCTCGAGGTAATGAACTGTGTCACCCCACGAGCAGTATTTGCGTTCGAGTTCGAGTAATTCCCCCTCGTCGGAAATATTGGTCAGTGGTACGAGGGTGGTTGTTTTCGTGCTCATGAAAGGATTAGTAAGAGTCCGTTCAAAATTTATGCACCCACTCTTTCTACAGGCTCCTGCTCGATTGCATTCGAGCTCAGCAACTCTTCGATCTGGGCAGCGACCTCCGCGAGGTTCTCGTATTCCAGGTATTTAATTTCTTGTTCTCGACAATAAGTAGCGAGCTTATCTTTAGCGAAAACCAGATCGGCGTTTAGCGCGGCGTACTTATCCGACAGTCCGTCGCCGACAAAAATCGCGGGGCCACCGGCGTGATTGAGCAGGCTCATCATCGCCGGCTTGCAGGTCGCGCAGCCATGACCACATGACTGGCGAAACGACGGAAAGTCAAAGCGCAACTGACCGCTCTCCCATTCCATGTGGCTCGATAGAATTCGCACTCCGTTCAGTCGTGCTTGCAAATCCAATGATGAGCGATTGAGAATCCGATCAATGCAGTAATCGAAGCCGTCACTAACGATGTGCACGGGGACTCCGTATGCCGCGCATGTTTCGAGCAGTCGGATTAACCCCGGATCTACTTCGATCGAATCGAGCAGCGCATCGATCTGATCTTTCGTCGCCCGCACGAGCCGCATTTGCGCGTCCAGGCATTCGCGCGATCCTATATGCCCTGACTTCCATTCTTCCTCGATCTCGAGCCAGCGCGGATCGGCAAAGGTTTCGAGGATCACGTCAACAACGTCCTGCCGCGTGATCGTGCCATCGAAGTCCAGAAAAAATATGGGCTTCTTCGGCTCAGACTTTGTTTTTCGGAGTCTGCTAAATCGGGTTCGTCTTTCAGGACCGAGCAATTGGGAGAGTGGTACGATTCGCAATCCACGCGCTTGCAGGCCCTCGATGATCATGGGCAAGGCGGCCACTGTCGCGTCGCGATCGTGCCTACGCGAACTATCGCCGTCGTGAAGCAGAATTATCGCGCCAGGCTGTGCTCTTCCTAGCACTCGCGCGGCAATCTCTGCAGCAGTTTGTCGCTTCTTCCAGTCGAATCCAGCGACGCTCCACTGCACCGTACGCAAACCCAAGTGGCGCGCAGCGGCGAAGTACGCCGGTGTGCGCACGCCATACGGTGGGCGCGCGAAACGCGGCCGGCATCCCGTCGTGTTGGAGATTGTTTCATGCGCTCGTTCAAGCTGTGCGCGCGTCTCACTCGGTCGTTGCAGCAGATATAGCGGATGCGAGTAAGAATGATTGCCGACCTCGTGTCCGTCGTCAATCACTCGACGAGCAATCTCGGGAAAGAGTTCGACATGACGGCCAAGCATGAAAAATGTTGCCTGCACGCCGTAGCGATCTAATACCTCGAGAATGCGCTCGGTAGCTTCAGATGGACCATCGTCAAACGTTAGTGCGACTGAGTCAGTATCAGTTCGGCCGCGCCAGTCGGCAGCCCCGAGCCACTGTGAGCGCACGGCATATGTGGCGTAATAAACCGCAGCGGCGCCGGCAGCCACCGATCCCGCGCCGGCAATTATTGGATGGGCAAATAAAATCATTCTTTGTCGTCAGCCAAGGTTCACGCTGTCATTCTGCGCGCCATCGTCCCTGCGGGAGCGGACAATTCAAGAACGATTTGCGCGATCTCTCGCCGAGCATGCGGTCTCGAAATTCTGTTAGCTGCTTGCGACATTGCATGTCGCGCCGGCTCATCGCCCAGTAGTGAAACGACCCTTGCCGCAGTCTCGTTCGCATCGTTGGTAATAACCGCCAAGCCGGCGTGAACCATCCGCTTTGCGTTCACGAACTCCGCGCCGGGAATCGGATCGAAAAGCACCATCGGCAATGAAGACAACGCTGCCTCGAGGACTGTCAAACCGCCCGGTTTGGTTACGAGCACGGATGCCGCTTGCATCAACGCCGGCACGTCATCGGTCCAGCCGAGGACACGCAACGAGACGGGCGGTTTCACCGACAGCCCCGCGAGTTTTCGGCGCGCGCGTTGGTCGCGCCCCGCGATGGCCACGATATGCATCGGGACTTCAGTTGTGGCAAGCGCGCGCGCCACTCGATCCATTCGCGTCGGGCCCATGCCGCCGCCCATCAGCAACACCAATGGAAGAGCGTCCGTGATTCCATGACGGCGGCGCGTGGCATTCTCGTCGTGCTTCACCTCGAACGAAGCATCGACCGGTATCCCGCAGATGGCAATCTTATTTGCGGCGGCGCCCCACTCGATTAACTCGGCGCGCACATGTTCATCGGGCACGGTGAACACTTCAATTTCCGGTTTGACCCAGATCGGTTCGGCTTCGTAATCCGTGATCACGTTCACTATCGGGGCCGGCGTAATTCCCAGCCCCCTGGCGATAACGGCCATCTCGCAGGCGGCCACCTCGACTGCCACGATCACGTCCGGCCTGAATTCCCCGATGGCCTCGAAGACTTTCGGACAACCGAGCCGAAACGCCCAGGTGGGCGCGGTGCTCGCATGCTTATGCTTCAGACGCGCTGCCGACAAGCGTTCCCACAAGACCGGCGCATAACGCAGCATCATCCAGTAAGGCCATTCGTAACAGGCCCGAAACAACAACCGGCATTCTTCGAGCGCATCGACCGCCCACACCTCTGCATGTGGCGCGATGTGCTTCAACTCTTTCGCAATTGCTCGAGCCGCCCGGGGATGACCAGACCCAAAGGAAAGAGTCAAGACCAGAATGCGAGGCATTACATTCATGCTTGAACCGCAGGATTATGACGAAACAATCATCGATCAATCTTCTCTAAACCGCATTAATCTGAATCCGAGTGAAAGACTAATAACCGCCATCGCGCCGAGCACGGCTAGATCTCTGGTTGCGTAACTACCGGCAAACGCGCTTTGAACCGAGCGTGCCGCCAGGGCTGTTGGCAGCCACTCGGAAACTATTCGTAATGTATGGGGCATGACTTCAGGAGAGTAATAAACCGGCGCAAGAAAAACCAAACCCGCGCCCAGCGAATCTGTGAGCAGCGAGCCTTCGCTGAAACTGCGTGCGCGCGTCGCGATGATGACACTGAAGCCACACAGGCAAAGCATCGTCAGGAGGATCGTTACAACCAACGGCAACAGGCCAATTTGAGTGCGCGCGCCCAGCAAACGCGCGACAATCAGCAAGGCGCCACTGCCCAAAGTTGCCTGCACAATGCCGAAGACGAGAATGCCAAACACGTACGATGAAGGAGCAACTGGCAACACAGCGAAGAGTTTCAATCGTCCGGTGAAACGGTTCTCAAGAAGGAGATAGCCCAACCAGCTTATGGCGGTCAGCGAAAGCGAAAACACGATCGAGCCCGCCAGGAAGCGAATTGTGTTTTCGGCTCCGCCCCCAATCGCGTTGGCAAATAGATACATGGCCGTGGGAAAGATCAGCGCGGCTAACACAAATGGTCCTGCCTCGGCGCGCAAACGAGCCAGATGGATGCGAAATACGCTGACGATGTCTCTTAAGTCAGGCACGGCGTGTCGTTGTTCTCGTTTTCTTCGAATGGATGGCCAGTCAGGGCAAAGTAAACATCTTCAAGCGAAGCGCGCGCCAGCGAGTACTCGGCGATTTGTCGTTCGCTCGCGTAACGTTGCGACTGCGCGAACGTCGCAAAATAACGGACCTGCTGCTGATCGCCACAATCCTGATAACTTAAACGATAGCTCTTCCTGAGCAGGGAAAGAAGTTCACCGAGTGTACCCAGGCCGATCATCTTTCCGGCGCTAATGATACCGATGCGATGGCTTAACCGTTCGGCTTCCTCGATGTAATGCGTTGAAAGAAGCACGGCACAGCCTTCGGTTACTCGCCGCCGGATCACACCCCAGACGGCCCGGCGCGAGACGGGATCAAGACCCGCAGTGGGCTCGTCAAGCACCAGCAGTGGTGGATTGCCCAGCAAAGCAAGTCCGATCAGAATCCGTCTGCGCTGGCCCCCGGAGAGATCGCCAACGCGCTTATTAGTTTCTCGGTCCAGATCCAGCTCGTGAATTATTTCAGCTGACGAATTACGGGCCTCGCGTTTTGCAAGGCCTTTGAAGCGCGCGAACAGTTCCAAATGTTGCCGAACCGTCAGCGTTTCAAAGACACCGGCCTCTTGCGGCGTGATTCCCATCATCGCTTTTGCCCGGCGCGGGAAGGCCACGGCATTCACGTCAAAGATCTCAACCTTGCCAGAAGTGGGCCGCAGCTCGGTGGTAATCTGGCGCAGGAGCGTGGTTTTGCCAGCGCCGTTCGGACCGAGGATCGAAACGATTTCTCCAGACCGCACATCGAAATCGATTCCGCGATTGGCGTGGTTTCCATCTCGGTACTGCTTTACCAAGGCGCGCACACGAACGGCCGCATCGCCATCTTCGGGCACCAGCGGTTGTTTCACCGCCTCAAATTCTCGGTCTTTAATCGTTACGCTCGCGGTGCTCAAGGTTTTTCACATTTAACTCAATTGCATGAAATCCATGGCCGAGCGAATCGCAGTCAGAGGGCTGTTGCGATAAGCCGACACTTCGTATGGGCAACCGATCTTGCAGCCTCTACAAAAATCCCACATCTCCGGCGACTGTCTGATTATCTCTCTGACCTCCGGCGATTCATATATTTCTTGCAAGCTCATGTCGGGTGCGCCGCGATGCAAACTGACGAAGGCGCAGGGAAACTGAATCGAGCCGTCGGGACGCATATTGATCAGATGTGAAGCCGAGCGACAAGGAAACTTCGTGTTGAACCCGCCGTTGCGATAGAACTTAAAATAGTCTTTGTAGAAGCGCACGCACTTATATTCTTTCTTGAGCTGCATTACATAGGTGAAAATTTTGTCCAACGCCGCCCCTTCCATCTCGACATCTTTGGTCCGCCAGGTGGTGCGTACTACATTGTGAACAGCTTCGGTATGCAGCAGCAGACCGCGCTGGTCACAAAACTTTGCTAACGGGGGAAGATCCTCGAGGTTATCCAAATCCACCGCGGCATTGATCTGAATCGTGTGATGGTCGAGCTCGCCAAGTATGTGATCCAAAGCTTCAAGAATCACAGGCAAGCCGTCGATGCCTCGGCGCTGGGCAAACTTCTCGCGGTCGAGGGTGTCGATGGAAACCTCCAACTGATCGAGTTTCACACAGGCCTCGGCGTACTTCTTGAGCGCCAGGCCATTCGTTGGCATTGAAGTAAAGAAACCTTTGCGCGAGGCGTAGTCGATGTAGTCGGGCATGTTCGGATTCATCAAGGGCTCGCCGCCGGAAAAACTCCAGGCGAATACGCCGAAATCTGCAGCCTCGTCCATGCGCGCAAACACTCGATCGCGCGCCGCGCGGTCTTCTGCCTGCTGGTTTTGCCAGATGGCGCAGTAGCCGCATTTCATGTTGCAGTGCAGCGTGGACTCGAACATCACCATGAACGGCCGGTTGAATCCGTGACGCAACTGCCGCAACGTATTCTTGAACATCAAACTCTTTTTCATCTCGCTACGGCGCAACCAGGCAAAGTGCCTTCGTCAGCAGGTTCTAATTCTGCTGCATTCAACGTGGCTTAATGCTCAACCGATAAAAATGCTGGGGTCATGGAAACTATAACACACGAGTATAGTTGACTCTCTTCTTTCCGAGATACAGTGCGAGGGACAACGCGATTGCTATCGAGGCCAGACTAATAAGTTGGCCGATCAGTTCCGGCTTGCCGCGCTCCAAACGCAATTGAATGTCATGATTACCGCGAGGCACAGAAAGACTTATCAATCCATCAGGCTGGGAAGGAGTGACTGTTAATTCGGCCGCTTCGCCTGACTGATACCCTTTCCAGTATGGATAGTAAAACTGGGGCACGTTTAATATCACACCGTCTGATGCTTCGACGTGCAAATCGATCTCCCTGGGTTTACGGGCCGTAATCTCCGCGCGGCCAACTCCTTCGACGATCATCGGCTCGGGTGGATGTCCGGGCGAACTGCCGACTCTTTGCAACAGTGTCTCGCTCTCCTCTTTCATCAGCGCGTCCCACAAATCTTCATCTACACTTTTTTGCCAGTCGATCGAGGCCATCGACTGGTTCCAACGCGGTCGATATTCGGGCGCGTCCCGGCTCTGCTCGAGCTGCTCGGTCCTATACTCGATAACAGCCCGATTGGGATTCGTTTGTGGATACGCACTCCAGGCTTTCCACGCCGTCACTGGAATCCACACGGCGATAAATAACCCGGTGATTATTTGCATCGCCCGCAGCCAAGATGAGGAGCGCTTATTCAACGACCTGATCGATAGCGCCAGCAGCGCCGCCGTGGCCAACGTTAGGACCGCATTGAACCTCCAGGGGAACTGAATCTTCCTGATAATCGGGACAAGCAGCCACACCGGTTTACTAAGTTGGGTCATCATAAAGATGCTGCCTACCACAATGCAGTACCAGAAAACATTCATTTTCTTCAGTCGAGCATCCAGGCCGGATCGGCTGATCAAGAAAGCGCAGCTGGCTACGCCCAACATGTTAGAAGCGAGCAACGCGAGCGCGATCTTGTCCGGTTCCCACAGAGAAAATCTGGCGAAGAAGAACCAATTCTCGTACGAGAAGTATCCCGTGCTGATTCTATCCAGAAGGACAAATTGTTGAGTCGTCAATGCCGGAACAAGGTAGATTGCCGATAACCCGATTCCGAGCATTAGGGCGCCCAAAGAGAGGCCCAGCACCTTTAGTCTTTCGGCTCGCAGCGTAAAGAACATTACATAACAGAACGGGAGGACACAAAAAGTAAGCGTGGTCGGCAGGTGAGTCATGATCAAAAGTGCCCAGCCAACCGCGAGTCCCGGCAAAGCGCTCATTTGCCCCGAGTGTAATCGGTCACTGGAATACAAAATCAAAGGCATCCAAACGAATGCCCAGTACTCAGCAAACGAAGCGCGCACGTACAGGTCTGCGGCTAAATGGTAAGGCATCGCCATATAAAGAATGGCGGCCGCTAAAGCTGACGCGCGGTCAACATGATTCTTGAGCCACAGATAAGCGAACCCTCCCGAAGCGATCAGCGCGACAGAGGCCGAAATGCCAAGCTGACACCATCCCTGTGGATCGTTTCGAAAGAGAGGTCGCAGAATACTCGTCAGAAAATATGGCACGGGCGGATAAAAGAAAAAAACCGGGCTGCCCAGCCCACCGTTCATTCCGCTGAGCCACCGGGGATAGGGATCGCCGGACCAAAGCTGTGCCGAGAAATGCGTGTACCAGGCTGTATGGAAAGCCGCGTCATCACTCAGAAAAGGGAGACCGAGGATAAGAACGGGGAGCGTTAGAATGATCCCCACTCCGGCAATTGCGATCCCGTGAGACACTTTCATTTTTCTAACAAATAGCACGGCTTTGAGCGGCACAATCAAATTCAGATCGAAAGCTATCTCCGACTTTACAATACCTTTGAGGCCCGGCTGGAAGAATACGCGATTCCCCGCAGTGCGCTAGTTTTTCGCAATCGGATCCGGTTAAGATATGCCGACTCGATGAACGCCTTGCGCCTTGTCACATGCCCCATCCCACGAAGCTGTTGGTTGGCCCTGATTTTATTAGCGGCCAACACGCTTTGCTCAGCCCAAGTTTCGCCCACTGGCGCTCTTCGGATTGTCGTGCATGATCCGAATAATTCGCCCGTCGCCGGAGCCAACTGCTCGTTGTCTCTGACATCTGCCGCAAAGGGAGTTATCGCCAACGGGAGTTCCGGCGAACAAGGCATCGCGACATTCCCAAGTGTTTCGCCAGGTACGTACACGCTGACAATAACCAAAGAAGGCTTTGAAACACTTATCCGGACTGCGGTCGTCCGCGAGAAAGCGGAAAGCGAGATTGCCGTCAATCTGGCGGTTGCAGCCGTTGAAGCGAAAGTGACCGTTTCGGCGCGAGAAGAAGCTTCGACGAGTGTCACGGCGGGCGCAACTATGCCTGCGGGCAACATCAAACGCGAGATGCTTCGTTCGCTGCCGCTGGCCACCGCCCGCGTTGACGAAGCATTGCCTCTAATTCCAGGGGTGATTCGTTCGACAAAGGGCGAGCTCAGCATCAAGGGCGCCAGCGAGGAACAAAGTGCGCTTCTGGTTAATGGAATCAATGCCAACGATCCCGCTACGGGAAACTTTCGATTGAATCTGCCAATTGATTCGGTCGAGGCCGTGCAGGTTTTTCAACATCCCTATACTGGCGAGTACGGAAAATTTGTCGGCGGAATCACTCGCGTCGAGACCAGGCGCGGCTCTGACCGTTTCCACTTTGAGCTCAACGACTTCCTGCCTGACTTGCGCTTCAAGAATGGCAAGGTTGTAGGCATCGCCGAAGACACGCCGCGCCTGAACTTTAACGGCCCAATCATCGAAAATCGGTTGTATTTGTCGCAGTCGTTGGCCTATACGATCGCCAAGCGCACTGTCAGAGGCCTGCCATTTCCCGAGAACGAGACCAAAACGGAATCGCAAAGCTACTTCTCGCAGCTTGATTTGATTCTCAGCAGCCGGCACACGCAAACCTTTACCTTCGGCTACTTTCCCCAGCGGGATCAATACCTCGGTCTCGACTTTTTCACTCCGCGGCCGGTAACCCCAAACGATCGCCAGCGCGACTTTTCTTTTGGTGTTCGCGACCATTACGCGCTCGGCGGTGGGTTGCTGGAATCGGTATTCTCGTTCCGGCGATTCGATGTCCGTGTTTGGGGACAGGGGACGGACGAACAGACTTTTACACCCACAGTGCAGTCGGGCAATTACTTCGCGACTCTGGATCGCCGTTCTGCGCGCATTGAGTTCTTAGAAGTTTACGCTCCTCCCTCATTTGAATTCTTAACCGGTCGTCACGAGGTCAAGGTCGGCTTTGATTTCAACCACTTGAGCGATCTTCTTCGTTACGGCGCGCGTCCGGTTCGCATTGTTCGCGCCGATGGTACTCTGGCCGAACTAATCGAATTCGGACCGCGGCCAACGCGCCGGATTCCGGCCACGAATAACGAATATAGCGCCTTCATTCAAGATCGCTGGCTGATAAGACCGAGGCTCAGCATCGATCTGGGCTTGCGGTTTGAAGATCAGCGAATTGCCGATGAAAACAATCTCGCTCCCCGGGCCGGGTTTGCCTGGTCGCCCCTGGGCTCTGATCGAACAGTCGTGCGCGGCGGCATAGGCCTTTTTTACGACAAAGTGCCGCTGAACATCCGCGGTTTCTGGCGCTACCCAAGGCGCACAGTCACGCGCTACGCGCTCGACGGCCAGACCATCATCGACAGAACGGAATTCCGAAACGTCTTGGTCAGCTCACCGCCAATTGCTCCGCTCGATTTTCGGCGCTTTGATAAAACGGCCGGCTTCGTGCCTTTGAACCTGACCTGGAACATCGAGCTGGACCAATCGATTACGCCGCGTATTTTGCTGCGCGCGAATTTCATCGAAAGCCACACCAGCCGCATCTACATCGTGAATCCCGAATCGGATTTCAATGGGACCAGCGCGATCGTTTTACGTTCCGCGGGCCATGCAACCTATCGCGCACTGGAGTTGACCACGCGGTTCACGCTCCGCAAGGACGAAGCAATTTACGTTTCCTACGTGAGGTCACGCGCGCAGGGCGATCTGAACGACTTCAACAGCTTCTTTGGGGACGTGGCGTCGCCAATCATCCGTCCCAAT
>Ga0070697_100003197_pt1 | contig 12580 bp, 13 predicted proteins | sample KBSK1501metaG_FD_65475 | JGI IMG/M metagenome (GOLD analysis project Ga0070697, IMG submission 65475) | Corn, switchgrass and miscanthus rhizosphere microbial communities from Kellogg Biological Station, Michigan, USA - KBS K1-50-1 metaG | ecosystem: Host-associated > Plants > Roots >... | reverse complement strand
CTCGTCGCCTGGGCGCTCGACCTGCCGGGGGCCGTTCGGTCGCGGGTTTGGACCGTCGCGGTCGTGGCATGCCTTGTCTACGCCGCGACCGACGAGCTCCACCAGGGCTTCGTCCAGGGCCGCCACGCATCGCCGGTCGACGTCGCGATCGACCTGTTCGGGGCGCTCCTTGGCCTGGCGGCCTACGCCCGGATCAGGCGTAACCGGCCGTCGCCGACGCCGGTGTAGATTCGGGCGGTGACCGAACAACTTTCCGGCGCCAATGGCGCGGTTTTCCTCGTCAGCGCCGCCCGGACGCCCATAGGCAAGTTCGGCGGCGGGTTCGTCGAGACGCCGGCCGTCGAGCTCGGCGGCGTGGCGATTCGGGCCGCGGTCGCCCGCGCCCGGCTGCCTCAGGATGTCGCGGTCGACGACGTCCTGATGGGCCAGGTCCTCCAGGCCGGGGTGGGCCAGGCCCCTGCGCGGCAGGCCGCCTTGCGGGCCGGGCTGCCGGTGACGACGAGCGCCACGACCATCAATCGCGTCTGCGGCTCCGGCATGAAGTCGATCATGCTGGGCGCGGCGGAGATCCGGGCCGGCGATGCGGAGATCGTCGTCGCGGGCGGCATGGAGAACATGACGCTGGCGCCCTACCTGATGCCCAAGGCCCGCTTCGGTTACCGGCTGGGCGACGGCACGATCGAGGACGCCGCCATCCACGACGGGCTGTGGTGCGCGATCGACGACTGCCACATGGGCACGCACGCGGAACGGGTCGCCGCCGCGCGGCACGTCAGTCGCGCCGACCAGGACGAGTTCGCCCTGGCCAGCCACCGAAAGGCGATCGCGGCGATCGACGAGGGCCGCTTCGAGCAGGAGATCGCCGCCGTGACGACGCGCGACTCGAAGGGCCGCGAGACCCAGGTCGCGACCGACGAGAACCCACGCCGGGACACGAGCCTGGAGCTGCTGGCGAAGCTGCGGCCGGCGTTCGACCTGCCCGACCCCGATCCGGACGATCCGCTGTTCGCCGGCGCCACCCTGACCGCGTCCGTCACGGCCGGCAACGCACCGGGCCTGACGGACGGTGCGGCGGCGACGGTCGTTGCCAGCGAGCGAGCCGTCGAGCGCTACGGGCTCAAGCCACTCGCCCGGATCATCGGCTACGCCCAGGCGGAGGTCGAGCCGAAGTGGCTCTTCCTGGCCCCGGTCGAGGGCGTGCGCAAACTGCTTAACCGGATCGAGATGCCGCTCGAGGCGTTCGACCTCATCGAGATCAACGAGGCGTTCGCCGCCCAGGTCCTCGCCGACGGCCGGGAGCTGGGGTTCGACTGGGACAAGGTCAACGTCAACGGCGGCGCCATCGCGCTGGGCCATCCCATCGGGGCGAGCGGCGCCCGGATCGTCGCGACGCTGCTTCACGAGCTGCGACGCCGAGAGGGCCAATACGGCCTGGCCACGCTGTGCCTGGGCGGCGGCGGCAGCGTGGCCATGGCGTTCGAGCGCGTGGCGTGACCCAGACGGCCCAACGGAAGACGGGCGAGACTAAGCGGGAGGCACCGCCCACGTTCCGCCATTTCATCGCCGGCCAGTGGGTCGAGTCCGTTGGCGGGCGAACGTTCGAGAGCCACAACCCGGCCGACACGCGCGACGTCGTGGGGCGCTTCCAGCAGGGCACCAAGGCCGACGTGGCGATGGCCGTCAAGGCCGCCGAAACCGCCTTTCCCGCCTGGCGGGCCACGCCGGCGCCCAAGCGCGGCGAGATCCTCTATCGCTTCGGTGCCCTGCTGGCCGAACACAAGGAACGGCTCGCCCGGGCGATGACCCGCGAGATGGGCAAGGTCATCGCCGAATCGCGGGGCGACGTGCAGGAGGGGATCGACATCGCCTTCCTGATGGCCGGCGAGGGGCGCCGGATGGCCGGCGAAACGGTCCCCAGTGAACTGCCGGACAAGTGGGCGATGAGCGTCCGCGAACCGATCGGCGTGGCGGGAATCATCACGCCGTGGAATTTCCCGATCGCGATTCCGTGCTGGAAGACGATGCCGGCGCTCGTGACGGGCAACACCGTCGTCTTCAAGCCGGCCAGCGACACGCCGCACTGTGCGACGCTGCTCGTCGAGCTCATGGCGGAGGCGGGCTTCCCAGCGGGCACCATCAACCTCGTCACGGGCACCGGCGCCGAGGTGGGCGACGCGATCGTCGAGTCGCCGGACGTGCGAGTCATCTCGTTCACCGGCTCGTCGGAGACCGGCAAGTCGATCGCCCAGCGGGCGGCGAAGCGGCTCAAGCGCGTCAGCCTCGAGCTGGGTGGCAAGAACGCGGTGGTCGTCCTTGCCGATGCGGACCTGGACCTGGCCGCGGACGGCATCCTGTGGTCGGCGTTCGGCACGACCGGCCAGCGCTGCACCGCCTGTTCGCGGGTGATCGTCGAGCGCGACGCCGTCGAGCCACTGCTCGCCCGACTCGAGCACGGCGCGCGGCGACTGCGCCTGGGCAGCGGGCTCGATGAGACGGTCGACGTCGGGCCACTCATCAACGCGGCCGCGGTCGACAAGGTGCGCGGCTACATCGAGATCGGCCGAACCGAGGGCGAGCTGGTGATCGGCGGTGGCGCGGCCCGCGGCGGCGACCTGGCGAACGGCCATTTCTTCGAGCCGACGATCTTCGCCGGCGCGAAACCGATGGACCGAATCGCGCAGGAGGAGATCTTCGGGCCCGTCCTGTCGGTCGTCCCCGTCGCCGATTACGGCGAGGCCGTGACGGCGGTCAACCAGACGCGTTTCGGGCTGTCGGCGTCGATCTTCACGCGCGACGTGAACGCCGCGTTCCGGGCGATGCGCGACTTCGAGACGGGCATCGTCTACGTCAATGCGGGCACGACCGGGGCGGAGGTCCACCTGCCGTTCGGTGGCTGGAAGGAGACCGGCAACGGCCACCGCGAGGCCGGCCACGCAGCGCTCGACACGTACACCGAATGGAAGTCGATCTACGTCGACTTCAGCGGCCGCCTCCAACGGGCACAGATCGACAACCAGTGACGTCCGACACCGTCGACGAACTGCCGGACTACCTCAAGGGACTCGACACCATCGAGCTGGGCTGCAAGTGGCCGTGCGAGGAGGTCTGGAAGGCCCGGAAGCGCGGCTGATCGTGGCGAAACGAAGCGCCGGCCTGCTGCTCTTCCGGCGCCGCGGCGGCGAGCTGGAGGTCCTCCTCGCCCACCCGGGCGGTCCGCTGTGGGCGAAGCGCGACGGCGGCGCGTGGAGCGTGCCGAAGGGCGAGATCGAGCCCGGTGAGGACCCGCTCGCGGTGGCCCGGCGCGAGTTCGAGGAAGAGACCGGCCAGCGGGCGCCGGTCGGCAACGTCCGGTCGCTCGGCGAGGTGCGCCAGAAGTCCGGCAAGGTGGTCGAGGCCTGGGCCGTCGAGGGCGACCTCGACCCGTCGACCGCGAAGAGCAACACGTTCCCGCTCGAGTGGCCGCCGGGCTCCGGCGACTGGATCGACGTCCCGGAGGTCGACCGCGTCGCCTGGTTCGGCCTCGACGAGGCGCGGACGCGACTGAACCCTGCCCAGGTCGCGTTCATCGATCGCCTGGCCGTCACCGTCGGGAACCAGCCCGGCCCGACGGCCGTATAGGTCCGGGGCGGGCCATCGTCGTCGTCCGTTCGACGCGTGGCACCATGTCGCCATAGCAATGGGGGTCCGAGTCCTGACCGAGCCGCGTCCCGTCAACCACTCGCCATGGACGGTTCGCGTCGCGGACGTCAGCGCCCGCCACCGCTGGCCGGTCTTCGGACTGTGGCTGCTGTTCACCCTGGCTTGTTCGGCGCGAGCCTCTACATGGGTGGCGCCAATACGGCGGAGGCGGTCTCCAACGAGCAGCGGGCGCGCTACGAGTCAACCGAGGCGTACCTCGTCTACTCGCCGCCCGGCACCGCCACCGTGCCGCCGTCGCAACAGTTCCTCCTCGTGATGGCGACACGGGCTGGAACCGTCGACGATGCGGCGTTTGCCCGCGAGGTCCGCGACGCGGTCGCGACGATGAACGGGCTGCAGGCGACGAACGGCGTGTCGGGACCCGTCTTCGACGAGGTGACGAATCCGCTCGACGCGCCGCCGCAAGCGGGGCTCGTATCCGCCGATCGAACCGCCGTCCGGATCATCGCCCGGATCCCCGGCGACGGCGCGCAGGCGGCCGGCAGGATCGCCGCGCTGCCGGCGTTCATCGCGCAACTCCGTGCCGCGCATCCATCCGTCGAGATTCACGCGCTGAACAACACGCTCGCCAACGACCAGATCCAGGAGCTCGTCAGCACTGATCTCGATGCGTCGTTGCGCCTGACGATTCCGCTGACGTTCGCCATCCTGCTGATCGCCTTCGGCGCGGTCGTCGCAGCGATCGTGCCGCTCGTCCTCGCCGTCACCGCGCTCCTCGCGGCGTTCGGCATCCTGGGCATCTACAGCCAGCTGATCGACCCGATCAGCCCGTATGCCAACCAGCTCGTCGTCCTCATCGGGCTTGCCGTCGCGGTCGACTACTCGCTGTTCATGATCACCCGCTTCCGAACCGAGCGACGACACGGTCGGGCGAAGCTCGCTGCGATTCACGTGGCGAGCAGCACCGCCGGTCGGGCTGTCTTCTTCTCCGGACTCGCGGTGATGATCTCGATTGCGGGCCTGTTCATGCTCGATGATCCGCTCTTTCGGTCGATGGCCATCGGCACGATCGCGGTGGTGTTCATTGCGGTTGTCGGCTCGTTGACGTTCCTGCCGGCGACGCTGGCGATCCTTGGCGACGGCGTGACACGGTTGCGGCTGCCGCTGCTGGGTCGCGACCGGGAGGAGGGGAGTGGCCCGTGGAGCCGCCTCGTCAAGGCGGTTATGCGACGTCCGCTCGTGTACGCCGTCGTCGTGAGCGCGCTGCTGATCCTCGCCGCGACGCCGGCGCTGCGGCTGCACATCGGGCAGACCGACTTCAGCTCGTTTCCTGATTCGATCGATTCGGTGGTTGCGCTTCGCTACCTCGACGAGAAATGGCCGCAAGGGTCGACGCTCGATTTCGACGTCGTCGTAACCCGGGCGAACGAGGACAGGACCAAGGCGGCCATCTATCGGCTGGGCCAGCGCCTCGTTACCATCCCGGGACTGAGTGGACCGCCGAGCACGAAGATCTCCCCGAACGGGACGGTCGCGTTCGTGTCGGTCCTGATGTCCGGCAGTCGCAACGACATCCGCAACCGCGACATCGTCCGCGAGGTTCGCGCGCACGTCGTGCCGGAAATCTTCGCGCCGCTTCCCGGCGTCCGCGCCCTGGTCACCGGCGACGCGGCCTACGCGACGGATGTCAGCGACTACTACGCGGCGGGCATGCCGCAGGTCATGGCCTTCGTCCTGGGCCTGTCGTTCCTGCTGCTGCTCGTCGCCTTTCGCTCGATCATCATCCCCATCAAGGCGATCCTGCTCAACCTGCTGTCAACGGGTGCGGCGTACGGGCTGACGGTCCTGGTCTTCCAGGAAGGCTGGCTCTCGGCGCAACTCGGGGTCAAGCCCGGCGTCATCGAGGCGTTCGTGCCGGTCTTCATCTTCACGATCCTGTTCGGGCTGTCGATGGACTACCACGTCTTCATCCTGACCCGGATCAAGGAGGCCCGCGACCACGGCCTGGGCTCGAACGAGGCGGTCGCGCGCGGCATTTCGATCACGGCAGGCACGGTCACCAGCGCCGCCGCCATCATGGTCGTGGTCTTCGCCGTGTTCGTGACGCTCCAGCTCGTGATCATCCGCCAGCTGGGGTTCGGGCTGGCGGTTGCCGTCTTCCTCGACGCGACCGTCATCCGGAGCATCCTCCTGCCGGCCTCGATGCGGCTCCTGGGGGAGTGGAACTGGTGGCTGCCCGGGTTCCTGTCCTGGCTGCCCAGAGTGACCGTCGAGGGGGCCACCGACGAGGTCACCGAAGCACCCGCTACCGCCTGACCCCCGCGTCCGAGGCCGCTGGAGCCGGCCAGCGCCTCCGTAACCCAAAAGACAGATTCGGCCGCCGAAGATCCGCCCAACCGAACAGGTCGCGTCATAGGGCGGTGTGGGTGCGCGCATGAAGCTCAAATTGCTGGCCCTCGTGGTCATGCTCGCCGTCGGGGCGGGCGCCGTCATCCTGGCGATGGGCGGGATCGCCACCGCCAGTGACCAGCCCCGCTACCTGACCTCGACCGTCACCCGCGGGACCGTCAGCCAGGACGTCACCTCGACCGGCACTGTCGCGGCGTCCGCCACCTACGGGTTGACCTTCGGCTCCCCCCCGCAGCTGGGCGCGTCGAGCTCGTCCTCGGCAAGCTCGGGGACGAGCTGGCACGTCGATAGCCTCATGGTGAAGGTCGGCGACCAGGTCAAGAAGGGCCAGGTCCTGGCCAAGGCGGCCACCTCCTCGCTCCAGGCGCAGCTGAGCCAGGCAAACGCGGCGTGGCATTCGGCCAGGATCCAGCTCACGATCGCCCAGGAGAACCGCGCGGCCGCCACGACGACCAGCACCATCCGGCAGACCCAGGTGGCCCTGTACAACGCCCAGAGCGCCGTCTCGCAGGCCAACCAGTCGCGAATCAACCTCACGGCCGAAATCAACGCGGCCACGCTCACGGCGCCCATCGATGGTGTCGTCAGCGCCGTCAACATCGTGGCCGGTGTCGACGCCCCGTCCGGCAACGCCATCGCGGTCAGTTCGCGGACGTACCAGGTGACCGCCAGCGTCGTCGAGTCCGACCTCTCGTCGGTCAAGGTGGGCCAGAAGGTCGCCATCACGGTCTCCGCCGTGAATGCTTCGCTCACCGGGACGGTCGCCTCGATCGCCCTCACCCCATCGACAACGAGCGGCTCGAGCAGCGTCGTCTCGTATCCAGTCACGGTGTCGATCGACGGCACCAACGACCAGCTCCGTTCGGGGATGAGCTCCGACGTGTCGATCACGGTCGCCCAGGCGGCCAACGTCCGCGTGGTCCCGACCGCCGCCCTCTCGGGGAGCAACGGCAATTACGTGGCGCGGGTCCTCGCCGCCGATGGCAGCGTGACCGCGGCAGTGGTCGAAGTCGGTCTCGTGACCACCTCCGGCGCGGAGATCCGGAGTGGCCTCTCCGAGGGCCAGACGGTGGTCACCGGCACGGTCAGCTCGACGACGACCGGCACCGGCGCAACGAACAACGGCAACCGCGGAGTGACCGGCGGGTTCGGTGGTGGCGGGTTCGGCGGCGGTGGCTTCGGCGGAGGCGGGCGCGGCGGCCAGCCGTGACGACGTCGATCGTCTCGCTCCGCCGCGTGACGCGGCTGTATCGCACCAGGGACATCGAGGTCCCGGCGCTGGTCGACGCCAGCCTCGAGGTCGCGGCCGGCGAGTTCGTCGCGATCGTCGGGCCATCGGGTTCCGGCAAGACGACGCTGATGAACGTGGTCGGCTGCCTCGATCGCCCCACCAGCGGCACGTGCGCCATCGACGGGACCGACGTGGCGACGCTCGACGACGACGGCCTGGCTCGGCTGCGGAGCCACACCATCGGGTTCGTGTTCCAGTCGTTCAACCTGCTGCCGCGGACGACGGCGCTCGAGAACGTCGCCACGCCGCTGCTCTACCAGGGTGTCGGCCGGCGCGACCGCCGCGCGCGCGCGGCGCGCGTGCTCGATCGCCTGGGACTCAGCGACCGCATCCACCACGAGCCGCCGGAACTGTCAGGCGGGCAGCAGCAGCGCGTCGCCATCGCCCGAGCGCTCGTCACGGAACCGGCGCTCATCCTCGCCGATGAGCCGACCGGCAACCTCGACAGCCACACGGGCGCCGACATGCTGGCGCTGCTGCGTGAGTTGAACCGCGAAGGGGTGACGATCGTGATGATCACCCACGATCCATTGGTCGCCGCGTCCGCTTCGCGGCAGGTCCACATCGCCGACGGCCGGCTCGTCGCGTGACCCTGCTCGAGCTCCTCCGCCTCGCGTTCTCGCGCCTCGCGACGAGCCGGCTGCGGTCGGCGCTGACGATGCTGGGCGTCATCATCGGGGTCGCTTCGGTCGTCGCCCTCGTCGGCATCGGCCAGGGGACGTCGTCGACTATCACGGCGCGCCTCAGTGGCCTGGGCACGAACCTCTTGACGGTCACGCCCGGCGCGACGCAGAACGGCAACACCCGCGGCGCGCAGGGCTCGGCGACGACGCTGACGCTGGCCGACGCGAGCAGCATCCGCGGCCTTGCCAACGTCGCGGCCGTCGCGCCGGAGCTGTCCGGTCAGGGGCTGGTCACGTCGGGCGCCGTCAACACGACAACGACGATTCTGGGCACGACGTCCGACTATCCGGCAGTTCGGGCCTACACGATCGCGGCGGGCTCGTTCCTGTCCGACCTCGACGTCGAGCGACAGCTGCGCGTCGCGGTGCTTGGCGCGACGACCGCCATCGACCTGGGGCTCGGGTCGAACGCGATTGGCAGCACGATCCAGATCGGGGGGCTGCCGTTCGAGGTCAAGGGCATCTTCGCCGCGAAGGGCACCGCCACGTTCCAGAACCAGGACGACGAGGTCGTCATCCCCGTCAGCGTGGTCCAGAAGTACTTCGTCGGGACCAAGAACGTCCGAACCATCGGGGTCAGCGTCGCCAGCCAGGATTCGATGGACGTGGCGACCGCCGAGATCACGTCATTGCTGCGCGAGCGCCACGCCCTCGCATCGACGGCGACGAACGACTTCTCGATCGCCAACCAGGCCCAGCTGCTCCAGACTGCCTCGTCGATCAGCGCGACGTTGACACTGCTCCTCGGCGGCATCGCCTCGATCTCGCTGATCGTGGGCGGCATCGGGATCATGAACATCATGCTGGTGTCCGTCCGCGAACGGACGCGCGAGATCGGCATCCGCAAGGCGATCGGGGCACGCCGGCGCGACATCCTCGCCCAGTTCCTTGTCGAGGCGCTGACGCTGTCGCTTTTGGGCGGCCTCGTCGGTGTTGTGGTCGGCCTCGCGACGTCCGCGGCGCTGTCGCAGCTCGGCGGCCTGGCCATCGTCCTCAATCCAGTGACGCTGGGAGTGGCGGTGGGCTTCAGCGCCCTGATCGGCGTCCTGTTCGGCGTCTGGCCCGCGCGCCAGGCGGCCGTCCTCGATCCCATCGCCGCCCTTCGCTACGAATAGAAAGGAACCACCCAAAACCCATGACCGATCCTTTCGCCCCCGTGACCCCCGTCACTCCGGTCGCGCCCGCCGTCCGACCGCGCCGCGCGAGCTCGCTCCTCAATGTCGCGCTGGCCGTCGCCGCGATCGTCGCCGTTTCCGGCGTCGCCTTTGCCGTGGGTCGCGTCACGGCGCCGGCATCGGCCACGGCCGCCAATCGCGGGACCAACGGCGCCAATGGTGGCCAGTTCGGCGGGCCCCGCGCCAGCGGTGCCCCCGGTGGCGGTGGCTTCGGCCGGGGCTTCGGTGGTGCGGCCAGCATCCAGGGCACCGTCACCGCGACAACGCCGACATCGCTGACGATCTCGCTGGCGAACGGCCAGTCGGTGACGTTCGCCACCGATGGCTCGACGACGTATCACCGCCAGACGACCGGCTCGTCGACCGATGTCTCGACCGGCAAGCAGGTCATCGTCCAGCTGACCGGCCGCGGCTTCGGCCCGGGCGCCAGCGGCGCACCCGGCGCGTCGGCGTCGCCCGGAGTCTCCGCTGACCTGACGGCCGGCAGCATCACCGTCGTCACGCCGTGAGGGCGCGATAGGGAACCCCGGCGGGTCGACCGGCCGACCCGTTTCGGCTACGATGCCCCCTTCGTGGGCCCGTAGCTCAATGGCAGAGCAACTGACTCTTAATCAGTGGGTTGAAGGTTCAAGTCCTTCCGGGCTCACCACCCGCCACGACGGTCGCGGCATCGCCTTGTTCCAGCCGCAACGTGGCAGGACCGCGGATGATCATTCGTCTCGTTCGTGTCGTGGCGGCCCCCGATAAGGCCTCGACCCTGAACGCCCATTTCCGCGACGTCGCCCAGCCGCGGATCCGGGCCTGCTCGGGCAACGCCGGAATCTGGTACGGCCGCCAGGTGCGCCGCGACCGCGAGGAATTCATGATGATGTCGCGGTGGGTCGATCACGCCGGGCTCCGGGAGTGGACCGGACCGGACGTCAATTCGCTCCCGCTTCTTCCGAACATCGCTGACCTGGCGATCGAGTGGACGGTCCAGCACTTCGAGGAGCTCCCCGCCGAGGTGGACGCGGAATGACCGAGTTCTTTCGACGCGCGGCCCACAAGGTCGTCCAGCTGGCCGGGTCCTGGCAGCTCTTCGTCCTGTCGATCGTGCTGCTGCTCATCTGGGGCCTGTCCGGCCCGGTCTTCGGCTTCAGCGACGCCTGGCAGCTGGTCGTCAACACCTCGACGACGATCCTGACCTACCTCCTGGGCATCCTGATCCTGCTCGAGGCAAACCGCCAGTCGAAGGAATCGAAGGTCGTCCACGACGAGCTCATCAAGGCGGTCCGGGGTGCCCGCAACGAGCTGATCAACATCGACCAGATGAGCGAGAAGGAGATCGACCTGCTCGAGGCCAAGCTGCGGCGGCGGGGCCGCAGCGGGTCGCCGGCACGCCAGCCGGGCAAGAAGCTGGCCGGGCGCTAGACCCGGACAGACCCTCCGGAGGCGGGGAGACCCGCCGGGGAGACCCGATCGTCCGCCCCCCGAGCAACCATTTGACGGTTGACGCTCGGCGGGTGCTCGGGTCCACTGGGGCCAGTGTCAGTCACGCTCTGGCTCCACCCCGCCAACCTCGCCGATTGCGCCAAGGGGATGCGCATCCGGTTGCGCCGCGCCGTGCGCGGTCACACCCGCCGGCCGGGCTCCGCGGCGGACATCGTCGAGGCCGGCATCGACGCCACCTGGAACGGCCGCAGCTTCACCGCCTCGCCGGCCCACTTCAACACCTTTTGGGTCCGCGACATGTGCTTCTCGGCGCCGGCCCTGGCCAGGCTGGGGGGTCGCCACGCGGAGCGGCTCCACGCCTCGCTGGCGTGGGCCCTCGCCGGTTGGGACCGCCGGCGGCGGCACATCACCACGACCTTCCATGCGTTCGGCCATCCGGCCGACGTCTACGACTACGGCGTCGACTCGCTGCCGCTCTTCGTGGGCGCGCTCCGGGCGGCAGGAGCCACCGACCTGGTGGACCGGCACCGGCCCTGGCTCGAGCGCGAGATCGACTACTTCGTCGAGCGGGTGGTCGACCCGGCGACCGGCCTCGTCCGCGCCGACCGCAAGTATTCGGCCCACCGCGACACCGTGACGAACCGCTCGAACGCCTACGGCAACAGCATGGTCGCACTGCTCGCCAAGACGCTGGCCGAAACCAGCGCCGACTTCCGCCTGCCGAACCCGCTGGCCCGCCATTTCCCGGACGGCGACTGGGGGCGGCTCCTGCGAGACCACTTCTGGATGGCCGAGCGCGGCTGCTACCGCGACGCGATCGGCGACGATGCAACGACCGGCGAGGCCAACGTCTGGCCCTTCTGGACCGGCGTCGAGGAGAGCCCCGACATCCTGGCGACGGCGCTTGCCACGCTCCAGCGCGACGGCTACACCGCGCCATATCCGCTTCGTTACGAGACGGCGCGACGGCCCGAGAAGGAGGTCTGGCTCACCCGCTTCCTCCTGCCGGACTACCAGGGCAGCTCCGTCTGGACCAGCCTGGGCGCGATGTACCTGTCGCTCCTGTCGCGGGTGGACGCGATCAAGGCCGACCTCGAGACCGGCCGCTACCGCGATTGGATCGAGCGCGACGGCACGTACTGGGAAGTCCTCAACGACGCCGGCAAGTGCTGGGTAGGCCGGCACCGGCTGATGATCGGCGAGGAATCGATGCTCTGGGGCGCGATCTTCCTCGACCACCTCCGCAATCGGGCGGCCGGTCCGGCGCTCCTCAGCTAGTCAGCGCTGGAGCGCGGCCCGCCGGGCCAGCGGGCGCGGACCGCGCTTCGCGAGGTTGCGGGGTGGCTCGAGCGGCAAGCGGAAGATGGCGACCTCCAGCTCGTGCATGTCGGTGTCCGCGGCGCGCCAGCGATCGCTGAACCGCTCCTCACGGTCGCGCCGCGCGCGTGCCGCCAGGAGACGATCGAGCAACCTCCTGATCGTCGCCTGATCGCCGTCGCCCATCCGACCCCGCTTCCTCCGCGCCCGGCGCCCCCGGGTGTCGCTATGGAGCCCCCGCGGTCCCCAGTCGACCGAGAGGGCTCACGGATAGCACCTTGCCCCAGCCGGGATGCCGCGGGGCTCTCCGCCGCCGGTCGCGGCATTACGGGAGCGCGACGAGCTGGCGCGCCGAACACGGCCCCACGGACGCGCCCGCTCGCCCAGGACCCCGTGGTAGGCTAGCCACGTCCTTTGCAGCCGGTCCCGAGAGGCCGGCGTACCGGTCCTGAGAGGCCGGAAAAGGAGGCTCGAGAGACCGTGCCCACAACCTGCCACCGTGCCCAGCGGGCCGGTGGTTTTGTTTCTGCGCCAGCCGGCGGGTCGTGATCGTCCCACCGGCGCCGCGACCCGACTCGATCGTCGATCCCCGGATCGGCAACCTGGGTCCCGCGCTGCTCGCGCTCGAGGACGGC
>Ga0070697_100003195_pt1 | contig 12582 bp, 11 predicted proteins | sample KBSK1501metaG_FD_65475 | JGI IMG/M metagenome (GOLD analysis project Ga0070697, IMG submission 65475) | Corn, switchgrass and miscanthus rhizosphere microbial communities from Kellogg Biological Station, Michigan, USA - KBS K1-50-1 metaG | ecosystem: Host-associated > Plants > Roots >... | reverse complement strand
AGCGACGCCGGAAAATGCAAAAAATTCGGGAGACAAATGATCACGGCATCAACATGTCGATCTCGCAGTAATTCATGATACTCGCCGAACGTCTTTTCCGGCGCATAGTTTTTCTCAAAGGCGAGCCGACGCTCGTCGTCCAAATCGGCGCAACCATACAAATTTCCGGCGGCGTTCTTGCGCAGCGCCTCCGCGTGCATTTGGCCTGGCCAGCCCGCGCCGATGATCCCGAGATTTAGCTTCGTTTTCAGACAGGATTAAGAGGATTTTCTGGATTGGATAACGCAGTCAGATTATCCGAAATTTTTCTCGATCCTTTTAATCCTGTCTAGTTCCTCTCTGCTCAAACCGGCGCGGTATTAGACAGGATTAACAGGACTTTCTGGATTGGATAAAGCAGTCAGACCATCCGAAAATTTTCTTAATCCTTCTCATCCTGTAAATCCTGTCTAGTTCTTCTCTGCCTACTAAGGAACGGCTTGCTAGGTATCGACCTTGCCGCGCTGTTTCTTTAGTTGCCCGCGTTTCCGCTTTGATTCCAGAATTTTGCGCTTGAGCGCAGGAGGCCGCGGCGACTTACGACGGCGTTCCTTTGCCCGCGCGGAACTCTCTTGTGCGCGTCTTTTCGCGTGAGTTCTCTCGATCGCGTCGAGCAAACGCTCGCGCGCCACCCTTCGGTTTTGCGCTTGCGATCTCGAATCCTGCACCGTCACTGCGATTCCGCTGGGTCGATGGCGCAAAGTCACCGCGGTCGCCACCTTGTTTACGTTCTGTCCGCCGGGACCGCCGGAGCGCGCGAATGTTTCTTCAAGATCGACATCGCGAATCCCGAGGCGTTGCATTCGATCGCGGAGCAAATTCACACCATATCATAGTGCGCACCCGATTGCAGTGAAAGCAGCGACCCTCACCTTCATCCTCTCCCTAGCCAGGGAGAGGCGGGGCAGCAAAGCTGCCGGTGAGGGTTGGGGATAGCAAACTCGGTTGCTGGTTGATCAAACTGGCGGAATATTCTCGCGCCCGTAACGCAATACGCGCGACATCCAGATTAATTCGTCGAGGAACTTGTCCACCCGCCTCATGTAGCTCTCATCGAGCAAATTTCCGCGCTCATCGAAGAGTGTCCCGACCTTAGCAAAATTGACGTCCTCGAAAATGGTGACGAGCCCGAGCTCGCGCATAACCGGGAGAAGATTCTCAATCACGCGTGCGCCGCCCATTTGTCCCGCCGATACGCCACAAATTCCCACAGCCTTGTGAATGTATTCTTTCAAATTCATATCGAGCGCGTGCTTTAAAAGTCCGGGATAACCGTGGTTATATTCCGGCGTAACAATGATGACTCCATCACAGCGTTCGATCGTCGCGGAAAACGCCGGGTCCTTCATTTGCTCGCCCGCGTCGTCCAAACGCAGCGGCAGTTTGCGCACGTCAATCAATTCGGTTTCGACCTGGGCGCGCTTCTTCGTTTGTTCGAAAACCAATTGTGCAACGTGCTCACTCTCGCGCCCCTGACGCGCCGTGCCGAGAATAATCGGAATGAAAAGTGGGCGCTCCATTTTTAGACAGGATTTACAAGATTAACCGGATTAAAGAAATCTTGAATCCAATAAATCCAGCCTGCTCGCGAAAGCTTTCGGAGTTAATCCTGTCCTTCTTTCTTGCCGTCTTGAATATTGCCGATGGCCGGACTCGAACCGGCACGGGCCGTTTAAAGCCCAACGGATTTTAAGTCCGTTGCGTCTGCCATTTCGCCACATCGGCACCTGGATGTTCCCACTGTATGAAGTTCCGGAGCGCGACCAAGTCGAAATCTAAGAGGTTCCCGGCCAAGGATAAAGCATAGTGGCTCGTGTCGGAGGTGAGCTTGGTTTAATGCGACGGTCATCCGCCTTCGCCCCGCGAAGCAGGGCTACGGCGCGATAAATAGACCGCCGCTACAGAAGATTGGCGTTTCACAGAAACGCCCTACAATTAACCTAGGCAAAGTGCCATGACCACGGCCAACAAAATCACCATTGTTCGCATTTTGATGATCCCGGTGTTTGTCACGCTCGCGATCTATTACGGGCAAAGCATCCAGCGCGGCGAGCCGCTCGCCTGGCAGCGCTTTGCCGCCATCATCGTTTTTCTTCTCGCGGCCGCCAGCGACGGTCTCGATGGTTACGTCGCGCGCCGCTATAATCAACGCAGTTCGCTCGGAGTGATTCTCGATCCAATCGCCGACAAAGGATTGCTCTTGAGCGGCATCATTACTCTAAGCATCAGCAATTGGAGCGAGAGCGACCCCCAGTACGGAAGGTTCCCGGCGTGGTTTCCCGTCCTTGTCATCACGCGCGACGCCGTCCTCGTGGTCGGCTCGGGCATTCTTCATTTACTTAACGGCAAAGTCCGCGTGAAACCGAGCTGGACTGGCAAGGTCGCGACCGTCTGCCAAATGTGCGCCATTGCGTGGGTGATGTTGCAACTGCGCTTTCTTCCCCTGCCCTTTGTCGTCATGGTCGCCGGATTTTTCACGTTGGTCTCCGGCATCATTTACGTGATGGATGGCGTGCGCCAACTGCAAGCCGAAGGCCACGCTAACGCGCGCGTCGACTAAGATCGACATCTTCGTGCGATGAACGGCTCAATCAAAACGCCGAATGTCGCCATCGTCGGTCGTCCCAACGTTGGCAAATCCGCCTTGTTCAACCGGCTCGCTGGCCGTCAGATCGCGATCGTTCACGATCAACCCGGTATTACGCGCGACCGCATCTCGGCGTTGTGCACACGGGGCGAAAAACCGTTCACGCTGTGGGACACCGGTGGCGTTGGCGGTGCCGGCGAATCGGAGCTGACCGCGCAAGTGCAAAGCGCGGTCGAAGAGGCGATGCGCGAAAGCGATGTTCTTCTCTTCGTGGTTGACGCCAAGCAAGGTCTGTCACCGATCGACCAAGAACTCGCGCGCATGCTGCGCAGATCGCGCAAGCCAATCGTGGTGGCGATCAACAAGATCGATCATGACAAACACGACGATCTGGCGACCGATTTTGCATCGCTCGGTTTCGATCATGCCGTTTCCATCAGCGCCGCACATGGTCGCGGCATTTCCGAATTGTTAGAGGAGATCAATGAACTTCTCCCCTCGCCCTCCGAAACCCATCAACCATCAACTATCAACCATCAGCCTCTCGCCATCGCCATCGTCGGCCGGCCGAATGCCGGGAAATCCTCGCTCATCAATTCTGTTTTGCAGAGCGAGCGCGCCATTGTCAGCGCTCTCCCGGGAACAACGCGCGATTCCGTCGACATCTCGTATGAGCGCGACGATCAACGATTTCTCTTCATCGACACCGCTGGCATGCGTCAACGGAGCAAACATTCTACATCAGTCGAAGTTTTCAGCGTCATGCGCGCGGAACGAAGTATTCGCCGCGCCGATCTCTGCGTCTTGATTGTCGATGTGACGGCGGGAGTTACGGCACAGGACAAAAGGATCGCGTCTCTGATCCAAAAAGCGCAGAAAGCTTCGATCGTTGTCGCGAATAAGTTTGATCTGGTGAAACCGAAACGTGGCGCGAAGGCCGCCGTGGATGAGGTTGCCGATCTTACGCGCGAGCGGCTCTTCTTTGTGGATTATGCGCCCGTGTTAGTTGCGTCAGCGCTCACCGGCGAACATGTCGACAAGCTTTTTCGTTTGATCGAGAAAGTTCAGCACGCGGCGCAAGCTCATATCGGAACTGGCGTGCTCAATCGCCAATTGCAACGCGCTACTGCGGCGAACCCGCCGCCGATGGTTTCGGGCCGGCGTCTGAAAATATTCTACGCCGCACAAGCCAGTGGCGAAGGAGATCGACAATTCCAAGCCCCCGAATTCGTCCTGTTTGTGAACGATCCGAAATTGCTTGGCGACACTTATCGCCGTTACCTCACGGCGCGCATTCGCGAAATTCAGCCTTATCCCGGGTTGCCCATCATCCTGAGAGCGCGGCCCCGCAGCAGCTCGCCGCGCAAGTGATTATCGGTCTTGCGGCTGCTTGTGCAAAAAGCAGTTTGATCGAACATTATCCCCTCGCACCTGTCTCAAATCAGACGAATGAAATCAACGCAGGAAATCACTCAGGAAGTGCAAACGCTGGGCCAATGGATCCCGGCGTTGCGCGAGGAAGTCTCGCACGTCGTCGTGGGTCAAAAATATCTGATCGACAGGCTCTTGCTCGGCTTGCTGGCTAACGGTCACCTCCTGCTCGAAGGCGTCCCGGGTTTGGCCAAGACGCTGGCCGTCAAAACCGTCGCGGCCTGCATCCAGACCGGCTTTCAACGCCTTCAGTTTACCCCCGACCTTTTGCCGGCCGATTTGATCGGCACTCTTATATATAACCCGCGTACGGGCGAGTTCACGACCAAGCTCGGCCCGATCTTCTCCAATTTGATCCTGGCCGACGAAATTAACCGCGCGCCCGCCAAAGTGCAGAGCGCGCTACTCGAAGCCATGCAGGAACGCCAGGTCACGATTGGCGAAAAAACATACCCGCTGCCCGATCCGTTCCTTGTCCTCGCCACACAAAACCCGCTCGAGCAGGAAGGAACCTATCAATTGCCCGAGGCTCAGCTCGATCGCTTCATGTTGAAGCTGAATGTTGCCTACCCATCCAAACCGGAGGAACGAACGATTCTCGATTTGATGGCAACCTCCGCGCCAGATTTACGCGTCAAACCGGTGGTTGAGCCGAACCAAATCATCGCGGCACGCAATGTCGTTAACGAAATCTACATCGACGATCGCGTGAAAGATTACATTGTCGATGTTGTTTTTGCGACACGTGAGGCGGCCACCTACAATTTGAGACTCGAAGGCCTGATTCGTTACGGTGCCTCCCCGCGCGCCACCATTTATCTCGCGCTCGGCGCCCGCGCGCACGCCTTCCTGAATGGCCGCGGTTATGTCACCCCGCAAGATGTAAAAAGTGTCGGCGCCGATGTATTGCGGCATCGCATCATCGTCAGCTACGAAGCGGAGGCCGAAGGGGTGACCAGCGAAACGATTATCGAACGCATTTTTGCCGGCCTACCCGTGCCGTAAATTTTGTTGATGGAAGAAAGGCAACAAACCCCCGCAGAAATTCTCAAGAAGATCCGCGTCCTCGAAATCAAAACACGCGGCCTCGTCGAGACTGCCTTCGCCGGCGACTACCACAGCGTCTTCAAAGGACGTGGAATGAACTTTGAAGATGTGCGCGAGTACCAACCCGGCGACGAGATTCGTGCGATTGATTGGAACGTGACGGCGCGACTCGGGACGCCGTTTGTGAAGAAATTCACGGAAGAACGCGAACTCACCGTCATGTTGATCGTCGATGTTAGCGCGTCGGGAAATTTTGGCAGCACGAGTCAGTCAAAGCGCGAACTCGCCGCGGAAGTCGCCTGCCTGATCGCATTCAGCGCTATTCGCAACAACGATAAGGTCGGCCTGCTTCTCTTCACCGACCGCGTCGAGCTTTTCATCCCGCCGAAGAAAGGCCGCTCCCACACGCTGCGCCTCATTCGCGAGATTTTGTTCTTCGAACCGGAAGGTCGAGGAACAAATCCTGCCCTGGCGCTTGATTCGTTAAATAAGATCGTGACGCGGCGCGCCGTGGTCTTTTTTATTTCCGATTTTCAAGCACCCGATTTTTCCAAAACGCTCGCCGTGAGCGGCCGCCGCCACGACTTCATCGCGATCCACGTTCAAGATGAGCGCGAGAAAGTGCTGCCGAACATCGGCATCATCACGCTGGAAGACGCGGAGACAGGCGAGCAGATTGAAATCGACACGGCCAATCGCACGACGCGAACGCGCTTTGTCGATCTGGCTAACGAGCAAGAAGTTGGGCTTTTGCGAACATTACGCCGGAACAACATCGATGCGATCGCGCTGCGCACGGGCGAGGACTACCTGCCGGCGCTGCGCTCTTTCTTCAAACAACGCGAGCGCCGCCTCGCTATTCGATGACCCACGCCAAATTTCCCCTCGTTATATGTCGATCTTTCTAGCCCAGCAATTCCACGACATCGCGCCGCCAGTCGATTATTCACTCGTTCCGACGTGGGTCGTTTTCGTGGCAACATTTGTCACGCTCGCACTCATCGGCGCGATCGTCTGGTTAATCGCGCGGTCGCGTAAGCAGCCCGTGCCAATAAAGTCGGCACGCGAGCGCGCTTTGGAACTTCTCGATCGCATCGAGGACGAGATCGAAATGCTGTCGCCATATCAGTTCAGCATTCGCGTCTCCGATATTCTGCGCAGCTACGTAACCGAGCAATATAAGTTGCCGGTGACACGACGGACCTCCATCGAGTTTCTGAACATCATCAAGACAGCATCGCCGTTTTCGGAAGAGGAGAAGGAGCTCCTCAAAGACTTTCTGGACCGATGCGATTTAATTAAGTTCGCGCGGTATGAGGCGACAACCGCGGACAGCCGACTGTTGCTCGAAGAAGCGACGCGCTTTCTGAAAGGAGGCCAACTTGCAACTGTCTAACTGGTGGCCAGCACAAAGCGCGCTGACCTTCGCGCATCCCTGGCTGCTTTTACTCTTGCTCGCCATCCCGCTGCTCGCTTATTTGCGCGGCAAACGCGGTCCCGCCGCAGCGTTAACGTTTTCATCGACAGAAACGTTGCGCGCAATCGGAAAACAAAGTGCCGCGCGTGCCGGAAAAATCCTGCGGACATTGCTCCTGGCCACGCTCGCCATTTTTGTGGTCGCAATCGCGCGACCTCAACTCGGCAAGAGCCTCACGCAGGTCGAAGCGAGCGGGATCGACATCATGCTCGTGCTCGACGTCTCGGGCTCGATGCTGACTAAGGACTTTACGATTGGTGGAGAGGAAGCCACACGCGTCGATGCGATCCGAGAGGTAACGCGCAAGTTTATTCAAAGCCGTCCCAACGATCGAATCGGCATCATCGCATTCGGGGGACGGCCCTACGTCGTCAGCCCGATGACATTGGATCATGACTGGTTGCTTCAGAACCTGGACCGCATTCGCATCGGCCTGGTCGAAGACGGAACTGCCATCGGATCAGCCATAGCCTCGGCCGCGAACCGGCTTAATGATAAACATTCCAAGAGCCGCGCAATTGTGCTGCTGACTGATGGAGAGAACAACGCGGGCAAGATTCCGCCGAACACCGCGGCCGAGGCCGTGAAAGCGTTAAAGATTCATTTCTACGCAATTGGCGCAGGGACAAACGGAATTGCGCCGGTCCCAGTCTTCACTCAGCAAGGGCCACTTACCGACGTGGCAGGCAACATTCTTTATCAACGAGGCCACGTGGAATTCAACGAAGCCGGGCTGAAGGAGGTGGCGAGAATTGCGGACGGACAATTCTATCGCGCGACCGATACGAAGTCGCTCGAACAAATTTATCAGGACATCGACAAGATGGAAAAATCGACCGTGAGCGTGAAAAAGTATCAGCAGTATCGCGATTTGTTTCCCATCTGCATCATGAGCGCGTGCGGTTTGTTGCTCGGACAGATTTTGCTGTCGCAAACGATTTGGAAAAAACTGCCGTGAAGATCTCGTTTCAATGTGGGAGGGGCCTTAGCGCCCCGACAGAATACGAAACAAGAGGCGCAAAAAATCGCGGCGCTGAGGCCGCTCCCACGCTATGAGTTTTGGCGCGCCACAATGGTTTGGGGGATTGCTTTTGATCCCGGTCCTGGTTGCGTTCTTCGTCTATGCGGAAGGCCGGGGTGCCAAGCGTTTGCTGGAATTCGCCTCGGCGCGCTTGCTCCCGCAGCTCGCCGGAACGGTCAATCGTTTTCGGCGTGTTTTGCGCTTCGCTCTTCTTCTTCTCGGCTTCGCCTTGGCCGTTGTTAGTCTGGCCCAGCCGCGCTGGGGTTACGAATTTCAAGATGTGCAACGCAAAGGGCTCGATCTCCTTCTTGCGGTCGATACCTCGCGCAGCATGCTTTCCAACGACGTTCAGCCGAATCGACTCGAGCGCGTCAAACTCGCGACCCAGGATTTGATCAATGAGTTGCAAGGCGATCGCATCGGTTTGATCGCGTTTGCCGGACGCGCCTTCATCCAGGCGCCGCTCACAATCGACTATGATGCGGTCAACGAATCGATCAACGATCTCGACACGAAGACAATTCCGGAAGGCGGGACAAATATTTCACAGGCCATTGCATTAGCAGTTGAAACGTTTGGCAAAAGCGCGACGGGAAATCGGTCGCTCATCATTTTTACGGATGGCGAAGAGCTGAGCGGCGATGCCGCGAAAAGCGCCAAGGCCGCGGCCGATGCCGGTGTTCGCATTTTTACGGTCGGAGCCGGCACGCCCGAAGGATCGCTCATTCCCATTGCTGGAGAGGATGGCGGAACAGCGTTCGTCAAAGATTCGAGCGGACAAGTGGTGAAATCGAAGCTCGACGAAAAACGCATGAAGGAAATTGCGCAGGCCACTGGAGGATTTTATTTGCATCTCGAAAACGGACCTCGCTCGATGAAGCAACTCTACACCGAAGGCATTTCCAAGATGACGGCGGCGGAATTTGACGCGCGTTTATCGCGGCGGCCGATTGAACGTTATGAATGGCCACTGGGCGCGGCCATACTTGCAGTGTCGATGTCGATCTTGATCGGCGAACGGAAACGCGTGTCCGTTCGGAAGCGTTCGAGCGTACCAATAAAAATCGCAGCCGCCGCGACGGCTTTGCTGCTGTTGTCGTTTCAATACGCTTCCGCCGCGGCGCCGGGGCTCGACCTTTATCACGATGGCAAGTACGCCGAGGCCTACCAAAGTTTTCAGGAAGATCTCAAAAAACATCCCGATTCGCCGGTGAAGGATAAAATGCAGTTCGACGCCGGCGCTGCCGCGTACAAGCTGCGGGACTACAACAAGGCGGAGGAAGCCTTCAGTCAGGCTCTGCTAACGAAGGACAAAGGTCTTCAGGGAAATAGTCACTTCAACATGGGGCGGACGTTGGAAGAGCGCGCGGACATGACCAAGTCCGATGACGAGGCGTTGAAAGATTTGATGAACGCGCAAACGCATTATGAGGATGTGTTGAAGCTCGATCCAAATAACAAAGCGGCCAAGGCGAACCTGGAAGCAGTCAAAGAGAAGATCGAACGCCTCAAAAAGAAGCGACAGGAAAAACCTTCCCCCACGCCAACGCCTCCGCCCCCACAGAAGAAAGATAAACAGGGGCAACAGGATCAAGATCAGCAATCCTCTGGAGACGGTCAGCAACAAGACGGCAAGGGTCAGCAGAAAAACCAACAACAGCAATCGCAGGATCGACAATCACAGAATCAGCAAGGCGGACAAAAGGATCAGGAAAAGAAGGACAACAAATCTCAGGCGAAAAACGATCAACAGAAAAAAGAACAACCCAAGGGGGGAGAAAGTCCAACGCCCTCGCCCAGCCAAGGCTCAAGTGCATCGCCATCACCCAGCGCCGGAGAAAATAAGAACGAACAAGCGTCTCCATCGCCTTCGCCGGGCCAAGGCAAAGACGAACAAAAGAAAGAATCTGACAAAGGACAATCGGAGCAGCCCTCGCCTTCGCCGAGCGAAACAGGAAGTCCTTCACCGACGCCTTCCGCTGGCAACGGGGAATCGGAAGAAAACGGAACGCCCTCCCCCACTCCTTCTGCCTCGCCGCAGAAAAAATTTGCCGGCGAAGTAAAAGGCGCTGCGGGCGACAAATCGGAAAAGCCGCCAGAGAAGAATGCGGAGATGATTCAGGCCGAAGAGGAAAAAGAGGGCAAGATGAGCGAGCGCCAGGCTGAGGCGCTTTTGCGGTCATTGAAAGACGAAGAAGCACGCGTGCAACTGGATGAACACAAGGCGGCGCGCCGTGTCTATAACGACTGGTAGAATATCATGTTTGATGCTCGATGGTTGATGTTTGATGTGCGGCGCACAGCTTCGCGCACGATCCTGGTTGCTGCGCTCGCCGGATTTATTTCGAGCGCCACGGTCTTTGCGGATTCGCCGAGCGTGACCGCGGTCCTCAGCAACTCGGAAGCGGCTGTTGGTGAAACCGTTGAATTACAAATCAGAGTAACTGGGTCCGGCGCAAAACTGCCCGAACGAATCGCAGTGGATGGTCTTGAGATTCATCAAACCGGGACTTCCCAACGTTACGAGATGAATAATTTCAATCTCTCGCAAAGTGTTACCTACACTTACACGATCCTGCCGATGAAGGCCGGCAAATTCAAGATTCCGGCTCAAGCTATTGACGTAAGTGGAAAAAGTTTACGCACACAGGAACTCGTCTTGAATGTCACCGATTCGAGTGGCCGTTCCGCGCAATCGAATCCCAAAGGTGCGCCGCAATCGACGGTCGATCCCAGAAAGATCGGCTTCATTGAACTTCTCGTGCCGAAACGGCAAGCCTATGTGGGCGAGATCATTCCCATAGAAATAAAAGTGTGTCTTAATCCGCGCGTCAGATTTCAGCAGGTGGAGCCACCGGAAATCAATGCTCAAGGTCTGACCATGCAGAAGTTCGACAAGTCCACCAGAAATATGGAGACAATTGGCGGCGCGACTTACGACGTGACCACGTTCAAAACGGCAATAGCCGCGGCCCGCACGGGAAAATTCGAGATTCCGGCATTGGAATCGAAGGCCGTGGCGCTACTGGCGCGGCGCGACTCGTCGAATCGAAATACTCCGCGGCGCCGCTCGCCATTCGACCTCTTTAACATCGATCCATTTAACGATCCCCTTTTTGGCGATCTCGCATTGCTCGAGCCTCAGCAAATCACACTGCGAAGCGAACCGGCCACGCTCGAGGTGAAACCCTTGCCCCCGAATGCGCCGCCGAATTTTTCCGGGGCGGTCGGCAATTTCGCGCTGACGACCGAAGCGAATCCGAAGAGCGTGCAAGTGGGCGATCCCATCACGATAAGATCGACAATCGGCGGGCGCGGCAATTTCGATCGCGTCAACGCACCGGTCATCGACGACGAGCGCGGTTGGCACAAGTATCCGCCGTCAGCGAAGTTCCAAAAAGACGACGACGTCGGAATTAGCGGCACGAAAACTTTCGAGATGGTTTTATCGCCCAACGAGAAGAAACAAACTGTCCCGGCGCTGGCGTTTTCCTATTTCGATCCGATCAAGGAACAATATGTGACATTGCGCAGCGATCCGATCGCGGTGCGGGTGGAGGGCAACGCATTACCGCCCGCTGCGCCATCGGCGGTGGCCGCCGCAAGTGCGCAACCAAGTCCAGCTGCGCCCGGGCCAGCGACCCCGGCTACAACAAAGCCACAAGATATTTTGTATCAGCTATCCGACTTCGGCCGCGCGCAACCGTTCACGCCGCTTTACGCGCGACCCGTTTTTTGGACGGCGCAGTTAGTTCCGCTGTTTGCCCTGTTTGGATTGGCCGGTTGGAAGGTCCGGCAGGCTAAAATCGGCGATCGCGAGGCGCAAAGAGTGGCCGCGTTGCATCAGGAAGCGGCCGACCTCATGCGAAGATTGCGGCGCAAGGATGCGTCGCCGCAGGAATATTTCTCGCAGGCATCGCGCGCGGTGCAGGTGAAGACCGCGCTGGTTCGAAATGTCGATCCAAACGTGGTCGACGTGGACGCGGCGGTGAATGCGTTTGGACTTGGCGAAACGGAGCGAGCGCAATTGCGACGATTATTCGCGCGCAGCGACGAAGTTCGCTACAGCGGCGCCCACAACGGCGCCGGAAAAATCTCGGCGCAAGATCGAGATGCAGTTTTGGGATTGATCGAAAATTTGCGCGCATGAAACGATTCGTTCGGAACACCGGCATCTACAGCGCGATTATCTACGCGTTCCTAATTTCATCGGCGTTTGCGCAGTCCGACACGCAATTTGCAAAAGCGAACCAGGAATTTGCCACCGGCCGGTTCAAAGAAGCAATCGACGATTACGAAGGGCTCGTTCGTACCGGGCCGTGGAGCGCGAATCTGTTTTACGATCTGGGCAACGCTCATTTCCGCAACGGGAATTTTGGTCGCGCCATTTTGAATTACGAACGCGCCCTCGCGCTCGACCCGCGCCATCCGGAAGCGGACGCAAACCTGCGAATCGTGCGGGATGAAGCACGCGCGCTCGAGCTGACGGCGAGCCGCACGGAACGGGCATTGCGATTCATGAACTTGAATCAATACGCCATTACCGCCGCGATTGCCTTTTGGGTCGGTGCCTTCGGCATAGTCGCGCTCTTTTTTGCACGACGTCGTTCGGGCGGTCTGTTGCCGATGTCGAGCTTATCATTGTCGATCTTCGCTGTGGCGGTGGTGGCGATCGTTGGGATCGACAATGGGAACAGAGGACGCACCTTGGCCATCGTAACGGACACCGGCGTGGAGGCGCGCGTCGCGACGGCGGACAATGCGAACCGTGTGCTAACGCTGCCGCCGGGAAGCGAAATCCGAATTTTGAGCAAACGCGGCGATTGGATTTACGCGGCGCTACCAAATAATCTGCGCGGCTGGATTTCGGCAAAGAGCGCCGAAAGCGTACGATTGTAGATTTCTTATCAAGGAACGGCGACTTCCCAATCGCCGTCGGCTCCGAAAGCTTCCGGGGCCGCCACAGTTGAGAAGGCACGA
>Ga0070697_100003193_pt1 | contig 12585 bp, 5 predicted proteins | sample KBSK1501metaG_FD_65475 | JGI IMG/M metagenome (GOLD analysis project Ga0070697, IMG submission 65475) | Corn, switchgrass and miscanthus rhizosphere microbial communities from Kellogg Biological Station, Michigan, USA - KBS K1-50-1 metaG | ecosystem: Host-associated > Plants > Roots >... | reverse complement strand
GGCCTCATCGAGACGAGGACGGGCCCGATCGTCATCGGGCGGGTGGATCACGGCGACGTTCTACGCCTGGAGAACTTCCTCCGCCGGAACGGCCATCCGCACAGCCTGCTCGACCCGGACACCGACGCCGAGGCGAAGGTCCTCCTCGAGCGGTTCCACGTCGATCCCGGCCAGCTTCCGATCGTGCTCTGTCCCGGCGGACAGCTCCTCCGGAATCCGACCGAGGCCGGTCTCGCGCGCTGCCTCGGCCTCGTCGGGACGATCGATCCGGCGAAGGTGTACGACGTCGCGATCGTCGGCGCCGGGCCCGCGGGTCTGGCTGCGGCGGTGTACGCGGGCTCCGAAGGCCTCTCGGTTCTTGTCATCGACGCGCGGGCCTTCGGCGGACAGGCGGGCGCGAGCGCGCGCATCGAGAACTACCTCGGCTTTCCCACCGGCATCTCCGGCCAGGCGCTCGCGGGACGCGCCTACATTCAGGCGCAGAAATTCGGCGCGCACATTTTGATCCCGATGGAGGTGCGGCGCCTCGATTGCAAACCCGGCGAGCCGATGATGCTCGAGCTCGGCAACGGGCGCACCGTGCGTTGTCGCACGGTGGTGATCGCAACCGGCGCGCGCTATCGCCGTCCCGACTGCAAAAACCTCGTGGCCATGGAAGGGCGCGGCGTGTGGTACTGGGCTTCGCCGATCGAGGCGAAAATGTGCGCCGGGCAGGAGGTGGTGCTGGTCGGCGGCGGCAACTCAGCGGGGCAGGCGGCGGCGTTTCTTTCTTCGCATGCGGCCAAGGTTTGGATGCTGGTGCGCGGCCCCAGTCTGGCGGCGAGCATGTCGAAGTACTTGATCGACCGCATCGCCGCCACTCCGAACATCGAGCTCCTCACTTGCACGGAGATCGCCGGGCTCTCGGGCTCTCCCCAGACCGGCCTCGAATCGGTCACCTGGCGCAACCGCGACTCGGGCAAGACCGAGGCGCGCCCCATTCGCCACGTGTTCCTCTTCCTTGGCGCCGACCCGAGCACCGAGTGGCTCGAGAGTTGCGACGTGGCGGTCGATAACAGGGGCTTCGTCACCACGGGGAATGATCTGACACTTCCGCTGCAGACGAGCGTGCCGGGCGTGTTCGCGATCGGCGATGTGCGCGCTGGATCGGTGAAGCGCGTCGGGGGTGCGATCGGCGAGGGCGCGGCCGTGGTGTCGCAGATCCACGCCTATCTCGCCCGGCAGTTGGCCAAGGCCGAAGCGGGTTCTCTTCCATTGCCACCCGTGAGCCAAGACTTAGTCCGAGCGCCAACCGCCCGGCCCGAAACCGCACCAACCCATCCGTAACCTCGCAAGGAATAGGAGCCAACGATGATGCAAACGAATGGAATTCGCGACGCGCGAACAGACCATCAAGAGCGTGGGGGGTCTCAACATATTCCTCAGATCGTGGCAACCGAAAGGGAGACCGCGCAGTCAATTCAGTGGAGCTGACCTCAAACTACGTGGTGGCAGGAGCAGGAACAAGGGCATAGCCCAGCTGCTTTGCAGCTTGGGCCATGGAGGAGAGGCGGCGGACTCGAAAACGTTCTTCGTAAGCAGCGTCGCCGATATCGATGTAGTCCTGTCCGAAACGTAGCAAGCGGTAGATGAGTTGAGCCAGCTTTCGTGCGATGGCGAAAAAGGGCGACTGCTGCGCCTTTGTGGCGGGCAATCCGCCGAAAGGCGGCACCGAGCGCTGTTTTGGAACGCTGCATCGCGACCGCGGCCATTCTTAGCGAAGCGGTAATCCGACTGGCACCGAGAGCATTGCGCCTTTTCTTGATTGGTTTGCCTCCGGAGATAGGCGTTCGGGGACGGAGTCTGAGCCAGGAGACGAAATGATTCTCTGACGGAAAAGCAGAGATTGACGCCTACCTCGGTCAAAACAATCTGAGCGGGTGGTCGCGCTGATTCCATCGATGCGATTCAAATCGACTCCGGCGAAACGCCATAGCTGAGTTCGGGCTTCTTGTCCGCCGCGGGACTTGAGGGCGGATTCCTTGGCGGGGTTCGGGTGCCTCGGAACGGGTTGATTCCGTCTCTGCGGCGCTTGGAGAGCCTGCATTCCCTGAAGTATCCGCGCGTCGTACGAGGCGATCATCTGTTCAACCGCGTCGTAGAGCTTGAGTGCACAAGCGAGATTGAAGAGGTGCTCTTCTCGCCAATTCCCGGTGAGGTACCGTGCAATCTCATCGACCGACTTGTGGCAGCGACAATCTCGATGCACTGCCAGTGTGACGGGGTTCCGCTCTCCAGCCACAATCGCGCGGACGATCGCCATCCCAGTGGTTCCGGTGAGGTCTGATACCGCTCGGTGGAGTTGGACGTTCATTTGGTCCAATGCCTTTTGCATCCACTGAACGCAGCGCGTGCGTTCCGCCACCAGGTTTCCCAGCTGACGTTGCAAAGCGCGCAGCCGCACAATCGCGTCACCAGGCCGAAAGGAGCCGCGGAGCAGTCCACAGCTGCGCAACAGCTGCAACCACTGGCAATCGGAAAAATCTGTCTTCCGGCCAGGAACGTGGTGCAGTTGCCTAGCGTTCACCAGCACCACCTGGATTTTTCGCGACTCCAATAGCTCGTAGAGCGGAATCCAGTAGACGGATGTGCTTTCCATCGCCGCTGACTCCACTCCCTGTTCCACCAACCAGTCCGCCAGGGCGTTGAGCTGATCCGTGGTGGTGCCAAACACACTGGGTTGGGTTCTCCGTCCCCCCTCGCTGGACCACAAACCCGGTGCTCCCGACTCCCTACGTCGATGCCTGCCACCTTCGGCTGAATGACCGGAAGGGGCACCCCTTCTTCTCTCTTGTTGTTGGCTCTTCTGCGACGATTCATGTATTCACCCTCCCACGGCGAATGTGGGCCCGAGGTGGCGATGCTCTGGAATCTGACCTGGGGGAGTGCTCGCAAGGCCCTTCCTTGCGAACCTCGCCAATGACGGATGGCCAACTCGGACCCAAGCTAACCGAGGGGCACGAGGCTCCAATGCTTAATTGGGGTGTGACTGCCGGGGCCATTTCGCCGCCTGGCGCTTTGTCACATCTCAGCCCCTGTTTCACTCTTGACGGATCCCCCTAAAGGGGGGTGTGGAGCTGACCGGGATCGAACCGGTGACCTCTTGAATGCCATTACCGAATGATAGGTAATAAAACCCTAAACTTGACAAGTGGCACCTTGCACCCGGCGTGACAACAGATACCAATAAATCACAATTGTTCACAATCGGGTGCAAACCACAAGACCTCAAGGATCGTCCAGGCGATCTCCAGGTTCCCTGTTCGTTTGAGTTGAAACCACGCGATCGACTGCAGCTAATCGCTCGTTAGGTAGCCACAACTAAGATGTTTCATTATTAAGGAAGGAGAAGCGGCGTGAGACATGATTCAGCAGAAACGTACATCTGATTCACGCGACGAAGGAATCCCTACTCCGCGATAGAAATGAACGTTGACAGTCAAACATTCCTCGAAAGTTTTGTCGAGCTACTAACGAATCTTAAGTGCTCTTCCGGGCACTTCGTTACAAAACTGCAATCCTCCGCAGCGACCTGTGCTTGAGTCCGCAGCGACCTGTGCTTGAGCATGTCGGTATTCGTTCCTGAGTGCGCTTTCTACGTCGCTCAAGACATTCGGAGGGGTGCCGCCATGACATCGTCACAAACAATCTCCCGCTTGCTCCACCGCTACCTGCATAGCTCTAACACATTGCCCCTGACGGTTCGAGCAATGACAATGCTCGTTGCTTTCCTGACCTTGGTGAGCGCAAGTCAGCCGGTGGACAAAAGCGCGCAGCGAGCTCAACCGCTGGGCCCGGGTTCCGTCAATGTCTTGACCTATCACAACGACAGTGCTCGCACCGGGCAGAACCTGAATGAGACTGCCCTCACCCTGGCCAACGTCAATTCGAACCTGTTTGGCAAATTGTTTTCTTACCCAGTCGATGGCTACGTCTACGCCCAGCCGCTTTACATGTCGAACCTGGCGATCCCCGGCCAGGGCACCCGCAATGTTGTTTTTGTGGCTACGCAACACGACAGCGTGTACGCCTTCGATGCCGACGGCAATGCTCCCGGGCAGCTCTGGAGGAGAAGCTTCATCGACCCCGCGGGCGGAGTCACGCCGGTCCCTCAGCCAGACGTCCTCAACGCGGACATTGTGCCAGAGATTGGCATTACCGGAACACCCGTCATTGACTCGACCAGCAGCACACTTTACGTCGTAGCCAAGACCAGGGAGGTCAGTACCGCCGGCGACCGACACTACGTGCAAAGGCTACACGCGCTTGACGTAGCTACCGGGGCGGAAAAGTTTGGCGGACCAGTTGTTATCGGAGACACCATCTTTAATCCTCCGCCCGAGATCTACACGAACAACACGGCAATCTCGGTTCCCGGCACCGGCCTGGGCAGTGAGGGTGGCCAGATAAAGTTCAACGCGCTCAGACAAAACCAGCGACCTGGTTTGGTTCTCTTGGGCAACCGCGTCTATATCGCCTGGGCTTCGCATGGCGACACTCCTCCCTATCACGGCTGGTTGATCGGCTACAACAAGAGCACCTTGGCACCGGAGACCATATTCAATTTCTCTCCGAATGGTAAAAATGCTGGTATCTGGATGTCTGGCGGAGCACCTGCCGCCGATGCTAGCGGCAATTTGTACTTTACGACTGGCAATGGCACATTTGCCCTTAGCCCCACTGACCCCTGCGGCGAATGGCAGGACGCCGATGGACATAGTCCCCCCTGCAATCCAGCTTATGGCGATAGTGTCCTGAAGCTTTCGACCAGTGGCCCGTTAAGTGTGAGCGACTTCTTCACACCGTTCAACCAGCGCGATCTAGAAAGAAATGACCAGGATCTGGGATCGGCCGGCGTGCTGCTGCTGCCAGATCAGCCTGGCGCGCACCCGCATATGCTCGTGACCTCCGGGAAGGGATTTGGAAAGATCTATGTCATCGATCGCGACAACATGGGACAGTTCAACCCGACCTTTGATAACGTCGTGCAGGTTTTGCCTGCCGGCACTGTCGTTGGCGGTTCTTTCGACACACCCGCCTATTTCAACAGTGGTAGCCGCCAACTCATCTATTATCAGGGCTTGGACGATGTTTTAAAAGCCTTCGAGATCAGCAATGGAGTACTTTCCTCAACGCCCTTCTCAAGGGCGGACCCTCCACCCTACGGCTTTCCCGGGGCAACGCCTAGCATCTCGGCGAATGGCACGACGAATGCCATCGTCTGGGATTTGAACGTAAATGCCCTCTTCGGCGGTGGTCCGGCTGTCTTGTTCGCCTTCGATGCCACTGCTTCCCCCACTCTGACGCGCCTCTACTCTACCAGCCAAACTGGGCTCCGCGATCAACTGGATGTGGGCGTGAAATTTACGGTACCGACGATCGCGAACGGCAAAGTCTATATAGGGACGCAGACCAGCCTGGCCGTATTGGGACTCTTTCCGGCTACCAGCACACCGCCCGACGGCGCTCCCTCGAACCTGAGCGCGACGGCGTTCTCCTCTTCGCAGATCGACTTGTCCTGGACCAACAACGCGACCAATGCTACCGGGGTCAAGATCGAGCGATCGCTGGATGGAACCACGTTTACGCAAGTCAACACCGTCAATCGCAGTGCCTCCACTTACAGCGACAAAGGGCTGACGCCTTCCACCGTGTACTTCTACCGTGTGCGGGCGACCAACCAGGTCGGTGACTCTGCGACTTCCAACATTGCCAGTGCCAGAACCAAGCCTACGCCCCCGGCCTTACAAGTCGACGACATCTTGGATGGGCAGATCAAGCTGTCTTGGAGCAGTGCTCTCGACCACGTTAACTACACTGTCGAGCGCTCGCTTGATGGCGTTAACTTCACCCCAGTTTTCACTACGGTTGACGCAAGCACTACTAGCTTCACCGACAGCGGCTTGGCGCGCGGGACCTACTTCTATCGCGTGCAGGCCTTCGGCGCGACCGGTGATTCGAGTCCCTCCAATACCGCCAGAGCCACCATTGGACCCCTTAGTATCGATCATTCAACCGGCTTCGCTAACAATTCCGATCTGACGGCAAATGGAAACACGCATTTTGTGGAGGGCATTGCCCGGCTGACAGACATTATTGCCGGTCAAAGAGGCACCTTCTTCACCAACGAGCGGGTGGGTATCAGAAATTTCAGTACCACGTTCACCGTCCGCATTCACGAAGGCACCTTCCCCAGAGGCGACGGCTTCACCTTTATCATTCAAAGTAGCGGTGCGAACGAGCTGGGACGACCCGGTGGCCAGTTCGCGTATTTCCCCATCCTCAATGGCATGGCGGTAGTCTTCGACGTACTGCACAACTCGACCGGGATTGTCGCGGGCAGACATTTTCCCGGCCAAACTGTTCCCGGTAGCGGCGACGTTCGCGTTCCCCTGGATGGGACCGGCATCAATCTGCAAAGCCAGACTACAAAGCAAGTTGTTTTGAACTATGATGGCACCACGCTGACCGAGACCATTCGGGATCTCTCCAGCGGGGCCGTCTTCAATAATTCCTACACGGTGAACATTCGTTCGCTGGTGCGCGCCGACTCAGCCTTCGTGGGCTTCGGGGGTGGGACAGCCCTATTTACGGCACTCCAGGACATCCTGACGTGGAGGTTCGAGCCGCATGAAGACAACTTGCCACCTCGCGCACCCGACAGCGAGCGTGTAACGTCGGTTGTTCGCCACGACCACAACCGATCGAGGATCGCGATAACCTGGAAATCCCACAACTCCTATACGGCACAGGGCTACACTATCGAGCGGTCCACGGATGGAACTAACTACACCCCGATTGCCACGGTCGATGTTACCGTCGACAGTTTCACGGATCCTGATACGCTAGAAGGCGCCACTTACTATTATCGAGTGCGGGCCTTCGATAGTCTCCAACGCTCTTCAGCTCCTCTCAACGTTGCCAGTGTGGTCATAGGCGGCGGCGATCGGGCAGCTGCTTTTGATCACTCGGCTGGCTTTGCCCTTCATTCCGACCTCACCAGCAATGGCTCTGCATCCTTCCCAGGTACGCGTGTCCGGCTAACCGATGACAGAGTCGGCGAGGACAGCAGCGTGTGGATTGCTGTCAATAGCGGTGTCGGCCTCACGAATTTCACCACTGCGTTTACTTTCCAAGTTCGCCCTGGGGTTATCAATCCTCCTCGTCTCGCTGACGGGTTTACTTTTACGATCCAGGGTAACAGCCTCTCGGCGCTCGGAGGCGAAGGCGGCGGGCTCGGTTACTTCGGAATCCGCAACAGCGTGGCCGTGAAGTTCGATCTGATCAAAGACGGTGGTAATGAGACTGGGCTGTATACCGATGGTCATTTCCCCGGTACACCTGCTCCGGGTAGCGGTGATGTCGTGGTCTCTTTGAACGGCACTGGTATTGATTTGCTAAACCAGAATCCGAAGAGGGTGGTCTTGTCCTATGACGGCACCACTCTCACCGAAACAATAACGGACCTGATCACGAGTGCGACTTTCCCCACCTCCTATACGGTCGATATACCTTCGAAGGTGGTGCTGGATAGCAGCAACCTGTTCTATCTTGGTTTTACCGGTGGGACGGGAGGGCTAGCCGCCATTCAGGACGTTATGACTTGGACGTTCCAACAAACTGAAGTGGACCTTGAGACCGGCGGGTAAGTTTTCCGCAGTAGACCGCGGTTGACTTCATAGCGCTTCTGCAAAGGCGCGCTGGGAATTCACCTCGACGCCACGCAGCTGACCATGCTGTTGGATGGAATCGACTACAGCCACGTCCGGCGTCCGAAGCAATGGGCGCCACAAACTAGACAAGGTACGGAAAGTTTGATCTACCCTGATCGTTGGCACCGCTCCCCGAAGACCATCACTGTCCGTGGCGCGAAGAAGCGCTAAAAGGCTTCGAGCGGAGAATGAGCAACTCAAAGAAGAAGCCAACGTGCGAAATTGGATAGAATCACAGGGAGAGCCAATACAAAAAAGTCGCTGCCGAGTATTAGGCTGCTCATCAGAGGGAGGCGGGTATGCTCTCATCAGGGCAATTCAACCCGAGTCGGGGTTCGCGAATCCGCCGTAGCTTGGCCATCGCTCTCTGCTTGTCCCTCCTAGAGGTGCGCATCGCCCGCGGCGCGGGCGAGTTGGAGGGGCAAATTCGCGGTCGGGTCGTCGAGGCGACGACGGACGCACCTGTGCCCGGCGCCACGGTGACGGTCACTTCTCCCAGTCTCGGTGACCCACGCGTCGTCACGACCAACGACGACGGCGAGTATCTGGTGCCCAACCTTCCCATCGGCGATTACCGGGTGACAGTGAGCTACCCGGGCGTCCAGCCAATGACGCGCGAAGTCTTGGTCCAGCCTGGTACCACGACTCCACTGAACATCAGATGGTCAGCAGAGCTGAGCGAAGCCGACACTACCGAGGTCGTGGAAGAACGGCATTTAACCAATCCCGACTCAACACAAACTGGGGCAGTAGTTTTTCTTGATCAGTTTAGATATCTCCCAACCAACCGCAGTTACACGGACGTGGCGCGGATTACCCCGGGGGTTCAACGACATCTGTCGGGCAGCGATCACTACATTTTGGGTGGGCGGAGCTATAACAACCGTTATCTCATCGATGGGTTGGACGTCACCGATCCACTCACCCGCGAACATCGGCAGCAGCTCGCCTTCGAGAGCATCGATTCGGTCCAGGTGATCACGGGCGGTTTTGACGCTGAGTACAACGTGTTCGGCGGCGTGATTAATACGATTACTCGCGAGGGAACAGACGACTGGCATGGCAACGCGTCTTTCCATTATCAGAATTCATCCATCACGAACGAAAGCCGAAGGCCTATTGGCAATACAATTTATGAGGGGACCCGAGTTTTTGCCGACGCTCCGCCCGATTCGAGCTATAATTACCAGGCCACGGCTACCTTAGGCGGACCCATTGTCAAGCATAGACTTTGGTTCAGCGGCACGTTTCAATACAATTTCGAGCAGAACGCAAGGAATATCAGCGGGCCGCTCAACGTTCCGCACGTGCCGGGGGTCAACAAGACTTATCTTCCAAGGCTCAAGATTACCTGGGCTCCGAGCATCAAGCATCGCCTGGGCCTGTCACTAGCCGCCGACCCCCAAATCAAGGACAACATGAACGGCGGCGGAGGACGGTTAAGTACATATGAAACCCATAATAACAACGGTGGATATAACGCCATCCTCAACTGGAGCTTCTTTCCCACCTCGAGCTTCGAATTTCGCCTCGATGCCGGTATCAAGACCCACTACAACTACGATGGCCCTCAAGGCTGGTATGGTACGGTCGACACTCGCGGCTGCGAGAACTTTTCGCCCAGAAATTGCACCTACGACCGAGAAGCACCAACCCACGAGAATCAGTTCGATGGTTCCATCTGGTACAACGCCAACGCCCAAATTAGCAAAAATGACCGCATGGCCTTCCAGGTTGATCCAAAAATCACTTTGCGCGGCCAACTGCTCGGCGAACACAATGCAAAGGCCGGCATACAATTTAGCTACTTCTTCAATCGGACCTACCAGCACCAACCGGGACTGGTTAAATACCTAGACCGGGACGGAGGGCCGGGCGAGGAGGGCCTTTGCCTACCTGAAGCTGGCCAGTACCTTGGCTGTTATCAGCGCAGTACTTCTCAGGATCGAGAGTTCACTCTTAAGGGTCTGAGCTCGGGCCTTTTCCTTCAGGACCATTGGCGAGTGTTCCGCCGGGTGACGCTCACGCCCGGAATACGATTTGATTTCGGCGAAGTGCTAAACCCTGATGGCAGCCCGTTCCTGAGGCAATTTGCAATTGGGCCGCGGATGGGAGTGATTGTCGACATCACGGGGGATCAGAAGACGATTTTCTCGACCGCCTATGGCCGCGCAAATGAGTTCCCCTACCTCGGATTCGCCCGCGACTATCTCATCAGCTCTTACGGCGCCAACGTGGAGGAACAATGGGTTCCGAAGGGCAGCCCTAATGGACAGTGGGTATTCGTTTCGCGAAGCGGCGGAGAGGCCGGCAGCGTCATCAACAAAGATGCTAAAGCTCCGCACTCCGACGCGATTACCACCAGCTTGCGTCGCGAGATTTTCCGAAACACGGTCGCTACCCTGGAGCATACCTGGAAGAGAATTACCCAGACCTGGGACTCATTTGAGACCAACGTGATCTGGGACCGCACGGGCTATCGCATTCTCGATTACGTCGACGGGCAAAGTCACGAGATTCGATACTACACAACGACGGCGCTGAATACGCGGAATTACCAAGGCTTCACGTTAGCGGTCGATGGACGACCGTCGCCGAATTGGTATTTTCTCGCGTCCTACACGCTTTCTTGGCTGTGGGGCACCGGACGAGATAATACCGGTGCCGCGCATCGCATTCCCCAGCAATGGAAGTTCGAAAACGGATGGCAACCGCAGGACAACCGGCATTTGATGAACATCGGGGCAAGTTACACGTTTAATTTCGGCTTAACGGTCGGCGCGAGGCTGGAATACGAAAGCGGCCGTCCGCAAGATAAGTATTTCATTGCGACGTACCTTCCCGACACGGGCAAGACCATCAACCGTCGCACTCCGAGTGGGACCACGCCGGGCAATTGCTCGGGGACTATCTCTGGCCAAGGGAATTTTACCCCAGCGTCGACGGCGTGTGGCAACGACGTAACCCGGATCGACGACTATCGCACGCCCCCGCGTGCACAGCTCGATCTTCAGGCGACCTATGACCTCTACTCCCTTCTCCGCCAGCACATCGCTTTGGTTTTTTACGTTACTAACGTCTTCAACGATCGCAGTCCGTCCACGCTCAACCAGAACGACGCGAACAGCGGCACCTTCGGCCAAACCGGTGGTCGCTTCGGGGCTCTGAGCCTTCGCCTAGGAGCGCGCTATGACTTTTAAGTGTTTCCCAATGCTTCTTCTCCTCGCTGCCTGCAGTCCCTATGATTACCAGCAGGGCGAATTCAATGCCGGACCCATCGACGCAGCCAACTTTCCCCTCGCCTATAAGGGTGCGGGGGGCGAGACGAGTGTGAACGGCTATAGAGCCGGAGCGGGAACATTTACGGAAATCCGTGCCTTCATCAATGGCGGACAGGCGGGATACTACTCCTTTCCTCTTAGCGACAGACAGCTGATGCTCCAAGATCTTCCCGACGGTGGTACGCCCGCAACGAACGTTTATCCCGATAAGGATCCGAAGACGCCCATAACCTATGCATTCGATCCCTCGCCGCCGAATCCTTTTCCCTCATCTCAAATATGCACGGCGCCCGCAAATTATACCTACGACCTGCGAACCGACGACATGCCTCTTAACGAGCAAGACAACATCTTCACTCAGCTGCCGTTCGCAAGAGAGGTACCAGGCATTGCCAGCACGTTCGAATATATCCCCGTCGTTGCCGAAGTCGCCGTGACCGCTGCAGGGTTAGCCTGCCAAAGCATCAAGAGCGAAAAAAGGTTGAAACAAGTCCTAGGGACGCCGCCAAAGACTGGCAGGTTGCTCCTTTGGGCGATCATTGACCCATCCTCCGGCGTATATCGCGTCGGTGAAGAGTCAACGCGCTTATTGCCTGATGCAGGCCTCAATCCCAACTATACGAACGGTAACGTCGTGCAGAAATGGGGTTGGTTTGGACAATACTACCTGGCTTACATCGATGGCGCGTACGTCCCCTACGATCTCGTCGATGATAGGTATGGGGTCCCGCCGACGGTGCATCAAGTGCCACGAATGAGGACACAGAAGCTGTACGTCCCCCGGGGCGTGGTTCTTTCTGACGCAGTCCAATGCGGCGATATGGCATGCGAGCCGGGTCAAGTGTGCGCGGGCGGCAGCTGTCAGACTTGCCAATCGAGCGGAGCACGAGCGTGTCCGCGGAATTTCCAATGCGGGACAAGCGGGATGGTTATGGGACGGTGCAACGCAAATGCCCAACTGGGTGCGGGATACGATGTTCTCCAATACCGATGGGGCGCTCCCGACTATACTCCAGTCTGCCAAGTCTGGCTGTACACCGCCTCCAATATTAGTGGTCGGCCTAGGTCTGTCGCCGAGCTGCCGAAGAGTGCAGCGGAGATTGAAGATCCGCTGGCCGGAACCTCTCCTGCAAAATCAGCCGGGCCTCCTGTCGGGGCAACGCCTCGCCCGGGAGACCCGCCACCTCGCTATATCTATTGTCCTCAGGTGGATTAGATCAGCTGGGGACCGTTCATGGCAGGAGTTGAATCTCGGCTTGGTGTCCGGATGCAGAATCCGGCGCCACCCACAACTGAAACTTTCCCGGCTCGATCGTCAATTGTCCTCCCGCCTTGTAGAACGCCAGATCATCAGCCGCCAGATTGAATTCCACAGTCTGTTTTTCGCCGGACTTCAAACGAATCCTCCGAAACGCGATCAGTTCCCGAATCGGCCTCGTTACACTGGCTGCCAGCTGACGGATGTACAGTTGCACCACCTCGTCAGCTGGATATTTCCCGGTATTGATTACGTCGGCTGAAACCGTCAGCTTGCCTCCGACTCGCATGCTCGG
>Ga0070697_100003192_pt1 | contig 12590 bp, 16 predicted proteins | sample KBSK1501metaG_FD_65475 | JGI IMG/M metagenome (GOLD analysis project Ga0070697, IMG submission 65475) | Corn, switchgrass and miscanthus rhizosphere microbial communities from Kellogg Biological Station, Michigan, USA - KBS K1-50-1 metaG | ecosystem: Host-associated > Plants > Roots >... | reverse complement strand
TGCAGAGTGCGTCTTGGGGCCTGGGGCAGATCATGGGCGAAAATTTTGCTGCGGCCGCATTTCCAAATATTGAAGATATGGTCGCCGCTATGGCGCAATCTGAAGACGCGCAGCTCACAGCCATGGGCAATTTCCTGATCGCCACCAACTTGCGGGCTTCCCTGCAAGCCCACGATTGGATGACCTTTGCTCGTCGCTACAACGGCCCCAATTTTGCGATTAATCGCTACGACGTGCGCCTGAACGGTGAGTTCCAAAGGTTTTCCGTGGGCGCCTTGCCCGACTTAAATGTCCGGGCCGCACAGTTGTATTTGACGTATCTCGGGTTTCATCCTGGACCGATTGATGGCGTCGCCGGAGAGCTCACAGTGTCTGCACTGGCGCAGTTTCAGGCCCAGAATCGACTACAGCAGACAGACCCTGTCGATGAGGATGTGGTTGCGCGACTGCGTGACTCGCTGCCGCTGCCCGGCGATATGCCTAGCGCGGCGTGATGAAATCGCTCGAGGCGGTCCGCAACAATCGTACGCGGAGAGCTTGTTCCCAAAGCAACAGTCTCTTGGAACGGAGACTTAGACGGCGTAACGAATCACGATCAACCCGAGGCAACGCTGCAGAGCGCGAAAGTCCAACACGCCAAGGCAGCGGTCGTTTGGAAGTGCTTACTTGCTGGTGATCGGTTTTTTGTGTGCCTCTGGGCCCGGTATTACACCGATCGTCTGCCGGAAATTGCCTTCGTCTTTGGCGGAGGCGGACTGCTCGTTTCGATCACCGCTGCGATTGGAATGCTGAGGCGCGAGCGAGGAGACAACATCAGGCGTGATATCGGACAATGTTCGATCCGGACAGTCCATTTTCATAGGCAAACCGGAATCACCGTGAGCTCTGCCGTGGCCGAGTCTCTGTTGGCACAATGATTGAACGCGGAGGTTCCAACATGACATTGCGCTTGCGAATCACCGCGGTCGGGTCATTGTGGGGACTGTTGTCGTTGCCTGCCCTTTCGCAAAATGTCAGCATTGAAGTTCAGCCAGGTTCCATCACCGCTTCTTCGTCCAACTTCACGGCAGAGGCTCGCGTCATCCTCAAGAATCCCAGCGAGGAGACGCTGCGCAAGATCTCGCTGGGCTGGTTCAGCAATGACGGCATTAAGGCGGAACTGGGAAAACCTAGGGCGACTGTAGCTTGCCCCAAACGTGAAATTGTGTGGCCGGTGAAGATCAGCGTATCGGGGAGGTCGCACATGCCAGGCGCAGTCATCTTCGATGCAAGCTACGTTGCCCGATCGGACGTGAAGCACTTGTACGCATCCCTCGCCCTTCAGGGCGATAGTGCGCAAAAACTTGTCGAGGCTTCTCTGGAAGGCAATCCTGAGGCAGTCTCCCAGCAACGGCCGGGTGCCATCTACGTGTTAGTTACGAATAACATCGACGTTCCGGTGGAAGTCAGCGTCGGGTCCCAGGTTCCGTCGAAGGCCGTTCAGATCGTTGGGGGCGATCCTTTCCAGGTTCCGCCACGCTCCAGTGCCGCCCACAAAGTCGAAATCCAGGCGGCCTCTCGGGTCACGCCGGGCCTGCATCCGGTGGTCATTGAAGTCAACGCCAGTTGGGAAAGGGCGGGTCAAAAAGAGGAGCGTCACTTTGCGCTGACCAAGTCGGTTACGGTGGGGGTGTTCTTCGAATCGGAACTGCTTAAGGCCCTCAGCATCCCGTCATTCCTGGTGTTGCCGGGGTGCCTGGTCATCTTCACCATGCAGCTCATGCTGAGTTTCGGTGTGTTTGGCTTGAAGGACGTATCCAAATTACCTGAGATCGGTATCACCTCCCCCGCCTTTTGGATTCTCGCCGTCACCTTCTCCGGCCTGTTCACCCCTGCCTACCACCGTGCGACAGGCGTCAACTACCTTCTGAATTATGGCGGGGATGATCTAAGAAACGTCTGGCTGATGAGCATCGGAATAGGGGTTGGATTCTACCTGATTATCGCCGGTGCGACGCTCCGGCACCGCCGCGAGCATGTTCCCAGCATTTCAGACTCGCCGGCGACGGTTCTCAAGAAGCTGGCGAAAAATGGCCTCGGCATTGTCCTGCCCCAGGTGAAATACAAGCTGAATAACCTCGAACTGGGCGGATTTGTGATCGAGAAGATTCAAGACGGCCAAACATTGGTGTGGGTTGCTCCTCACATCACAACCGAGTGGCAAAATAACGCCCAGGCACAAGGACTGAAGAAACAATTTGACGATATCGTCAATGGATCTCGCGATCCGGCTGCGCTCGCCGAGGTTCTGGAGCACGCCCGCGATGTGGTGACGCTGCGCTTTGAGTCGAAGGGGGGTGTGCCCAATCCGTATCACGTGCAAGTGGAAGCGATCACGCAGTATCTCCCTACCGGCCTAATTGTGGGGTGAAAAGAGAAACCCGCCATCCGTAGATGACGGGTCTCTTGGGCTCTACTGAGCACATTTTGGGAGTCCCGTAAATGATGAATCAAACCGCCCCACAAGTCAATGCCATAACCGTAAATGAGATTCGCATGAGCTTCATCCAATTCATGCCTGCCTTGGTTCTCCTGCAATCCCGCCAGCCTCCGACCATCCGGTGTCCGTTTCTCCTCAGTGATGTGGAATTCCAGAAAGAGTTCGCCAAAGCCATGGCTGGCGGAGTTGCCTTCCGAACACCATGGCGCAACGGCTACGGAAAGTTGTTCTGGTTTCGATACCTTCCCCAAGACCGAAGTCCCAACGAGATGTGGCGCGCGCTCGTTCCCTTCGATTATGACTTCGGCCAGCATGTAACCAGTCTGACCTTATCCGGTTGCGCCGTGGCAGCCCGCACCTATCTCTATCCCTGGGGAATCGGCGTGATCGTGGACGTCACCTTAAAAGGCCCCCTGCCCTTGAAAGATAGCGTCGACCGAGCCCTTGAAGTCCGGAGCAAAGCCAAAATCCAGTGGAAGTTTGACACCAAGTCGGGCGACTCTTCACCTACCGGACTTTCAGCTGCCATCCGTGAGCGGCTCGGGGCAGCTGTGTACAGCGACGAAGTTGCTCGAGAAGACCCCAGCGAACTGTTTTCCGTGGTAACGGTGACGGATGCAACCGGCACGTTATCCACCGATCCAATTGTTGAAGGCGGCCCAATTCACCGAGCTCTTGAAGGCATGGCAGGGTGGAATCCTCATTGGGAAACGATAGCCCCCACCCCCCTCGCGGTTGGCAAGATCAGTGCTCGCCAGTCGCCGGCCGGCCACATGCTTTACGGCAAGCGCCGTGGCAGAGTGGTATGGTTTCCCGCAGACTTCCGCACCGTGGCCTCTTATGCTGAGACTCTTTCCTGTTACCACCAGAACCTGAGTATGTGCTCGTTGCACGCTGAGAGCCTCTGCCAGCTATCGCGGGATGCGGCCGTGGAGTTGGGCAACAACGGATCGCTGGCTGCTTTCTCCACCACTTACCGTGATTGTGCGCAGCTGGCGGGCGGACTTCTCGGACGCCTGCACGGAAAGAAAACTGATGAAAGCAGCGGCCAGAAGCCGCAGACCTATCGCTCGGGCAGTGTCCGCTCTCAGATTCAGACATACAAGGACGATATCAACAAGGTGCGTCTTGCCTTCCCCACAATAAATTCTGCGCTCGACACCTGAAACGGGGACGGCTGAACTGAACTCAATGAACGTCCAATGGCATGCTCACCTACCGGGTGTTGTTCTTGACGGGGATGGAGGAATGCGCATTGGACCGGGTCGGCTGGTGCACCTGCCGTTTACTGACTGGTCGAAACTTGATTCTACGTTCTCTTTCAACGATCGGCAGTACGAAGAGTCTCGGCCCGTCTTCTACTCAGGAGCCGCAGACCTTGTCGACCCTTCCGACCTCGGCGAAAGTCAGGTTCTGAATTGCGTGTCACGACTCCACACGGCATTCCTTCTGCATCCTGACGCTCCTCTGCTCCCTTCGCCCCACATGTCGGTGATTTACCTGCAGGTGGAAGTCTCCAGTCTCCCGGGTGCGGTTAGTTGGAGACGAATAATTGGTCCTTTCGAAAGGGAATGGATCGTTTTTGGGAGCAGGGTTACCTACCACTTCGATGACAGCCAACTCGCCGTAGTTAGGTCGGGATATGAGGCCCTGGAGGGATTCGACGCCACCCGCGCGTTTTCGGGTGTTGAGTCAAGCCTCCGCACACGGGAGGTGACTACTCGTCCCGAGTTCTGGTGGGACGGGCGATCACTCAATAAGATCAACGAGTTTGTCCACTGCATCGCGGCACTCGAACACATCCTGCTGCCCGCCAGGGAAGACACCCCGGCAGAAATGAAGCGCACCCCGACGTTCGGAGAACACGCTGCACTGTTCACCAGCCCCTCGCGTGATGACCTTCAGGAGAGAGCCAGATTCTTTTCGACGTTATACCGACTCCGCAGTCGACTCCTGCATGGTGAACTTGGAATTACAGAGCTCGAGGAGGAGGACTTGAAATTGTTGAGTTGGGGTCGACGGTTGCTCTGCGACGTGATCCTGCGAGTAGTCATTTTGGGCCGAACGCGCAGCGGCGATGAGATGCTCTCCCCTTTGCTGGCACGGGCATACAAGAACGCCGAGGCCCACCATACCCTGAATCAGAGATTTGAACAGGCTCAAACCAGATGACAACAGAAACCTCAGGCTTGCTCCTCGGCTATTTTCCGCTCTGGGGAGCCAGTTTGGATAGCGATAGCGTCGGCCTTATGGGCGGGACCGTCGCGGCCTACGTGCGCTCCGCGGACGAATGGCGGCAGGTGACGAAATTTGATGTTTGGATGGAGCGCTTCCGAAAATACTCCGCTCTCGCCGGATGGCCCAGAACCGCCTGTATGCCTGGTTGTTGTCGAGATCCCAGGGGACAAGGAAGATCTTGGTCACGCGCTCGGTCGTTTAGGGAACACGATGATTACGAACGCAGACGATGCAGTCTTGGCGCTACGGTTGTTGAAAGCTGGATGGTTCCTTGATCCGGGACTCTCGGAGCGAATTTTTAGTTTTGGCCTCTTGAATCAACGGCTGGTTGGTCCCTACCGCCAGGCATTCATTAATGGCGTACCTGAGAACGCTCCCCCGGGTTACCGACTATCAATTGGTGAGCTAGCCAGATCACAGGACCAGGCCGCACCCACAAAGAATCTGTGGCGATTGATTCAGCAATATCGCAAAGTCAAACCTCACGCTTCGGCTGACATCGCCATAGAAAACTTCCATCGTTCCTATGGATATCAACTACCGGGCACTCAGCGTGCCGTGTTTTTGTTCATGGCGCTAGACGCAATGTTAGGTGGGATGAGCGTTCCTCGGTTCAGAGGAGTGGAAATCAACTGCCCATTCCGAGCCAGAATCACAGCCGCCCTGCAGACACTACCCCATGCAGAAGCGGGATTTGACTCGAATGAAGAGGCGAGTTGGCTGGATTCCCGCGGGCGGGAAATCCGAAATGCCTTGGCTCACGGAAACCTTACGACCATCGCGGAAAAGGCAGAGAGAAATTACAACCGAATTCAATCCATTGTACGGCTGATCCTACGTCAGTACCTGGAGTTCAGCGTCAAGTGGGCAACTCAGTCCACCCAGATCAGCTCTCAGTTAGCTATTCCGGATCAATCCGCTCCCGCCGCCGTCTACAACAAGCTTCTTGAAGCACAATCCTATGGAAACATCGACGCCTCGGACCTATTGCGTCCTGAAATCTCGGCGTTCTAAAGGAAGAAATCAGGAGAGACAAACAACAAAGTCCCGCGGAACCCCGGCGGCGGTACACCGACCATGGTGAAAGAATGATTGTTCAGCAGAACCGTGCAGCCACTATGCCTCGATCGTCCTGGAAACGGCTGTGCCAATACACGTAGCTGCGCACGAGATACGCGGCGCTGTTGGGGCCGTGCTCATCGGAGCTGTGGAAGAAACGGACAAAATACGGTGCTGAATTCTTAGCACGTCGAAGTAGTTCACTCCTCGCGGAGCAGTATCATTAGGATCAACGGACAGAGCGCGTCGCGCCTACAAGCGAGGGAACATGAGCTCGACCCACAACCCAGGGAGAGTCGCCGGATTCCTGTACCTGCTTCTCGTCGTCATGGCCCCCTTCCGCCTCATCTATATTCCCAGCACTCTGTTCGTGCGTGGGAACGCGACCGCGACGGCCAACAACATCGCCGCTCACGAGTGGCTCTTCCGTCTCGGCATAGTCAGCGACCTGCTCTGCGGGACCATCTTGATCTTCCTCGTGCTGGCTCTTTATCGGTTGCTCAAGGGAGTGGACCAGAACCACGCTGTGCTGGTCGTGATCCTCGGGGGTCTGATACCAGCCACCATCGACTTCCTTAACGTGCTGAACGACGCTGCTGCCCTGATGCTCGTGCGCGGCGCCGATTTCTTGTCCGTATTCGAGAAACCTCAGCGGGACGCCCTGGCCATGCTGTTCCTCCGTCTGCATCACCATGAAGTCGTTGCCGCCGAGATCCTTTGGGGTCTATGGCTTTTTCCCTTAGCGGTCCTTGTGTACCGGTCGCGCTTCCTGCCCCGCTTCCTGGGCGTCTGGCTGATCATCAACGGCTTCGCCTATCTGACCATGAGCTTTACGGGCTTACTGTTACCGCAATACGAGGATATGGTCTCCAACATCGCCTTTCCCGCCCTCCTCGGGGAGATGGCGATCATGCTGTGGCTCCTGATAAAGGGCGCCAAGCCGCAACCGCTGGACGCCGCAGCCTCATCGTCGGCGGCTGGATAGGCTGCATTAGTGGTGCTTGACGGCTCCGGCGGCAGGCGTCACGTGTTTGCGTCAACAATTCAGACTCCTCTCCCAGCTTGGCTGGTGGATTATCTCCGGTTTGTGGCTAGATACGCTTCTGGGGACTTTTGCACACCCATACAGGACCAGTACAGCAACTACCCGATTCGGCATCGTTTGTGAACAGGCTTAGCATTTAGTCTTCCACAAATAATAACGATGGAGGGTTGAATGCCACGCCGTGTTGAAGTCAAAGAGGGGCAGAGTTTTCAGGACGGAACAGGGCTGACTGTGAGGGTTGGAGAGATCGACGCTAACGACCGCGTTCACTTTTCCGTGATCGAGGATCGAGAAGCCGCTGGACCCGGCGAAATGTCCTATTTCGCCTTCATCAAACGCTTTACCAGAATTGAATCAGTGGAAGACGCTTGTGCACGCATTAAGCATCTCGGCTATGTTGCGTTTCGACGTGTGCGAATCTACGGTGAGGAGTTTGAATTACTGTCCGATCCGTTTCCGGAGCGTGATCGGATCGCAATTCGCGCAAAGGCGAGAGGAGACTCAGGCGTCCGCATACTGCGGCTTCCTGCGACCATCGCGCAAGGCGGCCGAGGACGAACGGTCAAAGCCGCCTGACTTGACTCACTTGTTTATCGCGGTGAAGCGTGTCGACTCGTGTCAGCAGCAATTAAAGTGACAGATTTGTTCAAGAGACTTGAGCACAACGACGGTTTTCATGGCGATTCCGCTTTCCAACGAAATCAGAGTCTTGCTCGACGGCCCCAACTTCGCCCATCTCGCCACCCTGATGCCTGACGGTTCACCGCAAAGTGTCCCTATCTGGGTGGGCCGTGAGGGTGATCGCATACTGATCTGCACCGGGGAAGGTTCACTTAAGGCGAAGAACACTCGGCGTGACCCGCGTATCTCGCTCTCCATCGTTGATTTTCATGATCCCTACAAGGAAGCGCAGCTTCGCGGTCGCGTGGTCGAGAGGCGTCCTGATGGCGACTGCAAGTACATAGACCCGATCTCGCTCAAGTACACAGGTAAGCTGTTCCCGTTTCGCAGCCCCGAAGGAAGAGTGGCGCTCGTGATCGAGATCGAGAAGGCGCGATACACCAAGCTCCCTTTTGAACATATGCCGCCCAAGTAGTGCCACTTCCTCCGGGCCGTTCCATGGGCTGAGGCAAAGGGGGCTGAGGCAAAGGCTGTCTTCGCTGTGCACGCGTGCACGCTGACCTCGAGCTTGTCGATTTCCAGACACCACCTGCACGTAGCTGCAATTGCGACACCACCAGCAATCACAAGCTGACTGCACTGCGTCTGACCCTTACTTATTTTGCGTCAGCTCATCGAAGATCATATGTTCCTCTGAGACGAAGTAAGCAACATTGTCGTGGTATCGTGGTCTATGAAGTCCTCTTCATCGTCATTAGAGGTTTTCCATTCCGGCGATTGACGAGCGGCCAGCAAAGCCTCCATATCGTCAAACCAGAGTTCCGCCATGCCGTCGTAATCGGGTCGGTAGCTATCTCCGGGTACACTCAGGCGGTGGCTTTGTACCAATTTTCGGAGTCGAGGAATCCGAGCACCGATAGGGCCGTGGACATGTTCCCAGTAATGAAAGAATTCCTCATCGGTTAAGCCCGCCTTCTTTGTGATGCAATAAACAAGTTTGATCATAATCACTCGCAGTGCAAGCCACCACGCGGTCAGCCCGTCAGCTGGTTAAGGCTGCGAAACCTCAAGCAATACCACCTGCCATCAGCGCACGGATTCGATGGTGCCAACGCGCAAGTCAATTGATGGAGAGTTTTCGACGGCTCGCAGATAACGCTCGGCCGAACGGCGAAGCGCCTCTTTTGCGTCCCCCTGCACGACGAAATCGGGCCACGCGCCGTACAATTTGGTAAACGAAAACGGCTCAAGCGTGGAAACGATCCTGCGCACACTGGCTGCCTTGAGAGGAATGAAGTTCGGATAGCTGTACATGAAGCTGACGTACCGCTTGTCAGGGCAGACTTGTGGCTGGTCCCCCGTGAACAGGGCACCTTGCCCATTTTCTGCCTCGGCCGAATGCAAGACTTGGAACCCGGGGAAATGCCCGCCCACACGAATCAGCGTCAGGCCGTGCTCTAGTGAGTGGATGTCTCCTTGCCAAAACGTTATGTTGGCATCGGGACGCTGTACCCATCCCCGATCGTCTTCGTGCAGATAAATGGGCACGCCGTCGAACGCCCGACTCCACTCGACCATCGAGGTGTAGTAATGAGGATGGGAGATCGCGATGGCGTAAATTCCGCCCAGCGCCTTGATCAAGGCGACGGTGTCAGAGTCGATCAGGCTGACGCAATCCCACAGAATGTTTCCCTGTTTCGTTCCTATAAGCAGCGCCCGTTGGCCAATCCCAAAGGCAGGCACGGTCGCGATGCCCCAAATCCCCTCGCCTTCCTGATGCAACATGTTCCGATGGGTCCGCTGCAATTGCGGCAGTGTGGTCCAGTGCTGACCTTGTAAACCGATAAATTGCCGTTCGTCCTCACAGATGGGACAGTGCTGAGGCGGGTGGTCAGCAGCAGGAAATTGTGTTCCACAGGTCACACATAAATGAGTCATACGTTCCTCTTTGAGCGCTACGCCATAAGGGGCTCTGTCAGGACGCATCCCGCCGTTCGAGGCACAAACGGTTCGAGCAGCGATTTGAACTGAGGGTTCCAGTGCAGTTTTTCACTTTCCTGAGTGAGCATCTTGCGCGGATCAGTTGCGGTCTGCTTGAGGTCTTCGTCGCTAACGGACATGAAGAGTCATCCAGCCTGAGTTGGGAGCACAGTGGTGCTCTTTGGCAAGACCTTGCGCCAAGAGCGCATCGCGAACTGAGCAGGCGAACGGAATGTCAACGCCCCCCGTATGCGCGTCTCCGACTTCCTGGCTGCCGAAGCGGAACTCGCTGCCTCCGAAACGATGGGGGTGAACCGATATATCCAATCACCTCGAGACTTCCTCTTCGAGCATCTTCAGGTGCTTCACGATCCCGCAGACTCGGTTGGCTCCTTACTTCGATGCGTGAACGTGATTGCTCGATTCGGCTACTCAATACCCGCGCTGGCCGTCGCCCAAGCTGAGGCCGAGCGTTTCGAATTGGCCCAGCTGGTCAGCCCCTTGCACCTTCTTTCCGCCACCCTGCCTGGTGACGCACTGCCAGCATTTCTGACCTTCTGTGATCGGATGGTCTGCCGGTCGTATTCGTTGGTGTCCCTCCTTTTCACGCTTTACCCCTGCAGGATCAGTATGGGCCGGCGTGATTATGTGGATTTGCATCACTATATATGGTCCCTGCCATGGTGATCACCCTTAGGATCCATATGTCGGTTGAGGCTCGGCCGGATGAAACGGGGATTGGCTCCGCAGTCGTTCAAAGGTCGGCAGTCCAGACACTCAGATCGAGGCCATCTGATGCCGACCGATTGCATCGCTGCGCTCGAAGCGCCAACCCTCCGACGAAAACCAGTCGCACTTATTCCAGCCGTTGCCGGCAACTGGACGCTGACAAAGCCCGCCACCGGCAAACTCATAGTCAGTCCCCAAGACCCACCCCTCAGCCGGGAAGAGATGAAAGTGAACTCCCACTTTCATCCACTCCGCTGTGCTCGAATCGCTCCAGGCATTGAACGCCGTGGAAGCGTCTTTCCTGCGCATCCCGATTGCCAGGTTGGTAGATATCTGGACTAGTCGCCGGGAAATTCATCCCAGGCGGCCGACTCAGACAGATTGCGCTTAATGTGTCCGAATGTCGCAGGGTGCCGTCTCGGTGCCAGAAGACACCGGTCCGGTAAGCCAAAGCGATGTGGGCACTCATCGGTCACCTCAGATGGATCAATTCGGAAAGCCAAGTCGGAGTTCGGAAGGTAGCGAGTGTTGTCAACCACCCATCCCTCATTCCTTGGAATTCGACCAGCGGATACCGACCGCGAAACTAGGACCATAGAATTCGCGCTGAGTAGGATATTGCGGGCTGCCTTGATAGAACCCGAACACTTCATTGTTCAAATTGAGCAAGGAGACGATGAGCTTGAGTCCGGGCTTGAGACGGTAGCTGCCCTGTGCGTCTAATTGCGTATGCGCGTAGGCGTACACATCTCCATTTGGTCCCCTCAGTCCGAGGTCAGCACCGTCCACGTAATTGTACTGGTAAATATAGGCGTCATTATGGGTCAGGCCGAGCCGCAACGACAGCCGACGTTTGTCATACGTTACGCCCAAATTCCAGTTATTTGGTCCTTGCCGCACCAATGCTGGGTCCAATGAGCGCTGTGGGACGACGGCTCTCGATGTGGTGTGACTGTAATTCGCCGACACCCCCAATCCACTCGCCAGCCCAGGCAAGAATGTAAAGAGTTGCTGGTACGCCGCCTCAAAGCCAAATATGTGAGCTTGGGTTCCGTTCGTCGGTTGAAACTGGGTAAACCCAGCGAACTGTCCGGATGTGATCTGGCTCTGCACGAGAAAGATAGGATCTTTCAAATCCTTGTAAAACACGCCGGCCTGGATGACGCCAACCGGCCTTAAGTAGCGCTCCACCAGCAGGTCGAAATTGTTGGCCAACGTAGGTCTTAGGGCAGGATTGCCCACAGCCACCTGGGGAGGGTTCCCCGAATCGGTTTCAAGGATACATGGCGGAAGGTCCGAGAAATTGGGCCTGGCGATCCCCCTTCCGTATCCCGCGCGGAGACTCGTATCCGGAGTGAACACGTATTGAAATTGCACACTCGGTAGCACGTTCACATACAAATTGTCCACCTTCGGGAGTCTCGCGAGTCTCGCGGCCAACATGATCGCTAACCCACGCGTCACTCTTGCCTTGGCTGAACAAGGCGACTTTCCGCACTGGTTTGCCGCCATCCACCGGCGCTATCAAACATCTTACGTCTCCATTGTTGCGTTTGCTGTCCTGCTCTGGGTACTGGCAACCACGGGCACTTTCCGCTGGAATGCCACGCTCTCCGCCGGGTCTCGCCTTTTCACTTACGTAATGACTTGTGCGGCTCTGCCGGTGCTGCACAAGAAGTTCCCCGGTCACGAAGGCTTTCACCTGCCTGGAGGTGTTGTTTTCGCCGTACTGGGGATCTGTTTTGGGTTGGTGTTGATCAGTCGCATGGGTCTCGCCGAGCTCGTCGCTCTGGCGATCGCCGCGGTTCTTTCGTTCCTGAACTGGCTTTTCGTCCGTGGAAATACGCCCTTACCTGAAGCCTGATCTCTTGTTCTATGGAGGGAGATGTCGGCTGCTCTTCAGTCGTCCTCTCCCTCGATGATCTTCTGCGCTGTGGTCCGGACATCGTGCTGTGGGAAGAGTCCCATCGCGTTGACCCTTTATTATCCGCAACGCGTTCGTTCACCGTGATTGGTTACCGTGCCTCGGACTTTTTTCGCGAGTTTTGGCGAAACCGGACTGCCTTTCTGGCCTCCGAAGGGAACTCTCGCCTTCACCGTATGGAAGTCAATTTTCTAATGATTTGCGGGAGCGCACGATTATGACAGTCCGGTCCCTGATCTGTCTGCCCAAGCGCTGGCGACGACTCCACCTCGGCTTTACGCGTTCTATCTGCGCCTTGTCGGAGTGAACTCTTATGTACCTAAGCGTGTAACACTATTTTAATCATTTTGTAACATGGTGTTCACATTCTCCGCATAGTGTTCTGCCAGACCTGTCACCATTTCCGAACCAATCCGACAAAATCGGAGGCTGGAGTTATGCGTGTGCGCATGTATTCGCTGTACCTAATGGCGATCGCGATTAGCTTGATCTGCACAATGCCGGTCGGTGCGCAG
>Ga0070697_100003191_pt1 | contig 12596 bp, 9 predicted proteins | sample KBSK1501metaG_FD_65475 | JGI IMG/M metagenome (GOLD analysis project Ga0070697, IMG submission 65475) | Corn, switchgrass and miscanthus rhizosphere microbial communities from Kellogg Biological Station, Michigan, USA - KBS K1-50-1 metaG | ecosystem: Host-associated > Plants > Roots >... | reverse complement strand
GGCCCCATTACCGCCTGTAAAAACTTGTTGACGCCCATTTCGGGATCGCCAACCGTGGCGCGAATGCGTTTCGTTGTGCGCGCCAGGTCATTCTCCCCAATCTCAGTCAGCCAGGACTCGATCTCACCTGCGAACAAATAATCTGCTGCCTCGGTTGGGTAGTGGGCGCATAACTCTGCCAGCTCTTCGGGCGTGGTAGCCTCCCCGCCGCTCTCAAAACGGAACGCGCCCACGCCAAGCAGTGCCCGGCGGAACACGACGATGCTCTCGTAACGATCTTCGGGCCGCAGCGCTGTCGCTTTCTCAAGTGCGCGCGCCACGGGTGACGAGATTTGTGGAAAGTTCGCGTGAACATTGGTCAGGCCAAAGCCGCTCTCGGAAATCGTATCGGTCAGCAAATGGAACAGCGTCATCGCCAGCGAGTATATATCTGAACGCACGTCTGTCTGGGCGCTGCCATATTGTTCTGGGGGCGCGAAGCCGGGCGTGCCGAGCAATTGTGTATCCTGCGAGCCGCTGGAGCGGAAGAGGCGGGCGATGCCAAAATCGATCAACTTGATGCGGCCGGTACGCGTGAGCATGACATTGCCGGGTTTCATATCCCGGAAAATCACCGGTGGCTGCTGACTGTGCAGGTACTCCAGCACATCGCACAACTGCCTGGCCCAACCCAGCACGCGGGGTTCAGAAAATGGCCCTTTATTGCGTTCCAGCAGGTCTTCGAGCGTGTTGCCGTCAACATATTCCATCACCAGGAAATGGCGCTCACCCTCGGTAAAGAAATCGGTGAAGGCTGGAAGATTGGCATGGTTCAAACGAGAAAGAATCCTGGCCTCCGCCAGGAAATTCTGAATAGCCTGGGACTGCTCATTGGAGGGCACCGTGGAGAGGCTCATCTCCTTGATGGCACAGATACTTCCCCGCCTGGTGTCCCTCGCTTGATACACAGCGGCCATGCCCCCATGTCCAATCGCGCGCATAATGACGTAGCGCCTGTGTAGCAGGGTACGCGGGTCTAACTGTCCTGTTTGTGTATTTCCTTTGCCATCGTTGTTCTGTCGGCTAATGTTACCAGGCTCCCCTCTCTCGAGATACCAATTGTCTCCAATGTATCCCCAGTATAGCATACTCCCTATAGGAGATACTACCTAGTAGAACGTAAATCGTGGGGGTAAGATCAAATTCTTATGCTACAATCAATAGTTGGTAGAAATGAACATAGGTTCCCCTATATACGTGATTAGACGTTTTCCAGGGTTCATCATAAAAAATGCAACCGAAACACAAATTCATACTATTTAGCTTTATATTTGTTCTCATGGCTATGGCCGTTGCCCTACTATTACAAAACGTAGGAGTGTCATTTTTTTCTCCTACAAGGGCTGCTCTGGAGCATCCTCAAGCAGATTTAAGCGTTGTTGGCCAGCCTTCGTTGCCAGCTGCGACCGTCGACGCAATATTTAAAAGCCATAGCACCTCTCCTCCATCTTCCCAGCATGCCAGCTTCACAAGAAATGCCTGCAACTCCTTCTTATGCTCTAGTCTCACCAGGTACAGGTACGAACTTCCCCGTACGCCGCCAAATCCTGGTACCTTTCGTTCCTGTACCTGAGACGCCGGGTACCAGCACCGCAGGCTCACGCCCGACCGGCTTATTGCGTCGCTATGGAGAAATGCAACAACGATAACATTCTGTTTGTATTACACCGATACCTTGCTTTTTCTCTATAAATACTTATCATTAAGGATAGAGGATCAGTCTTGTTCCACCTGTAACCCGTAGGCGTAAGTAACTCGTAGATGCAGGCAACTTGTAAGCGTTTCTTATCAACGCTTCGTTAAAAGCATTCATCCTTTCTATGCGTGTGCAGGTAGCAGGTATCCTCGTTTGCTACCTGCTGTTTCTATCCTCAAGCAAAGGATAGAGAAGGAGCAATTGTATGGCAACCGGATCCGAATCTTCCTCACCACCGGAGCAAGCAACGTTACGCCGGAACGCAATTGGTCTTCCTGGAGTGTTATTCCAGTCGGTCACGACCATGGCTCCCGCCTCTGCCGTGTCGTTCAGCCTTGGGGCTGCTATCCCATATGCGGGTGGCGCTCTGCCGCTGGCTGTTCTGATTGCGCTCATCGTCTGTTCCTTGATCGCTCTCAACATAGGTGCCCTGGCAAGATACCTGCCGTCGGCGGGAGGCTTCTTTACCTATGTCGGCCGCAGCCTTGGTCCCCAGGCCGGCTGGATGACGGGCTGGTTGTTCAACCTTGCCTACCTGTTAATCGTACCCTTGCAATTACTCGTGTTAGGCCCTGTCGCTGATGGTTTCGTCAATCAATACTTTCACCTCTCGTTTGGGCCAAATGGGTGGGCTGTGTGGGCAATGATCTTCGCCGTGATTATCTTTTGTCTCACCTATTTTGGCATCAAGATATCTGCAGACGTAGGCGTGGTACTGGGTGCCATTGAAATTGCTGTCTTCGTATTGCTTTCAATCTGGCTGATCGTCAGCGCTGGCAGTGGCAATACGGCGGCCACCTTTAACCCGGCCTCCAGTCTAGAATCTGGACCCGTGCTGGGAAACTGGCAGGGTATCCTCCACGGCATGATTTTCGCTTTCCTGGCATTTGCCGGCTTTGAATCCTCGGCGCCATTGGCGGAAGAAGCCCATAATCCTCGCCGCACGGTGCCGCGTGCAATCTTACTTGCGGCCGTCTCCATCGGTATCTTCTATGTCTTCTGCTCGTACGCCGGCGTTGTCGGCTGGGGCATTAACCGCATTGGCTCGTATGCCACTAATGCAAATCCCTGGGGAGTGCTGGCGAACAAAGTTTGGGGCGAATTTGCGTTCATCGCTATTCTTGCTATCCTCAACAGCGCACTGGCGAATTCAAATGCTGGTGTGAACGCAGCCTCTCGGGTGATGTATGCAATGGGTCGTGCACGCACGTATCCGCGCCCACTGGCACATATCAGTCATCGCTTCCGCACACCTGACATCGCCATCATTTTCACGATGATCGTAGGTGTCGTCTTAACCCTGTGGCCCGGCTTCGTCTATGGCGCTTCGACGGCCTTTGCGCTACTAGGAGTAATCATCACCATTCTCATCCTGGTGGTGTACATGGCTACATGCCTGTCCGTGCCGTTCTTCTACCTGCGCGAACACCGCGAAAATTTCAACGTAGCGCGGCATATAATCTTGCCGGCGATCCCTTTTATTGTGTTGATCTTCCCAATACTGGCGCAGTTTATACCTGCTCCTCCCGCGCCGCTCAACCTGGCCGGTCCCATCTGTGCCGCCTGGTTTGTGCTTGGTCTGATTGTCGTTGCCTTGCTGAGCATGCGTTCGCCGGCAGCCCTGGCGAGTAGCGACAAGATTTATGTTGAAGAATGAAGGAGGATTTGTCATGGCGATGGATAGTAAGTACCGCTTAAGCGAGGAACGCACGCATTGTCGCTGGGATAACAGCATCGCGCCCCTCGTGACGGTCGAACCGGGTGATGTTGTTGAATTGGAGACGAAAGAGGCTTCCGATAAGCAGATTTTTCCAGGGTGCAGCATTGATATCCTGAATAGCCTGGATTTCAGCGTCATTCACCCATTAACCGGCCCTGTAGCGATAGTTGGGGCGCAGCCTGGGGATATGCTGGAGGTCGAGGTGCTGGATGTTCGTCCCAGGGATTGGGGCTGGACGGCAATCATCCCTGGCTTCGGCCTGCTGGCAGACGAATTTCCCGAGCCCTATCTGAAAGTGTGGGAGCTACAAAGCGACCATACCTACTTTAAGCCCGGCATTCGCATCCCCTTAGAGCCATTCTGCGGGGTAATGGGCGTTGCTCCCGCCGAACCCGGTTCGCTCGACACCATTCCCCCGCGTTTGAATGGGGGGAACATCGATATCAAGCAGCTTGTGAAAGGGTCGAAGCTCTTCCTGCCCGTGTTGCACCCGACCGCGCTCTTCTCGTTGGGCGACGCGCATGCCGCCCAGGGTGACGGTGAGGTATGTGGCACGGCCATTGAAGGCCCCATGATTGTAACCGTGCGCTTTGGTCTGCATAAAGGCGTAAGTATCCCCGAGTTGCAATACTCAACGCCCGGTTCTGCCGTCGAAAAGGCTAACAAGAAGGGCTATTATGTCACAACCGGGCACAGCCCCGACCTGTACGTCGCCGCCCAGAAAGCCGTGCGCAACATGATCAGTCACCTGGCCAGGCACTACGATTTGACGCGCCACGAGGCCTACGCTTTATGCAGCGTCACCGTAGACCTGCGCGTCAGCGAGATTGTAGACGCGCCCAACTGGATCATCTCGGCTTTCTTGCCGCTTGACATCTTCGAATAGCAGACAGTCGCATCGCAAGAAACAAAGACGTACCTGTGGCAGATGCCTGTTTATTCTGACAGAGCAGAACTACCCACCCCACGAAATGCTTTCTTGCAGTATGGTGAGCAGTTCTGCCCGGCTGTCAACTCGATTGACCTTTGCCTGATGAAAGGCTTATTGGTTTTGTAGTTTGTCGAGCTGGACGGCTGTCATTGACGCACTAATAAGAACAAATTGGCCCTGGCCGTTGGGGGCGAAACAGAATAAGGGAACGATACCTCCAGGGAAATTTAAGGTGTCGGTGAGAGACAGGTTGGCGAAACTACCAGGATTAACAGGACCTGCCTCGGCAAACGTTGGGCCGCCCGGATGCAGGGTACATTCGACAAAACCGCTGCCTTGTACGGTCACCATAGCGCTGATGGTGAAGTTACCAGCTGGGAGGTTAAGTTGTGCAACTGGAACTGGGCCACCATCAAAACTAATGTGACTGGAATTCGCAGTGGCAAAGCCTACAGAAACTCCGCTTGGCCCCTGCGGCCCAGCAGGACCCTGTGGTCCGGCAGGACCAGTATCGCCCTTCGGCCCTTGTGGTCCGGCAGGACCAACAGCGCCATCGGCCCCAGCAGGCCCGGCAGGCCCAGCAGGGCCAACGGGGCCTACTGGACCGATATTGTTCCAGTTCAGCTTCTGCTCGCCCGTCGAACAGGTGCCGTCAGCAGCGATCATGTGAATGGTGCCACTACTATTGTTGACACAGGCATAGTAGGTGACCGGGGTGGTATCGGCCTGTACGACGGTGGCAAAGGTAAGCACTAAGACAATGACGCCTACGAGGATACTCAGGAGACGCAGGCGCTTGCCTGGTCGCGTGAGAGGAGAGAAGAGGTGCTGATACCAGTGTTGCATGTGGAAACCTCCATCATAATGATATATTGCCGGCTCATAATGATTACCCTACGAATATGCACTACAAAGTTCCGTGTTCTGTCACAGTAGACGCTGCAGGGACAATTTTTCAGGATCAAAATAGCGAGCTACCGATGTTGGTGAAAGTCTAGAGTCTTTTTGCATGCAATACATCTAGGAAATCCTCTATTTATGAGGAGGGAAGAGCAATTCATACATGAGAAAAGGTTTCCATAATGGCTCTTCACGCTTGCCACAACCTTTCAGCCAGGTTGATAGTGCCTGTTGGAGCATTTTCGATGATGAAAGAACGCATTTTCTACAGGAAAACCCGGAGACATGAGCTATGATCTGGAGGAAATAAAATGCCGATAGATTCTGAGGAGGGCACTACCGTTTTACCCAACCATGTTCAAAAGCATAGGTAGCGGCCTGCGTGCGGCTCCCACAGCCGAGCTTATTCAGAATGTGGCTGACATGGAGTTCCACTGTCCCAATGCTAATATGCAGGGCCGCAGCAATCTCTTTATTGGTTCTTCCCGCCGCTAGCTGTTTAAGTACTTCTCTCTCTCGCAACGTTAACCCTTTCCAGCCATGCTGCAGCATCATGGTACTGCGCCGCTTCTCTTGCGCATCTAACCGGCTCTGGCTGCGTAAGGCCTGGATGGAAGCGAGTCCGGCACTTACCTGCAATTCGGCATAGACGGCTTCTGCTTGATCAAGAAGGAGAGCAGCTTCTTCGCGCGCAGCCTGTGCCGCAGCCCGATTGGTGGAATGGTTGCTGGCCCAGGCGAGCAGGACTTTCGCCAGGCGCTGAGAGGCCAGGGCGTGATAGTAACGCCACTTGAGGCTTCCCCAGGCCTCGACCGCCTGTCGCAAGAGTGGAATAGCTTTCTCGAGGTTCCCTTCTGCGGCTCTGAGCGCTCCCTGCGCTTCCAGCAATGCTGCGGTTCCCACCGGGTTGTCGGTGACCTGCATCACCCCTTCCAGTTCAGCCAGCCATTGCCGCGCTTTTGCCAGGTCACCTGTATCGACGTAAAATAGGATTCCGTCCAACAAGAGAGGAAAGATGGTGAAGGTATCTTCGGTGGCTTTCCAGCGCTTCAGGATGCGCTCGTACTCTTCCCGCGCCCGGAGGAGATTCCCTTGTCTATTGTGCAGTTTGGCAAGTCCCCACCAGAATGGCGCAAGATAGAGGTATTCATTATTCGACTCAAGCGCCGATTGGGCGCTTTGCAGGTGCATGTGAGCTCCCTCCAGCTCATCTCTGGCAAGCAAGAGGTGAGCCAGGACAACTCGTGAGAGGGCGGCAATATAGGGAACGTGCAGCCGATCCAACTGTTCGATATTTGAACGCAACCACTCGATTCCCTGCTCCCACCTTTCACCAGAGAAAAATCGTTGCCAGCCAACGAAAGGTGATGGAGGCAGCATACCGGAGCGCTCCTCATGTTCAGCCGCCTCCTCCAGGGCTTTCTCCGCTTGATCGCTGCGGCCCCAATAGATCAGCGTCCAGGCCATCGTCGCATATCCTATGATCATCACATCAGGCAAACTATAGGTGCTGGCGGCATCGATCGCCTGGCGTAACTCAACCAGACCCTCCTCAAAGTCGCTGGCATGCCAGTGGGCTTTGAACCAGGCGCGAGTGATGTAACTTAGTTGAATGGCCGGAACTCTACCCGGGTCGTCAAGCGCTTCAAATAAGGCAAAACAGCGTTCCAGCCATCGTGCCGAACGACTATACAGGCTGTGAACAGTCCAAAAGTGAGCAAAATTTGCTATAGCCGCCAGTGTCCCTGCATCTTTATTGACGCTGTCAGGCTCAGCAAAAATACGCTCAGCCGCAACTTCTATCTCAGCCACCAGTTTTGGAATAGATGGGCTGCCGAGAAACCAGTTGGCAAAGAGCAGGTTGGCCATCACCTGTAGCGCCTGGTGATGCTGTCCCAGCCGCTGGTAGCCGCTTTTCGCCAGGTTAAGCCAGTGGAGTGCATCAGCGAAATCGTAGATACCAATGCTTACCATCCCCATGCGCCGTAGCAGTTGCAAGCGCTCGGGACTATCCTGGGGCAGGCTGGCCTGGGCCATGTCGAGGTAGGAGCGTTCCTCGCGGAAGGCGAAGATGCGCCGGGCGCGTTCAGCCTCGCGCAAGGCATAGGGGCGCGCTTTGACCAGCAGCCCAGCCTGCCAAAAATGCTCCGCCAGCAGCCGGTTCGCCTCGTCCAATAGCCTTGGAGAAGAAGTTCCAGGTGCCAGAGAGGGATCGATTGCAAGCTGTTCGAGGGTTTCAGCAACTCGGCGGTGCCGCAGGCGACGTTCAGAGGCCAGCATCTGGCCATAAATGGCCTCACGGGTCAAGGCGTGACGAAACTGGTAGCGCTCTGGCTCCTCAGGCGATGTTGCGTAGGTTTCACTGATCAGTTGAGCCTTGATGGCGCGCCGCAGCACGGCTATCAAAGTCTGCTCATCGATGTCGCATAGGGCGGCGAGCAGGGGGTAATCGAACTCCCGTCCAATGACGGCGGCATAGGCTAGCACCTCCTGATCGGGAGCCGCTAAGCGCGTGAAGCGTGCGAGAATGGCTTCGGTGAGGGAGGAAGGCAAGTGCGGCTTCGTGCCAGGGGCAATCATCCAACCATTAGCCTGCACCTGGAGTTGACCGTTGGCGGCCATAGCTCCCAGCAACTCCTCGGTAAAGAACGGATTGCCTTCATCCCAGCTAAATAGGAAGTCTGCGAACGCTTCAGGTACTGGCTGTCCCAGGATACTGTTCACAGCGTGACTGTGATCACTCCCATTGAGAGGAGCTAAGTGGATATCGTAGGCATGGCGCTGCGCGTGTAATTGCAGCAACAAGCGGCTCAATGCAGGATTGTCAGGTAAAGCGTCAACTCGATATGTTCCCAGGAGCATGAGAGGGGTTGACTGATCTGGGCGGGTTGACATTGTAGAAGTCGCATTGACATCGAAGCGTTGGGCAAGAAAGGCCAGCAGTTCTAAGCTGGTTTCATCGGCCCAATGTAGATCTTCTAGAATGAGCAAAAGTGGCCCTGGGCCGGAGTGTGCCAGTCCTTGCAAGGCATGGAGGATGCCATGAAAGACGGCCTGCTGGCCCTGCATGGCCCTGCCATTGGACCCGAATGACGGTGAGATACTTCCTGAGAACGTTGAGGCCAGTTCGGGGAAAAGCTGGAGGAGGGAGTGGTGAGCATCTGGAAGTGTTTTCATGACCGGTGTGAAGTAGCGATGGAAGGCAGCTAGAAAAGGGCCAAAGGGGAGCGCCTGATCCTGGGGGATGGCCAGGCCGAAGAGGACCATTGCTTGCTGCTCCCCGCTCATTTGCAGAAAGGCCCGGCAGAGCTTCGTCTTGCCTAGTCCCGCTTCGCCCGCAAGCAACACAAGTTGGGGCTTCCCTATCGCTGCCCGCCCGAACGCCTCGTTCAACTCCTGCAATTCGTGTTTGCGGTCCACAAGCTCATCACAGAGCAAGGGTCTGGTGCTTGATAGGTGCTGCATGCTTGACCTCCTCTACTCCGGGTAGTAGAGTCTCACGAGATACTTCGCTCTGCGATAGCTCTGTTTCTTCTTCTTAATATCTCAGCAACCGGCCGGTACTCATCATACTCGTTCTTTTCTCTCATGTCTATGGGTTTTCCTATAGAAATCGCCCATTTCCCAAAAAACCCTGCCGCAATTATACCATCATGCACCTTTTCCTGGCAATACGATGTGCGACAGGAATAACTATTAGCCGCTTCGCCGGCGACAAAATCGCGGAGGACTGGGTCAATTGGGACGCGCTGGGCCTGCTGCCTTCAGGCAATGATCGAGTGGGCTTGCCCACTCGATCATTGCTGCCGCAAATCATGCTGCCGCCACCTCCACGGCGGAGAGCGGCCGGGCAACATGCTCCAGCGACTGCCGTTTCGCATCGACACCGAACAAGATCTCGATAACGCCTGCTGCAGCCATCACCACAGCGCCTAACAAGTTACCATAGAAGACATTCACCGGTTTCCCAGACTGGATAAGTACGCCAAACAGCAGTGGAGCCAGTGCAGCAGCCCCTATGCCAATGGCGTAGAATAGAGCGATGGCCTGGGCGCGGATCTCCAGCGGGAACACCTCGCTCACCGTCAGGTAGGCCGAGCTTGCGCCAGCGGAGGCAAAGAAGAAGAAGATCGACCAACAGATGGTCTGCGTCACCGCGTTGAGTGTAGCAATGAGGTAGACGCTCAATGTAACCATAAAGAGCATTTTACGCCCAAACTTGTCGGTAAGGAGGGCGAAGAACAAAGCGCCCAGCACAGTGCCACATTTTTCTTCTTCATCCGTCCTCTTAGATGAGATCTCATTTTATCCAATTATCCAACAGAGGGGAACGCATGCAGCCGCTGAATACAGAGGGAGCAGAGGAAAGAGCCGGGAACACGCTCTATATGCGTTTCGCGCCAACCATTTTTGCCTACCTGTCGCGGCAGGTGGCCAACTTGCAGGATGCCGAAGATTTGTTGCTGGAGGTTTTTTTGAAGGCGCACGTCGACAAGGCGATGCTTGAGGAACTGCCCGAGGAGCGTCAACTGGCCTGGTTGCGCCGAGTCGCCAGGAACAAAGTAATCGACCGCTACCGCCATACTACCCTGCTAGCCCTGTTGCCTTTAGAGCAGGCTGCCGAAATGGAAGACGAGCAGCTGACCCCGGAACAACGTGTCGAACGACAAGAAAATTATACGCGGCTCTACCAGGCACTGCGCCAACTTTCGCCAGCTCAGCAAGAGCTTATCCAACTGCGCTACGGGAATGGTCTGAGCTTTGCCGAGATCGCGGGTATGCTGGCCAGGCCAGAGGGAACGCTGCGGAAATTGCTCGCGCGTACACTGCATCAACTGCGTACACACTACGATCAGATAGGAAGGAGAAAATAGAGATGAAACCTTTCGATGATATGCTACCTGAAGAGCAGGAAGAACAGCATAGGGAGCTTATCACCCTACTGCACCAGGCCTATCGCCAATCTCTTGCTAGCACAGCCAGCGCCCGGGAGCAGGCCATTCAACGCGTGGGAGAACGGCTGGCGATGATGGAGGACAACGTTGCTCTTTCCGAAGAGACGCTCCCAGGGCAGTTACAGGTGGAACAGGCATTGTTGCGAGAACCTGAAACCGTTGGGGGAAAACCAGGCCGTAGGAAGCGAACCATGCATCTTATCAATACGCTGGCAGCAGTTCTGGTGGTTGGCCTGCTGATTGGCGGATCAATCGTGCTTTTTACAAACCGGTCGCAATCGATAACAGCAGGGCCAGTAGGTTCGCCGGGGTCCGTGCACGCCGAGGCTGGCGGGCTGGAAATGTCTCTGAGTATAACGCCGGGCCCGTACTTCTTGAGTGAGCTGATACTGGCGACTATGTCGCTTACCAACCATAGCCCCACCACGTTTACGCTACGAGGCAACGAAAACCTATGCTTCCCTGCGCTCAGGCTCTATCAGACAGGGGGAGAGAACCCGCATTACACGATACCGCTGCACGGCGAGTTAGTCGATCCTGGTTGTCTCGCCCGCGACTCCACGCTCGAACCGGGCCAAACCATCACGAACCAGCGGTACGAGCCACTCACCAGCAGCGGCCTTGTCACGCTCACAGCTCAGGCGCAGTTCCTGAAGACAGAGGGTGGGGGCCTTACTCGTGGCCCCAGCCCCCTGGATGGACACTGGCCATCCTTGCAAGTCCAGGTGGCTTCACACATCCCTTCAGATCGTCTCTTCTCACTCCGCCTGAAAGGTTCACAGGTCTTTGTTGATGCTCCGCCAACCCTTCACCTGGTCTATCAGTTCATTGAGAGTTGTGTTGGCGCTGGTCTTAGCATAGATGTCGGTAGCCTAACCTGGGACCCGATATCAACGCGTATCCTGAGCGTGCCAGGAAACCTAGTAGGATGTCCGGCAAAAGATGTGCGTTGGCAATATGCTGTCAGCGCTGCTGGGTACGCGATTGTAGCAGGGAAATATCCTGCGTAGTACCGGCATTAAGAATTGAATACTTGTGCGTCGCGGTTCTTGTTATATGCTATCTCGGTGGTGACGATTTGAATGTAAATAAGGGGCAAGACGAGAGCATCAAGCCCGGGATGGGACTTAAGCATTGCGCCAGGAATATTGAGGATCATATCCTAGTAGCTTGCGAGCCTTTGTGATAGAAAGCAGTGTCTCAAATTCCTCAATCTCTCCGCGCAAAGGAACTCCTGGAAAGACCTCTGCCAGCAGTTCGCGACTAGGCCGATTCATGACAGTATCGGCAGCGGCAATAATGAAGACCTCTGCACCTTTGACGTCAGCTTCAAGACCCAGCCGGCAGCTCTGAGCAACATCGCGCGCATCAACATAGCCCCACAGATTCCACTTGCGCAGATGCGCGTCCTGCGAGAAAGTGGGGAACCGCTCGTAATCCTGTGGCTCCATGATGTTCGAGAAGCGTAGTCCCACGAACGGCACACCACTCCAGCGGTTGAACTGCCGGGCCATTTCTTCGCTGAGCACCTTGGAAAGTGCATAGCTCGATTCGGGATACAGTGGATGCTCTTCGTCGATAGGTGCATAAGCGGGCTTCACACGATCAAAGGGCAAACCCAGGGTTGTTTCGCTGGATGCCCATACCACGCGCTGCAAGCGCAGTGTCGCAGCAACACTAAAGACGTTGTATGTACTGAGCGTATTATTGCGAAAAGTAGCCTCTGCTGGCTGAATACCAGATGCCGGAATAGCACCCAGGTGTATCGCCGCATCTGCACCATGCAGCACCTCAAACGCCTGACCCATATCTGTGAGATCTGTTTTTAGATAAGGACTTAGCCGCTCACGTGGCGGCAGCAGATCAACATTTAACACATCGTAGCCATATGCCAGGAGCTCTTTGATCACTGCTCGCCCCGCTTTGCCACTTCCTCCCGTCACAACAATCTTCTTCATGTGAAACCCTCCTTGATCCAACCCGATTTGCCGATTCCCCATGTACCATAACCAATCTCGGAGACCGGGAGAGCCGTTTTGCCTAATGTTCTATAGCGCATGTATATCTCCCCTTACGGTTTTCGACTTGAGACAGCGTACCTCAATACTGCTGCTGCTCAAGAGCGGAAACCAGTTCGCGGCAGAAGTTGGGAATATCCTCAACCACACGCCCCCATACTATATTCCCATCGCGGAAGGCCGACTCGTCTACCCAGGTGCCGCCGGCGTTCGTGATATCGTCCTTGATGGCGCTGGTCCCCGTTACTTTGTGTCCTCGTACTATCCCTGCCGAGATGGGAACCCAGCCACCGTGACAAATGCTGGCGATGATTTTACCCTGTGCATATACCTCACG
>Ga0070697_100003190_pt1 | contig 12602 bp, 14 predicted proteins | sample KBSK1501metaG_FD_65475 | JGI IMG/M metagenome (GOLD analysis project Ga0070697, IMG submission 65475) | Corn, switchgrass and miscanthus rhizosphere microbial communities from Kellogg Biological Station, Michigan, USA - KBS K1-50-1 metaG | ecosystem: Host-associated > Plants > Roots >... | reverse complement strand
CGTAGAAGCGTTACTGACGCACATCCTTGCGCGTCTTCCAGAGAAATCTTGACCTGTCTCGCTTTTGCTCAACACGTTTGCCTTCGTTGAACTGACTTGGGAAGCCGGCGAGGGCGAACATATCGAGCTATTACAGGCGTGCTTTCTCTTGCCGGAACGTCTTCTACCCCTGCCATCACACGCTACAATGAGCGCGCTTGTTTACTCAGCGCTGACCACGCTTTTGCCAGTTCATCTCTCCTGGGTTTATACACCTCCTCATAAAATTTGCGACGCGATTCTAGCGTCGCTCGATCAGTCTGCTCAACGATCTGTAAAGCTTGTTCCCAGGCCTGTGGAAACGCTTGACCAAACCGCTCGGCGACTTGTCTGCGGAAGTCGCCTGGCTCCAGGATCTCATCCCCCATCACGTAGCGCTTCTTTCCATCCATCTCCACATAATACGCGACCTCGTCACCGAGAGCATCCTGTTGGATCGTTTTGGTAACACTCTTCGCCGGGGTCTCTCTCAAAACGTGTTGCTCGCCGGCATGTTTGCTGCCGGTACCGCCCTTAAATCCCCTTTTTGCGGCCGCGTAAAAGATCGCCCGGTTGAGGCCGAAGCTTTCCGCCTCGTCAAGCGGATACCCCAGTGCCTTTGCACGCGCCGCCTGTAAGAGCGCCATCACCTGAAATCTGCCGACCATCACTCCTCCTGAGCACACCTCTTCGGTGCTTCACACCGTGGACGAGAGCCGGGGAGAATCACTCGAAAACATGCCCGTTTTCCGACCCCTTCTCTCTCTGTAATTATTATTCCATGCGGTGAAGGAAAACGGGAAGAGTGCCAGGTCAAAAGAATCCTCATGCGCAAAAAGCGGTTGGTTGATACAGGAAGGGGCTACCTGTCGCGTCCATTCCAGATTGAGCCATAGAGCGTGGGAACGAGCGAGTCAGACTGGCCTGAGACGTGAACTATTCGGTAGAAGATCTCTTGGGAATCTTTGTGACGGCATAACCAGTATGCGCCTCTATCACTTCTGGGACGGTGGTGGCATTCGTGTAGGACACCTGGAGCGTTCCGTGAGGACTTTTTGCGTCGGTGATCTCTCTTCCCACGGTCACCGTCAGATTACTGATGCCTAACAGCAGAGGAGAAAGCGCCTGTTGTGCATCTTGCTCACCGTAGAGATCAGTGAAAAGCTGGAGGGCATGTTGTCGGCAGACCAGGAAGGTTTGGTAGACTTCAAAGGCACCATTTCGCTGCTGCTCAAGAGAGGAGAGGAGCATGTGATCTTTTTCTCCTGGATCTCCCGCCTCAAGCAGACCTTCCGCATCGACAAACGAGTCAATCTTATAGTCGGGAGATGCGCCACAGCGACACTCCTCATCACCCGCATAAGACCGCATCCAACAGAGCAACATCACAAATGGTAAAGGAAATCGCACGGTGTTTGCCTGCCTGGGGGAACGCTTTTTCTGTTTGTTCGTATGTTTGCTCATCATGTCACCTCTTTCAAGGGGCGTGTACAGTACACGCCTCCCTCTGTTTGTACAGGCTTGCCAGATCGGTCCTTCTGCTAAAATAAAGAGGGCCCGTTGCAGGAAGCACTCTCCTCCAAGTATGATACGGGGTGACCCCACCTGGGCCTTACCAAATTTCACGAAATCCTCACGGTTACCCTCTTTGAAGAGTCGATGCCGCTCAGGCGGTCAAAAATGTCGAAACCGGCGAGGTCGAGCGAGGCGCGAATAGTCCCAGACTCATGAGGTGGCCATTTCTCCTTTCGGCGAAATTGTTCTGCGCAACCATGCTTCCTCATCGGTAATTCCGAAAAAAATATAAAATCCAGCCCAAAAGCGCGTATGACCCCTTCCTTTCCCCAAGTCCACAAGTCCTTTCTCCTCGGACTGTTACCGATATTCTCTGGCATAATAGGTATCATGATCTTCGGGACCATCAATCGTGACGGGGACAAAGGGTGTGGTCGAGTCTTCCGGCCGGTATCCATGCTTGGCGATAAAGGTCGTACGGAGTTTCTTCCCGTGCGCTTCCATGAGAGGAGCGAGCTGGTCTTTAGTCAGGTTTTCCGGCGCATCAAAAAGCTGGAGCGCATACCTGTTCATTGCCAGCATCAGTTCCAATTCTTTGACGGTACTCAGATCACGCACCACTCGTACATGATCCGGTTGCTCAAAGAAAACGCCGTCGGGACTCGGCGCTGGTAGGCCACTCCAGCGCCAAAACTTCTCAAAGATCAGTTTATCTGTTTCATAGATCATGACGCGCGGCGTATAGCGTTGCCGGAGATCGCCCATATTCCCACGATAGCGAAGGGGCCAGGGTGGATACGTTCGCGTTCTCTCGCCAGCTCATAGAGTTCTGAATGATCTACGTATGTCTTACGAAGCTCATCACGGATCTCCAGCATCGTAAAGCCCTGTTCCTTCAGTTTTCGGCGGAGACCTCGAGTGATCTGCGCCGTTTCAATGCGGTGACGAACCCACGTTTCATCATATCCCTGTTGATGCCATGGGGGGACATGTCGTTCGCACCAGGACGTGAAGCTTGACCCCATTTCTGAGGCATCCCAAAGGGAGGCATCAATAAGCATCTCTATGTCCTGCTCACGGGTCACCAGATTGGCATCCTCTTCTATAAATTCACTCCTTTCAAGGGATGGCGATATCGTCACCCGGTCTTCTTGTATTGACTCACTTTTTCCGCCATTGCTCTACCTGTGCCTGGAACCAGTGCACCACTCGCTGCCAGTCCTGATCAGGAATATCAGCATACTTGGGAACCCCAAACGCCGTTTTGAGACTATCATAAATAGTACCATATGGTTTACTGGTTAGCTCGTGCATTTGCTGGACATACTTTTGTACTGCACGCTGGTGGTCAGATGTCAGGGTTTGCGGACCCAGACGCTCCAGTATTTCAGGGATAAGGTTGGTCACTGCCTCAAGGCTCTCTAACCGAGATTCGACGCTTCCACGCCAGACTTCGATATCATGCTGCCAGTCAATCCAGAGCACCATCTGCCGGTGATATTCGCGCCAGGCCTCAAGGCCGGCATCATCAGCTGGTACCACCGGTTTCGTAATCTGTTCCATTGACACGAGCTCTGTCGGCGTCGCCACCTCTTTGGGAGACTGCGCCCAGGTGTAGAGGACATCAACCACCTCGCGCTGGTAGCGCAAGATTTCCGGGCGAATCTCCTCGCGCACTCGTTTGGGATCGATACCCGCCAGCCAGAAGGGAACAGCATGCAGAATGAGCACTGCCATTCTTTGAGCGCCGCCGTCAGTTTCAACCTGTGCAAAAACAAGGTCTTCAGTGATCGCTTCTGTCCGTCGAATACGTTGCGTTTGCGCGGCTGTATCAATCTGGAGATTTTCACAGAGGAAGCGAAGGACGACACCTGGCTGCCCATCAGGCAAGCGCACGACAACAATAGGTTTGCCATAAAATATGAGCGTCTGTTGCTCAACTGGAAGAAGGTCCTGCTCTACGTTCAAAATGCACCTCGCAAGGGTAATGTATGATGCATTACCGTTTTTTCAGAAAGCCGCGTTGCATCTCATGCGTGGGTCGCTGACACATGCTCCTCCATTCATCCCTTCAACCAACGTGCTTTTGATAGCACCACTCCCAGACAAAAGCTTGGCCGAAGGCGAAAAGAGGAAGATCTCTTCGTAAATTAAGGACAACTCTGTCCCCAAACACATAGCGGAGTCTCCTTCTAGAATAACAGGCCATGATCATGCCCACCTCCCCAAAATTCACGAAACACTCACGACTATTCATGTGAGGAGGGGTTAGAGCAAGGAAGCAGGTCTCATTTCCTCTTTTGCCAGCCACGTGCGGAATGTGAGGAGGGAGACCTATCACGATGCGAAGGAGGAAGACCATAGCATGCTCCCCCTCGAAGCGAACGCCGACACGTACAAACACACGAAACTGGACTACCACGCGACGGTGCGCGAGATGCCCAGCCACGAGCGCCCGCGCGAGCGCCTGCAGCACTTCGGCCCCCAGGCCCTCTCGCTGGCCGAGCTGCTGGCGATCATCCTGCGCACCGGCACCCGCGGCGATAACGCCCTGGAACTGGCCAACAAGCTGCTCGCCAGGTACGGGGGGCTCCCCGGGCTGGTGCGCGCCGACTTCCGCGAACTGTGCGCCCAGCCCGGCATGGGCGAGGCCAAGTCGGCCCAGGTCAAGGCGGCCCTGGAGATCGGGCGCCGGCTGGGCACGCTGCAGGTTGACGCCCGCTACAAGATCAGCACCCCCGCGGAGGCGGCCAACCTGGTCATGCTGGACCTGGCCTACCTGGACACCGAGCAGATGCGCATCCTGCTGCTGGACTCCAAGAGCCAGCTGGTCGAGAAGACCAGCCTCTACCAGGGCACCGCCAACAGCTCGGTGCTGCGCGCCGCCGAGGTCTTCCGCCCGGCCATCCTGCGCAACTGCCCCGGCCTCATCCTCTGCCACAACCACCCCAGCGGCGACCCGACGCCGTCACCGGAGGACATCGAAGCGACCTTGCAGTTGGTGGAGGCCGGCCGGATCCTCGACATCGAACTGGTCGACCACATCATCATCGGCCACCAGCGCTTCGTCAGTCTGAAAGGGCATTTGAAGTGGGAGTAGGTCGCGGCGGCGACCCGGCATACTGGCACCTGGTCCGCAGCGGGCACTCCTGGCAGCGCGGTCGCCTGGCTTTGCACACGAGCGCCCCGAAATCGAGCACCGCCGAGCCCGACCTGGAGGCTGCCCTTCCCGCTCACCAGACGGAGAGCGAGCGCGTGCAGCCAACGTTTGGGCCCCTCCGTCGTCGGCTCAACTGATCCAAAGAACCGCCACAGGCACCTGGCCATGTTCACATCCAGGAGCGGCTCGGCTCGCCCGTACACGACGGCCAGCACCGCGCTCGCCGTGTACGGGCCGATCCCCTGCAGGCGCTCGAGTTCCGCACGCGAGCGGGGAACGACGCCACCACGCTCCTCGATTGACTGCGCGAGCTGCTGCAATGCCACCGCCTTTTGTCGCCAGAGCCCCAGCGGCCTGAGCGCGTTCTCGAGGCCCGCGCGGGGCGCAAGCCCCAGGACCTCCCACGAGGGGTAACGCTCGAGGAAACCGGGGTAGGCCCGCGCCACCCCGGCCGCGGTCGTCCTCTGCAAGAGGATTTCCGTGACCACCACCTCGTAGGGTGTCCTCTCTGGGTCGCGCCAGGGGAAGGACCGGCCGCTCTGCTTGAACCAGGAGAGGAGCCGCTTGCGCAACCAGGGGATGCGCTCGACCGACTCCGCTGGGAGTGCACTTGATGGGTACCTTGGCCGTCGCATCACGCCCACTCCTTCCTTTCCTGGAGAGGAAGCCGCCTCACCTCCGTCACAGGCTGGGATACTCCGTCCACTGCTTTGCCTCCTGGGCAGAAGCCCTCAGGTGGGGCTTCCGGAGACCAGGGCGACGATCCGCCGAGGCACAAGCGGCTTCGTCACCACCTGCTGCGCGCCCGCCAAACGAGCTTTCAAGCGGACCAGGACTCCGTCGCGCTCATTGAGGAGGGCCATGCAAGCCATCGAGCGGAAACGCGGCTGCCCTCTCAGGCGCCTCAGTACCTCGAAACCATCCATCCCGGGGAGATCGAGGCCCAGGAAGAGCAGGTCGGCAGGGCCCTGTCGACAGAGGAAGCGCAGCGCCGCCAGCGGATCAGCGAAACAGGCGACCTGGTGGCCCTCGCGACGGAGGACGACCTCGAGGATCTTGCGCGAGGTCGGTGAGGCGTCCAGCACCATGATCCGCAGTTGCTGTCGCATGCTCGTCCCTCTTTCTCGCTCAGCTCTTTTTTGCGCCTCCGCCATTCCCGGTCTCCAGGTCTACCATAGCATGCCTCCCTCATGTGCACCTCATCAGCGTTCACGGGGCGCACACGCCTGCTCACGACGCCCTCACGGCATTTGACCAGGAGGGAGAACGCACACTCTCCTTGAGGGGTGAAGTGATGTGCGCAGCATGAGAGGGTACCTTTCCGCTCTTCGGCAGGTCGGGAAGAATAAGCCAGAGGTAAGGAGGAAGTGCAGACGAGCGAGGGACGAGAGTAGGATACTCGTTTCACGAACGGCTCACGAAGAATCACAACTTTCTCATTCAGCCAACGGGCGCCTCTGGTATAATCCGTTGACAAAGAGCCCTGCGACGCAGGGCAGCCAGGGAGACCTGGAGAGGAGGTAGCGGACGATGCATAGCGCTGCTGAGCACGATCAGACAAAACATCCGCTGATGCGGATCACCGCGCTGGGAGAATTCGCCCTCGAGCGGCTCGTTCGCCCCCCTGTGTGGGCCGAGGAGGAGCCGCCGCGTTACGCACGCGTGGCACGGAGCGAGTGGGGCGATCGCGGACCAGCGGTGGCCCTGCTGAAGGTGCTCTTGTGCCGGGCGAACCGCCGGGCATCACGCGATGAACTCATCGAGGCCATCTGGCCCGACCACGAGGCGATCAACGCCGCCCACGCGCTCGACTCGGCGGCCTCCGTCCTGCGGCGGCACATCCTGTGCACCGGCGAGGTGGGAAGCCTGCTGCTCACGCTGCGCAGCGGCGGGGAGACGATCTTCAAACTGGCCGGGCAGCACCGTCTCTGGGTTGACGCCGACGCGTTGCTCTCACTCGCGTCGCAGGCCCTGCGGGCCGAGTGCCAGGGGCAGGATCCGCTCCCCCTGCTGGAGGAGGCACATGCCCTCGCCGGGGGCGAGTTTCTCGAGGACGACCTATATGCCGAGTGGGCACAGCCAAGGCGGCACACGATCAACGGCGCGCGGCACCGCGTCCTCTTCAAGCTGGTCGACCTCTACCGCAAAGACGGGCGGGTGGGCCTGGCTGAGGAGCTGCTCTTCGCCGCCCTGGAGGAGGAGCCGACCGACGAGGACGCGCTGACCCGCCTGATGATCCTGCTGGTGGAGCAGGAGAGGCGACAGGAGGCGCTCCAGCTCTACCAGTACACCCAGGACGTGCTCCAGGAGGAGCAGGCGGAGCCCGCCGTCTACACCCGCGAACTGGCGCGCCGCATCCGGCAGGGACTCGTCTTGCGGGAGCGGGGAGAGCTGTACAGCGCCTCGGGGAGAGTACGGACGCTGCTCCTGATGGGGCAGGATGCAGTGTCCAGAGACTACGGGGATGCCTCCGGCTCGAAACGAGCGCGGCTGACCATCACTGCTGCTCCATGCGGAGGACAAACACCATCCCCCTATCGGTACCGCCCACCACGCCGCCGATCCCGCAGACTGGCAGCACTCGCTGTTGGCTGAGCCAGGAGGAGGCCTTTGGATGGAGCGAGCATCACAGCAAACACCTCTTACTTGTATCGGATGCCTTCCTTGTGGACGCGTTCTACGTTCTATAGTACCGCTGGACAGGTGAGCCAGGAGATGATCAGTCAGTATATCGAAAGGCAGAGCACACAATGAAGCGAGCGAAGACGCCGAGCTTTCTGATCGAGTTGCCCCTGCGGATTGATTGGAGCCAGGAAGCACATCTGCGTGCCCATCTGGAAGCGGCTCGGTGCCTGTATAATGCTCTGCTTGCAGAGGCGAACACACGACTCAGGCTCATGCGCAGTGAGCCTGAGTGGGCAAAGGCCCGGGCTGTTCCGCGCTCTCACCAACAGGAACGGAGCCACGCGTTTTCTGTTCTCCGCAGGAAGTATCGCTTCTCGGAATACGAGCTGCATGCGTATGCCAAAGGTGCACGGGTCGCCTGGATTGCCGACCACATTGACAGTACGATGGCTCAAATGCTGGCAACCCGCGCCTATCAAGCGGTCAATCGGGTGGCGATCGGCAAAGCCAAACGGGTTCGCTTTCGGAGCATAGGACGGGGCATGGATAGCGTGGAGGGCAAACGCAACGACGTTGGCATGCGCTTCGTGCTTGATCCGGGTGTTGGCGATGGCGGCTTTCTCCTCAGGCATACCGATCTCATTCCAGCTCTCATCGACTGGCTCGACCCGGTGGTGCAGCATGGCTTGCGACACCCCATCAAGTATGCGCGGCTTGTTCGGCGCAAAGCGTCTTCCGCACAAGCGCAAGGGGCAGACCACGATGGGAATCGCTCCTTCGTCCAACTGGTCTTAGAGGGGCACGCCTTGGTCAAGCCGAAGCACCAGCAAGTCGGATCAGACACGATTGGGATGGATAATGGCCCGTCGACGCTGGCCATTGTGCCACAAGAAGCTCAACCCGACCTGATGCTCTTCTGTGAGGAATTGACCCCCAATGCACGTCAGAAACGAGGCCTCCAACGCACACTAGACCGGCAACGGCGCGCCAACCATCCGCAGAACTACGACCACCAAGGGCGTGTGAAAAAGGGCCGTCTCACGTGGAAGGACAGCCAGGGCTACAAGACGACCAGGCGACGACTGGCCACGCAGGAACGCAAGAGCCTGCATGGGGCCCTGGCTCATCGTATTGCGCGTATGGGCCAGACCATCAAGATAGAAAAGACTGCTTTCAAAGGCTCGCAGAAACAGTACGGTCGAAGCGTTGGGCTTCGCGCTCCGGGGATGTTTGTAGCGCATTTGGCACGCCTAGTTGCAAACAATGGCGGCATCCTCAGCGAAATCTCGACCTACCAGACCAAACTGTCTCAGTACTGCCACCAGTGCGGGCAATACGTCAAGAAGCCGCGATCTGAGCGCTGGCACGCGTGCCCCTGCGGGTTGGGGCCGGTGCAGCGTGATCTGTACTCGGCTTTCGCGGCTTTCCTACCTGGAACCGGAACAGACCATTCCCTCTATCACCCAGCCGATCTGGGAGGGTGCGGAGCCGCGCCTGCGAGACTACTGTGGTTCTGCACCTGGTAAGGCGACCTCGCGCGTCTGTTCATCCAGCGACCAATCGGCGGGAGGCTTGAAGGCAATCGCATAGGGGAGCGCCTGTTCCGGCCAGCTTTCATCGCTCGGTTTGCTGACGACGGCATAGAGGGCACGCATGGTCGGCACAAACAGCTCCGCCGTCTCCTGCATCAGCAGCGTTTCCTGGGCTTTCGTGAGGCGGCGCTGCGTCAGCGGCCGCGGGGGAGCGATGCTGCCAGCGTGGACGTCCTCGATGCCTGAGCCGTTGCGCCAGTGCTCGTTGAGGATGCCATTGGCCAGGGCGCGTGTGGGATTGACAATAAGGCGCGCTTTCTCCCGTTCCAACCACTGCGAGCCGAAGTCGCGCGCAAACGCCTCCATCAGGGAGCGCCTTCCAGTGACAGAATTGATGGTGCTATACGCCCGGAAGCGGTGGTAGTACGTCGACCCCTCGAGCTGCGTGATGGGGAAAGGGAGAAGTTGGATGGCGGCCTTGACCAGCTTGCGGAAGTGCGGCTGGTCTGCCCGCATGAGGTCGATCCAGTCGGAGAGGGCCGCAGATGTTTCGATGTTGATGCGGGCCATCTCCCCGTCACTGATGCAGCTGGCCTCTGGGTCGTACGCGGCCGCCCACTGGGGCAGGTCATGATCGGCTAGCAGGGCAAAGTACGATCCCCAGCGGATACATACCGAGACGGTCGCGATCGCTATTTCACCAAAGTGTACCTGTGACTTAGGTGGAACCTTCTGGCCTCGGGTGGCTTCCTCCAAATATGACAAGGACTGTTGGTACATCGTGATTCGGGGTGGCGAGACAGGCCGATAGGGCATTTGACCCACTTCAGTGCACTCCTGCCAATACCCCGCGTCAATGGTGAACTGGTTGTTGATATTGATCGTCAAGGAATGCTGCCCTGGCATCTGTTCGTTGCCTCTCCTTTCGCTCAGTTCCGCTTGTATCCGATTCGGGAGCCTTTGGCGCAAACAGCTTGTTCATACTATTCCTTGCCGCGCAGCTTTTTGATCTCCTCCACCGCCTTGATTCTCGCTGCAAATAGTGGGACAAACTGTGCGTAAGAAGTATTTCTTCCTATCTGCGCCAGCTTCCAGCCCTCCTCCACATCCCGGTATAGCAGCAGATAGAAGCCGTTCCAGCTGGGGTAGTGCCCGGCTTTGCGCCGGTAGGGGCGGCGGGCGAAGAAAGAGGCGACGATGTGGGGGAGCGGCGCAATGACCCTGGCATCCATACGGCAAAAGTTGATCCCTCCAACGCCCTCCCGCTCGTCCACCAGCAGGCGCTCTCCTTCGATCCAGGCGGAGAGAAGCGCCAGGACCTCCGCCGGGACGTCGGAGCGTTCCACCGCCACTTTCGTCAGTTCGTACTCTTCGCGCGTGAAGTCAATCTGCTCTCTCATCGCTTTCTCCCTCTCCGTTTCCGGCTTTGCTTGCTCCGCGCCTGCCCGCTCTCTGGCAGGATCACTCTCACGTGCGCGCCTTTGTGCGGGGAAGCCCGGTGCGGCTCCATCGCGGCACCTGCTGGCGCGGCCATCGCGTCCTCTTGCTGCTGCGTGCGGGAGAGCCAGTCTTTGCGTTCGGGAGGAACCGGGCACCAGCCGCGCTCCTCGCTTATCCCGTAGGGGGCCAGGATATCCAGTATCTCTTTCCATCGTCCCAACCCGAACATGTCCACGTCTTGCCCCGCTGGAAAGTCCGTAGATCGGAGCGTCAGCGCCCTCGCCCTCGAGGCGGGTGACCAGGAACCAGTTCTCTTCCCACTCGATGTAGGCCGCCACAAAGGGACTCTGCGCGATGGCATCGGTGAGCCGGCGGGGCGCGCTCCTCGCCCGCTCGTATTCCACCGGCGAAAAGAGGGCGCGAAACCGCGACTCATCCTCTTCCTCGCGCAAGTCATAGACCAGGTCGTGTCCGTGGTCGCCGATGAGGACCCCGTGCTGCTTGACGGCCTGGATGATCGCCTCTATCCAGCCCGGCGACGTCTCGATCGCCAGGCAGGCGGCGTCGGGGGTCAGAATTACCCCGATCTCGCCCTCTTGCACAGCGCCAAGCAAGCGGGAAAACGTCTCTCGGCACTCGCCGAGCTCCTCGTCATACACGAAATTTCTCAGCTTGCCGTCGTGCGCGGCTGCATAAATCGCGGCCTTTCGCTTGTGATCCGCTCGCTCTAAAAAGGACAGGCTCTTCATCTATTCCTCCTCTTACGGATGGGCCTCGTTTTCCGTTTCTTCTTTGTCTGTCGCCGCGCAATGAATGTGCCAGACACACCATACCCGAACGTGCCGCTGGGTGGCGCGAAGCCGACCTCTTCCGCCGTCACGATGTCGCCGCCCAGTACATCCAGCAATTGCCGGAGCCATCCCTTCGAACCCATGTTGCGTAGTTGCATCACATTGACGTTGATCCACATGTCCCGCTCAATAAGAGCCGGATGCGCGGTAGCGAACAGCGGATCGATGTTCACGGCCCGGTATGGATTGACGGGCCCGTCTGGAGCGTCGGACTTGCCCTCCAGCACGTCCAGCAGTTGCCGGAGCCACCGCTCGGCTCCTATCTCCCCCATCAGAGAAGCATTGGCCCGCACCCACTCGGCTTCGCCCATGGGTGGCTCATGCTCCTTGGTCCATTGGGAGGCAACAGTGATGGCGTAGAACGGATTGATAATGATCCGCTGCACGTTGTCTTCCGTGAAGTGCGGCATGCCCTCTCCTTCTATTTGGGAGCACTGTTCAGTTCAACTATCTTCTCTAGCGCTCTATTCTCTGGCAACGCCTGAAAAAGGGAAACGGGGCATTCGCCCGCCCTCTGTGGCAATGATAGCAGACCAAACTCAACCCTGGCTCACGAACGCTCACAAGACACTCACGAGATAAGGCGGGGACCTCTCACAGCAGACGACGTCACCATCCCCCCTCCGCTCTCCCGCCATGCCACATTCCAGCGGGCGGGGCAGAATGTTCGTGAAGATCTCGTGAACGTTCGTGAGGTGAGGATGAGGTCAGCCTGCTATCATAGGTGAGAAAGACGCATGCGCCACGATGCGCTCAACGCAAAAAGAGGGGTCTGCGATCCCGCAAAATACAGCAGCAAGAGCTCAGATAGTGCACGGGGAGATGAGTCACCCACCAAGAAACGAGACACCTGCTATGCCGAAAAACCCGCCGGCCCCAATCCATATTCGCATCGACTCGCAAGAACAGCGTTCTGGCATCCCCGATCTGCTAGCAGCTAGGGCTCCTCCTTGAAGCCGGCGGTGGCTTGATCAACAGAACGATTAAGGTAGCTGTGCCGAAGTTCTAATGAGGCAGCCAAAGCGCGTCGTCCTCCATATGGATATTAGTCACCTGCAGCCAATGCCTCTCGACTGTGTCGTCGGGATGCCGCCAGGGGCGCGCCAGACCAACGCTCAGAACGACACTGCCCCCGCTCCTCATTTCCGCGCCGACGCGCTCGACCAGGGAGAATTTAGGAGTTCTGTGATCCGTGTCGCAAAGGCGCAGGTCCGTTACGGATAAGTCAGCCCTGAATGTACCATCGCTGATGACGGCCCGAATCTTGCCGTAGTCGTTCACATACAGGTGCGGGGAATCAGCTGGTATGAGGCATCCCAAAGATGCCTCCCCGGCATTGAGATCAACCACGCACCCACGTCTAAAAGGCCGCAGCGCGGGTCCGAATATCTGCGCAAGGCTTGTACGCGCGACGCGCTGAAGCAGCCCCCAGAAGTGTGCAGGAGGGATACAGCGAACGCA